>Ga0070734_10002128_pt1 | contig 25510 bp, 16 predicted proteins | sample Coa_R1_8_FD_66444 | JGI IMG/M metagenome (GOLD analysis project Ga0070734, IMG submission 66444) | Surface soil microbial communities from Centralia Pennsylvania, which are recovering from an underground coalmine fire - Coalmine... | ecosystem: Environmental > Terrestrial > Soil > Unclassified ...
CGTGACGCTGGGGCTGATGCCGTACTCGACGACGAACGCGGTGACCCCGGACATCTCCGGCCTGACGAACCCGGACGCGATGCGGGCCATCCACGACGCCGGGATCACCCAGATCGTGGGCGACACCTCGGTCACGGGCGAGGGGAACCCGTCGCCCAACGCCGGGTTCTTCGACGCCTTCCAGCCCTCGGTGCTGGTGATCGGGCGCATCCCGAGCGAGCTCTACTTCAACGTCTCGCAGCCGAGCGAATGGATCCCGGAGTACGAGGCGCTCCGCTCGCCGAACGCAGCGGTCGACTACCAGACCATCCTCGACACGCAGAGCGACGCGCTGTCGTCCTACATGCTGAACGGCAACAGCGATCCGTGGATGTTCCACCAGGCCAACACCCGCAACTACAGCGCGGGGAAGAGCCTGCTCAGCGACCTGCTGGACGAGTCGTTCGCCAAGTACGAGGCGGCGATGACGTTCCCGGTGGTCAGTCCCACGATGGACGCCCTCGCGGACACCGTGCGCAACCGGATGGGCCTCGACGCCTCGGGCGTGGTGGCCACCATCCAGTCCGGCACCTCGATGACGGTGACCGTGAGCCAGGCGGCCACCGTTCCGGTGACGGGGCTCTGCACGCCGGGCGCCGAGAGCTACGGAGGCCAGACGATCTCCTATCTGGCGCTCAACGCCGGGCAGCCGATGACGTTTTCGCTGACCAGCTGCAGCGCCGGCACCGGTGGCTCGACGGGTACCGGTGGCGCGACTGGAACGGGCGGCGCGACGGGCACTGGTGGCTCGACGGGCACGGGCGGCGCGACGGGCACGGGCGGCGCGACCGGCACGGGCGGCGCGACCGGCACCGGCGGCGCGACGGGAACGGGCGGCGCGACCGGAACCGGCGGGGCCGCGGGAGCGACCGGGATGGCCGGCAACGGCGGCGTCGTCACGGGCGCCGGCGGCACGGGCATGGCTGGCGCTGGTGGCGCGACGGGTTCGGGAGGCGCCGGCGGCGTGACCGGCGCAGGCGGCGGTACGGCCGGCGCGACGGGGTCCGGCGGCGCGGGTGAGACTGGGTCCGGGGGCGCGGGTGAGACCGGGTCCGGGGGCGCGGGTGAGACCGGCGCCGGCGGCGCTGGCCAGACCGGCGGCAAGAACGGCGGGACCGGCGGCAAGAACGGCGGCACCGGCGGCAGCGCCCAGGCCGACGCGGGCGTCACGCCGCCGCCGGGTGGTGGTGGGTGCAGCTGCGCGTTCGACGACGGGCGGCCAGGTCCGGGGGCCTTCCTCTTCAGCCTGCTCGGCGGCGGGCTGGCCGTGCGGCTCCGGCGCCGCGGCAAGGCGCGCCAGGCGGGAGCCCCCCGCGGCCTGCCCGGGGCGTGCTAGTCAAAGGGGGATGAGCACCCCCGACGGGCCGCCAGACGCCGCCGGCGCCTTGGCGGCCCGTGACCTCGCCGCCTTCTGGCACCCCTGCAGCCAGATGCGGGACTACCGCGACTTCCCGCCGCTCGAGGTGGTGGGTGCGCGCGGGAGCCGGCTCGCGCTCGCCGACGGCCGCGAGATCCTCGACGCCATCTCCAGCTGGTGGTGCAAGGCGCTGGGGCACGGCCACCCGCGCCTGGCCGCGGCGCTGCGCGAACAGCAGGAGGCGTTCGAGCACGTCATCACCGCCAACACCACCAGCGCGCCGCTGGTGCGTCTCTGCGAACGGCTGCTGGCGGCGGCGAACGGCGAACCGCCGGCCGCCTGGGGTGAGGCGGCGCCGCCGGGGCGCCGCCCCGGGCACTTCGGCAAGGTCTTCCTGGCCGACAACGGTTCGACGGCCGTCGAGATCGCGCTCAAGATGGCGCTGCAGGCGCAGGCCCAGCGGGGCGAGCCGCGGCGCACCCGATTCGCCGCTCTGGAGAACGGCTACCACGGCGAGACGGTGGGGGCGCTGTCGGTGGGCGACCTCGCGCTCTACGCGGCCCCGTATGCGCCGCTTTGCTTCCCGGTGGCGCGGCTCCGCGGGCTGCCGTACCGGAGCGGCCCGCACGATCCGTTCTGGTTCGACGCGGGTGAAGCCTGGCCGGCGATCGAACGCGCGCTCGCCGCGGAGGCCGACCAGCTGGCGGCGATCGTCTACGAGCCCGTGCTGCAGGCGGCCGGCGGGATGCTGTTCTACAGCCCCGATCTCCTGCGCCGGCTGCGCGCCTGGGCCGACGCCCACGGCGTCTACCTGATCGCCGACGAGATCGCGGCGGGCATGGGGCGCCTGGGCGCGGTGCTCGCCTCGCACCTCGCCGGGCCCGGGGCGCTCCCCGACTTCGCGGCGCTCTCCAAGGGGCTGACGGGGGGCGTGCTGCCGCTGTCGGCGGTGCTGACCACCGACGCCGTCTACCGGCTGTTCGACTCGGACTACGCGGAGGGGCGTGCGTTTCTCCACTCCAACACGTACACCGGCAACGCGCTCGGCGTGGCGGTGGCCAACGCGGTCCTCGACGTCTTCGCCTCCGACGACATCTTCGGGCGCGTGGCGGCGCTGGGGCCGCGGCTGCGCGCCGCGCTGGAGGGCGTGGCGGCGACCCGTCCGGCGCTCCGGAACCTGCGCGCCTGCGGCATGGTGGCGGCGATCGACGTCCGCGAGGCCGACGGGCGCCCCCGCGACTCGCGGCGGCGCACCGGCTACGCCATCTACCGCGAGGCGGTCAAGCGCGGCGCGCTCCTGCGACCGCTCGGCGACACGATGTACCTCTATCCGCCGCTGACCGTCAGCGAGGGCGAGATCGCCGAGATGGCCGCCATCCTGGCCGACAGCATCGACGCGGTTATCGGGTAGCGCTTCGGCGCGCGGGGGGCGCCCGGCGCAAGGGAGTCAGAAGTTGGAGGCGGCGACGAAGTAGAACTGGTTGCCGCCGCCGGACTGGAACCCGTGCGCGTAGCCGAGCTGGATCTGGCCGTCGAAGGAGTAGAACGTCATGAACTCGAGGTGCGCCTCCACGCCGGCGTCGGTCTTGAGCGCGCTCGCGTGGAAGGGGCCCTGGAAGGCGTTCCCCGCGTCGACGAACGCGGTCCCCCAGATCCGCCGCAGGTAGAGGGGGAACGTCTGGACGCCGCGCTCGATCCAGAGCAGAGGCGCGCGGTACTCGCCCGAGGCGACGAGGTAGCCGTCGCCCGAAGCGACGTTGACCGGATAGCCGCGCAGGAAGGCGAACTGGTGCTGCATGAGCAGGGTGTCGCGCAGGACGTCCTGATAGGCGTAGCCGCCCACCGACCAGAACTGCCGGTTGTCGCCGACCGAGAACCCGCCTTGCGTCAGCAGCGCCAGCGCGTGCAGGCGGGCCCACGGCGGCGTGAAGTATTCGGCCCAGGCCCACTCGACGCCCGCCATGCGGAAGTGTCCGCCCAGGCTCGGATCGGCGAGGCGCAGGATGAGCGTCAGGTTGCGCCCCTCCTGGGGGCTGATCGAGTAGGGCCAGGAGTGGGAGCCGTAGTACTGCCAGGTCAACTTCAGATCGGCGTAGGGCCCGGTCTGGGGCTTGATCGTGATGCCGCCGGTCGGGTCGCCGACGGGGATCTTGCTGATCGGTCCGTACGCCACGTAGTCGTAGGCGAACGTCAGCGGGGCGGAGGCGTCCGGGGTGTGCAGCACAGGGAGCACGGCCGACGCGGTCAGGCTCAGGTTCCGCTGGGTGTAGTCGAGGTTGTGCCCGTCGACAATCAGCCCGTTCGTCACCTGGTCGACCTTGGTGAGCGTCAGGCCGAGCAGGGGCCAGAACCGGTAGTAGGTGTAGGCGACCTGGGCCGCCGGGCTGCCGGCCAGCGGGAAGAACAGGTTGAACCCCAGGGAGTGGAGGCCGGCCGGATCGGAGACGCTGGTCTGCACCTGCACCGTCTGTCCCGTCCCGAAGGGATCCGAGACCAGGGTCACCGTCCACTGGCGCGGGTACATGTACTTCCATGGGACATAAGAGCCGACGTGCTCGGGGAAGGGGACGGCGGCCGCGTCGGCGGGGGCGGCGTCGGGCGAGTCGGTCTCGGCGTCGGGATCGGCCGGGCTGTCGAGGCGCGCGTTGGCGAACGGCTTGGCGAGCTGGAACGTGGCGGGCTCGAACGGGATCGTCCAGAGGTCGAACCCGTCGCTGGTGAACCCGGTGAAGACCAGCCGCCGCCCGTCGGGGGAGACGGCCGGCTGAAACGCGCCCGACAGCGTGTTGGTCACCTGCAGGAGCCGCCGGGTGGCGAGCTCGTAGGCGTAGACGTTGTTGATGCCGCTGCGATCGGAGGAGAACAGCAGGTAGCGCCCGTCGGGCGAGAAGCGCGGGTCGATGTCCAGCGCACGGTCGATCGAGATCGGGCGATCGGTGTCGGTCGCCAGGTCGTAGATGTGAATGTCGCGAAAGCCGCCCGGCTTCATGCGCGAGTAGGCGATGAGGCGGCCGTCGGGCGAGAAGGCCGGCGTGTACGCCAGCCCGGGCGCGTCCGGCAGCAGCACGCGCGGCGTGCCGCCCGAGATCGGCACCAGCGCCAGCCGCCGGCTGCCCGTCCCCACCAGGACGCAGACGATCGTCTGCCCGTCGGGCGACACGTCCGGCTCGTGGGCCCGCGCGCCGTTGGTCAGCTGGCGGATCGTCCCGGCGGCGACGTCGAGCCGGTAGAGATCGTTCCAGCTGAGGTCGGAGGCGCCGACGATCCGTCTGGGGAGCATGAGGAAGTTCTGGCGCTCGAAGATCAGCGCCTGCCCGTCGGGCGTCGGCGTGGCGGGCCCGCCCCCCTGCATGTCGGCGATCCGCCGGCGCGCGCCCGAAACGGGATCGAGCCGGACGTAGGCGGGCGACTGGTCGTTGTTGACGCGATGGTAGACCAGCGTCCCGTCGGCGAAGAAGCGCGGGCCCGGCCCCTCGCTGCGAGGCGAGGGGGCGTCCCAGGTCAGGCGCACCGCGCCCGTGGTGAGCGGGCGGCGCTCCGCCTCCTCGACCTCCAGCGTATAGCGGTGGGCGATCGCGCGGCGCCAGTCGTCGACCAGGCCGGCGCCGAACACCCCCACGTAGCCGCGTCCCACCGCCTCGATGGCCGTGCGGTTGATCCCACCCGGGATGCAGGTGTCCGCGTAGCGCTGGGAGATCTCGCGGATCTTCTCGGGACCGTAGCGATCCTCGATGTAGCGGAGCAGGTTCGAGCCGTAGAGGTAGGCGGCCGTCCCCTGCGGATAGGCCTTGGGGATGGAGCTGATCTGGTCGAACCCGAACAGCCGCTGCTCGAGGTAGGGGACGCGCAGGAGCATGTCGTAGAAGCTGCTGCGCAGGCGGCCGGCGGTCGTTTCACGCGACTCCAGCAGCACGGCCATGCCCTCGATGAACCAGATCGGTTGCGCCAGGTTGGGCGCGTAGGTGCGCCCCAGGAGCGCGTTCACCACCAGCGCGCAGGGGCTCAGCATCGTGTCGAGGTGGACCACGTGCGTGAACTCGTGCGTGATGAGCAGTTTGACGTAGTCGTCGAAGTCGTTCAGCTCGTCGAGCGAGTCGGGGGGGACGCCGTAGGCGCTGATGAAGGTGAAGGGGATCGAGCTCGCCGAGCCGTTCGCGTCGTCGAAGACGTCGGTGAGGATGACGTTGACCGGCGGGGTGGGGCGCCAGTTGAGGTAACGGGTGTTGAGGCGGTAGGCCCGCTCGGCGAAGTGCGCCACCTTCTGGGCGAAGGCCGCCTCTTCGCCGTAGAAGTGGATGTTGAAGTGCGGGGTCTTGAGCGTGAACCAGGTGCCGTGGGGCGGCGGCGGCGCCGGCGGCACCTCGCCGGGCTCCTCGATCGCATCGGCGCGCGCCGGGCCGGCGGCGGCCACGAGCGACAGAGCGCAGGCCAGCCCGCACGCCACCAGGACGAAGCTTCCCCGGGGGCGACTCGGCATCGGCCGCGATTGTAGCCGCGCCGGCAGCGGGGCGAAACGTTGCTGGCAGGGGCGGGTGATCGTGGTTAACTTCGCCGCTCACCAAAAAAGGAGTAGACCCATGAAGCGATCGGCAAGCGCAAACTGGAAGGGCAACCTCAAGGCGGGGAAGGGCACGTTCTCGGCCGCCAGCGGGACGTTTTCCAGCGTCCCCTACGATTTCGCGCAGCGGTTCGAGACCGGCACCGGCACCAGCCCCGAGGAGCTGATCGCCGCCGCCCACGCCAGCTGCTTCGCCATGGCGCTGTCGAACGAGCTGGACAAGGTGGGCCTCGGCCCGGAGAACATCGACGCCAAGGCGACCGTCTCGCTCGACAAGGTCGAGACCGGCTTCGCGGTCACCACCTCGCACCTCGAGGTGACCGTCAAGCTCGCCAACCCCGACAAGGCCAAGTTCGAGCGCGCCGCCGAGGGCGCCAAGACGGGCTGCCCGATCTCCAAGCTCATCTCGAGCGCCAAGATCACGCTCGACGCGCGGCTGGTCTAGCCTCCGTCCAGGCCCGTCACTGGCGCCCAGGCGTCGGTGACGGGGCTGCCGTCGAGCGGCCGGGCGTCCAGTGGAGATCAACGCCAGGAACGTCATCTCCTCCTCCGTCCGTCCGTGCCGCGTAGCACGGTCCCGGCGGATGGTTCAAGCGGCGCCGGCTATCGCGTCGGGCGGGTCAGGTCGCGGCAGATGCGCAGGTGGCGCAGCGCCGAGCTGTAGTCGCCCGCCAGGTCGTAGAGGCGGGCGGCGTTGTAGTGGGCGTCGGCGTTGCGGCCGTCGGCCTCGATGGCGCCGGCATAGGCCTCCAGCGCGGCGGTGTTGCGCCCCTGGTCCTCCAGCACGACGCCCAGGTTGAACAGCGCCGTCGCGTCCCCGACGCGGATCTGCAAGGCGCGGCGGTAGTGCGCCTCCGCGGCCGGCAGGTCGCCCCGCTCGTGCAGGATCCGCCCGAGGTTGATGTGCGCGTCGGCGTGCTCGGGCGCCTGCATCAGGACCTGCCGGTAGCTCGCCTCGGCCTGCACCGGATCGGTCTCGTCGATGTCGCAGCCGATCTCGTAGATCTCCTCCGGCGAGGGCGGGGCGACGTCGCCGCCGCCTGCCGTGGGGCGCGCACGCAGGATCGCCAGCGGCGCCTCCTCGACCGGCGCCGGGGCGGGCTCGAACGAGAGCAGCACCTGGCCCGACTCGACCTGCCAGCGGGTGTTGCCGTCCTGCACCACCACCGACGAGCCCTCGGCGCCCAGCTGGACGCCCGTCAGCGGGCGCGTCTCGGGGAGCTGCGCCCGGAGCTTCTGCAGCGCCCGGCGCACCCGGCGCGGCGAGACGCGCTGGCTGACCAGCCCCTCCGCCTGGCGCAGGAGCAAGAGGTCCTGGAACGAGAACCGCAGCTCGCCGCGCTCGCCCCGCTCGGGCGCCAGCACGCCGGCCCGCAGGTAGGCGCGCAGCCGTCCTGCCGAGACGCCGATCATGCGGGCGACGTCCTGGGTCGTGTAGCCGCTCAAGGCCGAGACACTATACAGATCGCGACGACTTTTGGCGGGGCCAAGTGCGTCCGGCAAGTGCGCCGGAAGGCGCGCCCGGCAAGTGCGCCGGCCGACGCCGCCGGCGCGCCGCTCGCGCTACCGTTTTTTGGCGCGCTTGGGCTCGGCGGGCGCCGCCTGCGCCTCTTCGGACCGCCGGGCGCCGCGGCGCGGGTGGTGCGCCTCGGGCTCCGCGGGCGCGGCCTCGGGCGCCGCCTCCGGCTTGCCGGTCCCCTTGCCCAGGCTGGCCTTGAGCGCGGCCATGAGATCGATGATCCGGGCCGGCTCGGGCGCCGGCGCGCTCTCCGAGATGTCCTGCCCCTGCACCTTGCGCTCGATGTCCGCCTGGATGCGCTCGCGGACCTCGTCGTGATACTTCGAGGGCTCGAACGTCTCGGAGGCGATCTGGTCGATGAGCTGCTTGGCCAGCTTCAGCTCGGCCTCGCGCGCCTCGCCCTCGGGCAGCGGCACCTCGGACATCGGGCGCACCTCGTCGGCGTAGAGCAGCTCTTGCAGGATGAGGGCGCGACCGTCCGACGACGGCCGCAGCATGACCAGGTACTGCTTGCCGCGCGCGGCGTAGCGGGCGAGGGCGGCGCGCCCGGTCTCCTGCATCGCCTCGGTCAGGAGGCGGTACGCTTTGTCGCCGCCCTTCTCGGGGCCGAGGTAGTAGGGGCGCTCGAAGTAGATCGGGTCGATGGCCGACAGCGGAACGAAGGCGTCGATGTCGATGCTCTGGGTCGCCTTCTCCTCGAGGGCCTTGAGCTCCTCGGGCGTGAAGGTCACGTACTGGTCCTTCGAGAATTCGTAGCCCTTCACCATGTCGTCGCGGCTGACCTGCTCGCCGTCGCGCGGGCAGATGTACTGCTGCTTGAGCCGCGACCCGCACTTGCCGTGCAGCAGGTTGAAGGAGACGCCGGCCTTGCTCTGCGTCGCCGGGTAGAGCCGCACCGGGATCGACACCAGACCGAAGGAGATCGTCGCGCCAGCAATGGGTCGGGCCATGATGTGCTCCAGTGTATCCTGATGTAGGATAGCGTCCAGTTTATGCGCGCCGCTCAGGCCATGAGCTCATGCAGGCGGGCGGCGGCCACCGGCCCCTTGCCGGTGTCCTCGTGCTTGAAGAAGACGTAGGCGGACTGCCACCCCTGCTCCTTGATGCGCGCGCCCCAGGCCGCCACCAGGGCGTCGTCGTAGTCCTCGCGCCGCAGCCGCAGGTACCCCCAGTCGGCCGTCGCCACCACCGGCGTGGCGAGCTCCTCCGATTCGGCGATGCAGAGCGCCGCCTTTCGTGTGCGCAGGCAGCCGTAGACGTCGTCCGAGAACCAGGATTCGTGGCGGAACTCGACCGCGGGCGAGAGGTCCGGCGGCAGCGCCGCCAGGAACTCGTCGAGCCGCGCCAGATCCTTCTTCATGTTCGGCGGCAGCTGGAACAAGATCGGCCCGCGCTTCTCGCCCAGCGCCTGCGAGGCCTCGGCCAGCCGCTCGACGGCCGAGGCGGTGTCCAGCAGCCGCTTGTCGTGGGTGATCCGGCGCGGGCTCTTGAGGGCGAAGCGGAACTCGGGCGGCGTCTCGCCGGCCCAGCGCGCCAGGACCTCGGCGGAGGGCATGCGGTAGAAGCTATTGTTGATCTCCACGGCCCGGAAGTGCCCGGCGTAGTGGCCCAGCATCTTCGTTTCGGGCAGCTTCTCCGGGTAGAACCCTCCGCGCCACGCGGGGTAGCTGAAGCCGCTCGTCCCGATCAAGACCTGCATGGTCCCTCCCGCACCCAATGGTCGCGTTTTACCGACGGGGAGTTTGCCTAACGCCCGTCCCCGTCGGTAAACTACCAGAATGACGCGCGACCGCGTCGCCAATCCGCTCGACGACACGACGCGGATGGCGCCAGCCCAGCCGGCCGCAGGGGCGGAGACCCAGCCGGCGGCCGCCTACCTGGTGGTCCTCTCGGGCTCGAACGTGGGCGAGATGTATCGGATCGAGAAGGATCAGGTGGTGGTCGGGCGCGGCGACAAGGTCGACCTGCGCCTGGTCGACGACGGGATCTCGCGCGAGCACGCCCGGCTGACCAAGGACGGCGGGCGCATGGTGCTCGAGGACCTGGGGTCGACCAACGGGACGTTCTGCAACGGGGTGCGCGTCCAGCGGCACCCGCTGACCGAGGGGGACAAGATCCTGATCGGCTCGACGACCATCCTCAAGTTCAGCTACCAGGACAAGCTGGACGAGATGTTCCAGCGCCAGATGTCGGAGTCGGCGCTGCGCGACGGCCTCACGCGCGCCTTCAACAAGCGGTACTTCACCGATCGGATCGACAGCGAGTTCCAGTTCGCCCTGCGGCACGGCGCGCCCATGTCGCTGATCTTCATCGACATCGACCACTTCAAGAAGATCAACGATCAGCACGGGCACCAGGCGGGCGACCATGTGCTGGCCCAGCTGTCGACGCTGGTGATGAGCATGCTCGGCGAGGAGGAGACCTTCGCGCGCTACGGCGGCGAGGAGTTCGCCATCGTCGCCCGCGGCCTCGACCTCGCCGCGGCGTCCGCGCTCTCGGAGCGGCTGCGCGCCGCCATCGAGGCGCACCCGTTCAAGATCGACAGCGGCGACCTGCCGGTCACCGTCAGCGTCGGGGTGGCCCAGGCGCCCGCTCCCGGGATGAACCTCTCGGGCGATCTCGTGGCCCGGGCCGACGAGGCGATGTACGCCGCCAAGCGCGGCGGCCGCAACCGGGTCTGCACCGACGGGCAGAGCGCGCCGGCGCCCGACGTGACCGGACCTAAGTGAGACTCGCGCGCTGGCGGAGCGCGCGGCGCAGGCGCGCCAGGTAGTCGTTCCTCGGGATGGCGATGGCGCCCAGGCGCGCGAGGTGGGGCGTCGGGACCTGCGCGTCGAGCAGCGTGAAGCCGCCCGCCCGCAGCCGCTCGACGAGGTGGCCGACCGCGGCCTTCGAGGCGTCGGTGCGGCGGTGGAACATCGACTCGCCGCCGAAGAACCCGCCCATCGCCACGCCGTAGAGGCCGCCCACCAGCGCCTCTCCCTCCCAGACCTCCACGCTGTGCGCCAGACCGCGCGCGTGCAGCTGGCCGTAGGCGCGCACGAAGTCGTCGGTGATCCAGGTCGAGGGCCGGTCATCACCGGCCTCGGCGCACGCCTGCATCACCTCGGCGAACGCTGCGTCGACCGTGAAGCGCCATCCGGCGCGGCGCGCGCTCCGTCCCACCGTCCGGTGGGGGCGCCAGGCGTCGAGGTCGAAGATGGCGCGCGGATCGGGAGACCACCAGGTCAGCATGGGATCGGACGACCACGGGAAGATGCCGGCGCTGTAGGCGGCGATCAGCGTGTCGACCTCCAAGCGACCGCCGACGGCGACGAGCCCGTTCGGCTCCGAATCGCCCTCGGCAGGCGACGGCGCGGGCACCGGAGTCGGCCTGGGCCGATCGTTCGCGTCCACCCCGGCCAGTCTACCAGTGTCTCCGCGCGCCGCCGATTTGGGCGTCAGGCGCCGTGACTGGGGGCGTTCGTCCCCTCGTGGCTCGAGGTACGGCTCATCGAGTCCTCGTCCTCCGCTTCTTGCCGCTCCTCGCGCTCCTCCCCGGCTTCGCGGGGCGCGGTGGTGCTCAGGGCTGCTTCGCGGGCGCGCCGCCGGCCGCCGCTCACCATCCCCCCCTTGCGACCCGCCTCGCGGGCCTCCTCGGAGTCGAACTCGTGCGCGGTCCCCTTCTGATGAGCTGCCTTCCCCCCCTGCGAGGAGATCTGGCGTTGCCGCTCCTTGTCCATCCCCGCAAAACCTCGGCCACGGCTCTCGCCTTTTTCGCTGCTGCTCGCCATGACGGTTCTTCCCTTCCCCGCGGAACCACGCCCGCGTCGCTGTCCTGAACGTCCTCTAAGGACAAAGTTGCGCACGGTTGGCCCGCGCGACAGGGGGGAGGGGGGGATCTCATCCGGACGCCGAACCCGCGTCCGGCGCGGACTTCAGGCCTCGTTCATCTCGTCGGGATCGAGCTCCACGACCCCCGGGATCGGGGGCGGGCCGCTCTGGGCACCGGCCTCGCGTACCGAGAGGACGGTCACCTGGTACTCGATGTCGCGCCCCACCAGCGGGTGCATCAGGCGGACGCTGGCGGAGGTGGCGTTCGCCGAGACGACCTTGAACTGCACGGGCGCCCCGGAAGCAGGATCCTTGGCCTCGAACACGGCGCCAGGCTCGATCTTCATGCCGGGGGGGAAGACGCTGCGCGCCATTTCCTTCACCGGGAGCGACGCCTCGGTGCCGAACGCCTCGGCGGCCGGCAGCTCGCCCTTTCGCTCGTCGCCCGGCTGCAGCCCCTCGAGCCGCTTCTCCAGCCCTGGCAGCATCTTGCCGTCGCCGTGGACGTAACGCAGCGGGCCCGAGCGGCTGGACGACTCGATCACCGCTCCGCCCTTCACTTTCAGTTCGTAAGAGAGCTCGACGCTACGTCCGCGCGCAATCTTCATCGACCCCCAGCGTAATGCTCCCGCGCGCGCTTTAAAAGGTGATCGTAGATTCGTTTTGCGCCCGCGCGTAAGATGATTTCAGGAACCGGGCGACGAAATCGCCCCTTTCCGGACACCGACCTCCAGCACGTCCTCTCGCCCGATTTTCTTGGCTCGATTTTCTTGAAAGGCCGCCGATGACCATAGGTTCCCCCCAGCCTAGGGTTCGCGCACTTCTCGTGGCGTCGATCCTCGTCCTGGCGTCTGCCGCGTGTAGCGGCGGCGGCAAGACGAACACCGACGGCGGCGTGAAGAAGGACATGGCCGGCAGCGGCGGCGGGAAGACCGGCCAGGACATGGGCTCGTCCGTCGACCACACGACCGGCGGGACGGCGCAGATCGGGCAGACGTGCAAGGCCGACGCGGACTGTGCGTCGACCTTCTGCGCCGACGGCGTCTGCTGCAAGAGCGCCTGCACCGGCACCTGCGAGACCTGCAGCTCGGCCGGCAACGTCGGGACCTGCATCCCGGCCGACGTCGGGACCGATCCGCGGAACGACTGCACGGACGAGGGCGCCTCGACCTGCGGGAACGACGGGCTCTGCGACGGCGCGGGCGCCTGCGAGAAGTACGTGGCCGGCGTGGCCTGCGCCATGGCCGGCTGCACCGGGTCGACGCTGACGTTCGCCGGCCGCTGCGACGGCGCGGGGAACTGCGGCGCGCCGATGAGCCAGTCGTGCGCGCCGTTCACCTGCGCCACGTCCACCTCCTCCACCTCCGGCCAGTGCAAGACCACCTGCTCGGCCGACGCCGACTGCACCACCGGCAACTTCTGCGTGAACGGCAGCTGTGGCCTCAAGCCGCCGGGCGCCAGCTGCGGCGCCGACGGCGACTGCAAGTCGACCCACTGCGCGCAGGGCGTCTGCTGCGCCACCGCCTGCACCGGCAACTGCATGTCGTGCGCGATCACGGGCAGCGCGGGCACCTGCATCGCGGTCCCCGCCGGTCAGGATCCCCTCGCGCAGTGCGCGGATCAGGGGATGCAGAGCTGCAAGACCGACGGGTTCTGCGACGGCAAGGGCGGCTGCGAGCAGTACGCCTCGGGCACGGTCTGCGGCACGGCCAGCTGCACGGCGGGCGTCGCGACGGCGGCCGGCAAGTGCGACGGCGCCGGGACCTGCCAGGCGGGTGCGACCTCGTCGTGCAACGCCTTCGTCTGCGGCACGACGGCCTGCAAGACCACCTGCGCGGCCGACACCGACTGCGCGACCGGGTACTTCTGCCTGGGCGGCACCTGCGGCAAGAAGACCAACAGCACTGCCTGCTCGGCCGACTCGGACTGCGCCTCGAACCACTGCGCGCAGGGCGTCTGCTGCAACAACGCCTGCAGCGGCACCTGCATGGCCTGCAACCAGACCGGCTCGGCAGGCACCTGCTCGGTCATCCCCGCCGGGACCGATCCGCTGAGCCAGTGCACCGACCAGAAGGCCACGAACGTGTGCGGGACCAACGGCTCCTGCGACGGCGCGGGCGCCTGCCAGTTCTACCCCGCCGGCACCTTGTGCGGGGCGGGGGCCTCGTGCACCGGATCGACGCTGACGCAGGCCCAGACCTGCGACGGCGCCGGGACCTGCCGGGCCGCCACGACGGTCATGTGCGATCCGTTCGAGTGCGGAACCACCTCCTGCAAGACCACCTGTTCCTCGAACACCGACTGCGTGTCGCCGAACTCCTGCACCAGCAACAGCTGCGGCAAGCTGCCGCCGGGTGCCCCTTGCACCGTGGGCTCGGCCTGCGCGTCGAACTTCTGTGCCCAGGGGGTCTGCTGCAACACGGCCTGCACCGGCACCTGCATGTCGTGCGCGCTCACCAACAGCGCGGGCACCTGCACGCCGGTCCCCCTCGGCCAGGCGCCCAGCCCGACGACCCAGTGCGCGGCAAGCAACGCCTCGACCTGCGGCCTCGACGGCACCTGCAACGGCGCGGGCGCCTGCCGCAACTACCCGACCGGCACCCAGTGCGCGCCCGCGGTCTGCACGGGCTCGACCCTCACCCCCGCGCAGACCTGCAACGGCGCGGGGGTCTGCCAGGCGGTGACCGCCGGCCCCTGCTCGGGGAACCTCACCTGCGGCAGCGCCACCGCCTGCAAGTCGTCCTGTTCGGCGAGCGCTGACTGCGTGTCGCCGTACATCTGCAACGTCGGCGTCTGCACGCTGAAGACGCCCGGGACGGCGTGCACCACCGCCGCCGAGTGCGCCAACGGCTTCTGCCAGCAGGGGGTCTGCTGCACCAGCGCCTGCACGGGGACCTGCATGTCGTGCGCGGTCAGCGGCAGCGCGGGGACCTGCTCGCCGGTGCCGGCCGCCACGGCGCCCACGCCGGCCACCCAGTGCACCGACGCCGGCGGGACCAGCTGCGGGACGAACGGCCTGTGCGACGGGACCGGCAAGTGTCAGCTGTATGGAACGGGGACGCAGTGCGCGTCCGGGACCTGCGTGGGCGACACGCTGACGCCGGCCCGCTTCTGCGACGGGGCCGGGTCGTGCAAGACCGTCACCTCGACCCTCTGTGACCCGTACGCCTGCGGGACGGGTGGTACCTGCAAGACGACGTGCGGGAGCAACACCGACTGCACCTCGCCGGCGAGCTGCACCGGCACCAGCTGCGGCAAGCTGGCCATCGGCCAGCCGTGCACGGCGGCGGCGATGTGCAACTCGAACTTCTGCGCGCAGGGGGTCTGCTGCAACAACGCCTGCGCGGGCACCTGCAGCTCCTGCAACCTCTCCGGGACGGTGGGGACCTGCACCTCGATCCTGGGCGGCCAGCCGCCCAGCCCGACGACCCAGTGCACCGACCAGGGCGCCTCCAGTTGCGGGACGAACGGCCTCTGCAACGGCAGCGGCGCCTGCCAGAAGTATCCGTCGGGGACCCAGTGCGCCGGCGGAACCTGCAACAGCACCACCGAGATGGCGACCGGTCCGTCGACCTGCAGCACCAGCAACGCGTGCACCGCGCCGGCTCCCGTCAGCTGCATGCAGTACATCTGCGGGACCAACGCCTGCAAGACCACCTGCGCGACCAGCGCGGACTGCGTCTCCCCGGACATCTGTGCGGCGAGCGCGTGCGTGCCGCCGGTGACCCTCACCGTGCAGCTCGCCGAGCGCGACCTCATGGCCACCGACCCGGCCATCGCGCCACACTTCAACATCATCAACAACGGAACGAACACGGTGACGCTCTCGCAGATCACCCTTCGCTACTGGTACACCGAAGAGGCGAGCAACGGGACCAGTCTGGCGACGACGCCGATCGCGCAGACCGCCAACTGCGACTTCTCGGCCAGCACCGGCGGGTGCTCCGCGGTGACGATGTCGTTCGTCCAGGTGACGCCGGCGGTGACGGGCGCCAACTTCTACTTCCAGGTCGGGTTCACCTCGGCCGCCGGAACCCTGACCGCCGGGGCCAGCACGAACCAGATCCAGCTCCGATTCAACAAGAACGACTTCAGCAACTACAACGAGGTCGACGACTACTCGTACCTCTCGACGACGACCCTCACGACGACCACCAAGGTCACCGCCTACCTCAACGGCGCCCTCATCTACGGCACCGAGCCTCACTAAGCGATCCGGCGCGGATCGCAGGCGGGCTTTGCCCGCCGGAGACTTGCGTGCCGACCAGGATCCGGGCCCCACTCTCGTCGCGCGGGGTGCGTCCGCGGGAGGGGCGAAGCCCCTTCCGGCGAAGCGAAGCGCCTAGGACTTGGCGATCTCGATCGTGACGAGGTTGGGGGCGAAGGCGCGGAGGGCTTGCAGGCTGCGGGACTGCCACTGGGCCGCGGGGTCGCTGAGGAAGCGGATGCGGTAGTGGTCGTCGGGGCGCTCGTCGACCTGCGCGATCCAGCGGACGAACTCCTTCAGGCAGGACGAGTTCATGAAGGCCAGCTCGCGGAAGTCGGCGACCACCTCGCCCATGTGACCCTTGCGGGCCTCGTCGTCGATGGAGTCGAGGAAGGGGCCGAGGGGGGCGTTGACCCGCAGATCGGCGTTGCCCCAGAGGCGCATGACCAGCGCCTGACCGTCGACCGCCGCCGTCGCTTCGAACTCGGTGTCCTTGATTCCCTGGATCTGATCCGCCGCCATTGCCTGTCTAAAGTCTACACGGCGGCAAAACGACCGGTCAAATCGGTCATTCGAACGGATCGGCTTTTTTGTCGGCGGGCTCGACCGCGGCGGCCGGTTTGTCCTCGCCGCCCTTGGCCGTGCTTGCCTCATCGTGTCGAGCCGGGTGCCGGCGCTTGAGCCTTGGATGGGCCGCCGGCTTGGAGTCGGCGGCCGGCGGCGCGGCGCTCGGCGCCGGTGCGGCCGGGACCGCCGGCGGGGGCGCGGCCGGGCTCTCCGTCACGCCAGTGGCGGGCGAGGGCGGCCTGGGGGCCGGCGCCGCGCTCGACGGGGTCGGGGCCGGCGGCGTCGACGGGGTCGTGGCCGACGGTGCCGCCGCGGGAGCTGCCAACGGCGGGGTGTGCTCATGCGGAGCCCCCCCGATCTGCGGCCGCGCCAGCATCCAGGTGCCGTAAGCCGTTATCGCCGCCAGCGCGGCGAGGCCACCGTAGACCCACAGACGGTCGCGCTTGCTCGGGATCTCGGCCGCTGATGGCGACGACGGGATGGTCCCCGCGGGCTGGCTCTGAGCGCCGCGGCTCACGGCCCCGCTCTTGGCGCCGCTCCTGGCGTCGCTCTTCACGTCGGTCGAGGCGCGCACGCCCGAGGCCGTGAGGAGCCCGGGGCGCAGCGCCATCGTGGGACCCTGCGTCTGCGGTTCGGCGCCTGGCGCGTCGAGGCGCGGGTGCCGGTCGGGGCGGTCGACCTCCATGTCGAGCGCGGCGGTCGCCGTCTTGCGCCACTGCAGGAACTCGGCGGCGAACAGCCCCTTCATGTAGCTGGCCACCTGCAGCGGGCTGAACCCGTCGTTGCTGAAGGCGAAGCGCTCGAGCGCCTGCGCCATCTCGTGCGCGCTGGCGAACCGGGCGTCACGCCGCTTGCGCAGCGCGCGCATGACGACGGCGTCGAGCTCGGCGGGGACGTCGGCCACCTCCGACGGGCGCGGGATCGGATCGTCGAGGATGGCCCGCATCGTGGCCAGCTCGGTCTCGCGCCGGTAGAGGCGGCGGCCGGTCAGCACCTCCCACAGCACGACGCCGAGCGCGAACACGTCGGCGCGGTGGTCGACCTCTTCGGCCGACGCCTGCTCGGGCGACATGTACTCGATCTTCCCCTTGAGGCCGCCGGGGCTGGTGTGCGCCACGCGCCCGAACGCGCGCGCCACGCCGAAGTCGATCATCTTCACCGCGCCCTCGAACGAGAGCAGCACGTTCTGCGGCGAGACGTCGCGGTGCACGACGCCCAGCGGCCTCCCGTCACCGTCGGTCAGCGCGTGCGCGTAGCCGAGCCCGCTGGCCGCCTGGGCGATGATGTAGGCGGCCAGCGCCGGGCTGGGCGGCCGGCGCTCGCGCGCCGCCTTGCGCAGCACCGCCGACAGCGGCTTCCCCTGCACCAGCTCCATGGCCAGGAAGTACTCCTCGCCGTCGTGCCCGACCTCGATGATGCGGACGATGTTGGGGTGATCGAGCAGCGCGGCCAGCCGCGCCTCGTCGAGGAACATCCCGATGAACTGCCGGTTCTGCGCGAGGTGTGGGAGGATCCGCTTCACCACGAGCAATGTCCGGTAGCCCTGCAGCTCTCCCGACAGCGCCAGATACACCTCTGCCATCCCGCCCGTCGCCAGGCGCCCGATGATCTGGAAGCGCCCCAGGCGCTTGACCGTGTCGTCCATCCGAGAGTTCGAGAGCCGCCCGCCCTGGCGGTGATCGGAGGGCGTACCAACGGTCATCTTCGCATTTGAGTCCACCAGCTTCGGCGGACCCGGTCAAGTTGGCGCCAACTTCGCAGATGCATTCTTGGCGGATATCAGCCGCCGATGGCGTACATTAGTGCACATCCGGAGGGCGCCGGGCCGCGGCGCGGCGAAAAAGTCCTGCGAAGACCATTCTCATGACCCCTCGATTACGCCGCCACAACTTTACTTGGGTGGGCCGTTCCCGGGGGATGGCGGCACTTTCCATTTGGTCCTATACTCGAATTTTTTCCGGGGGATAGATTGTGATCACCACGCGAGCTTATAAGCGGATCATCGAGTTCACCGCCCTGATTGGCGCGCTGGCCGTCGCTGGTTGCGCCGGGGTGAAGCAAGTACCCGTCGCTGGTACCGGCGGCAGCACCGGCAAAGGCGGAACGACCGGTAGCGGCGGAACGACCGGCAGCGGCGGCGGAATCGTCGTGCCCCCGTCGGGGTGCAACGGTCAGTGCACCGACTTCGAGCCGACCTCCGACAACCCGAACCCGATCTTCACCAACGTCCCCACCACCGTGTCGGGGATGTTCGGGACGCCGTCGGGCAACGGCCCGTGCATCAGCGAGCCCGAGGACGGGTCGCTGTTCCCCAACAACTGGCTCGCGCCGCGCGTGCGGGTGGCCGGCAACACCGGTTACCTGAAGATCACGTTCCACGCCGACATGGAGTCGACGGACCTCGTCGCCTACGCGATGGGCGACAACTGGGCGTTGCCGAAGTCGATCTGGACCAACCTGGCGGCGCACATCGTCAAGCAGCCGATCACCGTGACGGTCCAGACGACGAGCGGGGGCGCCTCCACCGTCACCTTCCAGGTCGCGCCCGTGGGCGCGGGCGGCAGCATGGTGTTCTGGTCGATGGACCCGAAGGCGGTCGGCAAGGACCTCTCCAGCGTCACCGACCTGACCACCATCAAGAACGACTCGTTCCTCGACGGGTTCACCGTCGGCGACAACTCGACGCTGTTCCAGTCGAGCGGGACGCCGGCGCTGGCCATCACCAACGTCGTCCAGCAGGTGCCGACCCAGGGCGGCAACACCCAGGCCTCGCACTGCATCGGCTGCCACGTCGGCACCCCCGACGGAAACTACGTCTCGTTCGTCGACGCCTGGCCCTGGGGCGCTGCGTTCGCCAACATCCAGTCGGGCACCGCGGGGCAGACCCTCACCACCATCTCGGGCGCCAGCTACTCGGGCGCCACCTGCACCAGCTGGAACAACTGCACCGGGAACCGGACCTTCCTCCAGTACCCCTGGATGGGCGGCATGGCGTACTCCAAGGCCCACTGGGCGGCGGGCGACCAGGTCGGCATCGTGGCGGCGCAGATCCCGAACAGCGACCTGACCTCGCCCTGGAACACCGACGACTACCAGCTGGGTAACCTGGTCTGGTTCAACACGGAGTCGACCTCCATCACCCCGAACAACGGCCAGCCGTGGCCGACGCAGGGGACCGCCTTCGGGTACATGCAGCACACGGGCGACCTCGGTGGCGTCGCCTTCCCGACCTGGAGCAACGACGGCAACACGATCGTCTACTCCTCGACGCCGGGCGGCTGCGCCGGGCAGAACTGCACGGCCGGCGACCAGGACGGACGCCTCAACATCGGGCACACCGACCTCTACGCGGTTCCGTACAATAACAAGGCCGGCGGCGCGGCGACGCCCGTGCCGGGCGCCTCGTCATCGACGCTCGAGGAGTACTACGCGGCGTTCGCGCCCGACGACGCGATGCTGGCGTTCACCGCCGTCCCCGCGGGGCAGAAGATGTACGCCAACGAGTCGGCCGAGCTGTACGTGGTCCCCTACGGCGACGCGGGCGCCCAGGCGGTCCGGCTCAACGCCAACGACCCGCCGTCGTGCACCGGGCTCCAGAGCCCCGGCATCAACAACCACTGGCCCAAGTGGTCGCCCAGCGTCGGCAGCGACGGCGCGGGGAACACCTACTACTGGCTGATCTTCTCGTCGAACCGGTACAACCCGACGGCCATGACGGTCACGAACGGCAACATGATGAACACCGTCTACGTCTCGCAGCTCTACATCACGGCGGTCGTGAAGACCGAGCTCGGGTTCACCACCTACCCGTCGATCTACCTCTACAACCAGCCGTCGGGTCGGCTGAACACCACGCCCGCGTGGCAAGACTTCAACATCCCGATCGTCATCGACAAGCCGTAGCGCTCGTCATCCTCGCGGCCGCCCCCTTCCTGCTGGGGGGGGCGCCCGAGGCCGAGGTCAAGGCCGCGACCAAGACGGCGGCGAGGCCGGCGCGCGCCGCGGCGCCGCCGGCCGGCCCGGGATCGCTGACGGCGTCACCTGCCGGGGGCCAGACCGTCAGCTTCGGCGCCTGGTCGGTCCGCGCGGTGAACGGACCGCCCGGGTTCGGCGACTGGGTCCCGTCCGAGGTCCCCGGGTGCGTCCACACCGACCTCCTGCGGGCGGGGAAGATCCCTGATCCGTTCGTGGGGACCAACGAGAAGGCGCTGCAGTGGATCGAGCGCACCGACTGGGAGTACCGGACGTCCTTCGTCGCCGACGCGGCGCTGCTGGCGCGTGAGCGGATCGAGATCGTCTTCCAGGGGCTCGACACCTACGCCGAGGTGTCGGTCAACGGCACGCGCGTGCTGGCGGCCGACAACATGTTCCGCTCCTGGCGCGCCGACATCAAGCCGCGCGTCGTCGCCGGGACCAACGCCGTCCTGGTGCGCTTCCGCTCGCCGATCGCGGTCACCAAGCCGATCTACGATCGGCTCGGCTACACGCTGCCGGCGGCGAACGACCAGGCCAAGGAGATGGTCTCGATGTTCACGCGCAAGGCCCCCTACCACTACGGGTGGGACTGGGGCCCGCGCTTCGTCACCAGCGGCGTCTGGCGGCCGGCGGTTGTCGAGGGGTGGGACGAGGCCCGGCTCGACGACGTGCAGGTCTTCCAGCGGTCGCTCGACGACGCGCGCGCGCGGCTCGAGGTGGTGGCGGTGGTGGTGGCCACCCGGCCCCAGCGCGCGCAGGTGACGGTCGCGCTCCCGGGCGGGGCGACGCTGGCGACCGGCGACAAGGCGCTCGCGCGTGGGCGCAACGAGCTCCGGATGGAGGCGGTGATCGAACGGCCGGAGCGCTGGTGGCCGAACGGCCTCGGCGCCCAGAAGCTCTACACGCTGGAGACGGCGCTGGCGACGGGCGGCCTGACGCGCGGGCGGCGGCAGACCCGGATCGGCCTGCGCACGCTGGAGGTGGTGAGCCGGCACGACGCCGGCGGCAAGAGCTTCACCGTGATGGTCAACGGCGCGCCGGTCTTCATGAAGGGCGCCAACTGGATCCCCGCCGACAGCTTCGTCACCCGGGTCACCGAGGAGAAGTACCGCACCCTGCTCGGCGCGGCGGCGGCCGCCAACATGAACATGGTCCGCGTGTGGGGCGGCGGCATCTACGAGGACGATCGCTTCTACGCCATCTGCGACGAGCTGGGCCTGCTGGTCTGGCAGGACTTCATGTTCGCCTGCTCGATGTACCCCGGCGACTCGGCGTTCATCGAGAACGTCCGTCAGGAGGCGATCGAGAACGTCCGGCGCATCCGCAACCACCCGTCGCTGGCGCTGTGGGCCGGCAACAACGAGATCGAGGCGGCCTGGCAGCAGTGGGGGTGGACGTTCAAGTTCCACCTGGACAAGGCCGCGCAGGCCACGATCTGGAACGACTACAAGCGCCTGTTTCACGAGGTGCTGCCGCGGGTGGTGGCCGCCGAGGATCCGGGCCGCTTCTACACGCGCTCGACCCCCAGCGCGAACGAGGACGGCGTGCCGCCGAACAAACAAGGGTGGGGGGACATGCACTACTGGGGCGTCTGGCACGCCGAGGCGCCGTACGAGGCCTACAGCGCCAACATCTCGCGCTTCATGAGCGAGTACGGGTTCCAGTCGTTCCCCACGCTGGACAGCGTGGCCCGCTACGCGCCGCCGTCCGAGTGGCGGATCGATTCGCCGGTCATGCTGTCGCACCAGCGGCACCCGCGCGGCAACGCGCTGGTGCGGACCTACATGGACCGGGACTTCCGCGTCCCCAAGGACTTCGGGAGCTTCCTCTACCTGTCACAGGTGTCGCAGGCCAACGTGATCAAGTTCGGCGCCGAGGCGCACCGGCGCGCGATGCCGGGCAACATGGGGAGCCTCTACTGGCAGCTCGACGACTGCTGGCCGGTGGCGTCGTGGTCCAGCATCGACTACTACGGGCGCTGGAAGGCGCTGCAGTACGCGGCCCGGCGGTTCTTCGCGCCGGTGCTGATCTCTCCCGTCGACGACAACGGGACGCTGCGGGTCTTCGCGGTGTCGGACCGCCGGAGCGACCTGCCGGCGCACCTGACGCTGCGGCTCGTCGACCTCGACGGCGGCGCCGAACGGTGGCGCTACGACCGCGACCTGACGGTCAAGGCGCTGGCCAGCCTCCCGGTGTTCTCGGCCTGGAAGCGCGACGTGCTCAAGGGGAACGACCCGACCCGGGTCGTGCTGGTCGTCGAGCTCTCGGCCGGCGGCGCGCCGGTGAGCCGCAACCTGTTCTATTTCCTCAAGACCCGCGAGCTGGCATTGCCGGCGCCGGAGCTGGCGGTCACCGTGACGCCGCACCGGATCGGCGCCACGGTCAAGGTGACCGCGCGCCGGTTTGCCCGGGCGGTCTGGCTGTCGACGCCCGACGGCGAGGGGGCGTTCTCGGACAACTTCTTCGACCTTCTGCCCGGCGAGACCGTCTCGGTCGAATGGACCCCCGGGCCGGGCGCCCGGCCGGGGGCGGCCGAGCGCCTCGCGTCGATGCTGCACGCGACGACCGTCCGCGATACATATTAAGGCGTGGGCTACCGCATCAAGCAGAAGGAGCGGGTCGGCAAGGCGGTGCACCGGATCGTCCGCGAGCAGTTGCGGAGCGCGATCCGCGTGGCCCGCGACAAGAAGCTCGACCAGGAGGAGCGGGTGCACGAGGTGCGCACGCGGCTCAAGCGGTCGCGCGCGGCGCTGGCGCTGATCCGCCGCCAGGCCGGTGATCGGGCCGAGCGGGACGATCGGCGCCTGCGCGACGCCGGGCGGCTGCTGGCCAGGCCGCGCGATCTGGCCGTCCAGGCGCACACCTTTCGGGTGCTGGGGACGCGGCTGCAGTCCGAGCTGCCGCCGCGGCTGCTGGCGCGGCTGGCCGCGGCCGAGCGGCAGATGCGGCGCGGGCTCGAGCCCGACGAGGTCGAGCGCGACCTCAAGCAGGCGGCGCGCGCGCTACGCCGCCTGCGGCGGGATCTTTCGAGGTGGGGCGTGGGGAAAGGGCGCCGCGCGATCGGCGCCAGCCTCACCCGCACCTACCGCCGCGGTCTGGCCACGCTGGAGGCGGCGCGCGAACGTCCCTCGCCCGAGCGCTTTCACGACTGGCGCAAGAAGGTGAAGGCGCTGGCCTACGAGCTGCGCATCATCGCTGCGGCGGTCCCGGAGCTGACCACCACGCTGATGCCGAAGGTCGACCGGCTGGGCGAGATCCTCGGCCAGATCCACGATCTGGACTGCGTCAAGGCGACCGCCGAGCTGAACCCGCGCTGGTTCGGCCGCGCCGCCGACGGCGAGGCGGTGCTGGCCGCCGTCGACGACCGGCGCGCCGAGCTGGAGGACGAGGCGCTGCGGCTGGCGGGTAGCGTCTTCGCCGGGCGGGCCCGCGACGTGCGCGCGCTCGTCGAGACCGGCTGGAAACTCTGGCGCCAGGGACCCGATCCCGAGGCGGCCAGCGACGAGGCGCACGCCGGGTAGGCCCGCTTGAGGTGGCGCCGAACGGCGGCCGTGGCCGCCACGCTCTGGGCCGTCGGGCTCTTGGACCACGGCCCACGCGCCGACGAGGCGGGCCTCGAGTTTCAGCCCGACGACTACCACGACGGCCACGCCCGCCCGCGCGCGCTGGCCTACAACCGCGACGACGGGCTGCTGTACGTCGCCCTCTCGACCGCCGACCAGGTCGCGGTGGTCGATCCGTCGTGGTCGCCGCCTCGGCTCCTGGCCAAGGTCGACGCCTGCCGCTTCCCCGACGCGATCGCTGCTCTCCCCAAACGCGGCGCGCTGGTGGGGTGCCGATTCGAGCGCGGGCTGGTCCGGATCGTCCCCAACGAGTCTCAGACCGGCTTTCGCGCCTCGACCATCGCGGGCGACCTGCCGGCGGGCGCGCGCGGGCTGCTGATTCCGCGTGACGGGCGTTTCGCTTACGTCGCCTCGCCGCCGCTCCGAGGGGTGGCCGTGGTCTCGCTGTCCGATGGTCGCGTGGTTCAGACGATCGCGACCGGGCTCTCACCGCGCGCGCTTCGCCTCGTGCCGAAGCACCTTTGGCCCGGCGCTCAGGGCGCGCTGCTGCTGGTGAGCAACTTCATCGACCACACCGTGACCATTCACGCGCTCGACGACGGCGGCAGGGTGGGCGCCGCCCGCCAGACCATCCGCACCGAGGCGCCGGTACTGGATCTGGCCACCGTGGCCATGGAGGGCGAGCAGGCCTACCTTCTGCTCTTCACCCACGAGGATCGGGCGGTGTCGCGCGCGCGGGGTCCGGTGGAGGGCCTGGACAGCGGCATCGTTCGGCTCGCCGTCCCCGGAGATCTTCCGGGCGGGCGTCTGGTCGACGATCCGGGGCCCGGACACCGGCCCTTCATCAATCTGGGCGACCGGCCAACGCCCGTCATCGAGCTCGACGGGAGCGCGTTTTCCGCCGGCCCCCTGGCGATCGTCGGCGCCGGAAGCGACAATCTGTTCGTCGGCCTTGGGCCCCTCTATGGGCGGGATTGGGCAGGCGACCTGGTCATCCCCGTGGGCGCCAATCCGACGGCCGTCGCCGCACTGCCCGACGATAGGTTCGTCACCGCCGACCGGCTGAGCGACACGCTGACGTTCGTCTCGATGGACGGCGCGCCGGGAGTGGAAGCGACGCTGGTGGTCGGCACACCGGCGCGTCGGTCGCCGGCCGAGCGGGGAGAGCTGCTGTTCTACAGCCGAGATCTGGTCCGCAACAACGTGGCGACGGGGCCGCTGTCGCTCTACACGTGCGCGGCCTGCCACGACGACGGGCACATCGATGGGCGGCTGCACCCCGCCAAGCAGAACCGGTTCTTCTCGACGACCTTGACCTGCCGCGGGATCGGGACCACCGCGCCCTACCTGCGGCTCGGCAATCAGGCGACGATCGACGTCTTCGCCGACAACATCGTCTCGACGCACGCGCAGGGGGCAGAGCGCGACCCCGAGCACTTCGCCGACTATCCCGTCACCTTGCGCCTGCACGACCCGCCTGGAACGTTCGCGGTGACGTTGCAGCCGCGCGAGGTGCGGCAGGCGCTGGCGCGGTACATGGAGCGGATCCCGCCCGAGCCGTCGCCGTTCGTGGCGGCTGGCGCGCGCGCGCTGGCCCCGGCGGCCCGGCGCGGCCTGGCGCTGTTCCGCGACCGCTGCGCCGGGTGTCACCAGATGATCGGCAACAGCGATCTCGGCAACCACGTCCCCGAGCCCACGGCCGAAGCGCGGCTCCTGGCCGGTCAGGTGGCGCTCACCTCGCCGGGACGCTACGCGGTCGGGACGCCGGTGCTCGGCGAGGGCGGAAACAACCCGCCGTCGCTGCGCGGCGTCTGGGACGATGCCCCCTACTTCAGCGACGCCAGCGCGCGCACGCTCGAGGAGGTCCTCCGGCGCACCGACCCCAACGCCGCGGCCGTCCATGCGCCGGCCA
>Ga0070734_10002129_pt1 | contig 25509 bp, 21 predicted proteins | sample Coa_R1_8_FD_66444 | JGI IMG/M metagenome (GOLD analysis project Ga0070734, IMG submission 66444) | Surface soil microbial communities from Centralia Pennsylvania, which are recovering from an underground coalmine fire - Coalmine... | ecosystem: Environmental > Terrestrial > Soil > Unclassified ...
GGATTCGGTGCGTTGCTGGATCGACAAGCAGTCGAATTTCCTACGCAACTCGGGTACATCGAGCCCCTGATCGAGGGCCGCCTGCACCAGCGCATTCTCGGTCGCGGTGCCGCTGAGCACGTGCTGCTCGTCATGCTCCGTCACGTCGGTCTCATTGCAAAGGCTCACGATTGTCAGCAGCTGGTGCAGGCGAGAGTCCCGGAACGGCTGCACCGCCGCGTCCTGCTCGTGTACAAAGACGCCGTTGTCGCGGCGGTAGACCGAGCTGCCCAAAACGATGCGTTCGAGGGACATCGAGCCATGGGTCAGGGTGCCGGTCTTGTCGAAGCAGATAACATTGACGGCGGCGAGGGTTTCGATCGCCTCAAGGCGCCGGATCAAAATGCCGTGGCGACGCATCTCCTCGACCCCGAGGGCAAGAGTCGTAGTGGCGACCATCGGGAGGCCTTCCGGGACTGCCGCCACGGCGACCGAGAGTGCGGAGCGCGTCAATTGCATGAGCGCCAGGCCGCGCAGCCAGCCGACACCAAAGATGACACCGCTCGCGGCGAGCGTAATCCACGCGAGTTGCTTGCCGAGTACTTCAAGTTGCGTTTGCAACGGAGTCTCGGGCGCGATGGTGGCGTCGACCAGCCGATGAATGCGGCCAACCTCCGTGCGGGTCCCTGTCGCCACCACGATGGCGGTTCCGCTGCCCCCGGTCACGATGCTGCCGCGGAACACCAGGTTCAAGCGATCGCCGAGCGCCACATCTGCGCGGCGCAGCGGCTCGACCGACTTCACGACGGGCAGGCTTTCGCCGGTCAGGGCAGCCTCGCTGACGGCAAGGGCGTGGGCACCGATGAGCCGGCCATCGGCCGGCACGACCATCCCACGCTGCAAGACCATGACATCGCCGGGCACAACCGCTTCGGCCGGAATCTCCTCTTCGCGGCCATTGCGCACGACGCGCGCTGCGATCGTGCCTACACCATCCAGACTGCGTATCGTGCGCTCCGCCCGACTCTCGGTCACGTAACCGATGCCACCGTTGAGCGCGACGACGGCCATGATGGCAGCCGCCTCCAGGAGGCCGCCGGTCGCTAGCGAAACCAGCGCGGCACCGGCGAGCAGTGCGACCGGCAAGCCCTCGAACTGGCCGAGAAGGATGCTCAGTTGCGAACGTTGTCGGAGAGACGGCATCACGTTGGCGCCGCCGCGAGCGAGGCGCCGGCCAGCCTCCTCGACGGAAAGGCCCTTAGAGGCGGATGTTCCAAGCCGGTCCGCGACCTCTGCGCCGTCCGTGACGTGCCACTGCGCTGCTTCGCACTCGGGCTCGTCGCTCGCCGGGACGACCTCGCCGCGCAGAAGGGCCGCAATCCGTTCGACGATCTGGTCGAGTGAGGTCGGCCCTGCATAATAGACGGTCACGTTCCCGGTCAGGGCGCTCGCCGAGGCGGCGCGCACACCACCGAATCCACTCAGTCCGCGCTCGATCAACCCCGCCAGTTCCAGAGCCCCGCGCAGGCCGCCGACTTGGAACCGCGCTCGCCCGCTTACCGCGGTGTGTACCGGAACGATCGAGACAGCAATGCCGGTCCTATCAGTGTCTCCAGTTCTGCCGGCTTCTGTTGGTTCGTCATCATGGCCGGCCGCGGCGCGCGCCGCCAGCCTGGCGTTAGCATTCACTCTCATAGAGGCCGGCTCGATTCTGTGCGAAAGCCAAGATCCGTGTGGCCTGTCTCTCAGGAACGGCTTGTTTCTCGGAGGCGATCATTACCACAGCCTGTGCGAAGCGCTTTGAGTTCGCACAGGATCGCCGATTGGTGTCACTGTAGGCCGAGCGCAGGAGAGAATGCGGAAGATCAGCCGGCGTGCTCTCCGGTGGTCGCTTTGCTTGCTTCCGCAAGTTCCGCCCGGGCTTCGGCCAAGATGTCTCCGGTCTGCTCATTGAGTTCGGCCAGAGCAACCCGCCCTTGGTCATAGGCGATCAATCCCGCTTTGAGGATCGATTTGGCGACCGGTCGTAGTGCCGGGATCACGACCGGCGCCACCACGGCGGCGCCAATCCCAGCAGCGAGTCCCATCATTATTCCTCCGCCTTTGAAGGCGTCCTCGAACAGCGCCATTCGAATTTCTCCTCTTGCAGTTGGAAGCTCGAACCCACGCTCGTGAATCCGAGAACAACGGGTCACCGTGATATCGGTTCCCTATGTTTGCTAAGCACTTTGGAGGCGTGCTCCAGAGCCCTGCGCTGCGACGCGCGCGCCCGATGGTGCGCTCGCGAAACCGCATGGTCGAACTTGGCGATACGCTTGCGATAGCGCCGCGACACATCCCGTTGGTCGCGGCCACGCCGGTGCGCGTCGGAGCGGGCGTTGGCAAGAAACCGGTTGACCGCCGTTTCGGCCTTGTGGTCGAGCTCTTTCTCTGAACCGCCCAACGTGACGCGCAGTAGGGCGTTGACGGCGGTATCCGCAAGGCGGTCGGCCAGCGCATCGTCGGCTTCGAATTCCGCTTCCAGCGCGAGCTTGGCACCAGCCTTCAACAGCGCCGCGAATTGCGGCCGCAGGGCTGGAAAAACTATCGGCAGTGCAATACCAAGCATTCCCAATCCGATCAGGCGGAAGGGAATTGCTTTCAAGAAATCGTCGAGCGCAGCCATGACGTGTCTTTAGCGGCAGCAGAACCGCGATGCCGACTTGTCAACGCGTCGCGATTTTGCTGGATTGCGACAATCGCAAGGGGGAACGCGTGATCCCGTTTTTCGTTCAAATCAAATGTCACCTCGGCAAAGCCTATGCGGTCGCCAATGCGCTCGCCGATGCCGAGATCGCCTCGGAGATTTATTCGACTGCCGGCGACTTCGACTTGCTGGCAAAATTCTACGTCGAGCACGGCACCGATATCGGCCATTTTGTGACCGAGAAGGTCCAAACCATTCCGGGCATTCTCGACACCAGAACGATCATCACGTTCAAGGCGTTTTAGCGCGCGCTTCACGGATCTACGTCATTGCCGGCTTGACCCGGCAATCCGGCGCCCTCCCTATCCTCCCCGCAAAGCTGGGAGGGTAGGGAGCGATGGACCCGCGGGTCAGTCCGGCAGGTGACGGCTGCACGACGGACCGAAATTACTTCACCTCCACTTTTCGTGCGCGCGCTAAGCCGAGCTGACGTTCGCGCCAGATGACGAACAGGCCGGAAGCGGCGACGATGACGGCGCCGGCATAAACGTAGCGGCTCGGAATTTCGCCGAACAGCACGTAGCCGAAAAAGAATGCCCACAGGAGCGCGACATAGTCGAACGGTGCCACCACGGAGGCTGGCGCGTGGCGGTAGCTCTCGGTAAGGAAAAGATGCGACAGGCCGCCGATGACGCCGATCGAGATGAGCGCGGACAATTCGGTCGCGTTGGGCGTATGCCAGCTAAACGGCAACGAGGCGAGACCCGCGAGACTGCAGATCAGCGAGAAATAGAATACGATTGACGCCGTGGTCTCGCTATCGGTCAGCCGTCGCGTCTGGATCGTCGCGCTGGCGTTGGTAAATGCGGCCGTCACCGCACAGGCGGCGCCGACCGTGCTCACAGTCGAGCCTGCGATAAGAGCGCCGACGTTGAGATATGGCCAGAGCATGATCAGCACGCCGATAAAGCCGGCCACTACGGCCGACCAGCGATAGACCCGCACGGGCTCCCTGAGAACGAGCGCCGCGAGGGCGACGGTAATGAACGGCGCCGCGAAGGAGATCGCGGTGGCGTCGACAAGCGGCAAGCGCGCCAGCGCGGCGAAATTGAGGAACATGCTGACGACCGCGATCAGGCCGCGCGTGAGATGACCGAACGGGCGTCCGGTTCGGAATGCTGCTCCGAGTTCGCCGCGCCAGGCATAGATCAGCATCACCGGAATGATCGCAAAGACGCTTCGAAAGAACACCACCTGGCCAAGCGGAATCGTCTCTCCGACAAAGCGGACCAAAGCCGACATCACGGCAAACAGCAGCACCGATACGAGCTTGATCGAGATGGCGAGGTGCACATTCATGCGGCAGCACGCGGTCTGGCGGGGACGCGAAGATGCCGCGTACGCAAGAGCGGCCCATCGTTCTTGCATGAGGTGGGCTGGGGCGGAAGGCCGCTTACCACAACTCATGCATGACACGAGTGGATGGCACAACAGCAAATGCATTGAGACGTCGTTTGGCGGCGCTTCGTGAAGATGTGCCGATCTCCTGGTCGATTTGATCAAAAAAACGTGTCGAAACAGAATTCCGGGCTTCACAAATCGCCGAGGCGCGCTAGAACGGCGGTCGGGGAATTCGGGAGAGGGGTGGCAAATGATCGTACGGCGTGCAACCGCGCTGATCATTATGGCTGGCATTTTGGCCGGATCAGCCTGTCATCGCGCAGCAGCCAAAGAAATCGGAAAGGCCGGGGCGAATCCGCCTTATCAAATCTACCTGCTCAAAGGCCTTGCGGACATCTTCTCAACCGGATTGGATTTCCTGCAGGCGAAGCTGCAGGCCCGCGGGGTCATGGGTGAAGTTCACAGCCACGCCGAGGCCGAAGCGCTGGCCCGCACGGCGATCGCGAAATGGCATGACGGCGCGCACGGGCCGATCATCATCATCGGGCATTCGCTCGGTGCGGACGCCGCGATCGCAATGGCTCGGCGCCTCGGCGACGCCCAGGTTCCGGTCGCCCTCCTGGTCACCTTCTCAGGGCTGGAGTCTGCGCCGGTGTCGGCCAATGTTGCGCGGGCGGTCAACTATTTTCAGTCGAACAGCGCTTGGCATGGACAGATCACCAAGGGCGCAGGATTCCATGGTGTGCTGGAGAACGTCGATCTGGCCCACGCACCCGGCATCGGGCATTTCAATATCGAAAAAGCGGAACAGCTGCACGCCGCGACGATCGCGCAGGTGCTTCCGCTTGTCTCCCACGCGAAGGCGGCCGCGCAGCATACCGGTCCATTGATGGGTGCCCGGGCCGGCGTCTCCGCAACAAGTCAATCCGGCACCTCCGCAACAAATCAATAAAACGCACGACGCGTGTTGCCTGTTTCGATCGCTTCGCTATTTCGATATAGAGCCGAATCGGCGATCGCGCACTTGCGAACGTGGTGTCGTTTAGGCACCCTTGCCCCAAGGGTCGTCATATGAGTCGCAGTCTTACACGCAGTTCTGCTCGCGGCGCCGGCGAGCGCGAATGCGCGTTACCCGCTGCGCCACGGCTGCCCTTGGGCGAGCCGCCCGTGCGGCCGACCTTTGCGCGTGAACGTGCGGCCATCAGGCGCGGTGTGTTCCCGGTAGCGGGGTGCGATGAGGTGGGGCGGGGTCCACTGGCGGGTCCGGTGGTGGCGGCCGCCGTGATCCTGGATCCCAAACGGATCCCCCGCGGTATCGACGATTCCAAGAAACTCACTGCAGCGGAACGCGAAAAGCTCTATGGGCGCATTTTTGCGACCGCTGAAGTCGGCATCGCGTTTGGCTCGCCGGCCCGGATCGACCGCGATAACATCCGGCGTGCGTCGCTGTGGGCGCTCGCTCGCGCGGTTGCAGCACTTGCGGTAAGGCCACAGCTTGTCTTCGTCGACGGTATCGATCGAATCGAAGCGGGCTGCGAGTGCGAAGCCGTGGTTTCCGGCGATGCACTGGTGCTATCGATTGCGGCGGCTTCGATCGTCGCAAAGGTGGTGCGCGATCGTTTGATGATGCAGATCGGGGCCGCCAATCCGGGTTACGGTTTCGAGCGACATATGGGATACGCGGTGCCGGAGCATTGCCGCGCACTGGCTGCGCTCGGCCCGACGGTCCACCATCGCCGCAGTTTCGCGCCGGTCGCGGCCGCCTACAGCGAGCGCGAGGAAATTGCGGACGGGCTTTGCGATGATTTTCCGGGCGATCTGCTTGCGCCTTAGGCCACCCCACGCATAGTCTGCCGCAATCACATGGGGCAGCGCCACTTCCTCTCTCGGCTTGCGGGCGGATGAGGGCCTTTCCGCGAGTCCGAACTTGTGAAAAGGCCTCCTCACTCCGGCCCCTCTTCCGGCAGCAGGCAGAGGAGATGCCCCATGCGATTCCCTGGGTTGTTCGCAAAGTCAGCTGCCGATGCTCCACATCTCGCTCATCGTTGAACTGTTGCGGTCGCAGCCGCGGCTGGTGTTCTGGGCGGCGACGCTCGCGCAGGGGGCGCTGTGGTGGATCGTGCCGTCGCTGTTCTATTCCTCGCCGCCGGGCGGACTACCTCTGGTGCTCGCGATCGGCCATGAATTCCTGCTCGGCAGCCCGTTTGGCCCGCCGCTCGCTTTCTGGATGGCGGAAATCGCTTTCGATGTCGCGGGCTCCCCGGGTGTCTACCTGCTCTCCCAGGCCTGCCTTGTGATCGCCTATTACGGCGTGTTCACGCTCGCGCGCGCCGTCGTCGGGATACACCATGCGACGTTCGCGATCCTGCTCATGGCCGGCATCTTCGCCTTTGCGGCGCCGACGCCCGAGTTCGGACCCGCCATCTTGGCGATCCCTCTTACGGTCTTCGCCCTCGTCAATCTCTGGCGCGCAATCGGCGAGCGTCGGCGTATCGGCTGGTTCCTGCTCGCCCTGCAACTCGGCCTGTTGCTACTGACCACATATGCCGGGCTCATTTTGATCGGTGCCATAGTGTTGTTTCTGGGCGCGACGCGGCGGGGCCGGCGGGCGCTGAGATCCGCCGACCCATGGCTTGCCAGCATCGTGATGGTGGCCGTGCTGTTTCCCCACCTGATCTGGCTTGATCTGGCCGGGGACAGTTTAAGGCGCGGGTTCGATTTGATGGCGCGCCCGGCAGACTCGTACGTGGCGAGCTTAGCCGACTTCATCGAAATGCTGATCTTCAGCCATCTGGGCCTCGTGGTTTTGGTCGTGCTCGCCAGCGGGTGGTTTTCGCGTGGCGAGGAAAAGGTGTCGGTATTCGTGCGCAGCTTCACGGATCCGTTCGGGCGACGATTCGTCTATTTCTTTGCTATCGTGCCGGTACTCGCGGCGGCGCTGTTTGCCGGTCTCAGCGCGGACCCGCAAACGTTCAAAGTTCTGGCGCCCTATGTGACGCTTTCGGGGCTGGCGATCGTGGTGGTCGCCGGCAATTCCATCCCCTTGCATCGGCCTCGCCTCATCGCGACGGCCTGGTCGCTGTTCATCGCGGCACCGCCGCTTGGTGTTGCTGTCGCAATCCTAGGCCTGCCGTGGCTCGGAATCTCTGGCCCCGATGTCGGACAACCGGCCGCCGCGATGGGCCGCTTTTTTGCGGAAAGTTTCGAGCGTCGAACCGGCGTCCCGCTCGCCGTGGTGGCTGGGGAGCCGCGCACGGCTGCGCTCGTTGCGCTCGGCGCGCCGACGCGGCCAAGCCTTTATCTTGACGCGACGCCCGAGCGTACGCCCTGGATCACGCCTGATGACGTCCGCCGCAAGGGAGCGGTCGTGGTATGGCCCAATAGCGATACCCGTACGCAGGTGCCGGCCGACATCGCCATGCGCTTTCCAGGGCTGGTGGCCGACGTGCCGCGCGCCTTCGAGCGCGCAGTGCAAGGGCGCCTGCCACTATTGCGGATCGGATGGGGCGTAGTGCGTCCGTCGGATGACAGATGACGACAGATGTCGAATAAACCGCGCGTGTTGGCTTTTCCGTGATCTGACATCTGTCATCTGTCATCTGTCATCTGAGTCCAATGCCTTCCGGATGGCTAGGAAGTCCCGCCATGCGAACCGCTTTTCCAACGGGGTGCGCAACAGATAAGCCGGATGGAAGGTGGCGATGGCGCGAATCTCACGTGTGCCGGTGTGGTAGACGTGCCAGCGTCCGCGCACTCTGCGGATGCCGTCTGAAATACCCAACAGTGCAGCGGCCGAAGGACCGCCGAGGCATACCAGGATGTCGGGATCAGCGAGCTGGATCTGACGCTTGATGAACGGAAGGCAGATCTGACTTTCCTGCGGGGTCGGCGTACGGTTCCCCGGCGGACGCCATGGAATGACGTTGGCGATATAGGCCGATGTGCGATCGAGCCCGATCGCCGCCATCATGCGGTCGAGCAATTGGCCCGAGCGTCCCACAAACGGCAGCCCTTCGATGTCCTCTTCGCGGCCCGGGGCTTCCCCCACGAACATCACCTTGGCCTCCGGGTTGCCGTCGGCGAAGACGAGCCGCTTCGCCGTAAGGCGCAGCCCGCAGCCCTCAAACCCCTCGAGTATGGAGCGCAACTCACCAAGGCTTGCTGCACGTCCGGCGGCATCGCGCGCCGCCATGATGGCAGCATCGGGACTCGGCGGAGCATCGGGGACGGCGGACGGCCGATGCGATTGCGGATTTGATGGATCATTGCTGGAGCGGCGGCTAGTTGGCCGTTGTATTCGTGCCGACCCGAACGGTGGCTCTTCCGCCAGCCCCGGCGAGGTGCGCGGCTGCGACGGCTCGGCGGTGAACCGATTGACGGGCGCTTCGTCCAACACGGCATCGACGCCCGCCTCCACATAGAAGGCGAGGAGCGCATGCAACTCGGCGGGGCGATCGATGTTCACGACGGACAGGTATAGCGGATTTCGTTTTGGCGGAATTAAGTCACCGCCCGTCGTGCCCGCAAGGCTTGTCTGCCGAGGGCGGGTAGATAGGTAGGCCGATCGCCACGGTGTCCCCGAGTCGCCGGCTGGTGTGGTCAAACCTGGCAACGATGCTCAAGAGTTGGGCGACCTGCCATTCAATTCTATGCCGCACGCCCCCTGTGATTGCCGAAATTCCGCAAACGTGGAAAAACGGCGCCTCGCTGAGCCGGGAGCATTAGGGAGACCACGATGGATTTGCCCGCCCGGGATTCTATGGAGTTTGATGTGGTGGTGGTAGGCGCTGGCCCCGCCGGCCTTGCCGCCGCGATCCGGCTCAAACAACAGTCGTCCGACATTTCCGTCGTCGTGGTCGAGAAGGGCTCCGAGGTCGGTGCCCACATTATGTCCGGCGCCGTAATCGATCCCTCCGGGCTCGATGCCTTGCTGCCCGATTGGCGCAACGAGGACACGCCCATCAAGACCCCAGTCGCCGACGACCGCTTCTACATGCTGGGGCCCTCCGGAGCGTTGCGCCTTCCAAACGTCCTGATGCCGCCGCTGATGAACAACCACGGCAACTTCATTGTCTCTCTCGGCAATGTGTGCCGCTGGCTCGCCACCAAAGCGGAGGCACTAGGGGTCGAGATCTACCCGGGCTTTGCCGCCGTCGAGGTGCTGTTCGGCGGAAATGGAGAAGTCGTCGGCATTGCGACCGGCGACATGGGCATCGGCCGCGATGGCAAACTTAAGGATTCCTTCACCCGCGGTATGGAGTTGCGCGCCAAGTACACGTTGTTTGCGGAAGGCGCACGCGGCCATTTGACGAAAGGGCTGATTGCGCGCTTCGACCTCGATCGCGACCGCGAGCCGCCGAAATTCGGCATTGGCTTGAAAGAGCTGTGGCAGGTCGCACCGGAGCGTCACCGGCCGGGTCTGGTCCAGCACACGCTGGGCTGGCCGCTCGATAACCGGACCGGCGGCGGCTCGTTTCTTTACCATTATGAGGACCGCCTCGTGTCGGTCGGCTTCGTGGTCCACCTGAACTATGAGAATCCTTATCTGTCGCCGTTTGACGAATTTCAGCGCTTCAAGACGCACCCGCTCGTGCGTGACACCTTCATGGGCGGCAAACGCATCGGATACGGCGCGCGGGCGATCGCCGAGGGCGGCTGGCAATCAGTGCCCAAACTGGTATTTCCGGGCGGCGCGTTGATCGGCGACGGTGCCGGCTTCCTCAACGTGCCGCGCATCAAGGGAACTCACAACGCTATGCAATCCGCCATTCTGGCCGCCGAGTGCCTGGCGGAAGCGCTCGCGGCCGGCCGCGCCCATGACGAACTCACGGATTACGAGACCTCGTGGCGCTATTCGGCGATCGGTGCCGACCTGTGGAAAGTCCGCAACGTTAAGCCGCTGTGGTCGAAATTTGGTACCATGTTGGGAGTAGGCTGCGCGGGTATCGAAATGTGGGCCAACACGCTGGGTTTTTCGGTGTTCGGCACGCTTCGCCACGGCAAGCCCGACAGCGCCTGCCTCAAGCCCGCGGCACAATGTCGCCCGATTTCCTATCCGCGCCCCGACGGCACGCTGACCTTCGACCGGCTCTCATCGGTTTTTCTGTCGAACACGAATCATGAGGAAGATCAGCCAGTTCACTTGCGTGTATCGGATCCGGTCTTGCAAAAGACGTCAGAGCACGGTCTCTATGCCGGCGTCTCCTGCCGGTACTGCCCGGCGGCAGTGTACGAATGGCTGGAGCAGGGCGGCGTCCTGAGCTATGTCATCAATGCGCAGAATTGTGTCCATTGCAAAACCTGCGACATCAAGGATCCGAATCGAAACATCGAATGGGTGGCGCCGGAGGGCGGCGGTGGGCCGAACTATCAGAACATGTGACGATATGGTATAAGCCGCGATGCCGGTGTTAATGGAGTGGGGGCGAGGCGATAAACGAGGCGACATCGCGCGGAGCCATCTTTCGATAATGACCTTGCGGTGCAATGACCTTGCGGCGTGTCCGCAAAGTGTTCATTGTCGCACCCGAGTGTAGGTTGCTTGACGCCGGAGGTCGTCTGATCCCGGCACAGATCATCACCCCGTTGGAGAGCAGCGACCCGTGAAAATCTTTCCGCACCGATCCTTCACCGTGATCACAGCCGCGGTCCTCTGGGTGATTCCCGGAGCCATGGCGGCGCAGGCACCAAATCCTCATGACATTGGCCGCCTCACGCCGTCCGGCAGCTATCTTGCGGCGCGTCAAGCCAATTTGGACCGCGATCCCGATGCGGCGGCCGCCTACTTTCGGGCGGCGCTCAAGTCCGACCAGCGCAACGCGGAATTGCTGGAGATGACGTTCTATGCGGTGCTGGCCGATGGCGACATCGATGAGGCCGTGCGGCTCGCCGAGCGCCTCGTGCAGCTCGATCGCAACAACCGCAATGCGCATCTTGTGCTCGGTGTGCGCTCGCTCAAGCAGAAGCAGTGGAAGGACGCGCGTGGGCATTTCAGCCAGGCCATGCACGGACCTGTCAACGATCTCATGGGCACCCTGTTGTCGGCATGGAGCGCATTCGGCGCCAATGACGCCAAAGGGGCGATCGATACGATCGATAAGCTCAACGGCCCGGAATGGTACGGCATTTTCAAGGATATGCATGCCGGCTTGATCCTCGATCTTGCCAACAACAAGAAGGAAGCCGGCAAGCGGTTCGAGCGTGCCTTTAAGCTCGATTCCACCGCGCTGCGAATCATGCAGTCCCATGCGGGTTTCCTGTCGCGCAACGGGGCGCGCGACGAGGCGCTGAAGATCTACGAGGAATATGACAAGCAACTGCCGCGCTATCCGCTCACCACCGAAGGGTTGGCGATCCTAAAACGAGACATGCCGCTCCCGCGTATGGTCGAGACGGCCCAGGCCGGCGCCGCCGAAGCGCTCTATGGCCTTGGCGCGGCGCTCGGCCGTCGCGAGGAGGAGATGAGCCTCGCCAATCGCGGGCTCGCCTATCTCCAATTGGCGCTTTATCTTGAGCCCACTCATGCGCTCGCACAGTTGTCGCTCGCCGATCTCTACGAGGCGCTGAAAAAGCCCGCCTTGGCCCTCAAGGTCTATGAGCGCGTGCCGGCGTCCTCGCCCCTCAAGCGCAATGCCGAAATCCAGCTCGCCATCGACCTCGATACGCTGGACCGTACCGAGGAAGCCAAGAAGCATCTTGAGAAACTGATCGCCAGTAAGCCGGACGACATGGAGGCGATCATTGCGCTTGCCAATATCCAGCGCGAGCGCAAACAATATGAGGGTTGCGCCGACAGCTACGGCAAGGCGATCGGCCTGCTTCCAAAGCCCAGCAAGGCAAACTGGACGACGTACTATTTCCGCGGCATTTGTTTCGAGCGCGCCAAGCAGTGGGCGAAAGCCGAAGCCGATTTCAAGAAGGCGCTCGAGTTGTTCCCCGACCAGCCTCACGTCCTCAACTACCTGGGCTATTCCTGGATCGACCAGGGTGTCCACCTCGACGAAGGCATGGCGATGATCAAGCGCTCGGTGGAGCAGCGGCCCGATGACGGCTACATCGTCGATTCGCTGGGGTGGGCCTACTACCGGCTCGGCAATTACGACGAGGCCGTGAAAAATCTCGAGCGTGCAGTCGAACTGAAGCCGGTCGACCCGACCATCAACGATCATCTCGGCGACGTTTATTGGAAAGTCGACCGTATGCTGGAGGCGAAATTCCAGTGGTCCCACGCGCGCGATCTCAAGCCCGAGGACGAAGAGCTTGTGAAAATCGAACAAAAGCTCAAGGTCGGTCTCGGGGAAGAGAAGTCGAACTCCGCCGAGGCCGACAGGCAGAAGAAGCGGGTCGGAGGCGGCGGCTGAAGTTCACGCTCGCAAGGTGGGCATGCTTCGCCTTGCCCACCTTACGAATCCGATGCGATTAAATGCGACCGACGCAAAGGTCCGGTGGCGTTCCTGGTCTCAGCAAAGTTCCTGGTTTCGCCAAATCGGAGGCGCTTCTCGCGCCCGCCAAGGTCAATCTGACGCTCCGCATCCTGCGCCGCCGGGCTGACGGCTTTCACGAACTCGAAAGCTTGGTGGCGTTCGCGTCTTTCGGTGATCGCCTGGCGTTTTGGCCCGGCGCGCCGCTCGGTCTCAAGGTGTCGGGTCCAACCGCAGCTGCAGCCGGTCCGCTGACGGACAACCTGGTGCTGCGCGCCGCCCGCGCGCTCGCCGCCCGCATCGAGGGGCTCACGCTCGGCCGGTTTGCGCTTGTCAAGCGGCTGCCGGCAGGTGCGGGGCTCGGCGGCGGATCTTCGGACGCCGCGGCCGGGCTGCGGCTCATTGCCCACGCCAACGGGCTCGGGCTCGACGATGCGCGCATTCACGATGCGGCGCGTGCCACCGGAGCAGACGTTCCGGTCTGCGTCGATCCGCGGCCACGGTTTATGCGGGGCATCGGCGAAATACTCTCGGTCCCGGTGGCCTTGCCGAAACTCGGAATCCTCATCGCGCATCCTGGCGTCGCCATGCCGACCGGCCCGGTTTTCAAGGCTCTCGGCCTTGCCCCTGGCGAGGAATTCGTCGCACCGCCGCCAACGCCAACGCCAACGCTCCTGCAAGAAGGGCAGGGCCATCGCAGCACCATGCACGGCGCCTGTTCTCCCTCTCCCAACCTCTTCCCGCAGGCGGGGGGACGCGAGGGCAAGATGGAGCGCGCTGACCTGTTTGCCTGGCTAACGTGCGAGCGCAATGATCTTGAACCGGTCGCCGTCGCCATCGCGCCGCAGATCGGCGAGGTGCTCGGCGCCATTGCACAGCTTGCGGGCTGCCGACTCACGCGCATGTCGGGTTCGGGTTCGGCGTGCTTCGGTCTGTTTGACAGCGCACGGGCGGCCGCCGCTGCCGCAAAGCGTCTCGCGGCCACGCATCCGGCGTGGTGGGTGCGCTCCGGCGTGTTGGGGAATTAGCCCTTTCGGTCGCCGCCGAATGGCTGCGTAACCCGAGTGGGCAACGTCCCAAAAAAGGGTCGTAAGCCTTCTTGAAAGTTCGATGCGCCGCCATCAAGAATGTGGTCCGGGGCGTCGCGCCCGCTTTGCTTGTGAGAGAGGCGGGCGAGACGTCCGCGGTTCGCGAGATCAGCGCAACGGCCGGCGCATTCGGCCCTGGGGGAGGAAAGCGATGAACGGCTCGCTCACGGTCGATCGCCGCAGGCTCATTGGCGCCGCAGCCGCGTTCGGAACGGCCGGCGCGTTTGCGCTGCCGGCGCAAGGCGCGGTGTCGGGCGCGGTCGCGAATCTGCCGGGGCGCAGCAATGTCGTGATCCGCAACGCCTATGTGATCACCATGGTGCCGGGCGCACCCGACCTGCCGGATGCTGACGTGCATGTGGAAAACGGCGCGATCGCCGATGTCGGCGTCGGCCTGTCCGCACCGGGCGTGGCCTCGATCGATGGCAAAGGCTTCATCCTGATGCCCGGCATGGTCGACACCCACTGGCACATGTGGACGACGCTGCTGCGCAACATGTCGGGCAACAAGCCAGAGCACGGTTATTTCCCCACCACGACGGCGGTGGGAAACGTCTACACCCCGCGCGATATGTACTACGGCACGCTGCTGTCGTCCGCAGAGGCGCTGTTCTCCGGCATCACGACGGTGCACGACTGGTGCCACAACATCATCACGCCGCAGCACGCCGAAGAAGACATTCGCGCGTTGCAGGAAACCGGCATCAGGGCGCGCTTCTGCTACGGCCCGGCGCGCCGCATGCCGCCGACCGAGGCGATCAACACCGACGATGTCGAACGCTTCCATCGCAACTGGGCGAGCTTCTCCAACGAGGGCCTGCTCACGCTCGGCCTCGGCTGGCGCGGCGTGCAGGCGCCGTTCCGGTTGCCGGACGGCAAGTTTGAACTGCGGCCGCTCCCGGAGGGAGTCTATCGCAAGGAACACGACGCCGCGCGCAAGCTCGGCATCCCGATCTCGGTCCATCTCAATTCGACCACCAACGACCGCGGCCACGTCCTGGCGCTGCAGAAGCAGGGCCTGCTGATCAAGGACCTGCAGATCATCCACGGCATCTTCACCTCGGCGGAGGAGATGAAGGCGATGGCGGCGGTGGGCGCGGTCGTGAGCGTGTCGCCCTATTCGGAACTGCGCATCGGCTTCGGCATCACGAAAATCCTCGAATATCTCGACAACGGCGTGACGCTCGGCCTGTCGGTCGACACCACGCCGCTCACCGGCAATTGCGACATGTTCGGGATCATGAAGGTGGTGCAGAACATCGAGAACGGCCGCGCCGAGAACGAATTCAAGCTGCCGGCCCGCCGCGTCGTCGAACTCGCCACCATCGAAGGCGCGCGTTCGCTCGGCCTTGCCGACCGCATCGGCTCGATCGCCAAAGGCAAGCGCGCCGACCTCATCATGGTGAACACGCGCGACATCAACATGGGACCATTCACCGACCCGTATTACATGCTGGTCGATTCCGCGCAGCCGTGGAATGTCGATACCGTGATGGTCGACGGCCGCATCCTCAAGCGCGGCGGCAAGCTCACCGCAATCGACACCGGCATGTTGATGACCGAAGCATCGAAGGCGAGCCGCGAGGTGCGCGACCGCGCCAGGTGGTGGTGACCGCTCCAAAAGCCCGGACTCACGAATTCCCTCAGAACAGCGAATTTATCAGGGAATTTTGAAGATTTTCACCCAATTGCGGCCTCGTTGAGCGGCTTTGCGAGCCGATTTCAAAGGCGGCCCGGTACGTTGCAGCAATTCCCTGTTCTTCCGATGGCAGTGCATTTTTTGCGAACACGGACTCTTCCGGTTGAGCGGGGAAGAGCGAGTCCGAAGGTGGGCGGGCATCGGATCCATGCGCACCCTCCGGTCATTCTCGCTGATTAAGCCTACTATAAAGGACTATTCCTACATGGTCAAATGTTTTCAAGACCGTCTCCCCGGGAGCGAATGCCGGGCGGATATCTTCCGGTCGCGGCTGTGAGGAACGTCCGGCGTGGGATCAAGACGAGGGTGATGGACCACCGATTGCGACCGTGTCTGAGGTGCCTTGCGGAGCAAAGCCTGTGAAACCGGCCAAAGTCCCACTGACCTCGCCAGCCGACCACGGCGAGTTGGGAACGTTTGGCGAGCGTGTGTTCTCATAAAGCCCAGACCTCGGCTTCTGGGTACGCTTGTCTGTCTCCCATCGATCGGGAAGGCCACCGTATCGGCGGGCAACCCCGCTATCGCGTCCTTAGCTCGTTGCTGAGGGCATCAGGCAGCCTCCACCCATCCGTGAAGTCGAATGATTGCTGGAATCGGATGGCGTCTGCGGTCGAGCCGCTAGCGGGCACCGTCCCCTCGATCTGATAAAGCCGCCGATTGTGAAAGAAAACGGAAGCATAAATCTTGCTGCCGTCCACTCCATCGATGCTGGCTTGCCGGCCAATGATTCGACGCGTGCTGTGGGGAATGTCGATCTTTATCTCACCCCCTTGCGAGAGCATCATTACCGCGCAGGCCATGACGTTGCCTTCTGACATCTCGGTATGCGACAGATCCGCTACCGTGACCTTGAACTCGCCGCCCTCCTGCGGAACGGAATAGACGCGCGCTTCGACCAGGCGGCCGCCGCAGGCTTGGTAAGACGTGGTTTCGACCTTGGGCTCGGCCGGAAAGGCGACCGTAAAGCCCTCGTTCGGGTACTCGTATTCCCTCCAGCCCTGCGCACCGGCTGGGTCGCTTGCAACAACTATGGCGACGATGAAGATGATGAGGCGCATTTTTGATGTCCTCAGGCGAGATCGGGAGCTTGCAGCCCCCTCCCTTTCCTCCCTCGCTTGCGGGGGAAGGGTAGAGAGGGGAACATCGTAGGCAGTTGCCCGCAGGATTGGAAGCTGGGAGATGGCGAAGCACTCGCCTGCATGACGCTCATACTCGCACGTGGCATGGCATCGCGTTGTGCAGTAGCATAATTGTCCCATTGCCGAGGAAGCCAATGGCTGCTTCGGGTCAAGTCTATCCCGGCTCCAGCGAAACTTGGTCCATGAAAGGTACATCCATGAAGTCACAGCTAGCGGCGACGTTTCTGGTTTTTTCGCTGTCAGCGAACGCGCAGACCCTGAGCGGTGCGATCGACATGCATGCGCATGCCGATCCTGATGGCGTTGCGAGGAAGATCGACGCCGTCGATCTGGCGCGTCTGGTGAAAGAGCGCGGAATGCGCGCCATCGTGCTCAAAAATCACTACGAGCCCACGGCGTCGCTTGCTTATATCGTTCGCAAAGAAGTGCCGGGAATCGAGGTCTTCGGCGGCATCTCGCTGGATCTTACCGTCGGCGGCGTCAATCCGGCGGCGGTCGAATGGATGACCAAGGTCAGGGGCGGCTACGGCCGGGTGATCTGGCTGCCGACCTTCGACTCCGAGGCCCAGGTGAAACGCACGAACCAGCAGCGCCCGTTTGCGCCCGTGGTTCGAGATGGCAAGGTCGTGCCCGAGGTGGCACAGGTAATCGCAATCGCCGCCAGAAACAACCTGGTGCTCGAAACCGGACACTCGTCGGGAAGCGAAGACCTGGTGATCATAGAGGAGGCCAGGCGGCAGGGCGTGCAGAACGTGATGGTCACGCATGCGCTGACCAACCCCGGCGGCCCCCTCACGCTGTCCGAGATTCAGCAAGCCGTGAAACTGGGCGCGCATATTGAACTGGTCTATGGCGGGCTTTCTGAAGACTTGCTGCGCAGGGACGCGGAAGTGATCCGCGCTGTCGGAGCGTCCTCCGTGGTCCTGTCGACCGACCTCGGTCAACCCAACAATCCTCTCCATACTGACGGACTGCTAGCGTTCTACAAAGGACTGATGGCGCAGGGCATCTCCGAGGCGGACATCGTGCAGATGTCGCAGACCAATCCAGCGAAGCTGCTGGGGCTGAAACCTTAATCGCTCGACCGGGCGATGTTTCAGCCATTAATCCCTTGAACTCGTTGGCGGGCGAGATTGGTGACGAACACATGAACCCCTCTCGCACTTGGGTTGAAGCGTCGATCCCCCACCCGCGAATACTAAAAACTTTCCGAAGCATGCTCCTATTTGGGAGTAGCGAGTATGGGGTCGATGGGCGAATATGTGTCAAAGCTAAGATATTCAACGCGATGTTCTGGCGAGAGTTCAACTTTTGCGTTACCGCTAATTACTTCTGAGCACATCTGCTCGGGCACGAAAACAGCGGAGGGCCACGAGTGCGACGGTAGCAGTTCATAGCGGGCTTGGGAAAGGCACTGAACCGGTGACTTCGGGGGCAACATGAGAAAGCATGCTTTCGCTGCAATCTTCGCTATCGCCTTTGGAAACGTTGCGACCGTAACTGCCCAAGTCTACCCGTCACGCCCTATAACAATGATCGTATTAACCGGCCCCGGTAGTACATCAGACGTGATCGGCCGATTGCTCGCGGAAGGAATGAGGAGTTCACTGGGGCGACCGGTAATTGTGGAGAACGTCAGCGGCGCGGATGGAAGCATCGGCGCTGGTCGGGCCGCGCGTGCGAGCCCCGACGGGTACACGATCAATCTTGGATTCCTCGGGTCGCACGTGCTTAACGGCGCGCTCTACGCACTGCCGTATGACGTATTGAATGATTTTGCGCCGATCTCTCCGGTAATTGCGACTCCCTTTTTTCTGCTGGCAAGCAATAAGGTGCCAGCCAGAGATGCGCGTGAATTCATTGCTTGGCTGAGGACTAATTCTGACAGGGCGTCCGTGGGGGCCGCCTCGGCTGGTCCCCGATTAGTATCTGCATTGCTACAAAAAGAGACCGGCACTCACTTCGGCATTGTGCCGTATCGCGGCGTGCCGCCATCGATGCAGGATTTGGTGGCTGGTGAGATCGACTTCGTGTTCGTTCCCCCCGACTCGTTGCCGCTGGCACGAGCCGGAAAAGTTAAAGCCCTTGCCGTCACAAGCGAGCAGCGATCGACTCTTGCCCCCGATATTCCAACTTTCGCCGAAATAGGACTGCCGCATGTTGTCTGGTCAGCTTGGTACGCCCTCTTCGCACCAAAAGGCACACCAAGTGACATTATTGAGAAGCTCAATAGCGCGACCAGGGAGGCGCTGGGCGACCCAGCGGTGCGAACTCGGATCCTCGATCTTGGCTTTGAGATATTCCCACGTGAGCGGCAAACACCAGAGGCGCTCGCTGCCTTGCAAAAAGCGGAGTCGGAGAAATGGTGGCCGATTATCAAGGAGACGGGGATGAAAGCGGAGTGAATCGAAACGGCCGTTGCGAGCGTGAACAGGTGCAATCCCATACTACGTACGGCAGGTGTAGCTCAGAAAGCTGCCGACTTGATGCAGCGACTAGGTCGGCAGACCCGGGCCAGATGCGGACGTGGGTACGGTTTTCGTCGAATCGCGCGGCTGATATCCCTGAGGACCTTCTCGTTGGGGCGTAATCATGAAGGTCATTGATCTTACTCTGACGGCGCTAATGTTGAGTGCAACCATTATTCCAGTTACGGCGCAATCAAATTATCCGGACAGGAGCATCCGGTTTTGCCCGGCGTGCGATAGAGATGTCAATGGCCGACCGGGCCGTCGCTGACGCCTCCGCGCCCTGGGTGTTTTTCGATAGAGGCCTCATTGATGCTGCCGCCGCGCTTGAGCGTCTGACCGGAGAGCCAGTTGTAAAGAGCCTCGGCTCGGCCCACCGCTACAACAGACGCGTGTTCCTGGCGCCTCCATGGCCGGAAATCTATGTGTCAGACGAGGAACGACGGCATGGTCTCGCTGAGGCGGTTGCGGAATACGATCGCCTCGTCGAGGTATATCCGCTACTGGGCTATGATATCCATATCCTGCCCAAAGTGAGCGTGGCCGAACGAGCCAACTGGATTCTGGCCTCGCTGGCGAGCTGATGGTGGTCAGAGAGGTACAATTCTTCGACGGACATCGGTCGTGGGAGCGCTGAATGCTTCGGCGGCTTTGCGTGTTGAGGAGGAAACAATGCACAACGGGCCCATAGTCAGCAGACTCGCAATTTCAACTGTCTTGTTGCTGGGTCTCTTGTTCAGCAATTGGGCCTTCGCCGACGCCGGGGGCAAACCGGCCAACGAGAGTGGATCGATGGGACCGGTGCCCAAGGCCCAATGCGGCCCTTCGGATCGCACCGAACGCGGTTTGCAGGGCCAGACCACCTCGGAGGAGCGCACGAGCGGCGACTCGGAACGCGGCTACAGCTGCAATCTCGAGCTCGTCGGCCAGTTCCGCGGGGAGGGTGCCTTTTCGCAGGACGGGCCGTCATACTTTGATCACTGCGCCTACATGGCAACGGAAAATAAGCCGCAGCAGGCGCACCCCGGTATCGTGGTGATCGATGTTTCGGATCCGAGGAATCCACGGGCGACCGCCTACCTCGCCGACACTCCGGCGGCGCTCAACCCGCACGAAAGCAACAAGGTGAACGAAGCGCGCGGTCTCCTCGGGCTGGCGCAAGATAACGGGCCGAATTTCGCTGTCTATGACCTGAATGGCGACTGCGCCCACCCGAGGCTGGCGTCCAGCATCACGGTGCCCAACAGCTTTGGCCACATGAGCGGCTGGGCCGACGACGGAAAGACGTACTACATCGGTCAACGGTTTCGAGGCGTCGGCGGCATCCTGCCGATCATCGACGTGACCGACCCGTACAATGCCAAGTGGCTCCTCAACTGGACGTTCACCGGTGATGGTCGGCCCCACGACGTCAACACCAACAGCGACGGCACACGCTTGTACGCCGCGCAACCGGGGAACTTCGGCGCTGCGCCGAACAATTCTTCGTTCGGACCGGACGGGCTGGTGATCCTGGACGTGAGCGACATTCAATCCCGTCTCCCCAATCCACAGATCCGCGTTATCAGCAAGCTGTTCTGGGATGATCAGGGGCAAGCCGAACAGATGCTCCCCTTCGTCTCCCACGGGCACTCGTACCTGATCAGTACCGACGAGTCCGGCGGGCAAGCCGGCGTCGGTCGGCTGGCGGCGGCCTGTGCCCGAGGGGCGTCACCGTACGGGTATTCGAATGTGATCGACATAACCGACGAGACGAACCCTAGAATCGTCTCCAAGATCATGCTCGAGGTGCATGATCCCAGGAACTGCACGAAATTCCTTGCTGAGCCGCCAGAGGCTGGCGGCGGACCGCTCGACTACTCCACTGAAAGATGCGCTGTGGACCGTCCGAGAAATCCGACGATGGTCGCTTGCGGTTCAAGGGGCACGGGCACCCGCGTTTACGACATCCGCGATCCCCTCCACCCTGCCGAGATCGCGTACTGGAAGGGGCCGGCTCCGCGAACGGCCTTTCTTCCCGGATCCGGCAGCTGGTCGCCGGGCGTTGATCGGACCGTCGAAAAGCAGGCTGGTCTGGCGCGTTTTGTCAAAGTTCCTGCCGCCGACCGGAAAGGGCAGGAGTTGAATCTCTGGGTCGTCGGCGATGCCGGCGGCTTTCAGGTTTTGCGCTTTACCGACTGGTACTCGCAAACGCCGCACGGCAAGGCGATCATGGCCGAAGCCGTGGCCGAGTAGGTTAGTCGCCCACGCTGGATGGCGCCGTCGGATATCTCTTAATCGGCCCGCGCAGGTGCGGGCCAATTGCTTTGTGATGTGCGCCATTGGCCCCGCTCCCCACGGCTTCTACTCCCGCCGCAAACCGGCCCGGCGCAGCTCAAGGCTTGCGGCCATGAGGCGGGGTGCTTCGCGCCCCGCAGCGCCGAGTGTCACCAGCAGCCCCAACGCAAGCACCTGCCATGCCGGCGGGTAGCCGACCTCCAGGATGCCAAGATCGAAATTGAAGCCGAGCGTCGCCACCACATCGAAGCCGCGGCGCGACCACAGGAAGCCTGCTTCGAGAAACGCCGCCACCAGGCACGACGCCACCCCGAGCATCGCCAGCGCCGTGACACTGGCACCGAGCCCATAGCGGGCCAGCACTCTCCAGGCCATCAGCCAGAAGAACAGGCCGGTCAACATGTACTGCTCGGTGTAAGTGCCTCGCGCCAGCACGACGTGGAGGATCGCCAGTCCACTGATCACATACGTCGTGTTGTGCAGCCGCTGCCAGTTCTTCGCTCCGATATGGCGCACCGCGGCGTCCACGGAAGTCACGCCGAGGACAATCAGGCCGATGGTCGAGAGGATCGCCACGATCAGCGTAAGCCGCGTCGTCATATCGTTGACGAGGTAGGCAAAGTCCCAGCGCCGGAAGGCGAAATAGATAATCATGTGGGCGATCGTGTAGACGAGCGCCGTCACACCAACCATGCGGCGTACATCGACGAGAGCCGGCCAGCGGAATATGGTCGCCGCCGGGGTAACCGCCAACGCCATCAGCATGACGACCGTCGCCCACACGCCCGACCAGTAGGTGAGGCCCTCAAGCACGATAGTCGCGGTGCTTCCATAGTCACCAGCGCCGACCAGATAGGCCGAGCGGATGGCCGGGAACAGCATAAGTGCGAACGTGCTCGCTTTCAGCCAGGAAAACCGGCGATTCCTGTCCTGCCATGGCCAGATGAATTGCAAGGCGGGCTCTCCGTCGAAACCAACGCCTCCCAGGTCGCACTGCAAAGCTTATTGCAAGGACGCGCCGCAATCCAGGTGCCCGCGAGTGCAGCGGGTAGCCCGGATTGAACCAACGGGTCCGGCCTTCGGCCGGCCCGATGATAAACTCCGTGAAATCCGGACTGCGAGTGCGGCGGGCAGCCACGAACCGGATTTCGCTGCGCTCAATCCGGGCTACGAAGCTACGAAGCTACGAAGCTACGAAGCGGCGAAGCGGCGAAGCCTTCAATTCGTCCGGTCGATCGAGAACTCGACCGCATCCTCCAGGGCCTGCTTCATCGGCGCGGCCGGAAACAGCGCGAGCGCGTCCTTTGCAATGGCGCCGTAATGACGGGCGCGCGACACGGTGTCCTCGATGGCTCGGTGTTTGGCCATCAGGGCGATGGCCTGCTCCAGGTCGTCTTCGGCCGTCTCACCGCGTTCGAGCGTGCGCTGCCAGAAGGCGCGCTCGCTGTCGGAGCCGCGGCGGAACGCCAGCACCACCGGAAGCGTGATCTTGCCTTCGCGGAAATCATCGCCGACGTTCTTGCCGAGCCGCGCGGCTTTGCCGCCATAGTCGAGCGCGTCATCGACGAGCTGGAACGCGATGCCGAGATTCATGCCGAACGAGCGGCACGCCGCCTGCTCGGCCTTGGCGCGGCCGGCGATCACCGGGCCGACCTCGCAGGCCGCCGCAAACAGCTCCGCCGTCTTAGCGCGGATCACCGCGAGATACTCGTCCTCGGTCGTTGCAGTGTTCTTGGCGGCAGAAAGCTGCATGACCTCGCCCTCGGCGATCACGGCGGCTGCCGAGGACAGGATCTCCAGGGCGCGCATCGAGCCGACCTCGACCATCATCTTGAAGGCCTGGCCGAGCAGGAAATCGCCCACCAGCACGCTGGCCTCATTGCCCCACAGCATGCGCGCCGCGAGCTTGCCGCGGCGCATGTCGCTTTCATCGACCACATCGTCGTGCAGGAGCGTTGCGGTGTGCATGAACTCGACCGCGGCGGCGAGCTTGACGTGACCGTCGCCCGGATAGCCGGCCAGCACCGCCATGGCGAGCGTCAGCATGGGGCGCAGGCGCTTGCCACCGGAATTGATCAGGTGATTGGCAACCTCCGGTATCATGGCGACATCGGAGCCAGTGCGCGACAGGATGGTGGCGTTCACCCGCTCCATGTCGCGGGAAACCAGATCGACGAGACGATCGACCGAGGCAGCTTGGTGGCTTTCAAACGGAACGATGACGGCCAACAGAATGTCTCCTATGGAATGCCCGGCCGGCCTTCAAGACAGACCTTTCCGGCGCCCGACTGCCGCATGCGCAAACCATAGGGCTCCGAACCTAAGCTACCAGCATAGAAATACCGATGAACAGCGGCAAGTACGCGCGTTTTTGTCAACATATTCGTGACGATCATCCAATAGGCTCAAGAACCGAAATAGCGATTGTCAGAGTATGGCCATGGGCGTCGTTCAAGCAATCTTGGCAGATCATCGGGACGATACCGACCGCGTGGAGCCCCATCGGAGTGCGCCCGATCGGCTCGCCCATCTGAGAATCGCCGTCCTGGTGCCGTGCTACAACGAAGAAGCTGCCATCGCCAAGGTCGTCGCCGATTTCCGCGCCTCGCTGCCCCAGGCCGCGATCTATGTCTATGACAACAATTCGCGCGACCGCACCGCCGAGGTCGCGCGGGCCGCGGGCGCGGTCGTGCGTGGCGAGAAGCATCAGGGCAAAGGCCATGTGGTGCGTCGCATGTTCAGCGACATCGAGGCCGACGTGTATGTCCTGGTCGACGGCGACGCCACCTATGATGCGCCGAGCGTCCGCGCGATGATTGCCCGCCTGCTCAATGACCGGCTCGACATGGTGGTGGGCGCCCGCATCGATCAGCAGGACGCCGCCTACCGGCGCGGCCACCGGTTCGGCAACAAGCTGCTGACCGCTTTCGTCGCCAATGTGTTCGGCAACAGCTTCAAGGACATCCTGTCGGGCTACCGGGTCTTCTCGCGCCGCTTCGTCAAGTCGTTTCCGGCGCTGTCCGGCGGGTTCGAGATCGAGACCGAACTCACGGCCCATGCCCTGGTGCTCGAACTCCCGGTGGCGGAAATCGACACGCCCTACTACGCGCGGCCTGCCGGATCCCGTTCGAAGCTCAACACGTGGCGGGATGGCGTGCGCATCCTCTGCACGATCGTCAAGCTCTACCGGGCCGAGCGGCCGTTGGGCTTCTTTTCGGCGATCGGAATCTCACTTGGCCTGATGTCGATCGGGATCGCCATCCCGATCTTCGTCACCTACGTGACGGAGGGCATCGTTCCGCGACTGCCGACAGCAGTCCTGTCCACCGGCCTGATGATGGTCGCGTGTCTTGCCATCGCTTGCAGTCTCGTGCTCGATACGGTGACGCGGGGGCGACGGGAGATGAAGCGGCTTGCCTATCTTTCGCATCGTCCCCCCGGCGATGAGTTCGAGCGCCGCGATCGCAGCTGACATGGCAGGAGGGGAGGGGGGTCGCTTTAGTCCGCCTTTTTTCGTGCTATGCTGGAACATATCTCGATGAGATTGGGTCACCCTTTCTCGTCAACTGCGGGTCTGACCCCTGGTGGCTATCCCCGTCCTTACCCTCCGCGAGCGGAGAGGTAAGGAGCGGGCTGGATTGCCGGGTCGAGCCCGGCAATGATGATGCATGAATGCTGCCGGGACACGCTCTGGCAAGGGATGCACGAGGGCCTACGGTGAAGGAAATTCTGCGCACCAACGATGCCGTTCTGGTGTCCGCCGTCGAAGCACTGCTCCAGGGTGCCGGGATTCCGCATCTCGTTCTCGACCGGAACATGAGCGTGTTGGAGGGCTCGCTCGGTATCCTGCCGCGTCGCGTGCTGGTCGAGGAGAGTTATTCCCGTTCAGCCCGCCTCCTGCTCGAAGACGCGGGCCTTGCTCGCGAACTACGTCCCGATGTCGGTTGAGCAACACACAGGCCTGCTTCCTTCCGATCTCACCGACGATGCAGTCCTTGGCGGCCGGCTTCGCCTGTTGCAACCGCGCCGCGGTCACCGGTTTGGGCATGACGCCATTCTGCTTGCCGCGGCGACGCCGGCACGTGAGGGCGACCGCGTTGCTGATCTCGGCGCCGGCATTGGTGCGGCCGGACTTGCGGTCGCAGCCCGTGTGCCCGGCGTTCAGGTCAAGCTGGTAGAAATCAGGGGCGATCTTGCCGCGATCGCGGCGGTCAATGCGGTGCGCAACCAGCTTGCCGACCGGATCGAGAGATTTGCGCTCGATATAGCGGCGCCGGCAGAAGATTACGCGGCCATAGGGCTTCCTCCTGGAAGTTGCGACGTCGTGTTGATGAACCCGCCGTTCAACGATC
>Ga0070734_10002131_pt1 | contig 25496 bp, 29 predicted proteins | sample Coa_R1_8_FD_66444 | JGI IMG/M metagenome (GOLD analysis project Ga0070734, IMG submission 66444) | Surface soil microbial communities from Centralia Pennsylvania, which are recovering from an underground coalmine fire - Coalmine... | ecosystem: Environmental > Terrestrial > Soil > Unclassified ...
AATCCCCCCCTCTCCGCCATAGCAACAGATTTCTGCGAATCCGCCGGTATTTGTGCCTTCCTATTAATTTTTCTGGTCGATGGGGCTTTTTGATTTAGGCGAAGCCTGCGAATAGTCTCAAACTCCGCGCTATACACAGACAATTTCCGCACACTTGCCGGCTTCGCGTGCCGCAAGAATAGGACCATCTGCCATCCGCACGGTGGGCGGACTTATTTTGCGCGAGACTTCGAATCGACGAAAAGCGAACTCGACTCCGTAGAGGCTGCGCGAGATGAATCGAGATTCGGGGTAAAGGACCAGCGGAAAAAGCGACAATCGCACCATTCGCAACGAAAAGGTCTGACGAGCAGGAAAGACAGGATGACCTTCTCGATAAGGCCGCTGCGCCTTGAAAGATGGATTTGCTTGCTGTTGCACACCGGACAACGCATAGAAACGAATCTCCCGCGAAGCGATCGTCAGCTCAATTGAGCTGTGATACTGCCTCCTGCGGCAGTTTGGGTCTGTTTCATATTGAACAGGCGGCAGTAGATCGAAATGCATTGCGAGAAGCATGTGCAGGCCGACGTTGCGAACTATGGCCAGGAGTCCCGCGGCTCTGTCTAAAAGTGGACAGACGCGGCCCCTGAGGGCCCCCTATCCTGTTGGGGAAGTATTAGACAGATCAACCGCTCGTCCATGTACCCGCGGCGCGGATCGAATGGATGATTTCTAGCATGGCTTCCTTATTTCAAAGAACTCAGGGCGAACGGCAAAACCATCCGCTCGGAACGATTTCCTCGAACGCCCCGTCCCATAGGGGGCGTCCACTCCACGCGCTTTTCGTTCACCGCGACGCGAACGCTATAGACGCATGCGTACAAGAGCTGCAGAAAGCGCAATTCACGGTTCACTCAGACTTTGTGCTGAACGTGGCCGAGTGCGTCGAACAGCTGAAGACTCGCAGCTATGAAGTGATCTTTGTGGAGTATCCGGCATTGCATCGCAAAGGGAGCGATGGACTGCAAACTCTAGATGAAATAGCGAAAGGGACGCCGGTCATTTTCTTAACCGACGGACGCGGGACTCAATTTTTTTCAGACCTCGCGGCCGACGGTGTCTGGGACTACATTGAGGAAGAACATCTGACTCAATTGCCAGTGACCGTGCGGCGAGCCCTCAACGGGCGAAAGCTACGCGAAGAACTGGAAGATGCGAAAAAGGCGCTGCGCCATTCGCAATCGCTGTATCACGGGCTGGCCGATAATCCAACGTACGGAACGTACCTTTGCGACGCCGATGGGAAACTGCTCGATGTGAATCTTGCGTTGGCCACGATGCTGGGGTTCGGGAGCAAGCAGGAACTACTGGCCGAGAGCCAACAAATGGAAATTATTCCAAATCCCCGCAAGGGTTCTGCCTCTGCAGGACTCATGCCCGATATAAATCGGATCGATCCGGTCGAAATGGGTTGGAAGAGAAAAGATGGCACAACCCTGAAAGTGAGACTGAGCGGGCGCGGCATCTACAACGACCAGGGGAAGATTGCCGGCCACGAAATTATTGTCATGGATGTCACGGAGCAGCGCACGCTCGAAGAGCAGCTGCGCCATCAGGCATCCAGTGATTCTCTAACGGGGTTGGCAAACCACCGGCGCCTGTTTGAGGTTCTGCACTCGGAGATAAGTAGATCGAAGCGGACGAGGCGCGAATTCTCGCTTCTTTTGCTGGATCTCGACGGCCTCAAGAATTTGAACGATCAATTTGGCCATTTGGCAGGAGACCGTGCACTTTGCCGCCTGTCACAAATTGTGATGGACTGCAGCCGATCCATCGACACCGCAGCGCGGCAGGGGGGAGATGAGTTTGCGCTCGTCTTGCCGGAGACAGGGGCAGGAGCTGCCTCGTTGGTGGCGCAGCGGATTTGCGATCTGGTCGAGAAAGATGCTGAACGCCCGGCGATTTCGGTGAGCATTGGCGTTGCCAGCTATCCAAAAGACGCGCAGACCATTGGCACTTTGTTGTACGCGGCAGACAGGGCGTTGTACGAGATGAAATCCAGAGCGCATGACAACGCAGGTAACACGGTTGAACGCTTCGGAAGGAGGGACAACCGATGACCAAACTTCGTTCCCACCGGGCGAACACGCACCAACCAGGCGGGGCGGGATTGCGCGCCAGCGACAGAATCCAGTTTCTTAAAATAGCAGAGAAGGAAATCCAGGTCTCGATTTTCGCCGGCGTGCCGGTTCCAGAATTGCTGAACAGAATCTGCGGCGCGCTGGACTGCGAAATTGGAAACGTGGTCTCTTTTGTATCATTGTTCGATGACGAGACGCGGGACTCTGGTGCCCTCGCAGCGAACGCGAAGCGATTTGGGTTGCACATGTTTTCTTTAGTCGAAATCGTTTCGGTGAATCGCGGGCTGCTGGGACAACTGGAGATGTATTCGAGCGAGCTGAGGAGCCCTACTGACCGAGAACTGGACACGATCAAACGTGGGGCGTGGTTGGCCGCGATTGCCATCGATAGCGCGCAGGTGCCGCCCGAAGCCGGTGCAATGACGGATTCAGAGAGGCACACAGCCCGAGCGGCGATTTGGGATTGTTCAGAGACCGTGCATTAGCACTACGGCGCGGCGAGCTAGTCGTGCAATACGACGCTCAAGAGAGCTGGTCTGATTTGGATCTGGCCGTTGTACTTGATGAAGCCGAGCTTCCTGAACTTGTTCATGAAGAAGTTGACTCGCGAACGAGTCGTCCCGATCATCTCCGCCAACATTTCCTGCGACACATTGGGGACGACTTTTTGCGGTTCGCCCGGGTCGCCATAGCGCGCAAGTAATAGGAGTGCGCGAGCCAGCCTTTTTTCGCTGGAGTTAAAGAGCTGGTCAATCAGGTCTTCTTCGACACGGATATTGCGCGCAAGCATATAAGCGATAAAGCGATCGGAAAATTCATGTTCGCCATGAAGCACGCGCATCATCTCGTCTTTTTGGATGGCCAGCACCGACGTGGGGGCTATCGCGGTCGCCGTGGCCATGCAGACGATTTGGCCAGCCAGGCAGCCCTCGCCCAAGAAATCACCTTGCCCCAATATAGCGACGACGGCTTCTTTGCCACTTTCGTTGACCACCGTAAGTTTCACACCGCCTTCTTGAATATAAAGGACGGCATTTGCCGGATCGCCCTGAGTGAACACAGTTGTTTTGGCGGGAAACTGCATGACTTTTCGCTTGAGGCCGGTCGAATCAAGAAATGACTTGACGTCGAACCCATGGATGCTCGGCTTCGCTTTTTTGTGGGAGCGGCGGGGCTTGTCGGCGCGAGACTGAGACCTCGAATACGCCATGCGGCATTATACCACCAGCAGCGTTCGTCTCGGAGTGTTCCATGTTGCACAGTTATAACCTTGATGCGAGGTACTCGGCTGTGGACTTGAAGTTCTTAGTCCGCGCGAAGAACTTTTCGGAGCGATTGACGGACTTCCAATCCCCCGTCGTAATCGATGTAGCCCTTCCGCCGGAACCGATTCATGAACAAATTGATGCGGGAGCGGGTTGTGCCCACCATCTCGGCCAAAACCTGGTTGCTGACAAGGGGAATCTCTACAACAGGTGGGCCGTTCTTATCCAAATGAGCAAGCCGCAGCAGAACTCGGGCGAGACGCTGTTCCGCGGACGACGTGAGCAAATCCGCAACATGATCCCTGTATTTGTTGATGCTGGAAAGCAGATAGGACACCAGCGAGTTTGAAGTGACATTTTTCCTGCGGAGCAATTGGAGCATTTTTTCTTTTTTGATTGTGCGGATGGAACTGGCAGCCAGTGTTACCGCAGTGGACATACGAAGTGGATAGCCAGCCAGGCAAAGCTCGCCGAAAAAATCCCCAACGCCGAGGATGGCAGTGACGGCGGGGCGCTGGTGTTTTGCTTTGAAGGTGAGTCTCACTCCGCCTTTTTGGATATAAAAAAGAGTGTAAGCGGGTTCACCTTGCGAGTAGATCAAGACCTTGTCCTGGAGCTGAGAAACTTCTCCGCCGAGACTGGCGCCGGAGGAGAAACGATTGAGGCGAGCAGAATTGTTTTTCACACGCAGCATAAGCCAGAGCACTCCCGTGTACAAGGATCCGAATAAATAAGACTAAGCACTTCCAAACACCACTCCACCCCTAGGATTTCTCCGCGGTCTTCACAGAACGTTGGTGAGCGTCCTGCGAGGCCTGCAACGCCTTCATGGCGTGCTCCAGTGCTTGTTTTGAGTGTTCGTGTCCAGTTTGATGATCTTCCTTGCCGTGATGCACGGCTGCTGCTCGATGCGCGTGCGCGGCAAGATCATGAAATTCCGCGGCGCGTTGATGTGAGTCACTTGGCATGTTTCCTCCGCCAGCTGAAGGCACAGGTTAAGAGTAGATGGGCCTCCGTACTGTCTCTTTTTGCACACATAGTGGTGACGCCGAGAATGTTACGGAGTGCGGACTCGAACCCATTTGACGTCGTAAGAAATGAGATGGAGCTACGTCACCGTCAAGCCTGTGCAATACCGAACAGACGCAGGCCGACAAAGGCCCTAAGATTCGCAAAGTTCCGAATGCATTGCGATCGGCTGGAACTATTCTGGAGAACTCAAGTGAAACATCGAAGCATTTTGTATTTTCTAGCTGTTGGCGTTTTTTGCGCTGCGCCAGCACTGGCGGACAGAATTCCTGAAGCATCCTCGGAGCGCGAAGGTAAATCGGTCTCGATTGCTGGACCACTGACTGACCATTCGTTTCAACTCGAGGCCAAAGGCCACAAGCTTGATCCAGATGTACTCAAGCAAACAGGGCCGTTTTCGCATATGCGCGAATTCGACGAGGACGGAATGCGATCGGTAATGAACGGCCAGTCAAGTGCCGATTCAAATCGGGGCGATGTCGATTTTCTTCCTCTCGGACACACCGATGGAAAAGATTTCGGAAAACAGCATCCTGAAGACGTGGACCAGGACGGGTCCTCGTTGTCAGTCGTCGTTGCTACCGAGCCCGAGTCCTTCACGCTAGTGCTGCTCGGTGTAGGCGTGCTGGGAATGCTTTTTTACCGGCGTTCCTCGCTATAGAACGTCAAATGCGCGAATGATTGCGCAGGCCGGCCAGGTTCGGGATAAAGCGCTCGAGTGGGATGCGACGACTTCATGCTTACTCGAGCGCTTTGAAATCGTGAGCGAATAGCAATGTACAAGAGTTTCTTTGGACTGCGCGAAAATCCGTTCAACGTCAATCCAGACCCCCGGTATTTGCATTTGACATCCAACATGCAGAAAGCGTCAGACCAGCTGAAGTACGGAGTTCAGCACTGTAAGGGTTTGATTTTGCTCACCGGCGAGGTCGGAACGGGAAAGACGACGCTGATTAACTGCATCCTGAATTCACTAAGAGAGCAGAATACACCGACGGCATTTATCTTCAATTACCACCTGACCGTAAATCACCTGTTGGATTTTATCCTCACGGACTTTGGCATCCCGATCGATTTTCGGTTGAATGGCAATATGCTCATGCGGCTGAAGATGTGGTTGCTGGAGCAATTCCGCGCGGGCAAAAAGCCGGTTCTGATCGTGGACGAAGCGCAAGGCTTGTCGATCGAGGCGCTCGAGGAAATTCGACTCCTGCTCAATCTGGAGACCGGCGAGGAAAAACTAATTCGGATCGTGCTTGTGGGACAACCGGAGCTTGAGGAGAAACTCAGGCGGCCCGAGCTTAAGCAACTCCGGCAGCGCATCGAGATGCGTTGCAGCACGGCGCCGCTTCGTCTGGAAGAGTCGCGCAGCTACATCGCAGAACGACTAAGAATTGCCGGTGCCAATGGAACTCCAATCTTTCCGGCTGAAACGATGGATTTGGCACATGCTTATTCGCAAGGGATTCCGCGCGTGATAAACATCCTTTGTGAACATGCTCTGATCAACGCCTATGCGGAGCAGTGCCGCCAGGTGCCGGCGTGGGCCGTTGAAGAAGCAGCACGCGATTTTCATTTGACAGTGAATCGTCTGGGCGGTTCCCGGGATCGGAATGGCGGGGCAGATGGAACTGGGGTTAATCCACCCGCGATGCAGGCGGTGCTTGAAGAAGAGTTGATAAGCCCGGTCGCCGAAGCATGGCCTATCGCGGCAACATCGTTTGCCGCAGATGAATCGCCTGTGACGACGAGCAAAGTACTTTTGTTTCGTCCGCAAAGCGGCGCAAGCGCGCTGACTGAGTCGAACGCCGTTCCTGCCATTGACGATTCGCGTTGGATTCGGAGTCTGTTGTACGTGCTGGAATTATGGGAACGGGCCTCTCTCGCTATACAGCGAAACAAACAATCCATTTACTTCGAGCAAATAGTGAAATGCTGGATCGCCGATTTCCGGCGGGACTGGCGAGCCATGATGAGCGCACTTGATCTCGGGCAAGCTGGAAAAATAGTGCTGCGGTGGCTCCGACAGCCAACTGCATCGAAGCGCATGGATTCAGGCAGGAAGCAGGCGGTTTAGGAATCGCGGCGCTGCTGTAGTTCACGTGTTGAACCGTTAGACAGAAAAGCAAAAAACAACTTGTGCACAAGTGAACAGACTTGCGCGGCGATGGAGTCCATGATCGCTGTGTTGCGAAAGAACTGTTTTGTTGGGCAGTTCATCCCCGGAGCTTGAACCCCTCGGCATTCACAAGCGCCAGAGACTTCGAACGACAACTCAGCCACGCAGTGTATGGAGCGGTCCGGGAAAGCCGGATGGAAGTGTCTCTCCGCACTGATAGAAAGAAGCAAAGACAATGCCCCTGATGGAAATTTTAATAACACTGATCGTCGTAGGTGTCCTGCTATGGCTCGTGAATAGCTTTATTCCGATGGCAAGCACCATCAAGCGGATCCTGAACGCGGTTGTCGTGATTGGAGTTGTGCTATGGCTTCTGAACGTAAGTGGAATGCTTCACTCCCTGTCCAGGATTCGCGTCGGATAGAAAATGCACTGAAATCAAAAGCGACTGCAAGCGTGTTTGAGGAGAACCAATGTTGAAATCAGCTCGAATCATGACCGCAGCAATTGTACTGCTACTGCTCGGATGGACTGTCCCGGCGTATTCAGGCCAGGATCAACAGGACAAGCCGAAGCCGAAGGAGCAAGACAAACAACAAAAACAGGCCAAGCCCGCTGAACGACGGAAGCCCGATGCACGACCTGCGGCACAAGATCAGAGAGAAGCGAAACGCCAACAAGGTCAACAGCGCTCACAACAGCAAGCAAACGGTCAGCAGGACGCAAAACGGCAACAGCAACAAGATAATTCAAAGAAGCAAGAGCAGCAAATGGCGCAGCAACAGCAAGACCATCAACGGCGAGCCCAGCAAAAGCAGCAAGACAATTCCGCGAGGCAACAACAACAGCAATCCAGGAATCAACAGGATCAGCAGCAACAAAACCGCCGGCGGCAGGATAACGCGTCGAATCAACAGCAGCGGCAGGCAGCTCGTCAGCAAGATCAGCGGCAAAGCAACCGGCAGCAACCGAACAACAGATCCGTTGAACAACGAAGTCCCGCGCAGGTCCATCAGCAACAGGCCGCGTGGCGGGACGATCGAGCCCAGAGCTGGCAATCCGAACACCGCTCCTGGCAGCAGCGCGGCGGTTATAACGGCTACCGCGTACCAGTCGATCGCTTTCAAAGCTACTACGGACGGGATCACGGATTCCGCTTCGACACTCTACAGGTGAGATATGTTGGCGGACATCGACGCTTTCGATACGGCGCGTACTGGTTTGGTCTTGTGGACCCTTGGCCGGAGTATTGGTCAGACGATTGGTACGACAACGACGACATGTATGTGGACTACTACGGCGATGGATATTACCTCTACAACCGCAGATATCCCAGAGATCGCATAGCCATAAGTTTTTATCTGAACTAAACGCGAAATGTGCGCATCGGAGCCTGGGGCGTGGTGTTTGCAGAAAAACTGCCGCGCAGCCGGGCTGGAACTCCTCAGAGCGACGGGTGATTTTTAGAAAGAGAGGAAACAATGCTGGGAACCATTTTAGTTATCGTTTTGATTCTGGCGCTGTTGGGCGCTTTACCGCGGTGGTCCCATAGCCGCGATTGGGGTTATAAGCCGACCGGTGGTTTGGGAATCGTACTCCTGATCGTCGTCGTGCTCGTTTTGTTAGGGCGAATTTGAGGAGCAGAGGCGAATCATGGACGAATCCAAACAGCGTGCGATCCATTTTCTTGAAAAAGAACTTAAGACCTATCTGGCGTTGTCGCGATTCTTTGTGAAGAAAGACATCCGCGAACATTTTCGAGCCCAGACGAAAACTCCCCTCGTTAGCCCGTCGTTCTACAAGGAAAGAATGAAGGAAGCAAAGAGAATAGTTCATGATCTCAGAAAATCGACTTAGCGACTCAACTCCGCCATTTCCCACAACGATTGGGATGGGCGCATTGAGCATTCGGGCCGTCGCGCTATTTTTGTTGATGCTTCTTTTTGCCGGTGGTTTACCCGCCTACTCTGTCTTGACGCACGAAGAGATCGTAGATTTGGTGTGGGCCGATCAACTCCGGCCGCTGCTGCTCAAGCGGTTCGCGGCGCTTACGGAAGAGCAATTGCAGGAAGCGCACGGCTACGCGTACGGCGGCGCCGTCATTCAGGATTTGGGTTACTACCCGTTTGGCAGCGCAGAGTTCAGCAACCTTGTGCATTACGTTCGCAGCGGCGATTTCGTTCTTGAGCTGGTTTCGCAGAGTCAGGATGCAAACGAATACGCATTCGCTCTCGGAGCTTTGGCACACTACGCCTCCGACATCACTGGCCATCCGGCAGTGAACCAAGCTGTCTCCCTGCAATACCCGAAACTGCGCGCCAAATATGGCAGTTCTGTGCGATACGCGCAGGACCGTACCGCGCATCTGAAAACCGAGTTCGGATTCGACATGGTGCAGGTCGCAAAGAATCGTTACGCCTCGCAGCAGTATCACGACTTCATCGGATTTCAGGTTTCCAAATCGTTGCTGGAACGGACTTTTCCCATCGTCTATGGAGTGGAACTGAAAGATGTCCTGGCACACGAGGATCTCGCGGTCGGTTCCTACCGATTCGCCGTCAGCCGCATGATTCCGGAAATGACGAAGGTCGCGTTGCGCACTCACAAAAAGGATTTGATGAAAGAGACCCCAAACTTTGCGAAGAAGACATTTCTTTACCGGTTATCTCGCTCCGACTATGAAAAGGAGTGGGGAAAGGACTACAAAAAAGACGGATTCAAAGTGCGGCTGGTTGCCATCCTACTGAAATACATGCCGAAAATAGGTCCTTTCAAAGCGCTGGCGTTCAACAACCCCACAGCTCAGACGGAAGATCTCTACTTCAAGAGCATTAATACGACCGTCGACCAGTACCGTGTTTATCTGGAACAAGTTCGAGCGGGCTCGCTCACTCTGACCAATACAGACTTCGACACAGGCAAACAAACGACTGCAGCGGAGTATTCGCTGACTGACGAAACGTACGCAAAGCTGCTAGGCCAGTTGACGGAACGGAAATTCGACCTCACTTCGCCTGGTCTGCGCGACAATATCTTGAATTTTTATTCCGATCTCACTCTTCCCTTGGAAACAAAGAAAAATAGCCCGCAATGGCAAAATGTGTTGTTGTGGCTCGATCAATTGAAAGCGGCCACTCCAAATCCCATTGTTACCTCGCATCCCGCAGACTGATTCCGCGTGCCGCAACGCAGCCGATCAAACCCAATCTTGACTCAAGACGATGTGTTTCGGAGAGAAGCGTGCGCTCGAAGGAGAAACGGAGATGTGTGCGCAAGTGAACAGACGCCGCCTTTCGAAGAGCGCAAGATAGGGCATCTACGAAATCGCCGAAACGATCTTCGGGAAGGCCGGAGACTTCGGTTTTCAGGAAGAATGGGAAAATATGCTCTGGACACTTTTCGTAATTCTGTGCGTTCTTTGGCTCTTGGGTTTGCTCACGTCTTACACGCTCGGGGGCTTTATTCACATTTTGTTAGTCGCCGCCCTGGTCATCTTCGTGTTCAATTTGATTCAAGGTCGAAGGCGAGCGGTCTAGCCGCGAGAGGCAAGAATCATGAAACCGATCGCTTGGATTGGGGTCATCTTGATTATTCTGGGCGGGTTGGCCCTCGTCTATCAGGGCTTTGGTTATACGCATCAAGAAAAGGTTCTGGATGTCGGACCAATTCACGCCACAAGAGAAGAGCATGAACGGATTTCGATTCCGCCGATCCTGAGTGGATTGATGTTAGTCGGCGGAGTCGTAGTGCTCGCGTTTGCAGCCAGAAAAACTTCTTAATTCAAAACCGCAGAAAAATCCCGCCTGAGAGTCGGGTAACGCATCGCCCTCTCGTCATATAACGCGTTGAAAGTACTTCAGCCAGTAGTTCGTGAGAAGCAACGTCGGAACAAGAAATTTTGACCTTGGAGGTCAGCAATGAAGAAATACTTAGCAACAGCAGCGTGTCTCGCCCTCGTGGCAGGCGCGGTGTACGCCAAGAAAGTGAACAAGGAACAAAAGCGCCTCGCGGAATGCGGCATTGTGATGCAGGAAGTCCTTAACGTGCCAGAGAATATTCCACAGGAGCTCCTCGAAAAGGCCGAATGCGTCATCGTGTTTCCTTCCGTCAAAAAATTGGCGTTTGGAGTTGGCGCAGACTACGGCCGTGGAGCAATGGTTTGCCGCACGGGAGAAAAGTTCCGCGGTCACTGGGGAACTCCTGCAATGTACGCCCTGGAAGGCGGCAGTGTTGGCTTTCAAATCGGCGGCGAAGCGACAGACTTGATTCTTTTGGTCATGAATGATCGCGGTATGGAATCGATTCTCAGCAGCAAGGTCAAGCTGGGCGCCGATGCATCCATCGCCGGCGGACCCAAGGGAAGAACCGCCTCAGCGGATACGGATGCGTGGATGAGGGCTGAAATTCTGAGCTATTCGCGTGCACGTGGTTTGTTCGCTGGCATTTCCCTGGAAGGTTCCACGATTCGTCCGGACGATGATGCGAGCGGGGATGTATATGGTCACCCCGTGAAGGCGAAGGACATTGTCAGGGGAAATGGTACGCAGGTTACACAGTCGGGTCGCGGTTTAGTCAACGCTTTGGAAAAGGGCGCACCGCATAACGAATCGGAAAAGTCCGCCAGCCGATAAGCAAGAGTTACCATTGTGCCGGGCAACCAACAAGCTGGCACGTGGGCAATGAACTAAAGAACCTATGAATGGAGTTCCTCCATTCAAGCCACACAGGGCCGGCTGCAAAGGCTGAATTCGCTCGAAAACCTTTGCAGAACGGCCCTTAGTTTTTTTGCCACGCCGAAGCAAAATCCAACTCCAACAAAACTTGTGATGACCAAGTGGGAAGCGAATTTTGCCGTTGACGCGGATTTACTTGTGACGCCGATCGTTTGCGTGCTCCGAATGGCCGTTGGCGTCTAACCAGGACAGCAGCGAACGAATGCTGCCTTGAGCCAAGGCGATGCTCGAATCGGCTGCTCCGTAATATAAATTGATCGTGTCCCCGTCCGGAGCCACGGTGTAGCCGCAGGGAAACACGACATCCTGAACATCGCCTCGGCGCTCGTACTCCGCTTCCGGCGCGAACATCCAAGAATCGCCCCGGATCAGGCATTTTTCGGGCTGTTCAAGCTCGAAGAGAGCCAGCCCTAATCGATAGATGGAACTCGATGGCGTACGTCGCACACCGTGATAAATCATCAACCAGCCTCGGGAAGTTTCAATCAACGGCGGCGACATGCCGATCTTGTTTGCGTCCCACCACGCGCCTCGACGGGCCTCGAGCATGAGTTTGTGACTTCCCCAATGGCGTAGATCGGGCGAGTAAGAGATCCAGACGTGAGCTCCGAGAGGAGTCATCGGCCGGTGGATCAATGCCCAAAATCCACCGATCCTGCGAGGCAACAAAGCGGCGTCTTTGTCGTCGGGCGGCATGACGACTCCGATGCGCTCGAAACTTCGGAAATCTTCAGTAAGGGCCAGAGACACGCCGGGACCACCGCGAGAATACGAAGTGTAGGCGATCGCATATTTCTCGAGTTCTGGCACATAAGTGATGCGCGGATCCTCGATGCCCCAAACTTCCTCCGGATACTTCTCGGGATCGGGCAGGAGCGTTGGTTCCGAATCAATCTGCCAATGATCGACGCCATTCAAGGACCGGGCGACGCAAAGATGTGAGATCCCTCTGCGGTCTTCCACTCTGCACAGCAGCAGCGTCGATCCATCGGGCAAGAGGGTTGCTCCGGCGTTGAAAATGGTATTGACGGAGTAAGGCCAATCTTTCCCCGTCAAAATCGGATTGGCTGGGTGGCGGCTAAATAACATTTCATACTGTTTCATCGTTGCTTTCATCGAGATTTCACCGCATTCCTTGGATTCTTTCGGCAATTTCTTGCTTTCAATTTGGACTGAAGGCTGAACCGATCAGAGCTTGTTCTCTGTGCCGTCGGATTCTTCCAACCTGCGCATTTCCAGCAGCGCCATCAAAAAGGACAACGTGGATTCCGCGCCCTGGTTTTCGTTTGCGCGGTCGGGATGCAAACCATCTCTGCAGCCGCCGGAGGTTGGATCGTAAAGCGCGATTTGAAGATCGTTGTCGCCCAAGAACCAATTGAAAGCGCACCACGCCTCTTTCCGCCAGCGGCCTTTACCCGTTGCGCGGTAAGCTTCCAAACACGCCGAGACGGCCCCACAAGCCTCTACGGGCTGCTGGTCGAAGCGCGCCTTTTCGGAATTTCTCGAATAAAAGCCTTGAGACCCGACGGGCACAAAATGGCCCTTCACTTCGCAACGCTGAATCGCGACCAGCCATTCCAGTGCTTCGAGGCCCGCCGAAATCATCTCTTCGTTCGCAGCGCGCGTTCCAGCACGAATCAGAGCTTGCGGCAGTCGCGCATTGGAATAGGCCAAACCGCCTTCAAACCAATTCCAGCCTGCGGAACGGTTTGTGCGGTACGAGTTCAACAATCGGTTCGCCAAAGCATCGGACGCGCCAAGGGCCGCTCGATCACCAGGGAACGAGTCGAGATATTCCTGCAACCCGAGCAGCGCGAACGCATAGGCTCGCGGACTTTTGAATTCAACCGCTGCGGGAACTGCCAATTCAAACATCCGTCCTGCGGCTCCTCTCCACCCCGCATCTTTGGACCTGCCAAGGACAGTGCCCAATCCCCACAACGCTCGTCCATGACTGTCTTCCGAGCCTTCGCGTTCCTGCCATTGGCGTTCGTAACTGAGACAGTTCCTAAACCGATTCGTAGTTGGATCAAAAGCGAGCCATAAGAACGCCAAATATCGGGAGACTAGATCCGCATAACCCTGCGGCACTGCGGTCCCCAACTCTTCCATAAGGATCGCGACGATCAATGCTCGGGCGTTGTCATCTGTTGAGTAACCTTCCGGATAATTTGGGACCACGAAAACGGCATGCTCAATGATTCCGGTTTGATCCGTCATTCGATACAGGTGGTCGAGCTTAATTTCGGGAAGCCGATCGAGGCTCTTTTCCGTGTTTTGCGCGGAGAATGTGGCACGCGGATTTCGCAAACGCTCGTTGTAAATGCGCTCGAAACTCTTCATATACTTTTGGGCGACCCGGCTCCAGACCATGTCTCGGGCATAGAGGTACGCGCGTTTCCGCATGGCGTGCCTGGCCGTGCTGTTATCCAGAAGCTCGATCGTTTTTTCGGCCAGAGCTTGTGGATTCTCGAAAGGAACCAGTGCGCCGCGCTCGTCATCCAGGAGTTCGACGGCATGCAAATACGGGGTCGAGATGATGGCTTTTCCCGCACTGAGAGCATATGCAAGCGTGCCGGAAACGACCTGTGCCTTGTGTTTGTAGGGTGTGATGTAAATGTCGGCCGCGCCGATCAGCTCGACCATTTCTTGCGGACTGACGAATCGATTTCGAAAGATTACGCTGCCTTCCACACCCAGATCTCTCGCCAGGGTCTGCAAGGAATGCCGGTATTTGTCGCCTTCCCACCGCAGGACATGCGGATGCGTGACCCCAGAGATCATGTAAACGACATTGCTGTGGCGCGAAAGAATAGCCGGCAGCGCCTGGATGACGTTTTCTATTCCTTTGTTCGGTGAGAGCAGGCCAAACGTAAGTAAAACTTCTTTTCCTTCCGTCCCAAACCCATCTTTGTAGAAGCTTGGGTCGGTGAAAGGCAGGTCGGGAATCCCGTGCGGGATCAAATCAATTTTCTCGGTAGGAACGTGAAACACTTCCTGCAGGATGTCCGAGGACTGCTGGCTCATCACGATCAAACGATCCGACAGCGTCGCAATTTCTTCCATCACCGCGCGCTGGTCGGGATTCGGTTCGCGAAGTACCGTATGTAAAGTTGTCGCGAAGGGCATCTGCAGACGTCGCAGCAGTTCCAGAATGTGACTTCCGGCAGGGCCTCCGAAGATCCCATATTCGTGTTGCAGGCAGACCAGATCAATATTGCTGAAATTCAGGAAATCGGCGGCCTGCCGGTAGGAGGCGAGGTTGTCCTCCGACAGTTCGAATCGAACTCTGGCGGGGTAGCTGTAACCCTCTTCGGTATCGTTGACAGGCAATGCCAGTAGCTCGGTCTCGTCGTATTCCGCATGGATTGCGTCACAAAGATCCGTCGTGAACGTCGCGATTCCGCAGTGTCTGGGAAGGTAGTTCCCTACGACTGCGATCCTGGAAGGAAGCACGGGTTTCGGCGGCCGGGGAATAATCCGGATGAACCGGTCGTCTGTTCCGAAAGGCGCAACGTCTATAAACTCTACGATTTCAGTTGGGGGCATTGTTTTTGGTGTGGACATTTTCTTCGTTCCAGGCGATTCGTCGCGCAAGGGAGAATCACCGTGTGATTTCCCACGAAGCGTCCGCCCCGGCCTGTGTTGAACACTGGCCCCTTTAGCTCAGCCGCGGTCTTCTTTCGCTGCTCGAAGACCAAATCGCTGGGCTATTCGTGCAATACAACCGTCAACAGCGACTTGTTGACCTTGATTTTTCCGTTGTATTCGATGAATCCCAATTTTCTGAATTTGTTCATGAAGAAATTCACCCGCGAACGCGTGGTTCCCACCATGCTCGCAAGGGTCTCCTGCGAAACCTTCGGCAGTATCCGGTCCGGTTGTTCTTGCTTCCCATAGCGCGCCAGCAGCAGAAGCGTGCGCGCTAAACGCTTTTCACTCGAGTTGAAGAGCTGGTCGATCAAGTCTTCTTCGACTCGGATATTGCGCGCCAGCATGTATGCGATGAAATGGTCGGAGAGCTCATGCTCCGCGTGAAGCGCGCGAAGTAACTCTTTTTTCTGGATTATCAGGAGCGTAGTCGGTGTGACCGCAGAAGTCGTGCCCATCCGGATCGTTTGGCCCGCCATGCATCCCTCGCCAAAGAAGTCCGTCGGGCCAAACATAGCCACAACCGCTTCCTTGCCGGACCCGTTCACGACGGACAGCTTTACGCCGCCCTTCTGAACGTACATGACCGTTTCCGCGGCGTCACCCTGCGAGTAAATGGATTCACCTCGCCGGTACACTTCAATCTTCCTCGCCACACCTGCAGTGTCGAGAAACTTCTGCGCGTTGAACGAGTCAGCAAACCCGTTCTTTGGGAGTTTTCTTGGTTTCATAGGAGGTAGATGAGGCCGCAGCGTGAAGGCTCTCTCAACCATCCTTAAGGTAGCAAACTGGCTATCCGCAAACTGTATAAAACAGGACAGCGCGCTCCTTTGACAGTCTCTAAGATATCGCTTAGACGGCGAGAGAGAGCGGTTTTGGCTGAGTAGTTGGGCTGGGACAGTCAAATTTCTCTTTCTCGCCGCACTGTTTGTGTAAATTCTGGAAATCGCGCTTCTCCGCAAGTCGACCCGGTTCAAGTACAGCCAACGTTTACAAAACAGCATAAAGGTGCGCTCGAGGAGATCACTATGTTTGTGCGCAAAGTAATGACCGTCTTGAAGCCGAATAGTATTTCGAAGTTCAGCCTTTTGATGGAACAAGAAATCATCCCCATGCTCCGCAAAGAGACGGGGTTTCAGGATGAACTCTCGTTCTTCGCGCCCGGCGAGGACGCAGTCACCACAATTACTCTCTGGGACAAGGCGCCGAGCGCAGAAGCCTACAGCAAAGGAACCTATCTGGAAGCGCTCAAAAAGTTGGCGGCGCTGATCGAGGGGATTCCGAAAGTTGATACATACGAGGTTGTGAATTCAACCTTTCACAAAATTGCGGCAGCCTCGTAACGAGCAGACGTTCTGAGTTTTGGCGGAAGTCATCGGTTTGGTTCTGAACGACAGTTTTACATCGGGTTCCAAGGGAGTTCCTGTGTCAGGGGAAATCAAAGTTGGTTCCATCCTCGTTCGGGAAAACATCGTTTTCCCTCTGGGAGTGTCGGTGGAAAATGAAGCTCTATTCTCCGGATGGAAGCTCATCAGGAATTTGGATGGATACGCGCTCGCCCGCTTGCTTGCCAAAGCGAACTGGAACTTCTTCTATCTGGCTGGCGAAATCCAGTCGATTGCGATTGGCAAGGGCAGCGCCGCAGCCATTCGCAGAGCTCTAAAGCGGATCTTGGCAAAACGCGAAGGGCAGAGTTACAACTCGCTCGAAATTGCCGAAATCGCGGCGAAGCGGTTTCTCGGTATTCCTTTTATCAGCGTCAAGGCGAACTCGCGTCATATCCAGGAAGGCATCGGTTTGATTCCCACAAGAGATTTTGTTCTCAAAAACCCTGCGTGGACACGGGACGAAAAAGCAGACTCGAATCGATACACAGCTATGATTTCAAGTTCTTAGCAAATAGGGAGTCGGTATGAAAATGGCAATGAAAGCGATGCTCAGCTCGTTTCTGGTTTTTACTTCTCTGATTGCCGTCACGCCCATATCGCGAGCGCAAGATCTGTCCAAGTACAGGGAATTTGTTCTCGGCACGAATCTCACCACCGTCCTGAAGCTTACGAATCAAAAACTGACGGACGTGAATCAGAGCCCAGGGATCTCCCGGAAGCTTCAAGACTTGACGTGGTGGCCGCCCAGCGCTTTGGGGAGTCTTTACCGGTCAGACAGCGTCGAGCAGATTCTTTTCTCTTTCTGTGACAGCGCACTCTACAAAATGACCGTAACTTATGATCAAAACGCAACCGAGGGGCTCACCACGGAAGACATGGTGAAATCCATTTCGGAGAAATACGGTCCTCCGACTGCGGTTTTTCAGGAAGTCGCCGGAAACAACCACTACGGAACCAGAGAAAAGGCCGTCGCGAACTGGGAGGATTCTCAGCGATCCGTCAATCTTGTTCGCTCGTCCTTTTCGAATCGATTTGGACTCGTTATTTACACCAAACGGGTCAATGCGGAAGCCGAATTGGCAATCAAGGAAGGCGCAATCCGGGAACAGCAGGAAGGTCCCATGAGAGAAGCCGCTCGTCAGAAAAAACAAACGGATGACCTTGAAGCGGCCCGGCAGAAGAATCAGAAATCCTTTCGGCCATAGCACCAGTCTCTGCCGCCCACACTTCAACCTCCACGTAAATCCTCCTCAATGCGCTGATATCAGCGGGCCGTCGAGGTCGAACTCCTGTTGACGGCGAAAAGGAATGTGATAGGCTCACGTCTTCTCCTGTCGACCGTCTAAAGGAACAGATGCCTTCACCTAGATCCGAAGTGCTGCAAGGGACGTTGGATTTACTGGTTCTGAAGACGCTCGATTCGATCGGGCCGATGCATGGCTTCGGTGTCGCTATGCGCATCCAGCAAATTTCAAACAACCTGCTGCAACTGAATCAAGGGACGCTGTATCCCGCTCTGCTGCGACTGGAGCAGCGCGGATGGATTGCATCCAAGTGGGGAATTTCGGAAAACAACCGCAAGGCGAAGTACTACTCGCTTACCCGCGCGGGACGCAATCAGCTTGAAAAGGAAGTAGAAAGCTGGGATCGCATGTCCTGCATGATCAATCGCGTGCTCAGGACGAATTAACTTATGCGCGAGCTGTTCCATTCCTTGTTGGTTCGTATCGCCGCTCTGTTCCGACGCGACCCTCTTGAAAATGATCTGGACGAGGAACTGCGCTCGCATCTGGAAATGGCCGCGGAACTGAACCAACAAAGAGGGATGAACGCGGAAGAAGCACGACGCGAGGCAATTCGAAGTTTTGGCGGCATTCAGCAAACCAAGGAAATCTATCGCGATCAGAGAGGACTGCACTTTCTCGAGACGACGCTTCGAGATTGCCGATTCGGCTTGCGGACGCTGCGGCGCAACCCGGGGTTTTGTTCTCTCGCGATCCTTTGTCTAACGCTGGGAATCGGCGCAAATGCGGCCGTCTTTGGCTGGGCAGAAGGGATCTTATTCCGTCCCTACCCGGCCGTGAAGAATCAGGACCGCCTGCTTGCAGTCTTTGGAGCGGCGCGCGGCGAGTCCGATCCGACAGCCCTATCTTGGCCGGATTTCACCGACTTGCAAAAGAATTGCACACTTTTCGAGTCGTTTTTTGTGAGCAAAATTACTGGCACGACTCTAGGAATTGGCGACCGGGCCGAGGTCGCGACCGGCAGCATCGTGTCAGCGAATTACTTTGATGCGATCGGCGTACATCCGATTCTCGGCCGTGGATTCGAGCCGGGCGAAGACGTGGGAAGGAACGCTCATCCGGTGGCTGTGATCAGTTACCAGCTCTGGCAGCAGCGATTCAAGGGTGACCGGGAAATCATCGGGAAAACCCAGCGGCTCAGCGGAGTGGTGCACACAATTATTGGCGTGGCTCCGCAGGGATTTTACGGGACGTTCGTAGGGTGGAGCATGCAGTTCTGGGTGCCCGCATCAATGGAGGAAACTTTCGAAGGAGGCGCGTACAAACTGGACGATCGCGGGGCGCGCTGGATTGAAGCTTTTGCGGTGCTCAAGCCCGGCACAAATCGAATGCAAGGGCAGGAAGAGATATCCGGCCTTGCAAATCGCCTGGCAGCCGATTATCCGGAGACGAACCGAGGCCGCAGCATCAAACTTTGGCCCTTGTGGCGAACGCCCTTCAATAACGCAAGAACTCTGCTCCCCACGTTCGAAATCATGCTGGTTGTCGTCGTGTTGGTTCTGCTGATTGCGTGCGCGAACGTGGGCAATTTGCTCTTGCTCCGATCGTTCATGAGGCGACATGAAATGCAGGTCCGGCTCGCCATTGGTGCGGGCCGCGGACGGCTCATTCGCCAACTTCTGACAGAAGGATTGATTCTTTCGATTCTGGGCACCGGAGGAGGAATCCTGGTGGCGTATTGGTGTCGTCACGCGTTGGTGTTGTTATTTCCGGCGCGCAGCGGCGTGGCGATGTACTTGCCCGGAGAAATCGATTGGCGTGTGTTGGCATTGAGCGCGGGAGTTTGCCTGATCGCAACGCTGCTGATTGGATTGGTTCCCGCAATGCAGAGCAGCAAGATTGACCTCGCTACCGCGCTTAAAGCCGATTCGGCCAGCGTGGTCGGAGGCCACAAGAAGGCGTGGGTCCGGTCGGGCCTGGTGATGGTCCAGGTGTCGCTGAGTTTCGTGTTGCTTGTCGGATCTGGCCTATTGCTGCTTAGTCTGCGGAAAATTCGAACCGCCAGTCCGGGTTTTTCCACGCACGAAGTGCTGGACACCGGCGTTCCGCTGGTGGCCGCAGGATACGACGCCCAGAGGGCCCAAACGTTTCAAGACAACCTGCTTGGGCGCATAAAAACTTTGCCGGGAGTCGAATCGGCTGCGTACGGAAGAATGTCGCCGCTCAGTTACAGTAGTTTTTCTTCCTCTCCCATTGCCGTTGATGGATATCAGCCTCCGCCCGAAGAGCAACCCATAGTGGAATTCAACGAAGTCGGACCGGCATATTTTGCGACTTTGGGAATTCCGTTGGTTTCCGGGCGCGAATTCCTGCGCACTGACGACGAACGAGGCGCTCCCGTTGCCATTGTGAATGAAACGATGATGGCGGAATTTTGGCATGGTAGAAATCCGATTGGTGAGCGCGTTCAGGTGAAGGGCCGCTGGACGCAGGTGGTCGGCGTGGCGAAGGATTCCAAATACGAGAGCGTTCGCGAAGCGGCCAAGCCATTTTTCTACGTTCCGCTTCGTCAGAATTTTTCGCGGAGTGTGGGCTTGTTCATTCGCACTCCGCTCGGTCCGAAGACCATGTCGGCGGAATTGCTCCGAGAGGTCCACGCGCTTGATCCAGCCTTGGCACTCTATGAGGTGATCACGTTGCAGGAACAAATGGATCGTTCAACATCCGCGCAGTTGGCTGCCGTGGCTTTGGTGAGCGTTCTGGGCGGATTGGCGTTGCTGCTCGCCACCATTGGATTGTATGGAGTGATGTCTTACGCCGTATCGCAGAGCACTCGTGAATTGGGTATGCGGATGGCTCTCGGCGCCAGCGTAGCGAATCTGCTTCGTTTGGTGATATCCCGCGGGCTGGCGTTGGTGGCTGGTGGCGTTGTTTTGGGTTTGTTTGTCGCAATCTTGTTGACGAGACTGCTTGGCGACCTGCTCTATCAAGTCAGTCCGCACGACCCGCGAGCCTTCCTTGCGGCGCTGCTCGTGATGATGATTACCTCACTCGCAGCTTGTCTGTTGCCGGGATGGCGCGCAGCGCGCACGGATCCGGCCTGTGCGCTGCGTGCCGAGTAAATCTTCATCTTCCAATTCCCTCCATAACGAATAAATCCAGGTCTCGTCCGGTGTATAATGGTCGCAGTCGATTTTGCGACTCTAGCTGTCTTCCCCGCCATTCGTTCGGCGCCTCTGCAAGGTCTTGCGATGGCGCCCGGCATCAAGGAAGGCCCAGCCTTTGTGGCAGTGGCTTGCGGGGAGACATTGGTTTGACCCAGGAAACTCACACCCAACTCAGCGAACTTCTTCAACTGGCAAAGTCTCGCGGCTATCTGCTCGCGGACGAAATGAATCAGCTTCTCCCTTCCTCTCTCGCCTCGGACGAGGAAGTAGACGATTTCTTTATCAGCCTGGAGCGTGAGGGCGTGGAGATTTGGCAGAACGCTGCCGAAGCGAAAGCTGCTCGCCCCGAACTGACCGCTTCAAAACAAACGGCGGTCGAGCCTGAGGACTTCTCTTCGCGTGAGGAAGTGGCAACGGGATCGCCAGAACCCGTCTGGGATTCTACCAGCGACCCGGTTCGAACCTATTTGCGCGACATGGGTTCGGTCCCGCTGCTTACTCGAGAAACGGAAGTGATCCTCGCGAAGCGCATGGAGCGCGGGCGATTGCACGTGCTCAAGAGTCTTTCGCGATCGGCGATCGTCCTGAACGACTTAGTCCGGCTGGCTGCCGAAGTTCGCGATGACGTGAAGCCTATCAAATCTCTCATTCACTTCGATCAGGAAGAATTAACCGAGCGTGGGATCGAAGAAAAAACGGCCAAGACGCTGCAGCTTATCGGAAAAATTCAGAGCCTCCGCCAAAACGAGCTCAAGCTCCGCGAGCGAATCAACAAAAATTCGAAAGTGACTCGGCGTCGGCAGGTAAAAGCGTGGATGCGGCTTGCGAGGCTTCGCGTGGAACTCTCGCAGCTCGTGCGCTCGATCGATTTTCACGAACATCAACTGAAGCGCTTCATTGATTTGCTGCGGCACACCGCGAAAAAAGCTCGCGGACTGGAAACCGAAATCGTCCACCTGAAACGGCGGGCCGATTCCGTCGATGACAACGTCGCCGCCGCGGCCCGCCGCGAGCTATGGGCAAAGCGGTCGCAATTGAGCGAAATATGGGAAGCGGCGGAAGTGGACGCGACTGGGCTGAAACGAACACTTACCCGGATTTCTCGCGGCGAGGCGCAAGCAGAGCAAGCCAAGCGCGAACTGACTGAGGCCAACCTCCGCCTCGTGGTCTCTATCGCCAAAAAATACACCAATCGCGGTCTCCATTTCCTCGATTTAATTCAAGAAGGCAACATCGGACTCATGCGCGGAACGGACAAGTTTGAATGGAAGCGTGGATATAAATTCTCCACGTACGCCACATGGTGGATTCGCCAGGCAATCACCCGCGCAATCGCCGACCAGGCTCGGACCATTCGAGTCCCCGTCCATATGGTCGAGACAATCAACAAACAGATGCGTACGAGCCGCCAACTCGTTCAGGAGTTGGGTCGCGAACCTACCATCGAAGAAATTGCCAAAAGGATGGATGTTCCGGTCGATTTGATCCGCAAAGCAAAAAAGATTGCTCAGCTGCCGGTCTCCTTTGAAACTCCTATTGGCGAGGACGAAGAAACGCATCTCGGCGATTTTGTCGAGGACAAAGGTTTGGTTTCGCCGGCGGACGCCGCGATTCAGCTCAACATGAAGGAACTGATGGCGGGCATGTTGAAAACCCTCACGCCGCGGGAAGAAAAAATTATCCGCATGCGATTCGGAATGGACGACGGAAGCGAACATACTCTCGAGGAAGTTGGAGTGACGTTTTCGGTGACGCGGGAACGGATCCGGCAAATCGAAGCGAAAGCTCTCCGAAAACTTCGCCATCCTTCTCGCTCGGGAAAGTTCAGGGTATTTGCCCAGCAATCGTACTAAGAACGTTGCGTCGCGCGACACCCGCAGCGCCACAAATGTTCTAGCTCACGGAGGATTTTATGCCCATCACGTTTCAGAAACGTCAGAAGGAAATGAAGCGGCTCGAAAAGCAGCGCATGAAAGAGCAGCGCCGCGCGCAAAAGAAGCTGGAGAAACGCGAAAAGGAAGATGCCGTGAAGAACGGCGAAGTCGTCGACATCGAAATCGCGCCGGAAACCTCCGACCCGCAATAGGTTTGCTTCCCCAATCGTCGCCCTGCATCACCAATGCGTTGTAAGTTTTAGCCCGAATCGACGAAATCGCTTGCTGAACCGGAACGAATCCTCTACGGTTGCCGCACCGTCGTCTCAGTCTCTTCCGCAGGTTTCTTGTGCAGGAATTTCCGCCGGACGTCCGGCCAGAATTCTTTCAGTTCATTCGACAATCCGTCCCACATGATGAGCATTCCCAGGGTTTCGAAATTTCGGCCGACCGTCCGGTCTTCCCGCGCGTGATAGAAATTCGAAAGCCCTGCCGCAACGGCATTTCCCGCCGTCTCTGATATGTTGAATCGATCTCCGCCATGGTCCATGCGCGTAACAAATAGCCGCTGAATCGGATACCACAATCGCCGGGCCGTTCCTCCTTGCGCCAATCGGTAGTACCGCGGATCTTCTTTCAGCATGCTCGGAAAGACCGCCGTCGTCATGTACGTCCCGATGGAATTGTCGGCAAACGTCGCGCCAAATCGCTTTCCATACGCGCCCCAGCCCTGCCCCCAGGATTTCGGGGAATTCTTCGCCTGATCGATTCCCGCCAACGCGGCGTTGAAGGGAAACGCGAAATAGTCTGTGACTTGCGCCGTCGCCAGGCGGTACTTTTGGCCGCTCGACATCGGCGGCAGATCCTTGCTATTTCCCACCGTGCCGTAGTTCGGCATCACTTCAAAAATCCGCTCGTTGACCGTACCCGTCTCTCGTTCGATATTCGTTTTGGGTTTCGGCTCGTCCGGCTTCTGCGATTCCTGCTTCTCCTCTGGTTTTGCTGCCGCCGGTGTTTGAGTCTCACTCGTCGGAGCGGGTTGCTGCGCGCTCAACCCATGGCAGCACGCCGCACTCAAAATAAATACCAGTACAAACAAGCTTCCCTTGGCGCGTAAATTCATCGCTGCGCCGACTTTTCGGTCACAATTCCACCACAACAAAAACGCATGGATCCCATATTTTTCTCTTAACTCTCTTTTAGGTTTGACCTGCCCGCACTCCAGGCGCCCCACCATCGCTTAGACGCTCTGTGTTTCCTTTTATTTGCCAGTGTTTTCAGTATAGCGTGCCGACTCTGCGAGCCACGCGGAAATAAGCGTCTCCGCTGCCTGACGCGCACGAGACCGTAAGTGCTTAATTTCAAGGAATTTAGACAGGCTTTCTCCGCAAGCTGCGCACTATAAGGAAAATAATCATCGGAAATCTTTTGGCCAGACGTCTCGAAGTGGCGGAATTCCGTCTTTCCCCGCCCCCCTTCCAACGCGCTATTTCGTCTCGAACTTATATACCGTCGTCGTGTGGTATTTCTCGCCCGGGTTCAAAAGCGTTGTCGGAAACGCGGGATGATTCGGCGAATCCGGAAAATGCTGTGTCTCCAGGCAGAAGGCCGCGTGTTTTGGATATGTGGTCCCGCCTTTCCCCTGAAACGATCCATCCAAAAAGTTCCCGGTGTAAAACTGCACGCCCGGCTCGCTCGTCCACACTTCCATCGCGCGGCCGCTTGCTGGATCCATCACCTTCGCCGCCAGGCTAAGACCCGTCGGCTTCTCGCGATTCAACACAAAATTGTGATCGTAACCGCCGCCGAGCTTGATCTGTTCGTCATCCGCATCAATCCGCGCTCCAATGGCAGTCGCCTTCCGGAAATCAAACGGCGTTCCCGCAACGCTCTTCAGTTCGCCCGTCGGAATCAGTCCCGAATCCACCGGCGTAAACTTGTCTGCGTTGATCATCAACTCTTCCTTCAAAATGTCGCCGTTCCCCTGGCCAGACAGATTGAAGTATGTGTGGTTCGTCAGATTTAACACGGTCTTCTTGTCCGTTGTCGCGCTGTAATCGATCTTCAATTCATTTTTGTTCGTCAGCGTGTAAATCACGGTCACCGATAAATTCCCGGGGTATCCCTCTTCGCCGTCCTTGCTCAAATACTTCATCTCTACCGCGGGCTCATCGCCCTTCGAAACGTCTTTCGCTTCCCACATCGCTTTGTTGAAGCCTTTAATTCCGCCGTGCAGGCTGTTGTCTCCGTTGTTCTTTGCCAGAGTGTATTCCGTCCCATCGATGCTGAATTTTCCGTGCGCGATCCGGTTTCCGTACCGCCCCACCAGCACTCCCAAATAGTTCTTGTTCAATTCGTATCCGGCCAGATTGTCGTATCCCAGCGCAATATCCGCCATCTTCCCGGCTTTGTCAGGCACGACAATGGACACCACCGTCGCACCGAAATTCGTGATCGTCACCTGCATTCCGTTCTTGTTTTTCAACGTGTAAAGGTCCGCGGTTTTTCCATCGGCCGTTGTGCCAAACGTCTTCTTCTCCATCGATTTCACCTTTTCCGCAGGCCCTCCGCCCAACACCGGTACCGCGAGAATTGCAGCCAAACCTATCGCCATCAACCCTGTCTTCATGAACTTCCTCCGCTTTCCGACACGCAAAGATTGCTTGTTCCCCAAAACGCCCCAAGCCATTCGACGTTCCCGCGCACTATGACTCTCAGACTCTATCACCGCTTGCGGATCGAGATAAACGCGAACATTGCCAGCCGGTTCATTTGCGATTTCAGCCTTCGTTCGAGGCTCGCCCACGGTCCGTGCATAAATCCCGGCATCAAGCTCCGCATCGAAACTCCGCCAGACACCAGATATCGAAATGGCAAAAACGGCCGAATGATCTCAACCTCGA
>Ga0070734_10002132_pt1 | contig 25494 bp, 27 predicted proteins | sample Coa_R1_8_FD_66444 | JGI IMG/M metagenome (GOLD analysis project Ga0070734, IMG submission 66444) | Surface soil microbial communities from Centralia Pennsylvania, which are recovering from an underground coalmine fire - Coalmine... | ecosystem: Environmental > Terrestrial > Soil > Unclassified ...
TCCTGCCTGATGTTCGCGGTGCAGGCCGACGGCCTCGCCATCGACACGGTCGAAGGGCTCGGCGAGGTCGAGGCGCTGGCGCCGCTGCAGCAGGCGTTCCGCGACCATCACGCGCTGCAATGCGGCTTCTGCACTCCCGGCATGCTGATGACCGCGCTCGACCTGCTGCGCCACCGCCCCGGCGCCGGCGACGCGGAGATTCGCGACCTGCTCTCCGGCAATCTGTGCCGCTGCACCGGCTATCAGCACATCGTCGCGGCGTTGCGGGCGCTGCGGAAATGAGCGATCTGCGGCCGAAGCATATCGGGGCGCCGATCAAGCGGGTCGAGGACCCGCGCCTGCTCGCCGGGCAGGGCCAGTTCACCGACGACCGCGCGGTTCCCGGCGCGCTGCACGTCGCGTTCCGCCGCAGCGATCACGCCCATGCCGAGATCGCCGCCATCGACGCCGCGCGGGCGGCGGCGCTGCCCGGGGTGTTCGCCGTCTACACCGCCGCCGATCTCGACCTGCCGCCGCTGGTCGCGACCTCGCGCATGCGCGACTACCGCGCGACGGCGCTGCATCCGCTGGCGCGCGGCAAGGTGCGCCATGTCGGCGAGCCGGTCGCCGCGGTGCTGGCGGAAAGCCGCTATGTCGCCGAGGACGCGCTCGACCTGGTCGAGATCGCCTACCGGCCGCTGCCCGCGCTGGTCGATCCCGAGACGGCGGCCGCGGCGGGTGCGCCGCTGCTGCACGAGGAGGCCGGGAGCAACGTGCTGGCGGCGCGCGAATTCGCCCGCGGCGACGCGGCGGCGGCGCTGGCGGCGGCGGCGGTGCGGGTCGGCGGCCGCTTCCGCCTGCGCCGCAAGGCGCCGCTGGCGCTGGAGAACCGCGCCTGCCTTGCCGAATGGGACCGCGGCCGGCGGGCGCTGACCCTGACCCTCTCGACCCAGGTGCCCGGCATCGTGCACGAGGCGCTGGCCGAACTGCTCGGCCTGCCGGGCCATGCGCTGCGCGTCGTCGCCCCCGATGTCGGCGGCGGCTTCGGCGGCAAGGCCTCGCTCTACCCCGAGGAGATCGTCGTCGCCGCGCTGGCGAAGAAGCTCGGCCGCGCGGTGCGCTGGACCGGCGACCGGCTCGAAGACCTGGCCGCGACCAGCCAGGGCTTCGACGAGATCGTCGAGGCCGAGCTGGGGCTCGACGCCGACGGCGCCATCGTCGCGCTCAGCGCCGAAGCGGTCGGCGATGTCGGCGCCTATTCGATCTATCCGTGGACCGCCGCGCTGGAGCCGGTGCAGGTGGTCAGCTTTCTGCCCGGCCCCTACCGGGTGCCGGCCTATCGCGGCCGGGTGCGCGCGGTGGCGACCGACAAGGCGCCGACCGGGCCGTATCGCGGCGTCGGCCGCCCCGCTGCGGTCTTTGTCACCGAGCGGCTGATCGACATGGCGGCGCGCCGCCTCGGGCTCGACCCGGCGGAATTGCGCCGCCGCAACCTGGTGCGCGACGACGAGTTCCCCTACCGCACGCCGTCCGGCATCGTCTGGGACCGCTGCGGCTTTCGCGAGACGCTCGACCGCGCGCTGGCGGCGATCGGCTACGAGGCGCTGCGCCGCGAGCAGGAACGGGCGCGCGGCGCGGGCCGGCTCGTCGGCATCGGCATCGCCACCTATGCCGAGCTGACCGGCATCGGCTCGCGCATCTCGGCGGCGCCGGGCATGCCGATCAACACCGGCACCGAGACCGCCACCCTGCGGCTCGACGCCACCGGCGCCGTCACCGCCCTGTTCGGCATCGCCTCGCACGGCCAGGGCCTGGAAACCACGCTGGCCCAGGTCATCGCCGACGAATTGGGCGCGCGCCTTGCCGACATCCGCATCGTCCACGGCGACAGCGCCGCCGTCGCCCACGGCACCGGCAGCTACGCCAGCCGCAGCGCGGTTCTGGCCGGCGGCGCCGCGACCGCGGCGGCACGGCTGCTGAAGGAGCGGGTGTTGCGCGCCGCCGCGCATCTGCTCGAAGCTGCCGCCGCCGATCTCGACGCCGCCGACGGGCGCATCTTCGTCGCCGGCACCGACCGCTCGCTCAGCTTTCGCGAGGTGGCGCGCGCGGTGCATTCCGAGATGGGCCGGCTGCCGCCGGAGGCGCGCGAGGAGCTGGAGGTCACCCGCACCTACGACCCGGTATTCGGCACAACGACCGCGGCGACCCATGTCGCCTTGGTCGAGATCGACCGCGGCACCGGCAAGGCGACGATTCTGCGCTATGTCGTCGCCGAGGATTGCGGCCGGGTGATCAACCCGCTGATCGTCGACGGCCAGGTGCACGGCGCGGTGGCCCAGGGCATCGGCGCCGCGCTTTACGAGGAGGTGGTCTACGACGAAGCCGGGCAGCTCCTGACCGCGAGCCTTGCCGATTACGTGATCCCCGGCGCCGGCGAGGTGCCCGAGATCGAGACGATCCACCTCGACGGCGAATCGCCGTCCACGCTCGGCGGCTTTCGCGGCATGGGCGAAGGCGGCACGATCGGCGCGCCGGCGGCGATCGCCAACGCGCTCGCCGACGCGCTCGGCCGCGACGTGTGCGAATTGCCGATGACGCCGGAGCGCATTTTCCGGCTGATGGAGGGATGAGCATGGATTTCGGCCTGGCGGGCAGGGCGGCGCTGGTCACCGGCGGCGCCACCGGGGTCGGGCGCGAGATCGCCCTGGCCCTGGCCAGGGAGGGTGCCGCGGTCGCGGTCAACTACCGCCGCTCGGCCGAGGCGGCGGCGGCGCTGGTCGCCGAGATCGAGGCCGGCGGCGGCACCGCGCTCGCGATCGGCGCCGACGTCGCCGACCGCGAGGCGGCGGCGGCGATGGTGGCGCGGGCGGTCGCCGCGTTCGGCCGGCTCGACATCCTCGTCAACAATGCCGGGACGGCGCAGCGCAAGCGCTTCGCCGAGACCGGGCCGGAGGATTGGCGGCCGCAGATCGACACCTGCCTCTACGGCGCGATCCATTGCTGCCACGCCGCCGCGCCGCATCTCGAAGCGAGCGGCGCCGGGCGCATCGTCAGCCTGATCGGCGATTCCTCGCGGGTCGGCGAAGCCGGGCTGGCCCTGGTCGCGGCGGCGCGCGCCGGGGTGATCGGCCTGACGAAATCGCTCGCCCGCGAGATGGGCCGGGCCGGCGTCACCGCCAATGTCGTCTCGCTCGGCCTGGTCGAGACCGCGCACGACCGCGACTGGGTCGAGGCCAACCGCGAGCGGCTGGTGCGGCTCTACCCGCTGCGCCGGCTCGGCCGGCCGGAAGACGTGGCGCCGCTGGTGGTATTGCTCGCCTCGCGCCACGGCGGCTGGATCACCGGCCAGGTGATCAGCGTCAGCGGCGGCTACAGCATGGTGTAGCGGCGGTGGTGCCGGCGGCGCCGCGCCGTATACTCTGGCGGCTGCCGGGACAACGACGGGGAGAGCGACGCGATGCCGAGCGACTGGAGCCGGGTGACCCGGCCGATCCCGGTGCCCAACGAATGGACCCGGCCGTTCTGGGAGGCGGCGAAGCGCGGCGTGCTGGAATTGCAGCGCTGCCAGGCCTGCGGACATTTCCAGCATCCGCCCTACGCCACCTGCACCCGCTGCGTCGCCACCGATTTGAAATTCGAGCCGGTGCGCGGCGCCGGCACGATCTATGCCTATACGATCATGTACCACACCGGCGACAAGCGCTTCGCCTCGGCAGTGCCCTATGCCAGCATCATCGTCGAATTGGACGACGCGCCGGGGGCGCTGATGGCCGGCAACCTGCTCGGCGCGCCCTATACCGCGGCCAAGGTCGGCCGCCGGGTCGAGGTGATCTTCGAAAAGCTCAACGACGACATCACCCTGCCGCAATTCCGCCTGGCCGAGTGAGGGGGAGAGCCCGCATGTGGGAGAACCGGTGCAAGATCGCGGTCAGCGGCGTGGGGTTTTCCAAGGTCTCGCGCCTCGCCGACGTGCCGCTCGCCGCGCATGCGCTCGTCGCGGTCAAAGAGGCGGTCGCCGATTCCGGGCTGGAGATGGCCGATATCGACGGGCTGGCGACCTATCCCGAACTGCCGGCCACCGGCCACGCCGAGATCGACGGCATCTCGATCGTCTCGGTCAACTGCATGATGGCGATGCTGAAGCTGCCGAACCTCGCCTGGCACATCCAGGTCGGCACGGTGAATATCGGCGGCGCGGTGCAGCAGGCGGTCAACGCGCTGTTGGCCGGGGTGTGCAAATACGCGGTGGTCTGGCGGGCGATGCACAATCCGCGCGGCACCTACCAGAACCTGCCCGGCGCCTATGCCCAGGGCGCGGCGCAGTTCACCGCGCCCTACGGTTTCGGCGGGCCGGGCCAGGGCATGGCGGTGGCCTATACCCGCTGGCTCGAACGCCACGGCCAGAACCGCGAGAAGATGGCGACCCTCGCCGTGACCCAGCGCAAGCACACCCAGCACAACCCGCACGCCTATTTCTACGGCACGCCGCTGTCGCGCGAGGATTATCTCGCCTCGCGCATGGTCGCCTATCCGTTCTGCCTGTTCGATTGCGACATCCCGGTGCAGGGCGCGGTGGCGCTGGTGCTGACCACGGCGGAGCGGGCGCGCGACCTGAAGCCGCGGCCGGCCTATCTCGCCGGCTACGGCCAGCGCCTGCATTTCGAGGTCGCCGGCCGCATCGGCAGCCTCGCCGACTACATGGAAGGCGGCCGCAGCTCGGCGAAATTGACCTGGGAACGCTCCGGCTTTTCCCCGAAGGACGTCGACGTGGCGCAGATCTACGACGGCTTTTCGGCCTCGGTGATCTACGGCCTGGAAAGCTACGGCTTCTGCCGGGAGGGCGAGGCGCTCGACTTCATCCAGGACGGCCGCATCGAATTGGACGGCGAGCTGCCGCTCAACACCTTCGGCGGCAGCCTCGGCACCGGGCGCATCCACGGGCTGTGGCACATCATCGAAGGCGCGCTGCAGGCCTCCGGCCGCGCCGGCACCCGCCAGGTCAAGGACGCCAACGTCTCGTTCGTCGGCGCCAGCGCCCCGATCGTCACCGGCACCACCTTCATCTTCGTGCGCGAGCCGTATTGAGGGGTGAGCACCTAACGAAGTCGGCGCATCCTGACGCGGCCGGGCTCGACGACCGAGAAGTGACCCGCCCAGTCGTCACGTGCCGCGATGCGGGCGGCAAGGCGATGTGCTGCAGCCTCTGTACGTGGAGCAGGAACACGAAACAGCACAACCCCACAGCCGGGCGGCAATGCCGACTGTGCGGCCAATTCGCCGAAATCCTTGTCGAATGTCAGGAGGAGCCTGCGTTCGTTTGCCGCCACCGTCAGCACGTCGGCGTCGGCAGCGCCCGGAGCGGCGAGCCTTACCCAGGCGACGTCGTGTCCCGACGCCGCGAGCGCAGCTACAGCGGCCTTTGGAAAGTTCTCGTCAGCCGGGAAGCGCACCCGAAGTCACGCGGCGCTCGGGAACACCTTCTCCGCGCTCAAGGCATCGCGCGCATAGGCAAGGCAGGCGAGAATGTCTTGATGGGACAGGCCGGGATAGTTGGCGACGATCTCCGCCTCGGTCCAGCCGTCAGCCAGCAGGCCGATGACGAATTCGACCGCCAATCGAGTGCCGCGAACGACCGGCTTTCCGGCCAGAAGCTTGGGATCGAGCACGATTCGCGGATGCTTTGCCATTGTGTTCGTCTCCGCTTTCGGCGGCGAATATAGGCCGTGTCGCGGCGCGGCGCAGCCTGCCCTCATCCCGCCGGCTCCAGCACCACCACCGGGATCTCGCGCTCGGTCTTGTTCTGGTAGTCGGCGTAGGGCGGCCAGAATTGCAGCGCCTTCTGCCACAGCCGGGCGCGTTCCTCGCCGGCGGCGGTGCGGGCGCGCGCCTTCAGCTTCCGGGTGCCGACCTGGACCTCGACCTCGGGGTTGGCCTGGAGGTTGAGATACCAGACCGGATGCCGGGGTGCGCCGCCCTTCGAGGCGACGACGAAATAGCGGCCGCCGTCCTCGCCGTAGAACAGCGGGAAGATGTATTTCTCGCCCGATTTGCGCCCGGTCGTCGTCAACAGCAGCGACGGCACGGTGAGCTGCGGCCGCCCCGGCTGGCTGATCCGGTAGAGATGCCCGTCGCTGCCGCCGCTCGACAGGTAGCGCTTGGCGTGCTCCACCATCCAGTCCGGCAGGTTCGGTGCGAGTTTGGCTTCGCTCATTGCGCGCCCTCCTCAGTAATGGCTGACCCATTTGCTGTTCAGCGCCGCCTCGATGCGGCGGTGGCGGACGCGGATGACTTCGGCCGGCACCGCGCCGACAAAGGCATAGAACGTGCCGCTGCGGATCGCCTCGACGACGCGCTCGCCGACCGTCTTCGGATCGAGCCCGGTGGCGGCGAGCCGTTCGGCCAGCACCGCCTCGTCGCCGGCGCGGACCAGCGGCCCGCCCATATGGTCGGGCCGGTTGCGGGCGCCGCGCGCGATATTGGTGGCGATCGGGCCGGGGCACAGCACGGTGACGCCGACCGGCGTCCCTTCGAGCTCGTGTTCGAGCGCTTCCGACAGCGACACCACCGCGTATTTGGTCATCGAATACGGCCCCTGACCGGTGCCGCGGCGGTTCTGGAAGCCGGCGACCGAGGCGGTATTGACGACGTGCCCCTCCTCGCCGTGCTTGAGGATGGCCGGCACGAAATGGCGGATGCCGTGGATCACCCCCCACAGATTGACGCCGACGACGAATTCCCAGTCCGCGCGCGGCACCTCGACGAGGCGGGCGCCGTGCATCGGCACCCCGGCATTGTTGCAGGCGATGTGGAGCCGGCCGAACTGGCGCTCGGCCGCGGCCAGGGCGTCGACCACCGATTGCTCCTGGGTCACGTCGATGCGCACCGGCATGACCCGCTTGTTGGTGCCGGACAAGGCGTGCGCCGCGGCCTCGACCGCCTCCTTCTGGATGTCGGCCATCACCACGTTGGCGCCGGCCTCGGCGAGCGCGGTGGCGATGGCGAGGCCGATGCCGGAGGCGGCGCCGGTGACGATCGCGGTCTTGCCGGAGATGTCCTTCATCGCTCCGCCCTTTCCCACCCTGTCAGGTAAAGTAACGCCCGGCGTCGATGACCATCGTCTGCCCGGTCATCGTTTCGGTGCGGCACATGGTGACCACCATGTCGGCGCAGTCGTCCTTGTCGGCGGAGCGTTTGAGCAGCGCGCTTGCGCGCGAGCGCTCGGTCTGCTCGGGCCGCAGATTGGCGGTCGCCCGCGTGCCTTCGAGATGGCCGGGGGCGACGCAGTTGACCAGCACCTCCGGCGCCAGCGCCACCGCCATGCATTTGGTCAGGTGGATGAGGCCGGCCTTCGACACCGCATAGGCGATCGACGAGCCGGTCGGCGCCACCCCCGCCACCGAGGCGATGTTGACGATGCGGCCGCGCCCCTGCGCCTTCATCGCCGGCGCCACCGCCTTGATCAGGCGCATCGGGCCGGTCAGGTTGACGGCGAGAATCCTGTCCCACACCTCGATCGTCAGCTCGTCGAGGTTGGGGAACGGGATCGCCTTGTTGTAGGCGGCGTCGTTGACCAGGATGTCGAGCCGGCCGAACCGCCGGGTCACGTCCTCGGCCACCTTGGCCACCGCGGCGCCGTCGGTGACGTCGCAGCCGAAGGCCGCGGCGCCGACCTGGTACTGCGCGGCGATGTCGCGGGCCACCGCCTCCGCCTCGCCGCGGCTCTGCGCGTACATCACCGCGACATGCACCCCCTCGCGGGCGAGCGCGTGGCAGATGCGCTGCCCGAGCCCGCCATTGCCCCCGGTGACCAGGGCCACCGCACCGCTCAGCTCCATCAGATCACTCCCTCTTCGGCCAGCCGCTCGACCTCCTGCGGGGTGCGGCCGAGCAGCTCGGTCAGCACCCACATGTTGTCCTCGCCATAGCACGGCGCGCCGCGATTGGTGATGCCGCCGATATAGCCGGGAGTCGCGCTCAACTTCATTGGCAGCTCGTAGACCGGCCAGGTGCCGATCTTGGTGCCGGTCACCTCGGTCAGCCAGTTGAGGTGGCGCAGCTGCGGGTCGGTGTCGACCCGGTCCTCGGCGTTCTGGCAAACCCCGGCCGGCACCCCGGCGCGCTGCAGTTTCATCATACAGTCGTAGCGCTCCTGGGTCTCGGTCCAGGATTCGACCGCGGCGTCGAGCGAGTCCTGGTACTGAAGGCGCTGTTCCAGCGTGGCGAAGCGGCGGTCGGCGAGCCAGTCGCCGCGCTCGGCGACCCGCGCCAGCGCCTGCCATTCGGCCTCGTCGAAGCAGGCGATCGCGATCCAGCGGTCCTTGCCGCGGCAGCGGTAGGCGCCGTGCGGCGCCGCCGGCTTGTACGGCGAGCGGTTGCCGTAGCGGCGGAAGACGCGTTCGTTGGCCGACCAGTCGAGGATCGTCGCGCCGGTCAGGAAGATGCCGCTTTCGCATTGCGAGGCGTCGATCCACTGGCCCTCGCCGGTGCGCTCGCGGTGGTAGATGGCGCCGAGCAGGGCCAGGGCATAGCCGTAGGCGCCCATCCAGTCGAGATAGGAATAGCCCCAGCCCACCGGCATCGCCGGCTCGGGCAGGCCCGACATCTCGCCCTGGCCGCCGAACGCGGCCGCGACCGGCCCGACCGTGCGCATGCGGCCGTAGGTGCCGTGCGCCCCCATGCCGGACTGCTGGATGTAGATGACGTCGGGGCGGATCGACTTCAGCACGTCGTAGCCGAGCCCGAGGCGCTGCAGCACGCCGGGCGAGAACCCCTCGGCGACGACGTCGCACAGCCGCACCAGATCCTTGGCGATCGCCAGCCCCTTGGGGTGGCGGATGTTGAGCGAGATGCCGCGCTTGCCGGCATTCTTGTTGTTGAACTGGCCGCCCATGTCGCTGTCGCGCACGCCGGGGAGCGGCCCGGTCGCCGCCTCGCGTGCGGCGCGGCCGCCGACCGGCGCCATCGCCGCCAGCCGCGTGTCGGGATTGTCCTTCCACTCGACCTTGAGGCTCTCGGCGCCGAGCGCGGCGAGAAACCGGGTGCCGCCGGCCGAGGCGAGAAACCAGGCGAAATCGAGGATGCGGATGCCCTGCAGCGGGAACGGCTTGCCGTGCAGGGCGGACCGGCGGGGATTTTCGACCCGCCGCGGGCTGGCCGGGACGCAGGGCCGGCGCGGCGCCTCGCCGAGCACCGCCTCGGTATCCTCGCCGAGCAGCGGAGCGCGGCGCCCGACCTGCCAGCTCGTCTTGTTGCTGAGCCATTTGCTGGTCGGATAGCGAAAGCTGCGGCCGTGCTCGGGGTGCCACACATCGGCAAAGGTCTTGCGCGCCAGCCAGTGCGCGTCGAGCGCGTTCTCGTGCGGCTTGCGCAGCGGCGCCCACAACAGGCCGGCCTCCTGCGCCTCGCGCCACGGCATGTCCTTGTAGGCCCAGGCGCGGATGAAGCGCTGCACCACGTCGAGCATGTGCGCCCGCGTCTCGTCGCCGGCGGCGGTGCCGGGCACCTGGCGGGCGCGCAGATCGGCGTCCGGCGGGGGCGGCTGCAGGTCGGCCTCGGCGCGGTATTTCGCCAGCAGCGGCACCAGGTTCTTCAGGTCGCGCGCGCCCATGCCGTGCGAGATGAACCAGCGCCCGTCCTTGGTGTGGCAGATGCTCGGCGAATGGTTGGGAAACTCGGCGGCGTGGCGGTTGGTCAAGCGCCACAGCGGCACCCGCCGCATCACCCAGTACATGATGTCCTGTTCGGGGTTTTTCGACACCGCCTCGTGGATCGCCACCGAAACGTCCTGCCCCTCGCCGCTGCGCTCGCGGTGGATCAGCGCGGCGATGATGCCGGTGGCCAGCTGCTCGCCGGCGATATGGTAGGCGTGCCAGGCCTGCGGCGCGATCGGCGGCGTGTCGTATTCGAGGTTGGGGTCGGGGTCGTAGCCGCAATTCATCATCACCCCGCCGAGCGCCAGGTGGACGAGGTCGGAGCCCTTGAACTCGGCCCACGGCCCGTCGTCGCCGAACGGCGTCATCCGCGCCGTGACCAGCGCCGGAAAGCGGCGGTTGAGCGCGGCGCGGTCGAGCTCCAGCACCTGGTTCAGCGCGCCGCAGCTCGCATCGAGCAGGATGTCGGCGCCGCCGAGGAGGCGCAGGAGGCGCTCGCGGTCCGCCGCCTCGCGCAGGTCGAGCACGACCGATTTCTTGTTGCGGTTGTAGTTCCAGAAAAACAGCGAGCGTTCGAGCCCGGGGCGGTCGTCGAGGAACGGGCCGATGCGGCGCGTCGCATTGCCTTCCGGCGGCTCGATCTTGATCACCTCGGCGCCGAGCCCGGCCAGCAGCAGGCCGGTATACTCGGCGCGCTCGTCGGCGATTTCGACGACGCGCAGCCCGGCGAGCATGCCCGGGCCGGCATTCCCCATCATCTCGCCGGGGCCGCTCGCCACCCCGTGCGGCGCGGCCGCGCCGGTTTCAGCCATGACGCTGGTCTCCCTCCGGTCCGATCCCGGGAGAGTTTGACCCGTCGCGGCGCCGCGGCCAAACAAAAGCTGGCGGCCCGCCGCGGCGGCGGGCGCGGCGGCGGGACCCGGCTATTCGCCGTCCGGCGCGGCGGCGCCCGCCGGTTTGCGGTACGAGCTGCGCCGCATCACCCGGCCCTCGGGGTCGGGGTAATCGGTGATCTTTTCGATCCGGCCGCCGCGGGCGAGGAATTCCTCCACCGTTTCGGTGGTCGGCCGCGGCGGGCGGCGGACGCTGCGGGGCTGGGCCATGTCGCTCACCTGGGATAGCTGCGGGGCGGGCGAGACATCGCCTGCCGCCGCCGGCAACGCAAACAAATTGATGCTTAATTCGCGCGAATGCCGGAGGCGGCCACGATCGGCGCCGCCCGTCGCCCGAGCTGCGGGGCAGGCCTGTGCCGCTGCACGCCGGCGGCCTCCGCGCTGCGGCCCCCTGGCGGAGGGGGACGGGGACGTTCGCAGTTCGGTTCTGAAGTGGCGGAGAGGGAGGGATTCGAACCCTCGGTCCCCCGCAAGAGGGACAACGGTTTTCGAGACCGCCCCGTTCGACCGCTCCGGCACCTCTCCCCACAAGCGGCGGCGGGGGAATTACCACGGCCGCGGCGCCGCGGCTAGTCGCGATCCTTGGGACCCGGGGTCTGGCCGGCGGCGAGCTCTTCGTAGAGCGCGGCGATGGCGTTGAGCTGGCCGATGATCTTGCGGTCGGTCATCGTCGCGGCATAGCGGCGGGCGCGCTCGGCCTCCTCGCGGAACAGCTCCGCGTGGGTCGACAGCGCCGTATGAGGCAGCAGTTCCGCCATGCCGCATAAACGGCGAAGCCGCTTCCCGCGTTCCGCCGTCGCCGTATACTCGGCCGATGCGTTCGAGCGGGCTCGGCATCGCGGTGATCGGCGCCGGCATCGGCGGGCTCAGCGCCGCGCTGTCGCTGCGCCGCGCCGGGTTCGCCGTCGATGTCTACGAGCAGGCCGCCGCGCTGACCGAGATCGGCGGCGGCATCAATATGGGGCCGAACGCGGCCCGCATCCTCTACCGGCTCGGCTGCGGCCCGGGGCTGGAGCGCGAGGCGGTGCGGCCGGAGAGCAGCCGCCAGCGCCGCTGGGACGACGGCCGCACGCTGCAGCGGGCGGCGCTCAACCCGCTGTGCGAACAGCTCTACGGCGCCCCGCACCTGACCGTGCACCGCGCCGACCTGCTGGCGGTGCTGGCCGCCGAGTTCCCGGCCGAGCGCATCCATCTCGGCCATCGCCTGTGCGCGGTCGAGACCCGCGGCGGGCGCGCCGTCGCCCGCTTTGCCAACGGCGCCGAGATCGCCGCCGACGTCGTCGTCGGCGCCGACGGCATCCACTCCGCGGTGCGCGAGGCGCTGTTCGGGGCCGAGGCGCCGCGCTTTGCCGGCTGCGTCGCCTATCGCGGGCTGGTCCCGGCCGAACGCATCGCCGGGCTGGGGCTGGAGCGCGGCTCGCAATCCTGGCTCGGCCCGGGGGCGCATTTCGTCCACTATTTCGTGTCGCGCGGCCGGCTGCTGAATTTCGTCGGCTGGACCGAGCACGACGAATGGAACCGCGAGGACTGGACCGACCGCGCGACCGTCGCCCGCGCCCTCGCCGCCTTTCGCGGCTGGCATCCGCAGATCGGCACGATCATCGCCGCCGCCGACACCTGCTTTATCTGGGCCCTGTTCGACCGCGACCCGCTGCCGCGCTGGTCGGCCGGGCGCGTCACCCTGCTCGGCGACGCCTGCCACCCGATGTACCCGTTCATGGCGCAGGGCGCGGCGCAGGCGATCGAGGACGGCGCCTGCCTCGCCGCCTGCCTCGCCGCCGGGGCCGACGACCCGGCGGCGGCGCTGTGCCGCTACGAGACGATCCGCCTGCCGCGCGTGACGAGGCTGCAGCAGATGTCGCGCGCCAACAAACGGCGCTACCACCTGCGCGACGGCCCCGAGCAGGAGGCGCGCGACGCCGAATACGCCCGCGCCGGCGACCGCCGGCCCGAGGCGATGCAGTGGCTGTTCGGCCACGATGCCGGGCGGCTCGACGATTAGGGTGGCTGACCGGCAAGCGCGGACGCGGCATTTATCGGCTTCGGGCGGACCTCCCGCTTTGGCGCTGCACGGACGTTCTTTTGCCGTCCCGGAATTCGCGCGGACGGCGAGAGGGGGCCGTCGTCCATGCCATGGCCGGCTCTCGCCTCTCGCCGGGATCGCCGTTGGCGAAACCGTGCGGCGACCCGGCGCTGTCGGGCGCTCGCATTGGTGAGGATTCCGTCATACTCTCGGGCGGCCACCACCCTTTAAGGCCGGCCAATATGAGCGGTGGGCGGGTCGAGCGCAGATTGGCGGCGATCCTGGCGGCGGATGTCGCCGGTTACAGCCGCCTCATCGGCCAGGACGAGTCGGGCACGCTTGCGCGGCTTCGGGCGCATCGCCGCGAGCTTATCGACCCCGAGATCGCCGAGCGACGCGGGCGCATCGTCAAGACCACCGGCGACGGGATTCTTGTCGAATTTTCGAGCGTCGTGGCGGCGGTCGAATGCGCCGTCGCGATCCAGCGCGGCATGATCGGGCGCAATGTCGATACCCCCGAGGCGCAACGGATCGACCTGCGGATCGGCATCAACGTCGGCGACATCGTCGTCGAAGACGGCGATATTTTCGGCGACGGGGTCAATGTCGCGGCGCGGCTCGAGGCGCTGGCCGAGCCGGGCGGCATCTGTGTCTCGGCGCGGGTCCAGGAGGACGCCGCGGGCAAGCTCGACCTCGAATTCGACGATCTGGGCGAGCAGAACCTAAAGAACATCGCCAGAGCCGTCCGCGTCTACACCGTGCGCGGCCTGCGCCCCGGCTCGGCGGGAGAGGCCGAAACGAGCGTCGGATCGCGCCGGCCGGCCGGAGCCGCGGAGCGCGTGCTGCCCGACAAGCCGTCGATCGCGGTGCTGCCCTTCGCCAACATGTCGGGCGATCCGGCACAGGAATATTTCGTCGACGGCATGGCCGAGGAGATCATCACCGCGCTCAGCCAGATCCGCTGGCTGTTCGTGATCTCCCGCAATTCCAGCTTTACCTACAAGGGCCAGCCCGTCGACATCAAGCAGGTCGGCCGGGAGTTGGGCGTGCGCTACGTGCTTGAAGGCTCGGTGCGCAAGGCCGGCAGCCGCGTGCGCATCTCCGGCCAGCTGATCGACGCGGCGACCGGCGCCCATCTCTGGGCCGACCGGTTCGACGGCCAGCTGCAAGACGTCTTCGACATGCAGGACCGGGTCGCCTCCAGCGTCGCCGGCGTCATCGAGCCCGCGCTGCAGGCCGCGGAAGAGGCGCGCACGGCCGCACGATCGACCACCGACCTGACGGCATACGATCTCTACCTGCGCGGTTACGCGATGGTGATGTCGCGATCCGGGCAGACGCCGCAGGCGCTGGGCTTGATGGAACAGGCGATCGCCCGCGATCCCGGCTACGGCCCGGCGCTGGCGTGGGCGGCGTTCTGCTGCGCCCGGCTGATGATCGACGGCGAAAGCAAGGACCCCGAAGGCGACCGCCTCAAGGGCGTCGATCTTGCCCGCCGCGCGCTCAAAGTCGCCGGCGACGATCCCGCCATCATCGCCAACGCCGCCGAGGCGCTCGCCTATTTCGGCGAGGACATCGGCACCATGATGGCGCTTGTCGACCGCGCCTTGACGCTCAATCCCAGCTTCGCCCGCGGCTGGCACGTCAGCGCCAACATCCGGTTCTGGGGCGGCCAGCCCGACGCCGCGATCGAGCATGCGCAGAGGGCGCTGCAGCTGAGCCCGCGCGCCCGCGTCGGCAACACGTTCTTCCGCATCGGCGCGGCACACTTCGTCAGCCGCCGCTTCGACGAGGCGGTACCGAAACTGCTGATCGCCATCGAGGAGGATCCGAGCTTTCTCAACCCGCGCCGCTTCCTCGCGGCCTGTTACGCACACCTCGGCCGTCTCGACGAGGCGAGAGAGGTGGTGGCGCGGCTGCGCACGATGACCCGCGTCGTCATACCCGACGCCGATTATCTGCGTCACCCCGACCACCGCGATTTGTTTCTGTCGGGGCTGCGCATCGCGGCGGGCGAAGCTGCGGCGGAGACGGCACCACCGAGCTGAGTCGACAGGAGGAGCGTTTTGCATCACAGTGCCGTCGCAACTCGCCTTCGAGGGAGGACCGCGTGGCACAGTCTCAGGATGCCGACCGCATCGTCATCGAGGTCCCGCCCGGTCGGGCGAAGGATGTGACGGTCGTCGAGAAGGAGTCGAAAATCTCCGACATCACCGTCCGGGTCCGCCGCGAGCGCAAGGCGACCAACCCCATCCATGTCGGTGTCATATCGAAATGATCGGGGCGGGCCGTAGCGCATAGCGGCCCCGTCGTTTCCGGCTTGCCGCATGGACCTCCAGGCCCGCCCGGCAATCCGGCATGTCGATCGCGTATCGATTTCCGGGAAATCGCTGGTCCTGGAGGCGGACGGCTGCGCCTATGAGATAACCGGGGTCGATCCCGCGGTCGCCTTCAGGTTCCTGTCGGGCTGCGACGGCCGGTCCTCGACCGAGGAGATCTGCCGCCGCGAAGGCGTCGCACTCGATCTTGCCGCCGTCGTCATCGCGGCCTGCGGCGAGAGCGGGCTCCTGTGCCCCGATCTTCCCGCCCGCGCCACGATCCCCGCCGGCCTGTTCCGGGATATCCTGCGCCGCCGCTATGCGGCCTGGAACGTCGAGATGTTCAGCCAGCCGCTCTGGCGCTTTCTCCCCGCCGGCAAGGCGAGCTCCGGCCTCGTCGACGGCTGGCTGCTCGAAAGCTACCATTTCATTCGCGGCGCCGCCGCCCGCTTGTCCTACGCGACGAGCCTTTGCCACGACGAAAGAGTGATGCCGTATTTCCTCGATCACCACCTCGAGGAGTACAACCACCACGAATTTTTCGAAGAGGCGCTGCGCCGGCGCAAGGTCGCCTTCGCGCAGACGACGCCGTTGCCCTCGACCGAGGCGATCATCAACTTCGCGCGGATGGCGGCGCGACGCGGCCCGTTGCACTACATGGCGTGTTCCGGACTGCTCGAATCGAGCGGTAGCGACGCGGCGCGTGCCGTCGAGTTCTACAACGCACTGACCGTGAGCTACGACGGCGAAGGCTCGGGGTTTGTCGAGCCGCTGCTCGAACACGTCCTGCTCGACGCAGCTTACGGTCACGGCTCGATCTGCGAGCGGATCCTCGGCCATTTCGACCGCATCGAGGCAACCGTCGCGAACGACGTCATCGACACGGCGGCGGGCTTCAAGGATACCCTCGTCTACTGGTTCAGGGATTTGTACCGCGTCTACACGGGCGCGGGCGCACGCGCTTTCGGGCCGGCAAGCCGGGAGCACTACCGCGCCTCGGGCCGGGGCTTTGCCTGAGGTGAGCTCGTTCGGCCCCGACTCGGTGCCGCTGTGGCACCCCGACATGAACCCCGGGATGGCCGGCTACGACGGTACCGTCGTCGTCGAAACGCCGGCGGAGAGGCTGTGCTTTTCCGGTGCGAGCGCGGCGCTCGTACTGGCGGTCGCGCGCAGGGCCGACGGCACGCGCGCCATGCCGCAATTGGCGCTCGAGGCGGCGTGCAGCGAAGCGGCCGTTCGCTCGCATCTCGCGTTCCTTCGCGAAGCGGGCGTCGTCCTCGACCTCCGCGATTACCGGTCCGGCTGGCCGACCGAGCAGGCGCTGGAAAAGCTGCGCGCGGCCGCCCGCTTTCACAATTTGCGGGTCGCGGCAAATCCTGTGCTGCAGCAGCTCTTTTCCGGGCAGGCCAGCCGCGAGGTGTTCCTCGGCTTCGCCATCGAGTTCTATTTCTACGTCCGCGCGGCGACGACGTACATGGCGCAAGGCATCGCCCGTTTCGACCATGACGCCGCGACAATGGCGCCCTATTGGCGGCATTTCGCCGAGGAAGCCAAGCACCACGAACTCTTCGAAGAGGGGCTGTCGGCCACCGGCGTGGCAGCCGCCCGGTTGCGGCCGATTTGCGCGATCGCGACGACGACGGCGCTGATCAATTTTCTGTTCGAGCGCGCCTCGCGCACCCTGGTCGAATACGGCAGCCTGTTCGCCGTCATGCAGCCGCCCGACAATGCCGCGCCGGGAGCGCGCGTCGAAACCTACGAGCGCCTGCGGCGGTGCTATCCGTTCGCGCAGAAGATCGTCGACGCGCTGGAGCGGCACGACGCCATCGACCTCGGCGCCGGGCATCGGAGCTGGGCGCTCGAACAGCACCTGCGCCGGTCCCCGCGGGTCTCCGCCGACGATATGGGCCGCGCCTATGTCACGATGCGCGATGCGGCCTGCTTTTTCATCATGTTCTTCGACGGCATCAGGGACAGCTATCAGATCGGCACGCTGGCGCAGTGGAAGCAGCTCGCCAACGTCGCCGTCGACGCCGCATTGCCTTGAGGGCACGGCCTACGGCCGCACCGCCGGCGTTTCCATGGCCAGGCCGCGCGCCCTGAAGGCGAGGAACAGTTCGAGCGCGGCATATTCCGGCGCGCCGTAGGGATAGGGCTCGGCCCGCATGCCGGCGAGGCAGGCGCGCAGCCGCCGTTGCAGCGAGCCCATGCCCTGCCATTCGAGGCGGTAGATCGGGTAGCCGGTCGGCTGCCCCTGCGGCACCGTGGCGCCGGCCAGCGACTTGCCCCAGTTGTCGTCGTGGCACTGGGCGCAGGACAGGTTGAGCTGGCCCTGGCGGCGGGTGAACAGGGCGCGCCCCTCGGCGATGAACGGATGCGTCGCGGCGTCGTCGGCGACCGCGATCGGCAGCCCCTTCGACTGGTGCGCGACATAGGCGGACAGCGCCAGCAATTCCTTGCTTTCGTAAGGAAACGGCGCGGCGTTTTGGTGGCGGGTGCGGCACAGATTGATGCGCATTTCGAGATCGACCGGGCGGCCGAGCGCGGCGTCGATCGCCGGGTAGCGGGCGGCGACCCCCCTCATGCCGCCGGGGTGGCACGAGGCGCAAGGCTTGTCGCCGGCGTTCCACAGCGCCTCGCCGTCGAGCACCGCGAGCATGCCGGGATTGGCGCTGTCGTCGTCCTGCATCGCGCGCAGTTCCGGGCGCATCAGCACGCTGTCGGAGCGGCGGTCGGCGGGGGCGATCTCGCCGGCCGCGGCGATCCCGGCGCACAGCAGCAGCGGCGCGACGAGCGGCAGCCTCATTCGACCGCGATCGCCGCCGTCGCGCTCGCGGCGAAGCCGTTGTCGCCGCGCCAGCGGAATTCGAGCGTGCCGCTTTCGGTCGCGACCGTGGAAAAGGCGATGAACGGGTTGGCCGCCACCGCCGGCGACAATTCGGCGCGAAACACCTCGACGCCGTTATAGGCGCAGGTGAACAGGGTGATGATGTCGCGCGGCAGGATCGTGCCGTTGGGGCCGGTGCGGTAGCCGGTCTCCATCGGGTGGGCGATCAAGGTCTTGATGTCGATGATTTCGCCGCGCTTCGCCGTCTTCGGCACGTTGATCAGCACCCGGGCGGTCATTTGACCTCCTCGACGCAGGCGGCGATGGTGACGACCACCTCGGCGGTGGCGCCCCAGAAGCTGCCGTCGCTCATCTCGGCGATCGCCGCGACTTTCTGCGAGTCGGCGAGCTTGATCCGGGTGGCGAGCCGCGCCCGCCCGGCGCGCGGGCCGAGCACGGCCGAGATGACCTGGGGCTGCGGGTTCTTTTCGTTGACGACGTGGATCGCCCTGACGTGGTCGGCCTCGCTCATCGGGCTGTCCACCGCGACCGCGAGCGGCACCGCGTTGCCGTTCTCGACCAGCGGCGGCACGTCGAGCGTCACCCGGCCCGGGCGCAGCGCGGCGCCGCCGGTGATGCGGCGGACCATCTCGTCGAGCGCCGGCCGTTCCGCCCGGGCCGGCGGCGCCAGCACCGCCGCCGCGGCGCCGAGGGCGAAATCGCGGCGGCGGATCATTTGAGGCTCGCGAGAAAGGCGACCACGTCCTCGATCTGGGCGGCGTCGAGGATCGGCTTGCCGCGATAGGCGGCGGCGACGCGGTCGAGCCCGGCGACCCGGTAGTAGGGCGGCATGATCGTGTCCGGGTTGAGCCGCGTGGCATCGACGAGGCGCAGGCGGAGCTGGCCCGGCGTCGCCCGCGCCCCGGCGCCGGCGAGGCTCGGCGCGAGATTGCCCTGAAAGCGCTGCTCCGGAAACGGGCCGCTGTGGCACAGCAGGCACAGCCCGACGCGGCGGTCGGCGACGATGGCGCGGCCGCGCGCCGGGTCGCCGGGCCGGCCGGTCAGCGATTGCGGGATCGCGTCGCCGACGATGCGGTACGGCACCGGCGCCTCGTCCGCCCGTGCCGGAACCGCGGCCGCGGCGATCAGCGCCGCGAGGCTAGCCGAAAGCTTCGCCGGTGATCGTGCGGAACCAGCCATCGGCAAGGCTTGCCTCCCGCGCCCGGGTTGCCGCCGGCGCATCGAGCGGGCTGGTGCCGGCGCTGCCGGGAACCTCGACGAGCTGCCCGCCCTGAGGATGATAGACCGCGACGACCGAGATGCCGTAATCCGGCGCGACCAGGCTGTAGCAGGTATTGATCAGCTTTGCCGCCGGGGCCGTGCCGCCGGCGAGCTGGGCGACGATCGCGGCGGCGCAGACCTTGGCCTGGGCGTTGGCGGCGAAGGCCGATTTCGGCATCGCCCCGGCGATCGCCGCGTCGCCGATGACATGGATGTTGGGCTGCAGCCGCGAGGCGAAGCTGGCCGGATCGACCGGACACCAGCCGGTGGCGTCGGCCACCCCGGCCAGCGTCGCGGCATGGCCGGCCTGCTGCGGCGGGATCACGTTGGCGACATCCGCCTTGTGGGTGGCGAAATCGGTGACCAGGGTCAGCGTCCCGGGATCGACCGAGGTGACCTTGCCGCCCTGCGACAGCGGCACCCATTCGATCAGCCCGGGATACAGCGCCGCCCAGCCGGCTTCGAACAGCTTCTGCTTCGAGAACCCGTCCTTGGCGTCGAGGATCAGCACTTTCGCCCGCGGCTTGTGCCGCTTCAGGAAGTGGGCGATCAGGCTGGCCCGCTCGTAGGGGCCGGGCGGGCAGCGATAGGGGTTGGCCGGCGCGGCGATGACGACGAGCCCGCCGTCGCGCATCGCTGCGAGCTGGTCGCGCAGCAGCAGGGTCTGCGATCCCGCCTTCCAGGCGTGCGGCATGCGCGCCGCCGCCGCCTCGTCGTAGCCGGGCAGCGCGTCCCAGCGGAAATCGATCCCGGGCGCGACCACCAGCCGGTCGTAGGTCAGGCGGGTATTGTCGGCGACCGTGACCGCCTGCGCCTTGGCGTCGACCGCGACGGCGCGCGTCTTGGCGACGACGACCCCGTCGCCGCGCACCCCGTCGTAGCCGAACTGCTGTTCCTTCAGGTCGCGCAGCCCGGCCACCACCTCGTTCGAGAACGGACAGGCGGTGAACACCGGCACCGGCTCGACCAGGGTGACGGCGAGGCCCGGGTTGAGCCGCCTCAGCGCGCGGGCGCAGCTCGCCCCGGCAAAGCCGCCGCCGATGACGACGACGTGGCCGCTGTTGCCCTGCGCGACGGCGAGGCGCGGCAGCCCGGCGGCAAAGGCGGCCCCGGCGCCGCGCAGCAGCACGTCGCGGCGCCGCATCATCGCGGCTCGCCGCTATACCAGGCCGCGATCGCCGCCGCCTCCGCGTCGGTGAAGCCTTCGGCGATGCGGCCCATCACCGTCGACGGCCGGGCTCCCGAGCGGAAGGCGCGCAGCGCCGCGACGATCTCGGCCGGGGCGCGGCCGGCGAGCGGCGGCACCGGCGTCGCCGTCGAGGGCCGCGGCGGGTGGCAGCCCGAGCAGGAGCTGGCTCCCGCCGGCGGCGAGGCCGCCTGCGCCGGCAGCGCCGCGAGCAGCGCCATCGCCAGGCACGCGGCGCCGCGCATCAGGTCGCGCGCAGGTCGTGATGCATCAGCGGGAAGGTGCGGATGCGCTTGCCGGTCGCCGCGAAGATCGCGTTGAGCACCGCCGGCGCCGCCACCGCGATGGTCGGCTCGCCGACCCCGCCCCAGAACCCGCCGGACGGCATGATCACCGTCTCCACCTGGGGCATCTCGTCGATCCGCATCACGTTGTAGCCGTCGAAATTGGTCTGCTCGACGGCGCCGCCGGCGATCGTGCATTCGCCGTACAGCATCGCCGACAGCCCGTAGACGAACGAGCCGGCGACCTGGCGCTCGACCTGGGCCGGGTTGACGACGTGGCCGGGATTGGTGGCGCCGACGATCTTGTGGATCTTGAGCCGCCCGTCCTGGCCGACCGAGACCTCGGCGCAGGCGGCGACATAGCTGCCGTAGCCCATGATCTGGGCGATGCCGTGATGGCGCCCGGGCGGCGGCTTGCCGTAGCCGGCCTTGTCGGCGGCCGCCTTCAGCACCGCGAACTGCTCGGGCTTGAGCAGCTTGCGGCGGTATTCGAGCGGGTCCTGGCCGGCGGCATGGGCGCATTCGTCGATGAAGCATTCGACGTAGATCGCGTTGTGGTTGGTGTTGACGCCGCGCCAGAACCCGACCGGGATCGCCGAGTTGCGCATCGCATGGTCGATCAGCAGGTTCGGCACGTTGTAGCCGAAGGCGCTTTCCTTGCCGCCCGGGTTGAGCCCCTGGAACACCGCCGGGTCCATCCCGTTCTTCAGGTTCTGCGGCGCCAGCGAGGCGAGGATCGAGTGGCCCGACAGGCGCATGTGCAGCGCCACGAGGTTGCCGTCCTTGTCGAGTCCGCCGGTCAGCTTGCACTGGGTCAGCGGGTGGTAGAAATCGTGCGTCATGTCCTCTTCGCGGGTCCAGATCAGCTTGATCGGCACCCCCGGCATCTGCTTGGCGACCGCCACCGCCTGCTGCACGTAGTCGGACCGGCCGCGGCGCCCGAAGCCGCCGCCGAGCGACAGCTTGTAGACCTCGCATTTGCTCACCGGCAGGCCCGAGGCCTCGGCCGCCGCGGCAAGCGCCGCCTCGCCGTTCTGGGTCGGGCACCACACCTCGCATTTCTCCGGGGTGTAGCGCGCGGTCGCGTTCATCGGCTCCATCGTCGCGTGGCTCTGGAACGGGTAGGCGTAGACCGCCTCGACCGTCTTCGCCGCGCCGCCCAGCGCCGCCTTGACGTCGCCCGCCTTGTTGCCGACGAAGGCCTCGTCGGCGTCGAGCCCCGCTTTCACCGTCTCGGCGATGGCGGCGCTGGTCAGCGCCGCGTTCGGCCCTTCGTCCCATACCACCGGCAGGGCGGCGAGCGCGGTCTTGGCGTTCCAGAAATTGTCGGCGATGACGGCGACCGCGTTGGCCCCGACCGCCACCACCTTCTTGACCCCCGGCATGTGCTCGACCCTGCTCGGCTCGAACGAGCGCACGGTGCCGCCGAACACCGGGCAGGCGCGCACCGAGGCGGTCAGCATGCCGGGCAATTTGAGGTCGATGCCATAGATCTGCTTGCCGGTCAGCTTGTCGCGGGTGTCGAGCCGCTTCAGCGGCTTGCCGGCGATCTTCCAGTCCTTCGGGTCCTTGAGCGCGACCTCCTGCGGCGGGTCGAGCCTGGCCGCCGCGGCGGCCAGCTTGCCGTAGCTGAGCTTTCGCCCGCTCGGCCGATGGGTGACGATGCCGTTGGCGGCGCTGCATTCCGCCGCCGGCACCTGCCACTCCCGCGCCGCCGCCTCGATCAGCATCATCCGCGCCGCGGCGCCGCCCCTGCGCACGTAGTCCTGCGACTCGCGGATGCCGCGGCTGCCGCCGGTCGAGAAATTACCCCACACCCGCTTGCGCGCGAGGTTTTCGCCCGGGGTCGGGTATTCGGTCGTCACCTTCGACCAGTCGCACTCCAGCTCCTCGGCGACGAGCTGGGCGAGCCCGGTCAGGGTGCCCTGCCCCATCTCGGAGCGGGCGATGCGGATGACGACGGTGTCGTCGGGCTTGATCACCACCCAGGCGTTGATCTCCGGCGTCGCCTCCTCGGCGCCGGCGAACGGCACCGCCAGGCCGAGCGACAGGCCGCCGCCGGCCGCGGCGGCGCCGATCAGAAAGCTGCGGCGGGCGAGCACGGGCATCGGGGTCATCGCCGCCTCCCTCCTTATGCCTTGGCCGCGGCGTGGATCGCCTGGCGCACCTGCTGGTAGGTGCCGCAGCGGCAGATATTGGTGATCGCGCCGTCGATATCGGCATCGCTCGGGTGCGGCTTGTCCTTCAAGAGGGCGGCGACCGCCATGATCATGCCGCTCTGGCAATAGCCGCATTGCGGCACGTCGTGGTCGAGCCAGGCCTGCTGCACCTTGTGCAGCCGGCCGTCGGCGCCGGCCAGGCCCTCGATCGTCGTCACCGGCTTGCCGGCGACCTGGCTCAGCGGCACCTGGCACGAGCGCATCGCGACGCCGCCGATATGCACCGTGCAGGCGCCGCACTGGGCGATGCCGCAGCCGTATTTGGTGCCGGTCAGCCCGAGCGTGTCGCGCAATACCCACAGCAGCGGCATGCGCGGATCGGCGTCGACCTGATGGGGTTTTCCGTTGATGGTTAGCGACACCATGATCATCCTCCCCGAGGGTGCAGGTGGCGGTGGAGACGCGAGCCAACCGTAGGATGGTACGCAGCGACGGTCCATCCGCCTCCCCGGCCCCTCCCGAAGACTTGATCGCGGCGCCGACCGCCCCGCCGTCGCGGGCGGCGCATTCCGGGGCGATTTGCGATGCCGCCGCGGCGGCGGCGCCGCGCGGTTACCCGCTACCGCGCGGCAAGCCCCGGTTTTCTGACGGCGTCGAGCGCGTAAGGGCCGGGGCCGGCGAGGAACAGATAGAAGAAGATGAAGCAATAGAGGATCGCCGCGTCGCCGCCGTTCAGCGAGGATCGGAAAGCGCCGAATTCAGGGGCCGATTGCGCGCGATTGGCAACGGCCGCCCGCGTCGTCACGCCGCGGCGGGAGGCGGCGCCGGCGGGCGGTAGAGCTGCAGGTGCAGCCGCGGGTGCCACAGCAGTTTGCCGAGCCCGGCGGCGGCCTTGTCCATCAGCGGCAGCCAGCGCTCCCGGTGCAGCAGTTTCATTGCCAGCGCAGCCGGGAAATAGCACGCCAATTGCACCGCGCCGGCGGCCATCAGGCGCAGCGCGCGCAAGGGCTCGGGCGGGGTGACCACGGTGCACACATAGGTCGCGGTCTGGCCGCCGCGGAACGCCCGCTTCAGCAGGTAGGGCGGGGCGAGCCGGTCCTCCGGCACGCTCTCCCACACCGCCGCCTCGGCGCACCACACCAGCCGGCGCCCGCTTCGCAACAGCTGGCGCAGAAAGATCGTGTCCTCGCCGCCGGTCAGCCCGAAACGCGGATCGAACGGCTCGGCGCCGGCAAAGCAGCGCGCCTTGTCGAGAATGGTGTTGCCGATCCCGGTCCAGCGCGCCAGCACGGTGCCGGTCGGCACCCGCGCGTCGCGCGTGTAGCGGCCGACCTGGTAGGGCCCGGCGGCGCCGGGAAAGCGCGGGTAGACCGGGCCGACGACGAGATCGGCGGCATGGTCGCGGATCGTCGCGACAAAGGCCGCCAGCCAGCCGGGATCCGGCTCCTCGTCGTCGTCGAGAAAGACGACGTAGCGCCCGGCGGCGGCGGCGACGCCGGTGTTGCGGGCGTGCGAGATGCCGGGGCGCGGCTCGGCGACGTAGCGGATCGGCACCGCGCTCGCCGCCGCCGCGGCGGCGACGGTCGGCGCCGCCGAACCCTGCGGGTCGTTGTCGACGACGACGATTTCGTAGGCCGTCGCCGGATCGCGCTGGGCGAGGCAGCCGGCGAGCGCGCGGGCCAGCCCGGCGGGGCGGCGGAACGACGGGATGACGATGCTCGTCTCGATCATGGCCGGGGCCGATCGCGGTGGTTCGACCCCGCGATGATCGCGGCAGATCGTTAAGTTATCGACAAGACACTCTTGCTATTGCTGACCCCCGGCAGGCGGCCGCCGCGTCGCCGCGGAGCGGGGAGCAAGGCAACGGTGCGGGCTTCGATCGCAACCCATCTCGCACGCAGACTCGGCCGGCTGCTGCCGACGCAGCCGCGGCCGGTGACCTGGCCGGGCGGGGTCGTCTCGTTCACCTTCGACGATTTTCCCAAGAGCGCGCTCGCCGCCGGCGGCGCGATCCTCGAACGCCATGGCGCCCGCGGCACCTATTACGTCAGCCTCGGCCTCGCCGGCAGCGAGAACCATCTCGGCCGCCTGTGCGACGGCGAGGATGTCGCGGCGGCGCACCGCGCCGGCCACGAGATCGCCTGCCACACCTTTCGCCACCTCGACTGCAGCCGCGTCGCCGCCGACCGGCTGCTCGCCGACATCGCCCGGAACGCCGTCGCGCTCGGCGCGCTGACCGGCGTCGAGGCGGAGAATTTCGCCTATCCCTACGGCGGCCTTTCGCTGTCGGCCAAGCGCGTCCTGTCGCGCCGCTTTCTGTCGTGCCGCGGCATCGCCGCCGGGATCAATGCCGGAACCGCCGATTTCGCCGACCTCAAGGCCAACCGCATCCGCGCCGCGGCCGGCCCCGAGGGCGGCTTCCGCCGGCTGATCGACGCCGCCCGCGCCGCCGCCGGCTGGCTGATCTTCTATACCCACGACGTGGCCGAGCGGCCGTCGGATTTCGGCTGCACCCCGGCCCAGCTCGACGCCGTCGTCGCCTATGCGGCGGCGACCGGCGCGGTCCTCCCGGTGCGCGACGTCGTCGCCGGGCTCGCGGCCGGCCCCGGCTAGCCGCACCACGGCAGCAGCAGGCGCACCAATGCGAGGCCGGCCAGGGCATGGATCGCCTGCTCGGTGTGCCAGCGCGCGCCATGCGCCAGGGCGATGACCAGCACCGCCGCGGCGGCGAGCCAATGCGCCGGCGTCGGCGGCGGGCGCTCGCCGGCCGCGGCGGTGCGGAACCCGGTCCACACCGCGGCGCCGATCGCCAGGCCGACCCCGGCCTCGAGCGGGCTGTGCGCGTGCAGCACGATGCGCGAGGCGGCGATCGCCGCCACCGCCGCGGCCGCGCC
>Ga0070734_10002135_pt1 | contig 25469 bp, 18 predicted proteins | sample Coa_R1_8_FD_66444 | JGI IMG/M metagenome (GOLD analysis project Ga0070734, IMG submission 66444) | Surface soil microbial communities from Centralia Pennsylvania, which are recovering from an underground coalmine fire - Coalmine... | ecosystem: Environmental > Terrestrial > Soil > Unclassified ...
CCGCCAGCCAGATACCGGTCAATTGTCGAATCGTTGACGACCGCGATATCCAGCCTCCCGTCGTTGTCGCAATCGAATAGCGCAACTCCGCCTCCGCCCATCGTTTCTACAATGTAGCGCCTTTCTGAGGATGAGTGCGGAACAGTCGTCAATCCTGCTTGAGGACCCACATCTCGGAACTTGACCAGGGTTTTGGTGGAATCGCCTGCTTGCTCGAGTGGCGCGCTTGCGTTCGATCCCGATTGATCAGCGGAATCCCGCTGAGATGCTTGCCCCCCTTCCACAGCCAAAACGATCGCGAAGAGTGCGCACGCTGCCGACAGTCCGCATCCTGCGAGTCGCACTATGTTCGCGATCCGGGCCCTCCGCAGCTTCCATGAAGCCTTTTTGTCAGGCGATAGCATGGCAGAATCACGCCTTTAGCAATCCGACCACCTAGGCAGAAACATCGGATGATACGCTTCGTAAATTCTAATAGCCCAACAAAGTGCTCCCTCCCAGATAAAGCAGGCCCTTTGGGGATCCTAAGGGCACCCCAACTCGCCATGTTTTGGTGAGGTCCGTAACTTAGGCAACTGAGGCAGAACGGATGCTCGTCTGAAAGCCGCTACAAAAGGCCGTCAGCGTAACCGGCCCTCCGTCCGCCAGCTGTCGAAATTTTGACAAAAAGTCCCTTGGCGAATCGGAAGGAATGGGATATGTTGACCGACATCAAAATTTTCGGGTCTTGGGTCTCGAAGCCATGTTCCCGAAGGGAACGTGTCTATTCGCGAGGCTATCATCGCTCCCCCTGTTCCGCAGTTGTCGTAATCTAGGAAACGGATGGTGTCTCGGTGACCCGCAAGGAAACCGCCATGAAGCACCGTTTCTTTCTGCCTGCACTCGTTGTTGGCTTTTGTGCCTGTACCAGCTTGTGGGCCTCGGGGCCTCTGAACGCCCGTCAACCGGCGACTGTGTCGAGTGTGGCCTTTCCGTCGGAGGACCAAGGCAGTTCTCCTCCAGACTTCCCGATTCCGGGCCCGCTTCGTTCGTTCCTGCGCATGGCCGGTATTAGCCAGCAGATCCCCGTTGCCGACGTTCTTCCGTCGCTCAGTTGGAATGTATCGGCCCTCGGCTTCCAAGGGAGTGATAGACCAACCGAGTTCCTGACCCTGTTAAGGCGCTATGTTGTTCAAGCGAGAGAATTGTCAGACCTGGCTGGAGGCGACGCGGTCATTCGCATCTCCAACTGCGACCAGGCCAAGCCACTTCTGCGCATCCTCGGCTACCGCACCTTGGGCCAGTGCGGAGATGAGGGGACATCCCTGCTCACAGCCGACGCGGAACGGGCTTTTCTTACCGTCGATTCGGGTTTTCCCCTGACTGATTTGGAGCAGACCCTTTCCGGAGGCAAGCCTTTCGAATACCCCTATCCTTCGACGCGAGTTCCGGTACTGTTCGCTGAGAATGATTGGACTACCGCGAGTTCAAAGAATCACATCGAGAGGAGCAAGGACCTGCTGGATACCCTCTTGGAAGATCGTTCCGTTTCAAGGCTCTACTGGGCCGTATCCAAGATGGACCCGCAAACCGCGTTGTATCTCCGGCAAAATGTCGGGGTTCGAAAGCTCATGACTTACGGAGCTCTGCTTGATTTTTATGGGACTCACCTTTGTATTCGCAATGGCCGCGTCCTGGTGCCGGGCGGACCTTCAACTGAGCGGGCGTGGGAGGACCTTGTGGGCGCAAGCCCCGCTGTTCCAGCTGACTTCATTCCCAGATTGCTATTGAAGGACAAAGGCTGGCTGGTCGCATATTTCGACGTTCTTTCGATCGCGAATCGAAGGCAACAGACGGAGCTCACCGAAGCCAAACGGCTACATCGATTCTATGACGCTCTGCGACCTCCCGATCGATCTTCAAACGCAGCCAAGGGCGTATTCCGGCCGTCGCCGTGGCTGCTGCTTCTCGTCAGTCAAGTCCAGTGGGATCAGAATGGACAGCCGTTGGTTCCGGGCAGCATCGATGTCTGGAGAGAAGCATTAAAGAAAGATAGTTCACGGGCCATGCGCGACAGGGAAAAGAATTATCCGGCCAAGACTCCCGAAGAGCTTTTAGAGGCCATGTTCGCTCGGGCTCGCAAGGAAACTGACACTGGGACGTTGCAGGCTTACATAACTCTGGTTGACCTCGACAGTAAACGCCCCGCCGGACATCGTTTGTCTCCGGAAACCGCACAACTGATGATCCTGAAGTACGCCGACTATAGCGACCAGTACCGCGTCTTCTCTGAGTTTCCGGAGCTGAGTGATGTCTCGATCTCACTCTTCCTGGAAACGGCAGAACAATTGGCAAAGGTCCCAAACGCCGTGCGCGCCAATGCGCTGGGCATCATGCAGGCGAATATTGGCCTCTGGCAAATTCTTGCCAGGCAGGGTCAGATCGCAAGCGCAGATCTTGACGATTCATGGCAGAACGTAATCAAGCCGTTCTCGAAGATCCACTCAGCGAGTGAACTATACGACGCCGGAAGAAGCTCCTTAGCTCAACTTTCTCGTGCCGCGATTGGCAAGAGTGCCATCTCGCAGGACGACATGATTGAATTGCTTGCCGGCCCACGGCAAACCACCACAGAAGGAAAGCGGATTCACCGCGAAATGGCCGATCGAATCCGGTCGGTCCTGAATGGACAGAGAATCGTCTCTCTCGACACCCTGACAGCCCTTGGCGACGCATTGAAGAGCAAAGAAAACGGAACAACTCCGCCTGACTATCTCTTCGACATGGCTGGAGAACTCCACGAATTTGAAATGCCCCAACCAATGTTCACGAAGGGCGAAAGAGAAGAGTGGGCGGCGCGAATTTATAACAATCACCACACCGATCTCCAGATGCGTAGTAACGTTGCGGTCATTCTCAAAGCTCCAAAAGCTTCGCGGTCTCAGATCGAAGATGCGCGCGGTCAGCTTACCTCGTTCCTCCGAGACACACTCGTCGCTCTGAACTACGCCTATTACGAACCACCGGGAGCACAAGCGCTTCACAACAATCCGTTATTCGTTCGCTCGCATGATTTTGCTGGGGAGACCGTCGAAGGCATTCGATCGCTCTGGCAGGCACCGCAACTGTTCGGTGTGGGCTATCCTGCCGGCGGTGGTGCACACCTGGTCGGTTCACTCGCCGATCTGCCGTACGTTCTGGCTGACCTCGAACAGGATTTCATCGCCCCCAAGAATACCCAGGCTCTCATCTGGAAAGAGTTGGTGCCGAGTCTCCTGACCAGCGCCGTTCTTCCCCGCTGGTGGAATGTGACCTCCACCGAGATGCATGCCGTGACTCTCTATCAGAAAGCTGGAGAAGAACTACTTACGGCCTCAGCAAATAATGAAGAACTACGGAGCAAAGTAATGACGATTCTCTCGGATCGCGTACTGCCCCGGCGGTCCGGAGAAGTCGAAGAAGCGATGCGTGCGGGACAGGTTTCCGAGATCATCTTAAAAATGATGCCAGCGGATACGTTTTACTTGGCTGCCGAATTCGAACGCAGATACCCGAAAGAGGAGGCGTCGTGGGGAAACGCCGGGCTAGAACTGGCAAAGTTGCGACAGAACCATCCCGAAGAAGTGAGCTGGAGACGCTTGTCACAAGACTTTGGAGTACCACATCCCACACTTGGCCAAACCTATGCCCGTGAATTGCTGAACGTGCCGCCATTACCGGCATTCTCAGGCTACGCCAGCCGGCTCTTGGGCGAATCGTGGGATTCCTCGAATCTCTATTGGGCTCGCCTTGCGGATGAGAGTGGACGTTCGCCCGCCGAACTGAATGTCCTGGTCCCCGAACTCACCGAACGCATGGTGGAGAAGATCTTCGCTACCGACTTTGAAGATTGGCCTGCCATCCTTCGAGCGATGCAAGAGACCGGCGAAGAATTTCGGCAAAACAAAATGGCTTCGCTGACGGAGAGACCGGGCCAGTAGCCATAAGGAGTTTCTCTGAAAACGGGTGCAAGATGACGGCGACATCGGGAGGCACTCGCCGGACAGGAGCGTAGTAATCATGAAGCGCAATTCCTTTATTTTCCTTTGTGGAGTTCTTCCTTTGCTCTGCGGTGGCGATGGAAGAGTGAATGGCCAGGAAAGCTCCGACTTCCGGGTCGTAGTCAGTATGGTCCAGCTTAATGTTGCGGTGACCGACAAGAATGGCAACTACATTACCGGTCTTCACCCCGAAGACTTTGTAATCTCCGAAGACGGGATTACAGAGAAAATGGCGACCTTTGCCGAGGGCAGTGCTCCGGCACGCAGTGTGGGCGGAGCGGACGTACCGGTTGCTCAAGCGGGCGATAGCGGAGGTGATCCTACCCTAAGCTCATTAATAGCGGGCGCCGAAATTTTTGTTCTCTTCGATACCAGCAACTACATGTACCGCGACTTCGTGTTTGCTCAAGACGCGATCTCAGAATTTGTACGTTCTCTGGGAGCGGCCGACAAGATCGCTTTCTACTCCTACAGCCGCGACCTGTTGCGCGCCACCAGTCTGACCGCCGACCGCACACAAGTCTTGCGCGGTGTGCGCTCCACCGTGGCCGGAGATTCTGCCGCTCTTTATAACGCCCTCCTGCTCACGGTGAAGGACGCAGCGCAAACCTCTGGCAGACGATTTGTAGTCGTGTTTTCCAATGGGCCGGATAGTTCCAGCGTCGTTCCACCCGAGGACGTGGCCGAGATGGCCCAGTCGGCAGGCGTTTCCGTGTACATGATCAGCACGCAGGAAGCAAAGCTGGAGCCGATATCTACGGCGGTCTTTGAGCGCATGACTGCGCAGACCGGCGGCAAAGCATATTTTGCCAAGAGTTGGAAGGACGAACGGCGCGCCTTTGCGTCCATTCGCGACGACCTCGCCCATCTCTACAATCTCAGCTACTATCCGAAGGCGAATCCGAACACCGGCTGGCGCTCGATTACTGTGAAGCTCGCTGGCGAGAAATACGGAAAGTACAAGGTGAGGACTCGCAATGGATATCGTTTGCAGCCGACACGCTTTTCGGCGCCGCGCAAGCCTTCGGCGCTCGATACCCAACCGGCGGGATCAAACTAGGTTGGTTTGAGAGAAGGATTGCGCAGTGAGTGTGGCGCGGACACTCTTGTCCGCGCCTTTTGACGTTATCCGTTTATTTGAGCATAGGTTGCGCGCCGCAGGAATTCACCTTGCCCTGCGCGCCCGAGGAACTTCTCACCCTCAACCACGACTTTGCCTCGTGACAGCACGACATCCGGCATTCCCGTCACCTGAATCCCCTCGAACATCGAATAATCGACGCGCATGTGGTGTGTCTTTGCACTGATCGTATGCTTACGCTTCGGGTCGAAGATTACGAGATCGGCGTCGCTTCCCGCAGCAATCGTACCTTTGCGTGGGTAGAGTCCAAACAGTTTCGCTGGAGTCGTTGAAACGAGTTCCACGAATCGATTCACGCTGAAGCGTCCACTGGCGACACCACCCGAATAAATCAGGCTCATGCGGTGTTCGATCCCGGGCCCACCGTTGGGGATCTTGGTGAAGTCGTCGCGACCCAGTTCCTTTTGCTCTTTAAAACAGAAGGGGCAATGATCGGTAGAGACCACCTGCAGATGGTCACACTTCAACCCATTCCACAGCTTCTCCTGGTGCCACTTCTCGCGCAGCGGAGGTGTGAAGACATACTTCGCTCCTTCAAAGCCGGGCGCATCGAAGTTCTCGAGCGACAAATAAAGGTACTGAGGGCACGTCTCGGCATAGACCGGAAGCCCACGATCGCGTGCCTCGCGAACCTTTTCGAGCGCATCGTTACAACTGAGGTGAACGATGTAGATCGGAGCGCCAGCCATCTCGGCAAGTGCAATGGCACGCGCCGTCGCCTCAGCCTCCGCAGTCGTTGGCCGCGTCAGCGCGTGATATTTCGGTGCCTTCTTCCCTTCTGCAAGTGCCTGCTGCACGATCACGTCGATCGCGCTTCCATTCTCCGCGTGCATGCAAACGAGGCCCCCATTCTTCGAGGTCGTCTGTAGGGCTCTAAAGATGCTGCCGTCATCCAGCATGAAAACCCCGGGATACGCCATAAAGAGCTTGAAGCTGGTCACTCCTTCATGGACGAGATCGTTCATCTCCGAAAGCTGTCCACTAGAAACGTCGGTCATGATGCAGTGAAACGCGTAGTCACACACCGCCTTGTTGGATGCCTTGCTCATCCAGGTGTCAAAGGCCTGGCGCAGGGGCTGGCCTTTATATTGAATCGCGAAATCGATCAGCGTAGTCGTGCCTCCGAAAGCGGCGGCCCGAGTACCCGTTTCGAAATCGTCAGCACTCGTAGTCCCTCCAAAAGGCATGTCAAGATGCGTGTGCACATCGATGCCTCCCGGCAGCACGAGTCTCCCACTCGCGTCGATCAAGTGAGTCGCATTTTGCGATGGCAGATCCTTCCCGATTGCCGCAATCTTCCCATTGGAAATGGCAACATCGGCCACATAGGTATCGGTTGCGGTAACGACGGAACCGTTGCGAATGATCGTGTCGAAGCTCATCAAGGCCTCCGCTGCCGGAATGAAGAGGAAATTATGCTACACTGCCGCCCTTTAGTTCTTCATAATCGTTTCTTCGGGACTTCTCTGTGAAGGGGACCTGCCATGCAATTCGGCATCACTCTCAAACCTGACATTTCAGTTGAGCGAATCGTGGGACTGACGAGGCAAGCGGAAAAGGCCGGCTTCGAATACGGATGGATCTTCGATTCCCACATCTTGTGGAAAGAACCCTTCCCGCTGCTCACGCTGATGGCAACGAACACGCAGCGCATGCGGCTCGGAACCTGCGTCACCAATCCAGCCACAAGAGACATCACTGTGACGGCGAGCCTGTTCGCCACTCTCAATCTGATTTCCGGTGGACGCATGGAATTGGGCATAGGCCGCGGCGACAGCTCGCGTCGAGTGTTGGGAAAGAAACCGGTCAGCTGGTCGCAACTGGAAGCCGCCGTCAAGGAGCTTCGTAGTCTGATGTCCGGAAACGAAGTTCAACATGACGGACAGCCGACCCGCCTCACCTGGGCCAAGGATTCTCCACGAATTTGGATCGCCGGCTACGGACCCAAGGTACTGCACATGGCAGGCCGGGTCGCCGATGGCATCATTCTCCAATTTGCCGATCCCGCATTGATCGACTGGTGTATGGGTTTCGTAAAAGAGGGCGCTCGCGCCGTCGGACGGGATGTCAGCCGAATCGAAGTGATGGCGGCCGCTCCCGTGTGGGTGTCGGATGACCTGAACGTCGGACGTGAGCGGGTGCGCTGGTTCCCCGCCCTGGTGTCGAATCATGTAATGGATCTGATCCGCCAGTACAAGCCTGAAGACCTTCCTCCGGCCCTAACGTCTTATGTTCAGGACCGCGGCAAATACGACTATCAGCACCACTGCGAAGTCGAGAGCGATAATGCCAATTTTGTTTCCGACGAGGTCGTAGACCGGTTCTGTCTGCTCGGTCCAGCGAAAGCTCATCAGGCAAAACTGCAAGCGTTAGCCAAAGTCGGCGTAACGCAATTCAATATTTATCTGATGTGCGGCGACGAGGAAGAAACTCTCGACATTTATCAGAAAGACGTGCTGCCTGCCTTTCTGAATGCTAGTGGAGCGCATCAAACCGATCGATAGTTATAAGTCACCGGTTCCCCTGTGACCCTCTGTGCCCTCGGTGGTTAAAGCCTTTGACCTCCTCGCCGGACACTACAGATCACGCGGAACAGGGCGCAATATTCAAGAATCACTATTTTACGCAGCCTCCTGCGGAGTAAGCACACTCTGACGCTGAAGGCGCATCATCACGTAGTACGCCACAAAGGAAACGGCAAAACCTACAAACCACGAATAGTCGTACAGCGCGCGGATCGAGGGAAGTTCCAATCCGGCGAGCGCCGTTCCCGCTCCGAGAGCCAGAGCAGCAATCGCACGCCAATTGAATCCACGCGAATACTCGTAGAGTCCACCCATCAGATATAAGTCGTCAACCCGAAGCTCCCGTCGTCGAATCACGAAATAGTCGCAGATCATGATTCCCGCCACAGGCCCCAGAAACGCAGCGTAGCCGCTCAGCCATCCAAGGATGAACGTCTTGTAATTGGCCAGCAGCTTCCACGGCATCATCGCAACTCCCATAAAGCAAGTGATAATGCCCCCTGTTCGGAAACTAATCCGTCGCGGCCACAAGTTGGAGAAATCGTTGGCTGGCGAAACCACGTTTGCCCCGATGTTCACGTTGAGTGTGGCAAGGAGGATGGCGATCAGCGAAATCACCACAGCAATCGGCGAATGAAATCGGCTCAGCAGCTGAACCGGATCCCAAATCGCGGTTCCGTAAATCACAACGGTGGCCGAAGTCACCACAATTCCGACGAAAGCATATAGCGTCATCGTGGTAGGCAAAGCCACTGCCTGACCAATGACTTGCTCCCGCTGATTCCGCGCAAAGCGGGTGAAGTCAGGAATATTCAACGACACTGTCGCCCAAAAACCCACCGTTGCGTTCAGCGCAGGAATGAGAAATTTCAAGAACTCAGGAAAGCTGGTGAAGTGCGACGGCACCGAAAGCATTGGCCCAAAGCCGCCGGCTGTACGATATGCCCAGCCGAGCAAAAGCAGTCCAACTCCCAGCAAGATGGGAGCACTGATCCCTTGCAGAATCCGGATGTACTCGATCCCTTTTAGAACAACGGCCAAGTTGATGAGCCAGAAAACAAAAAAACAAACCGCTGGACCGTACGGGAAATTCTTCCATCCCGGAACAAGCGTGGCCAATAGAGTGCTGATTGCCTCGCCCCCAATCCATGCCTGGATGCCGAACCATCCACAGGCAACCAGCGCACGCAAAACCGCCGCAACATTCGCCCCCAGCACTCCGAACGATGCACGCGCCAGCACCGGAAACGGGATCCCGTACTTCGCGCCAGGATGCGAATTCAGCAGCATCGGCGCCAGCACAATTACATTTCCTAGGAAGATTGTCGCGACTGCCTGTTTCCAGTTCATCCCGCCCTGAATCAAACTTGCGGCCAGCATGTAGGTGAGAATGTTCACCGACATCGAGATCCAGAGCGCGGCGAAGTTATACGTTCCCCAATGCCTCTGCTCCACACTGGCAGGCGCGAGGTCGTGGTTATAGAGCGGGCTGGATTCGATTCGAGACTGGAGTTCGGGTGTCGTCATCTGGATAGAGTCGCCATCCGAGGTTTGTGAGGGAAGCTCATCAATCCGCAGCCACCGCCGTAGCGCTCTGCGACGTCAGTGCACCGTATGTCTCCGGACGCCTGTCACGGAAGAACTGCCAGACCTTTCGCACTTCAGAGATCATGTCGAGATCCAGTTCCGCAACCACAACTTCATCCTTATCACGGCTCGCCTGCGCGATGATCTTGCCCCGCGGATTGCAGAAATAGCTCTTGCCGTAAAATTCCCCAATGCTCCACGGCTTCTCCGTTCCCACGCGATTGATCGCGCCAACAAAATAACCATTGGCCACCGCATGAGCAGGCTGCTCCAGTTCCCACAAGTATTCTGATAAACCCGCCACCGTCGCCGACGGATTGAAAACGATCTCAGCTCCATTCAGCCCCAACACTCGCGCTCCCTCTGGAAAATGTCGGTCATAGCAGATATACACACCCACGCGTGCATACTTGGTTTCGAACACCGGATAACCAAGATCCCCAGGCGTGAAATAGAACTTCTCCCAAAATCCAGGATGGCAGTGCGGAATGTGATGTTTGCGATACTTGCCGAGATAGCGCCCGTCGGCGTCGATGACCGCAGCGGTGTTGAAGTACACACCCGGCATATGCTCCTCATAAACCGGAACAACAATCACCATCTTGTGTTTGGCCGCGACCTTGCGCATCAGTTGAACCGTCGGCCCATCCGGCACACGCTCGGTCAACTCATACCAGCGTGCATTTTGCTCGGCACAAAAGTACGGACCATAGAAGAGTTCCTGCAGGCAAAGGATCTGTGCTTTCTTTTTCGCGGCTTGCTCGATCAGTTTCAGGTGCTTGTCGATCATCGCCTTCCTGATCTGCTCCAGAGGACGATCGGTGCTGAGCGCGTTGCTGGCTTGAATCAGGGCGCAACGGACGATGCGAGGCATGGGTCCTCCAACTCAACGGTCGAGGACCGAACTATAGCAGAAAACGGCGTACCCCCTCACGCTCCGATTGGCCCATCCATAGATGAATGCTGATTCAAATCAATGGGCGGCTTTTTAGCTTCCTTCACAACGCAAACCTGACTTCTACGCAGAGAACGATCCGTCGATGGCCGGTTCTGAAAGCAGTGACGCCACATCGCGCCTCGATCCATTTCGTCGTTCAAAGCGATGGAGGTAGAGATATATGACGGGCGTCACGTAGAGTGTAAGCAATTGCGACAGGAGCAGTCCGCCAACAACTGCAATCCCGAGGGGTCGTCTCGCCTCTCCGGCAGCTCCGGTTCCCAGCGCGATGGGAATGGCGCCCAGAAGCGCCGCCATGGTCGTCATCATGATCGGCCGAAACCGCTGCAGGCAACCTTGATAGACCGCCTCCTCCGGGCTGAGCAAGCCTTTGCGTTCCGCATCAATGGTAAAGTCCACAATCATGATTGCATTCTTCTTCACGATTCCAATCAGCAGGATGATTCCCACAAATGAGTAAAGATTGAGATCCTGTCCGAACGCGAGCAGGATCAGCAGCGCGCCGATCGCAGCGGAAGGCAGGCCTGACAGAATCGTGATTGGGTGGATGAAGCTCTCATATAGGATTCCGAGCACGAGATAGATGACGATCACCGCAATCACCAATAGAAGGCCCAGGCCTTTGAGTGAGCTTTGGAACTGTGCGGCCGTGCCCTGAAACGCAAACGTCATGGTGGGCGGGATGCCGATCTCGTCTGCCGCCTTCCGCACAGCTCTTGTAGCCGCGTCCAGCGCGATTCCCGGTTTCAGGTCAAAGTGAAAGATCACCGCGGGGAACTGGCCAATATGATTCACCGTCAACGGTGCCACCGTCTGCGTTGGCGCAGTGACAGCAGACATCGGAACCAGACGGCCGACGTTGGAACGTATATAAAGATCCCGAAGATCATCGGGTCCGCGCTGCGAATCTCTCGCGACCTCCATAATAATGTCGTATTGCTGGGAGGCGACCATGATCGTATTCACGCGCCGATTCCCGTAAGCGTCGTAAAGCAGATTTGCAATCTTCGCAGGATCAACGTTGAGCGACATCGCCAGATCCCGCCGAATGTCGACATTCAACCGTGGAGCGTTCATCTGCAGGTCGCTCGATACGTTGGCCAGTTCTGGCAACGCTTCCAGCTTCGCTCTGAGTCTCGGCGCCCAGCGGTAGAGTTCCTCGGCATCCAGCCCTTCGAGCGCTGCCGAATACTGCGAACGCGCTTCATTCTGTCCAAGACTCAAATACTCTCCCTGCTGTAAATAAGCCTTCACTCCAGGAATCGAATCCAGCTTTCTCTGCAAATCCGCCATCAGGACCTTTACGTTTGGCCGCCGCCCATCACGACTAAGGTTTACGAAAAACCATCCCGAGTTCTGAGCCTCCACTCCCGAGAGATTGCTTTTCATCCAGGGAATCGTCGCGAGAATCTTGTTCACTTCCTGTGCGTATCCAACCATCCGTTCAAAGGAATTGTTCTCAGAAGCCTCTAGATGTGCGGAGAAGTTGCCGACGTCGACCGCCGGCATGAAACTCTTCGGCATCGCGAAAAATAGATAAACAGTCAGGCCCATCATTCCGCCGTTGGCAAGGATCACGCTTCTTCGATGTTGCAGTACCCAGTTGAGCGAACGACGGTACACATTCAGCATCGCCGAGTAGATTCGATTCGAGTGCCTCTCGAACCAACTCTCTTCACGTTCCCTGGAGTTTAAGAAGCGGCTGCACAGCATGGGTGTCAGCGTAAGGGAAGTCACACCCGATAGCAGAATCGCGACCGAGATCGTTATCGAAAACTCACGAAGCAGGCGCCCCAGCACTCCGTTCAGAAACACGACTGGCAAGAAGACCGCTACGAGAGAGATCGTCATTGAAACAATCGTGAACCCGACTTCTCTTGCGCCATCGATGGCCGATTGCAGCCGTCCCTTTCCCATCTCTCGATGACGCGCGATGTTTTCGATCATGACAATCGCGTCATCCACAATGAACCCAATCGACAGGGTAATGGCCATCATCGAGAACATGTCGACTGAATAGTTCAGCAGCCGCATTACGGTGAACGTGCCCAGCACCGATACCGGAATAGCCAGGCTCGCAACAATGGTGGAAGAAGTTGTGCCGATGAATAAAAAAATGACCAGCACCACCAGGACAATCGTTATCACCATCGTGCGATGAACTTCTGCGATCGAGTCGCGCACCATGGTCGCATCGTCGAACGTCTGCGCGATGAGAACTCCCGGTGGCAAAGAACTTCGCAAAGACTCGATCAGCGCCTTGACCCGGTCCGACACCTCTACGGTGTTGCTCCCCGGCTGTTTTCGCACAGCAAGCAACACGCTACGTTGCCCGTTGATCCAGAACATCTGTTTGTCGTTGGTTGTGCTCTTGGAGACCGCCGCAATCTGGTTAAGCCGCAAAGGAATGCCATTTTTGTACGCGACGATCGCTTGTGCAAATTGCTCGGGCGATGTGAGTTGAGTATTCGTCTGTACCGAATAGTCAGCGGCATTCCCATATAACGTCCCGGCTGGAAGATTAATGCTGTTTGTCGAAAGCGCGGAGCGAATCTCCTCCAGATCAATGTCGGAGGCTGCCATCCTCGCGGGATCAGCCTCCACTCGAATCGCGGGCCGTTCCGGCCCATAGACGGCCACTTGCGAAACACCGTCCACCATCGAGATACGTTTCGCGAGCACCTGATTCGCATATCGCGCGAATTCGTCAGGCGAGATCGTCTTCGAGGCCATCTCCAACCATAGGATGGGTTGGTTCGAAGCATTCACCTTTGAATAAGACGGCGGTGCAGGCATGTTCGGAGGAAGAGAGCCCTGCGCCCGGGAAATCGCAGCCTGCACATCCTGCGCTGCGGCATCCACACCGCGATTCAGATTGAAAAGAAGACGAATGTCCGTCTCACCCTCGGAGCTGGACGAAGTCATGTTCTCGATCCCTGGGATCATCGAGAACTCGCTCTCGAGCGGAGTCGCAACCTGTGACGCCATTACATCCGGATTGGCTCCAAGCAACTCTGCACTCACCTGTATCGTCGGGTACTCAACCTCCGGCAGGTTGCTGACCGGGAGAGCGAAATAGCTCAATAGCCCAAAGCCTGCAATGGCGGAAATCAGCATCGTCGTGGTGATTGCGCGGCGAATGAAGAAATCGGTGGGATACATATCCGGGCGCCCTTGTTTTGACTACCAACGAACTCGTCTCAGCAGTTCATTTCTTGCCTGATGCAACTGAGTCGTTGCTCTGCGTTGCCAGCACGGTGACCTTCGCTCCCGGGGTCAGTCTGAGATGACCCTCGGTAACGACGGTATCTCCGGGTCCGATACCACTGCCAACTACCGCCAATTCGCGGGATTCCTCTGGTTTGTAGCTGCGTGAGACCGTGACCGGAACGATGGTTGCAACCCCCGACTTGATTTGCCAGACGTACTTGCCGTCAAGCCCCTCTTGAATGGCGCTTGTGGGAACCAGCGTCCTTCCTTGCTCGACCCGCAGACGAACCCTTACGTTCACAAACTGGCCAGGCCAAAGCGCCCCATTGTCGTTGCGAAAGACTGCCTTGAGCCTGATTGTTCCGGTAGTTGCATCCACGGCGTTGTCAACAAATGCGAGTCGCCCATCAAAATCAGCTCTGTCGCTCACGCGAGCTTTGACAGTGAGAGGTCCACCGGTGCTGGCCCGCTGCACCTCCGGCAGCATCTGCTCTGGAACGCCGAACACAACGTAGATCGGAGAAAGCTGCAGCAAGGTCACCAGCGTCGTGTCGTTCTCCCGCACAACATTGCCGGCCTTGACCATTACCGCTCCTGCCCGGCCATCGATCGGCGCCCTGATTCTAGTAAAGCCTATCTGGACCAGCGTTTGTGCCAGCCGAGCATTGTCGGCGCTCACAGTTCCAGCGGCAGCTTCCCCCGTAGCTTGGTCAGAACGAAGCGCCGCCTGCGCCGTTTCACTCGCAGTCACGAGTTGATCCGTCCGCTGCTTCGACAGAATGCCGCTTTTCGCGAGCTCAAGTGCCGTATCGGCTTCTTCGCGGCTCTGCTTTTCAAGCGCGGCATCCCTGGCCAGCAGATCGCGAGCTTGTTGTTCCAGTGCAGTGTCGCGTTCGACTTCGGCCTGCTGCTCAGCGGCCAGTGTTTCGAGCGCATCTGAGTCGAGGCTAAACAGCAACTGTCCTTTGGCTACGTTCCGCCCCTCCTCGAACTCGACTCGCTTGATCTGTCCGGCAATGCGTGGCTTGATCGCGACCGTCTCCATCGGTTCCACATTCCCTACTGCCGAAATCTCGAGTGGAACATCTTCGGAGAAAGCCACCGCTACGCGCACGGGTACACTCGCTGCATTTGTGGCGTTTGCGCTCACTGTCCAGCGCGAACATGATGTGAGGGCAAGGCAGCCCAGCACGGCCAAGATCACTTGTGTGTCAAATCGCTTCAAGGCTGTGATCCTCTGCTTAAGAATCTGCATCCGATCCAGGCGGGACCACCGTTATGCAGCCGGAGAAGGGGAAATTGCAGGGAGCCAGCAGAAACGGGTGGCGAGTTCCGGCGCGTCGGGGTTCGGTGTAGACGTCGTGTTGACACGCCCACCCGGAAATCTCAGTGAGCAATCGGAGGCATAGTCCAGATCTTCGTGCCCTCCCTGCAAGAAACTGGGGCTTCACTGCAAAGCATTAGAATGAGGTCTTATGAAGAACACATGCTGTCGGGTAACAGGGGCCATGCGTCTGGCTGAGTAGTTGGTCCTTAAGCTTCTCCGGTTTGGAGGAATCTCTATGAATGAGGCAGTCTCTGTTGCGGACTTTATCAGGCCCTCACCGTCGTACGTCCGTCAAGAGAAGCTAGTTCCCGCGCGTGTAGGACTTCGACTCGGCGGCAATAGCGCCATATTCGCACTCTCCTTCATTCTCGCGCTCGCAACAGCCAGCGAATGCGGCGGCATCACTCATTTCTGTTCTTTGGTCTATGGCGTGGTCCTATGGGGATGGTGGGGGCTGGTTGCCAGCACCATGTGGGGGCTCCGTCAGCGTGCCCACATCACCTCAAGCATCAGTGCAAAAGTAGTCGTGACTCATGCGCTGCTTGGATTAGTGCTCTGTATTGTTCACCTACTGTTATCGGGCAGCATGGGATTTACAGTGTCCACCTGGCGTGCTCATGCCACGGTATGGTCGACCCTGACAAGTCAGTTTTACCTCAACCGGATTGGTCTCGAATTCCTGATTTATGGTTTCGTTGTCGGAATCATCGGCGTCGTCGAATTTCAGATGCGGGCACAACACGCCGCCATGCACTCGCTCGAGCTGCAACGAGAACTCTCAACAGCGCATCTCCGCGCCTTGCAGATGCAACTGGAGCCTCACTTCCTGTTCAACACGCTGAATGCCATCACGACTCTGGTCGAGTTTGGCAGGCAAAAACAAGCGGTCGAGATACTCTCGCACTTGAACGCGATCTTAAAGACCACGTTGAGCCGCAGCACGCCCGAGAAGGTCCCTCTCTCGCAGGAATTGGAGATCATGGAGAACTACCTTGCCATCGAGCAGGTTCGCTTTGCCGACCGGCTTCGGGTCGAGATCAAGGTTGAGCCCAAAGCACTGGATGGACTAGTACCGTGCTTCCTGCTTCAGCCCTTGGTTGAGAATGCCATCCGTCACGGCGTTGCCAATTGCGAGGATAGCGGCCTAGTTGAAACGCTCGCGAGTTGCGACGGCACGAGTTTAAATGTCCGCATCCGGGATTCAGGAAATCATGACAACGGGCACTCCGCGAATGGACATGGCATCGGACTCAAAAACACGCGGGAGCGCCTCGCGCATTTCTATCACAACGACTACGCGATGCAGACTCAGGCCCTGGACGCAGGTGGATTTGAGGTGGCGATTCGAATTCCCTACGAGCGAAGTGGACGATGAGATTCAAAGCTCTCATAGCCGACGACGAACCTCTGGCGCGCGAGCGGCTGCGATTCCTTCTTTCCAATGATCCGGAGATTGAAATCGCAGGAGAATGCCGCAACGGCAGCGAGGTCATCGATGCCCTCAAAGACGCGCCCATCGACGTATTGTTTCTCGACATCCAGATGCCGGGCACATCCGGCTTCGACGTCTTCGAGGAAATCGGCCTGACCGAGATGCCAACCACCGTCTTCGTAACGGCCCACAACCATTACGCAATCAAGGCGTTTGAAGTTCACGCTCTCGATTATTTGACCAAGCCCGTTGAACCCGAACGAATGGTCGAAACGCTTGTCCGGGTGAAAGAGCGAATTGCCTCGAAAGCCGCCTTACTGACACACGACAAATTGAAGGCCGTACTGGCTAGCCTTGAAACAAGCCAACTCACGAACAAAGACTACCCAAAGCGCCTGATCGTTCATAACGGAACGAAAGACTCGCTGGTCAGTGTCAACGACATCGAATGGATCGAAGCTGCCAACTATTATTCCTGCCTCCACATCGGCACTAAGAGCTTCATGCTTCGCGCCACGATCAAACATCTCGCGAGCACCCTTGATCCGCAAAAGTTCGTACGCATCCATCGCTCGGTCATTGTGAATATCGAACAGGTTCGGGAAATCTATCGTGAAGGACAGAACGAAGGCTCTGTGACTCTGTTGAACGGACAGCGACTAAGAATGAGCCGGATCGGCTGGCAGAATCTCCTAGCCCTCAGCCGTGCATAGTGCCGCGGAATTAGCTACCGCGTCACTGCGCATCAACAATGCAACGAAAACCCACCGCTCCCGAGCGATCCATGCTGGGCGACATTAACAATAGTTTTCCGTGTTCGTTCAGCTTGTACGCCTGGGGAAAATACCAAATGGAACCTTGCGGCTGATAATAACTCCCGCCTCGGAGAATAGCCGCCCGCGTGTGCTCATCCACAAATTCTTCAGTCCATTGCCACACATTTCCCACCATGTCCATGACGCCGAACGGACTAGCCCCAGCGGCGTGAGCATCAACAGGATCCGGCCCCCGCATGGAGCGTGATTTATCCGGCGCGGGCACAGCTCGATCATCCCACTCGTTGCCCCACGGATAAAGACGGCTATCGTTCCCCTGTGCAGCGTATTGCCACTCCCATTCATGGGGCAGTCTCTTTCCCGCCCAGTTCGCATAAGATCGAGCATCTTCTTGCGAAACCCATGTGACGGGCCGATTCTCCCATCCAGTCGGATACGTTCCGTTTCTCCAATCGCGAAGGAAATTCAAATCATCCTTCGGACGGTATTGTGTCGCATCCAAAAACTTCTTAAAGTCGGCATTCGTCACCGGATACTTGTCGATATAAAAAGAGTTGATGTGTATGACATGCTCGTGAAACCGACGTGGCGAATCCTCCCACGGATACTGCACATCCACTCCGATATCATTCGATCCTTCGATCTCGATCCCCGAGACGCGGAATAAGAAATCCGCTTCCGGAATTTTGATCATTCCCGCCGGAGCCTCGAACGCGGCCTTCGTGGCGGCGATCGGCACAATCTGCTGGGGAAGAAATTTCCACTCGTTCGAGTAACTCGACAGCGGCCTGGCGGTACCCATCTTCATTTTCGTCATCAGTGCACTGATCGCCGGATCGGGTGATGTGCGCGTGGCAAGGATGGCACCATAGCCTTTTGCCTCAATCGGGAAAGAAAGAACCGATCGCGCATTAGGCCGCGTCTGCACTTTGAGTTCAACGCCATAGTAGAGATCCCAGTACCGCATGCCCGCGTCATAGGGGACCTCCATTTGATCTCCTTCCACGTCATACTCATTCCGGTTCACAATCGTCCAAACCGTGTTTCCATCCAGCGGCCATCGGCTTGCAAAAACCCCATATCGCAACACGGGGCAAAGAGGCTCCCAATCTTTGCTGACCAAGAACGGAGCTATTTCCCTTTCAATCATGGCCACGCGGCGCGTCGACTCCGCATCACGGGGAGTAATTCCGTTCCAAATGCCCCAAATATTCTCCCAACTCTCCCAGCCAACGCCGTTGAAAAACGCGAATTGCAGATCGTCAACCTTGCTGCGGTTCCAGCGATCGGAAATGTTGACCATATGCCGCGGCTCCAACCATTTGTATTTATCGACCAGGGGTGTGAACGGGAATTCGTATTGCCCCCACGTCATTACGTTCCATGCGAGTCCCTCGTCGGCCGGGCCATTTTCCGGTTCAAAGGCCAGAGGATGTCCAACCTTGTCCGCAGCCAAAGAAAACGCCAAAGGAACTCCGTCCTGCGTATCGCCATTGATCCCATCGGCGCCTATTTCCGACATGAGCTGAGCGATCGCGTCAGGCCACGGCAGTCCCGGGTCGCGAGTTCCCTGATCCCACATCATCATCGGAAACAACACTCGCACACCGCGCCGATGAAAATCGGCGATCATCTGCTTTACTCCGGCAACGCCTCCGGGCATGCTGCGAATCATGTCGTGCTGATTCCGATTGTCGATGCCCATGTTCGGATAAGTGGGCCAAATCAACACCGCATCGATGCCCCCGTAACGCTTCTCCAAGTCGTCGAGGTATCGATCAACGGTGTACTTCCCCAACACAGGATCATAAAAGTAGCGGTCGTGCACCATCATTTGCGGCTGCATAAAGCTGGACTGCGCCCACTTCAGCGCCGGAAGATCGTAGCGGGCGCCATCGTACCCAATTCGAATTCGACGTTCGTTGCGCCAATGTGTGATATCCGCAATCCACTGTTCATGCTCATTCTGAGCACATGCCTGGGATCCACCCTCCAATAGACCCCTCATAGTCAGGCACTCTGGCACGGGAACCTGCTGATCCTTAGGTGGGAACTTCGTGTCTTGGGCCGAAACGACTGTCGCAACTGCGACGAGCAGATGCAGAAGCACAGATCTCACAAGGGCTCCTTCAACTATGTTTTTTTGCGGCTGCAATATAAAACGTTTCCAACTCGCCTGTCCACGGCTCATTCCAGACGTACGTGGTATGGTAGTTGACTCCGGCAGTCAGTGGCTTGCCTTGATTTCTCTTCACTCATTGAATGAATCACTCGCATATCCCGTCCACAACTATTGGAGAACACATTTGGCAAAGAGAGACAAACGGCGCGAGGGTGCTAAAGCGATCAGCTCGGCCGTACCCGCCACTGCCATTCGGCAGACTGGCGCTGGTGTCAAACCGCGATGGTTCTGGTCCGCACTTTTGCTTGTGTTCATCACACTGGTTGTGTACAGCCCTGTTCGACATCATTCATTCATAAACTATGACGATGAAGACTATGTAGTCCGAAACACCCACATTCATCCCGGTGTCACTGTCGACTCAGTGGAGTGGGCGTTCACCACCACGGCGCAGGCGAACTGGCATCCCTTAACCTGGATTTCGCATGCACTCGATTGTGAGCTCTTTGGTCTTGACCCCGCCGGACACCACCTGATGAACCTGGCATTCCACATTCTGAATATTGTCCTTCTCTATTGGGCGCTGACTCTCCTTACCGGAAGCGCAGTAAGAAGCTTGATGGTTGCCGCCCTTTTCGGGCTGCACCCGCTGAATGTTGAGTCCGTGGCCTGGGTGGCAGAGAGAAAAAATGTCCTCAGCACTTCCTTTTTCCTGCTGTCACTTGCAGCCTATGCGTTGTATGTACGCAAGCCGTCGATGTTGAAATACCTGGTCATCGCGAGTCTCTTCGTACTGGCATTGATGTCTAAGCCGATGGTTGTCACGTTCCCGTTCGTTTTGCTTCTGATCGATTATTGGCCGTTGCAGCGAGTCGAAGGTTGCCCTCGTACGTCCGATCCTGAAGGAATAGCCCAGATCAGCTTCAAACGCTGCCTCCGTGAGAAGATTCCGCTGATTGTGCTGGCGGCCGCAAGCTGTGTGGTCACCCTGATCGCGCAACGTCGTGGTGGAGCGGTCAAGTCCATGGAGACGTTTCCGTTCCTGTTGCGCCTCGCGAACGCAGGATCCGCTTACATCCTTTATTTGTGGAAAGCTCTGTTCCCGGCGCGGCTCGCTATCTTTTATCCATATTCGACGAACCGGACGCCAGTGTGGCTGGCCATCTGCGCTCTTGTTGGCATCCTTACTGCGACTCTATTGGCGTGGAAATTTCGTCGGACAGCACCTTATCTAACCGTGGGATGGCTATGGTTTGTCGGGACGTTGGTGCCGGTCATCGGTCTAGTGCAGGTCGGCGGACAAAGCATGGCGGATCGATACACCTACATTCCCTTGATCGGAATCTCCATCGCTACAGTGTGGAGCATTGCCGATCTTCTGGAGATGCGAAGAATCAAACCAGTCTGGGCGCTATCTTTGGCCGTGGGCGTGCTAGCACTTCTCTCTTGGGCGACGTGGATGCAGCTGTGCCACTGGAAAGACAGCTACGCATTGTGGACCCACGATCTCGCGGTGACGCCGGATAATCCTACTGCCGAAACTCAGTTAGGCATGGCAGCTCTCACGCTCGACCGGCAGCCAGAAGCCATGCAACATTTTCAAATAGCGATCGCTTTAGGAACCCACGATCCAACAAGCTACCTCAACCTTGGTGCGTATCTAAACGAGCACGGAAAACAGAATGAGGCAATTCCGATCCTTAAAGCGGCGCTGGCCATGAATGAAGACACTGAGAACAGAATTCTGACGCATCTCAACTTAGGCTTCGCCTATACCTCGACCGCCGATTATCAGAAAGCAAGCCTTCAATTTCGCAACGCTCTACAAATCGATAGAGAAAAAGTTCTGGAGACGATCGTCGGCCTGGCTCAATTCGCAACGAGCCATTCCTCTGCCCGTGATTACATGAAGCTCGGATTGTTGCTGGAGGAATCTGGCGACAAGTGGAATGCAAGCTCAGCTTATCAACATGTCCTCCAAATCGATCCAGGTAACGACGCAGCCCGCTATCGGCTACTGGCGCTGCGAGCTCCATCCCGCCGACAGTAATCTCCCCAGCTCCTCGTTCCAGCCGACCACTCGGCGATATCGAGAAGAGTGCCGTTGTAACACAAAATTCACCATCGCTTAACTTCAATGTCATTGTGGCGAAACAGCTTTTGACGACACTTTACGGTCTTTGAAATCTGGGTAACGGAGAACAGCAGCGCCACCAACATGGGGACTCCCCCGAGACCACCTGCTAATGATGGTTTGGAGCGGTTCACTGTGGACGGCAGGAATTTTCTGCCCGGCACGTCGGGACTCACGAACATCGCTCCCGGCGACGGCCTCGCGACGCCGGCTGATGTTCTGTTGGCGCTTACTTACGGACTCGAGCTCGTCCACCACGGTGCAATGTTAGTTGCAAAAGGAGGTCGTCCTCAGCTTGCCAACCGAGCCGCACTCTCTATTCTCCAAAGGAAAGACGGAATATCGTTGGCCCAAACAGGATTGGTCGCAGACCGCGCTGCGGACACGCGCCTTCTGCACAAGCTCCTCGAAGAAGCGATTCACACTCCTGAGTCCGGAGAACCTAAAGAGTCCCCAGTCATTCTCGAACGTAAATCCGCGCACAGCGCTCTCATGGTGCGCATCATCCCTGGTCCCGGGTTGGAGTGCTGGCAAGGCACAGAGCAGAAGACTGCTCTTATGAAGCTCTACGATCAAGATCAGGGCTTGGTCGTGAACGAGAAAGCCCTGATTTCGTTATACGGGCTCACTCGCAGCGAGGCTGCTTTCGCCGCAAAATTGGTCCAGGGAAAGTCGATCGAACAGGCAGCTCAGGAAATGTTCATCAGTGAGCACACCGCACGGACCCACCTGAAACGCATCTTCATGAAGACCGATACCCATAGGCAGCCAGAACTTGTCGTGCGGCTGCTGATGATCGTTCTTTAAAGTAGCTCCCCGCGAGTCCTTCGACTCCAACCCTCGCACTCAACGAATCTTCGCTGGTGCGGAGCGCGGCCCCTGAGGCAATTCCCTATGGGTAAAGTTGATAGGTGCGCTGTGCTTCTCTGGCGCGAGCGTGCTCTTGGCCGGAGCGCGCGATGCTGCGGTCTTCACGCTCATTGGTTTCATAGCACTGCCGCGCTCAAGCTGATCCAGCTCCTTACTGGGAGACATTGCTCCCCTCCCCGAAGGGTTCCCAGTCTCCGCTGCAATTGAGGATGGAACCGAATGCGGCTTCTGGTCGACACCGGGAAGACGAGTCGATTTATAGTGCGTGTAGTGCGTAGCGGTGGAGCTTTTGTAATGGGTCGTCTGCGATTGAGCCGACGCGAAGGGCAGGACGCAAAGAAAGCAGGCAATACAGATCGCGGCCAGCCCGACGAGTTTTCTGTCAGGCACGTTCTTGGTTCGCACGCTGGGATGAAGGCTCTTCGACATACTCAACTCCGAGACGGGTGGCCGGAACTCCCATAGCATAACCCGGAATTGTGTCTGGATTGTTAAATTCAGGCCAGATTCTGCATGGCCAAATCCGGGCATCTCCCCTCCTTCCTCCCTTCCGTTTCGCCCTCTGAGGAAAACAGGGGCCTTTGGGTTCGGGAATATACCCCAAATGAGGGATTACGAAGTTAACTCCACAGGCGAAAGTGCCCAATGAGGAGGAGTTCTCGCATGGCACTTCGCTCGGGTAGCACTCTTTCTGCGTTGCGCGCCGCAGTGGTGGGTCTGTTCTGTCTACTCCTGCCCATTGCGTCGTGGGCGCATTCTTTCAACTCAAATCACGCTCCGTCCCAAACCTGCTTTCCCGGAATCGTTTGCGTCTTCAACCAAGGGGGGACAGCGGTAGGAGGACTTAACGGCCTGACCATGGACGGAACGGGCGGTTCAGTCATGTCCAATGTCTTCCAAGTCGGATCGCAATCGGTGACTGGCACCCTCTCGTTCACAACAAGCGGGTTTCTTAACACCCATGGTGTGGGCAGCTTTGGCACGGGTACTTGCAGTCTGGTTGGCGGCTCTTGCGTCTTGGGAAGTTTCGCGGCGGGCAGTCTCACCATCACCGTCAATAATTGGAACGGTTTTAGCGGAACATTGTTCAGCGGCACCTTTGGGAGTTCCAGCGGCGGTGTGACGTGGCAATATGACGGGAAGATCGGTGGAATTTACCAGTACGCGTTGGTTGGGCCGATCAATGGTACTTGGGGTCCCTCGGGTGGTACGGTAGGTGGGCAGACGACCCAGCTGTTCTTCACCTCGAAAACTCCCTTCACGGGCGCAAAGGGTCAGACTCTCACACTCACCAGCGGTACAACCAATATTGTTACGCCAGAACCTGCAAACATCGGACTCTTGGGAACGGGTTTGATTCTCATGGGCTTCGTCGTACGCCGCAGGGCTAGACAACAGTCCGGCGATGACAATAAAGGTTAGGAACTTTTATCCGAGCAAGTGTGGCGGACGTCATCCCTCAACGATCCGCCACCTCTTGCGAGGTTAAAGGGAACAGAATTGATGTAGCAACAGATGGACCGACCAAAACGAACGGGGTTGATTATGAACTGCTTTGAAATCCAGGAGTCCGGGTATACGGGTCAGGTCTGGGCAGCGGCGGGGTATCCGCATCCAGTTTATTTTTATTCCGTTTCGCGCACTCCCCAGCGCGAGCGGTTATTCGATGGCGCGGCTGGCGATGTTGCGGAAGCAGTTTCCACGATGCAGGCCCACATCCGTTACTTGGTTTTTGGTGACGCTTCGACCCCGGAGGAATGAGTTGACACTCTATGCAGACAACTTCGAACGAGCAGGGGAAGCTCGCAAAATCGGCGGCGCTAACCGACGTTGCCTTTGATGTAGTTGATTTGGGGCCCTTCGATAACAATCGAAACGACCTGAAAGCCATTAATGACCACGGCCAGGGAGTCGGAATCTCCCTCAATACGACCACCGGCCGTGTAGAGGCTTTCCTTGAAGAAAAGGGAAAGCGGACCGAGCTGGGTACACTGGGAGGATCTTTCAGTGTGGCTCGCGATATCAATAATCGCGGCGAGATCGTCGGTGGATCGCTCACTGAGGGTGACGAGGCTTTTCACGCATTTATTTTTCGCGGAAATCGCCTATTTGATCTCAACGACCTGCTGGACCCGAACGAAGGCTGGGAGGTTCTACAGGCGGTTGGTATCAACAACTGCGGCGAGATCGTCGGAATCGGATGCCAAAGTGGGCAGGATCGAATAGTCCTGCTCAAGCCGAAGAGTTAGCTCCCCGAGTAAAGCAAAGCCCAGTCTTGGCACGAAGGCGCAACAGGCTGTAGGCCCTGCTTCGACGGTCGTGGGCTGGGTATCCGTGTCACTCTGACATCCGGGATTAGCCTACCGCCTTGGGCATTTCGTTCTTTTAGCCGGATACCCCGCTCACTAGCGAAATTCACCGAACATTAATGTTGCTGTAACTTCCGAGCAATGCCTTGCGGACTACTCTTTACGTTCTCCATTACTCCAGCAGATTCAACTAGGACTGCATTGATCCTCGGAAACCAACACAGAAGCTAAATACTCAAACACGGCCCACTATTAAATATGCGACTTGGATTCTCGCTTCTATTGTGTTCCGCGATGTTGCTGGTAGGGTGCGGCAGGGGCAGCAGCAACAACAGCAACCCGCCTGTGAACGGTACCGGCGCTTTGTCCGGTAATTGGCAGATGTCCCTGCTCCCCACGGGCAAGACATTGGCGAAGACTCAATCGGGGTTTCTCCAACAATCGGGAAGCACCGTCACCGGCGGCTTGATGGTACTGGACTCCCCCTGCTCCGGAGTAGGAAACGTTACCGGCACCCTGGACGGTAGTGCGGTCTCTCTGTCCGTTGCCCCAACCGAGTTGCAAGTCACTCTCACCGGAACTCTAGGCTCAGATCAGAAATCCATGACTGGGGACTTTACGATGCTGCCGTTCGGTTGCACCGGCACATCCTCCGCACCTCTCTCCGGCACTTGGACGGCGAACCTCGTCGCCCCCTTGAACGGGAAGATTCAAGGTACATTCACTTCCAAAGAGGGAGTGACTTACCCGATCGCCGGCCAGATTTCTCAAGGTCCAAACACCGGAATCAGCACCGCTACACTGTCCGGTAACATCACCGCCAGCGGGTACTGCTTCCTCGGAGCTGGCTTCACAGGTACAGTGAGTGGAACTACTCTCGTGATCACCCTTCTGGATCCGTATGGTGCGCAAGTTGGACAGATCACTGGAACAAATTCACTCGATGGAACTTCGATCACCGGAAGGTACGACCTGATACCCCAACCCAACTCCCCACCGCCCTGCAGAGGCGGCGATGGCGGAACTTTCACCTTCAGCCTCTAAAAGACCGCGCAGATC
>Ga0070734_10002136_pt1 | contig 25468 bp, 20 predicted proteins | sample Coa_R1_8_FD_66444 | JGI IMG/M metagenome (GOLD analysis project Ga0070734, IMG submission 66444) | Surface soil microbial communities from Centralia Pennsylvania, which are recovering from an underground coalmine fire - Coalmine... | ecosystem: Environmental > Terrestrial > Soil > Unclassified ...
GGCGCGTAGCCGTAGAGCATGAGGCCGGGGCGCACCATCGTGAAGTGCGCGGCGGGCAGCGAGAGCACGGCGGCCGAATTCGCGAGGTGTACGAGCGGCGGGCGCACGCCGGCCGAGGCGAGCGCGTCGCGCGCCTCGGCGAAGCGGGCGAGCTGCGCGCGCGCCGCGGCGGTGTCGAGATCGTCGGCGGAGGCGAAATGCGAGAAGACCCCCTCGATCGCGACGCCGGGCACGCTTCGGACCGCCGCCCCGAAGGCGCCCGCCTCACCCGGCTCGAGGCCGAGGCGGGTCATGCCGGTGTTCACCTTGACGTGGACCGGGACCGTGGTCCCCGCGGCACGCGCCGCCGCGCCGAGCGCCCGTACGCCCTCGACCGTCCAGACCGCCACCCCGAGCCCGTGGGCGGCGACCACCGCCTCCTCACCGGGGAACGCGCCGCCCAGCACGACCACGGGCGCGCCGAGCCGCGCGCGCGCGATCTCCACCCCCTCCTCGACGGTCGACACGCCGAGCGCCGCCGCTCCCGCCTCGACGAACGCACGCGCCGCCGCGACCGCGCCGTGCCCGTAAGCGTCGGCCTTGACGACCGCCATCACGCGCACGCCCGCGCCGACGCACGCCTGCGCCTGGCGACAGTTGGCACGCAGCGCACCGAGGCTCACCTCGGCCACCGTCGGTCTGCCGGGGACGTCACGCATCGAACCGGGGGATGGGGATGAACGCTCCCCCGCATACCAAATCGTCCGACGCGCTGTCGAGGCGCGACCGTCAGCAGATGTCGAGCGTCAGGGCCCCCCGGCGATGCCGTGCAGCGGCGGCGTGATGCCGAGCGCGTCGAGCGTGGTCGTCGCGGCGGTCGCCATGCCGCTCCCGCCCGTCGCTCCCGCGCGACAGCACCCGCCGCGCGCGGTGATCGACGTGCAGCCGTTGCTGCGGTCCGTCGTTTCCGCCGACTGGAACGCCGTGACCGACGTCGGCTGTGCGGGATAGAAGACCGTGCTTTCGACCGCCTGTCCGACCGCGAGGAGGTCGCCGGCGGACACGAACGGCGTGCCGCTACAATCGGTCGTCTGGTAGAGGACCGAGCCGGTCGGGTTCCCCGTGACGTCGATGCCGAGGATCAGGGGCATCCCGATCGGCGGGCTCGCGAGCAGCACGTAAGTCGCGGGGAACGAGGACCCCAGGAAGGCGTAGGTCTCCACCTCCATCACGGGGCCGACGTCGCGTCCATCGGCGTCTACCAGCCGCGCCGCCGCCGCTCCGCGGGAGCCCACCGGCCCCGGCACACCCCTGGGGCCGGCGACGCCGATCGCCGAGAGCATCACCGGCGTCTCCTTGCGACGGCAGGCGGGGCGCGCGAACAACGCGTGGCCGCGCGTCTGGCAGAGGACGAGGGCCGAGGCTCGGGTGCCGCCGAGGAGGCTCACGGTCACGAGCGCCAAGACGAGGCGTCCCATCCGATCGATCCTCCTCAGCGCGGCACCGCCCGGAACGGCGGGACGAAGCCCAGGGTGGCGAGCGACACGCGTGCGCCCGGCGAGACGCCCTCCATCGTCGAGGCCGCGGCGCAGCACGTTCCCCGTCCCGTGTCGGTGGCGCCGCCGCCGCAGGGGCTGCCGTTGGGATCGTATTCCTCCGACGCGATGGTGAGCAGCGCGGACGGCCCGGTCGGCACGTACGCCGCCGTGCCGTAGACTTGGCCGATGGGCGGCATACTCAGGTCGGCGAAGACGAGGTAGGGCACGCCGGCGCAGCCGGCGCTCAGGTAGTCGACGTGAGAGATCGCACCGCCGATGTTGCGGAAAAAGCCGGTCGCGCCAACTTCGAAGAACACGGTCGTGCCCAGCGACGGCCCGGAGAGCGCGACGAGCGATGCGACCGGATCGAACCCCACGATCGGCCCGAGCTCCACGCCCCGGCTGTCGACGAGGGCGAGGGGAAACACGCCCGGCGCGCCGGAGGCCCCCGGCGTGCCGCGCGCACCGGTGAGCGCCGAGAGGCCGAGCTGCGTCGCGTCGAGGACACGCTCGGAGCGACGGCAACGCGCCCGCGCCGCGACCCGTCCCGACCGCGCGGCACACAGCGTCGCGCCGCGCGCCGGCGGCGCGAGCAGGACCGCCGCGAGCAGCACGAGCGCTCTCATCGCGGCACCACCGTGAACGGCAGCGACACGCCGAGCGCGGTCGCGTCGAACGTCTGCGCCGGGCTCGTGAACCTCATGTTGCTGGTGCTCGCGCAGCACGTGCCCCGCCCCGTGGGAACGTCCGCACCGCAGTCGCCGGGCGTGGACGGGACGAACTCCTCGGAAGCGGGGGTCTCGAAGCTCGGCGCGACCTGCGAGAAGTATCCTCGCGTGCCGATCACCAGGGCCTGCGGCGACGCCGTGCTCCCGTTCGTGACGATGAGCGGCGTCCCGACGCAGCCTGCGGCCGCGTAGAAGATCGTCTGCTGCTCGAGCGGCACCGACCACTGCCCGTAGGCGACCTCGAACACGAGCGGGACGCCGACGCCCGGCGGCTGGAAGATGGCCTGCGCCGTGGCACCGTCGAAGCTGAGGAGCGTGCCGAACGCGTGGCCGTCCGCGTCGACGAGCTGATAAGGGATCATGCCCGGCGCGCCGGGCGCGCCCGCGAGCCCCGCGGGGCCCTGCCCCCCGACGAGGCCGACGTCCTGCGGGGCGATCGCGTGCTCCCGGCGCTTGCAGGCATCGCGGATCGACACGAGACCCGCGCGGGACGCGCACAGCGTCGTCGCCTCCGCGACGCCCGTGGCGAGCGCGCCGAGCGCGGCGAGCGCAAGCAACCGTCCGACGCGGCTGGTCACCATGGTCTCAGCGCACGCTCGAGCCGCCGCCGAGGCTGATGCTCTGGCCGCTGATGACCTCGCCGTTGACGAGGCCTGGACCGAAGGTCACGGCCCGGCCCGCCGCGAGCAGGGTGCCATCCAGGCTCGCGCTGCAGCAGCTCGCACCGCCGGGGCCGGCGCTCGACAGCACCACCTGCTGGCCGGAGCCCACGACGTCGTAGACGATGGCGCTCGGCGGTACCCCCGATGCCATGATCTTGCCGCTCTCCGTCAGCTTGAGCTTGCCGGCCACCTTGACGACGAACGTGTCGTTGGCGCCGCCGCTAAGGACGACCGTGTCGTTCCCGCCCAGATTGACGTTCCCGACACAGATGACGTTCTGCCCGCCGGCGCCGACCACGACCTGCGGGCCGTTCCAGCGCGCGAACGTCTGCGTGCACGGCAAGGCCGCAAGGTCGGCCGCCGCCGTGAGCGTGTCGCCGATTCGCGCGCTCAGATCCTGGTTCTGCAGCACCGGACCGATCGCTCCCGTGCCGCTCTTGGTCAACGGGTCGCCCGCGGCGAGGTAGATGTTGCCCGTGACGAACTGCGCTCCGGTGACGGCGAGGCTTCCCCCTGGGCCGACGCAGACGTCGCCGCCGATGCCGCCCGCGTCCCCCGTCACGTTCACGTTGCCGCCGCCGAGCTGGAGCACGGCTGCCGGCCGGATCGTGACCGACGACGTGCAGCTCGTCGAAACCGTCCCGTTGCTCACGGTCAGCGTGACGGGGAACGTCCCACCGCCGCTGAACTTCACCGTCGGCGTCACGCCGCTCGCGCTCCCGCCGAGGAAGGGCCCACTCCAGGTATAGGTCAAGGGGTTCCCGTCCGGATCGGACGAGCCGCTCCCGTCGAGCGTGACGCTCGTCTGCGGACCGGCGCAGTGGGCGCCATAGGGGCCCCCTGCGTCACACCGGAACCACCCGACGTTGATGCGACCCGACACCGGGAAGGCCTGCGAGTCGTCGATCGTCTGCGCAGCCTGCGCCGTTCCATCGAGCTGATCGGCGAAGCTGATGCTCGGCGACGTGTCGTTGGCCGGCGCCGCCGGGGCCTGGTAGCGGTCGGAGAACAGGCCGCGGTCGACGATCGCCACTTGGACGGGCGCGACGATGAAGGCGGCAAAATCGAGCAGCCCCCCGAGCGAGAAGCTCGGGTACACTTCGCCCGGGTCGATGACCCAGTCCTGCTTGGACGGAAGCGCCGCCTTCTTGTAGCTGCCGTCGTCCATCGTCACGTCGACGAGCACGCCGGCGTCGCCGCCGTTCGACAGCGCCACGGTCACCCCGCTGCGCGCGGTGAGCGCCCACTTCACGAGCATCCGGTCGCCGGGATGGAGCCGGCCGTTGGCCGGCTGGACGTAGTACTGCATCTCCTGCGTCCCGGTGAAGGGCACACCGTCCACGTGGGCGCGCGACTCGATCTGCGTCGAGCACGGCAGTCCCAAGGGTGGGTCCGCCGCGCCGCATGCGAACGGGACGCCGGCGATGCAGGCATCGAGCGCCGCGCAGCTCGCCGCCTCGCAGGCGATGCAGCCCACGTCGTCGTTGCACACGCAGGTCGGATCCAGCCCGAGGCTGCAGTCCGGCAGATTGGCGTAGCCCTCGTGGTCGACGACGCCGCTGACGATCGGTCCCGTCGCCTCCAGGCACCCGAGCTTCTCGAGCTCGTGCTCGAGGTGGCGCAGGAAGGCGCCGTCTCCGAAGTTCTGGCTGACCAGATACGGGCGACCGATCACACTGGTGCACGTCTGTTCCCCCGAACAGTGCGCCCCGAAGAAGCCGTCACCCGTGTCGCGACCCGACGCGACCAGGAGGGGCGGATGGATCTCCGTGTGCCACCCGCGAAAGCCCGCGCTGTCGCCGTGGCCGCAATCGACGATCCAGCGCCCGAACACCGCGACCCGATCGCCGTCGCGTGGCTGGTAGCTGTCCGGAATCAGGTCATGGTCGGTTTCCATGCCCAACGTGCCCGGCAACGCCAGGGGATCCAGACCGAGCCCATTGACGACCCCCTCGCAGGCGTTCCCGCCGCAATCCGCCGAGCTGGCGCATCGGTTCTTGAAGTCGGGGCTACACCACCCGTTCGTGGTCGTATCGGCCGGCGTGGTCGCGTGGAGGTAGGGGTAGACGATGTCTTCGAAGCCGCCCTGGGCGGTCTCGCCCGTGGGGTCGCCCGGGTCGAGATGGGTGCTCTCGACGTTTCCGCGCGAAAGCAATGGCAAGTAATCCGGATCCGGAGCGATCGCCACGTCGTAGTCGAACCCGAAAGGATGGGTAGCCTGCAGGTCGCCGCGAGAGCGCCCGAGCGCTGCGCAGACGCCGCCGCACGCGGCGCACTGCGCGTCGTTCACGCACGCGATCGGCGATCCGACCTGAGGGTCTGTCCAGGGGGAAGGGCACGCCCCTCCGGCGCACGACGGTCCTTGGGCGAAGTCGCAGAACCCGCCGCAGACGCCGAAGCAGTCGAGGGAGCTGCTGCAGGAGATCGGCTGACCTGGGCACGCTGCGCCTCGACAGTAACCGCTCTCATCCGGTTGCGGATTGTAGACCGTCGTGCCCGAGACGGCGACGAGATTGATCTCGGCATCCTTGCCGGGATCGAGGACCGGGGCCCATTCCAGCTCGTCCCCGTTCGGGAACGCCTTGGCGCCGCTCGTACATACGTCCTGCGCCCAGGTCTGGTCGCTCGCGTAGCTGGCGACCCCTGGTGGTACGCCAGGTGCCGGAAGATTCGCTTGCGTCGTGTACAAGATCCGGTTGTCCGCACGCACGCCGCCCGCCACGGCGAGGACGACGGCGAGGGATGCGGCGACGCGACGGGCGAGGCACCCTCCGCAGCCTTCGGCGACGGCCCGGCTCATCGTCGATCCTTCCGTGCTTCGAGACCCGAAACGCGAGTACGGCGGTTTTTCCGACATGTCGTGCTCCTCAACGCGGCATCTCGCTCGACGCCGCCCGCGCCATCCAGCCGATCAGGTCCGCGACCGAATCGAAGCGCGCCGCGACGCCGGAGACCACGTGCTCCACGCGCCCCCGGACCACGCCGTTGGCAAGATCCGCGTCGGCATAGAGCTGGACGACGAACGCGCGCCCCGCCGGCAGCGCCGCGCGGCGCGGGGCGGCAGGCGATCGTTTCGTCGGGCGTTGCATCGGTCGGGGCGCACACTAGGGCAGGCGGCGGTCGCCGACCAAGGCGGGAACGGTAAAGATCGCGGTAAAGTTTTGGGGCGGCGCCGGCCGGGTCAGGAAGCGCGCCACTGGCCGACCAGCCGGCGCGCCGCAACGACCTCCGGTGTCACGGCCCGCACTGCGGCAAACGGGGCGAGAGCGGCGGCGAGCAGCGCCCGCGCCTCCGCTACCCGTCCGCGCTTCTCGCAGTGGCGCGCGAGCGCGAGCGCCGCCCGCAACGCGATCAGCACCGCGCCCTGCGCACGGCCCACCTCGAGGGCCCGCCGCAGGCATGCCTCGGCGGCGTCGGCACCGGTGCGCACGGCGCGTCCGTCGCTCCCCGCGGCCAGCAGCCGGCTCTTGGCGATCAGCAACGCCCCCTCGTGCAGGCGCTCGCCCGTGCGCTCGACCTCGGCGAGCCCCTCGTCGAGCCTACCCAGGGCGGAGCGGCGGTTCCCCTCGATCGCGTCGGCCGCCGCCAACATGCCGAGGTACGACGGCCGCAGCAGCGCCGCCCCGGTCGCCTCGACGGCGGCGACCCCGTCGCGCAGCACCGGGATCCCGAGGTCGGGCTTCCCCTGCATCACGAGCGCCCATCCGCGGTTGACCGTCGCCATGCCGAGCACGTGTGGAAACCCGTGCTCCTCGGCGAGCCGGGCCGCTTCGGCCGAGGCCGCCTCGGAGGCGGCCCAGTCGCCGAAGACCTGCTGCGTGACGCCCGCGGCGTGCCGCGCCCAGGCCAACGTGAAGGCGTCGCCCGCCCGCTCGGCCAGCGCCAGACCCGCGCGGTCGAGGGTCACGGCCTCGTCCAGCCGCCCGAGCAGCGCAAGCGTCCAGGCGAGCCACAGCGAGCAGGCGACGCCCGGGTCGTAGCCCCCGTAGACGAGCACGTGCTCGCGATGCGTCGCCGGATCGTAGTCGCGTAACGCGGCCTCCAGGTGCCCGCGCGCGCCGGCGAACGCCGCCGTGTGGAACAGCGTGGCACCGTGGCCGTAGTGCGCCTGCACGCTCAGCGCGCGGTCCTCGGGATGGTCCGCCGCGTGCGCGAGCAGCACCTCGCCCAGCCGGGCCGCCTCGGCCAGCTCGGCGCGCACGTGATGATAGGAGACGAGGCCGCGCAGCACGGAATACAGCTCGGGGGTGGCAGGCGCCGCGTCGCACAGCACCCGCGCGCGCGCGAAGGCCTGCTCGGTCTCGGGCGCCGCATAGCCGCGGGTCGACATGAGCAGCGTCGCGCTCGCTACGACGAGGCTGCGCTCCCGCTCGGCGAGATCGGGCGCGGCGGGGATGCGCGCGAGGGCGACAAGGGCGGCGTCGAGGTGGGCGACGGCCTCCTGCGAGGCGTGGCGGTCGAGCGCGGCCCGCGCCGACAGCTCGTGGTAGCGCAGCGCGCGCGCGTCGTCGCGGCCGCGCGTGAAGTGCATGGCGAGCTCGGCCGCACGCTCGGCGGCACGAGGGCCGAACGCGACCTCCTCGCGCAGCCCGATCGCGCGGTGCAGACGGACGCGGCGTGCCGCGCCGACGCCTTCGTAGAGCACGTGGCGGTAGAGCGCGTGCAGGAACCGGTACCGGCCGCTCACCGAGCCGTCGGGCCATTCCGCGACGCCGGCCTCGGCAATGAGCGCCCCCTGGGCCGCCGACGTCTCGCACGCCTCCTCGACCGCCTCGGGATCCTCGGCCAACGCCGCCGCGACGGCGGCCACCGCGAACTCCTCGCCGGCGACGCTCGCGACTTCGAGCACCCGCCGGACGGCGGGCGCGAGGCTCTCCAAGCGGCGCGCGATCAGATCTCGAAGACCCGTCGGCACCCGGTCGGGCAGCGTCTCGACGGGACCCACCACGCGCCAGCGCCCGTCGCGTCGAGCGAGCACGCCGCGCGTGACGAGGTCGTTCACCACGTTGACCATGAACAGCGCGTTGCCGTCCGTGCGCGCGTGGACCCACGACGCGAGGCGGCGCATCTCGCCCGGGAATCCCGCCGCGAAGCGGGCCCCGAGGTACGCGGCCACGTCGGCCATCGAGAGCAGCTCGAGCGCGACCTCCTCGCAGCACCCGATCGCCCGCAGCTCGCGCCGGACCGCGCGCAACGGGTGGTCGTGCACGATCACGTCCGCGGGGCGGAGGCTCCCGATCACCATGAGCCGCGCCGGCCCCCGTCGCCGCGCGAGGCAGGCCAGCAGGTCGACGGTGGAGGGATCGCTCCACTGGAGGTCCTCGAGCACGAGCACGAGGGGCTGGTCCCGGGTGAACACCTCGAGCGCATCGGCGATCTCGCGCAGCATCCGTGCCGGGACGGCGGCGATCGTCGTCCCCGCCCGGGGCGCGACGCGGCCCTCTCCCGCGAGCCCGGGGAGCTGCGACGTCCACGTGGGCGCGTGGCGGCGGAGCACAGCACTCAGCTCGGCGCCCGCGGCGCCGCGCGCGAGGTTGCCGAGCGCCTCGAGCACCGGCAGGTACGCCTCCCCTTCCCCGTACTGCTCGAGGCATTGGCCCCAGGCCGCCGCCGTGCCTCCGCGCGCCACCTCCGCGACGAAGCGCTCGATGAGGGTCGTCTTGCCGATCCCCGCCTCGCCGGTGACGAGCACGATCCGGCGCGATCCCGCGGCGGCCCGCGCGAACGTGCCGTGGAGGATCGCCAAGTCGCCCGCGCGACCGACGATGGGCGTCGCCTCCGGCACCGGCCCGCCGGACCGCGGCCGCGCCGCAACCGGATCGAGGCCGATGAAGCGGTAGCCGTCGCGTCCGACCGTCTCGAGGAAGCGCGGCGCATCCGCGTCGTCGCCGAGGGCCTCGCGAATGGCCCGGACCGCGACCTTGAGGACGGCCCGGGTGACGACGGTGCCGGCCCAGAGCGTCCGGAGAAGCTCGTCCCGGCCCACCACGACGCCCGGCCGCGTAGCGAGGTAGCACAGGACGGCGAGCGGGCGGGGCTGGAGCGGGACCGGCTGATCGTCCTTCCACAGGCGCGCTCCGTACGGATCGAGCCGGAAGGGTCCGAAGGTGATCGCCGTGATCGCCTGCGCCATGCAGAGGGGCCCACGCCGCGGTCCCGCACGGGTCGTGAAGCACGGATGCGTGGCGATCGGCAAGGCGGCGCGCGCTTCCGACGACGGCGCCGCGGGTGTAGGCGAGGCGCATGGACGTGTTCGACGCGATGCGGACCTGCCGCGCGATCCGGCGCCTGCGGCCCGATCCGATCCCGGCAGCGCTGCTGCGCCGCATACTCGAGGCCGCGAGCTGGGCGCCGAGCGGCGGCAACCGCCAGCCCTGGCGCTTCCTCGTCGTGCAGGAGCCGCGGCTCAAGGCCGCGCTGCGCGACCTCTACGGGCCGACCTGGCGCGCCTATCGCGAGCAACGCGGCCGGCTCGCCGCGGAGCTGCCCGCGGACCGCCGCCGCCGCGCCGAGCGGGGGCTCGCGGCCGGCGACCACCTGGCCGCGCACCTGCACGAGGCGCCGGCGATCGTCGTGGTGTGCGCGCGCCTGAAAGATCTGATGATCACCGATGCGCAGCTCGGCCGTCCGTCGGTGGTCGGCGGCGCGTCGATCTACCCTGCCGTGCAGAACCTGCTGCTCGCGTGCCGGGCCGTCGGGCTCGGCGCCGTGCTGACGACGCTGCTCTGCCTGCACGAGCCCGAGGTGCGGGCGCTGCTGGCTATCCCCGACGGCTGGGCCACCTGCGCGCACGTGCCGATCGGATGGCCGGCGGCACGAGGTTACGGCCCGGTCGAGCGCAAGCCCGTGGCGGCGCTCGCGTTCGCCGACCGCTGGGGCGCGCCGCTCAGCCTGCCGCTACCGTCCCCTACGCCCCCGGCCCGATCCACACCATCGAGAACTCGGGTGAGAACGCAGGGGCGGCGAAGAGGCTGATCGCCCCGCCGCTGTTCTGCCGCAACGTCACCTCGACGTAGTCCCCGGCGGCGAGGCTCACGCCCTCAGGGTACCGCTCCGCGCGCGCCGCGCGCGAGCGTGAGGAGCATCGCGTCGAGCGTGGCCCCGATCTTCCGGCCGTGGAGGTGCTGGAGCTGGCCGGCGAGACCGTCGAGCCCGTGCTTGAGCGCCTTGAGCGCCTTGGCGCCGCGTCGTCCCGGCTTCCCGGCCTTCTGCACGAGCTTCGTCAAGTGCTTCACCGCGTGCAGCAGGTGGCTCTTCACCGATTTCTTGACGTCTCCACGCGCCGCGCCCTCAAGAGCGGCGGCAATCTGGTCGAGGTAGCAGGCGACCCCGCCGAGGCCCGCTCCGCAGCCGACGTCGAAGCCGACCGCGTCGCTGGCGGCGAGGAGGGCCGACGTCCCGGCGAAGCTCGCGGTGAGCGTGCCGTTGCCGAGCCCCGCGGGCGTGAGCGGGCACGTCGCCATGCCCCGACCGTCGGTGGCTGCGGAGCAGTGCGCGCCGCCGAGCGCGAACGCCACCGTCGCGCCGCCGACGGGCGCCGGGGGGCGGGCGGACACGTCGGCGAGCGCGGCGACGACGCCGACGGGCCTCCCGGGCACGCCGGCGGTCGGGCTCGGGTTGAGCGTGAGGAACGTGACGTGCGGTCCCGCGGTCCACGTCACCTGCGCCGTGTTCGAGGTGAGCGAGGTGTTGCCCGGGGTCGCGGTGGCGATCACGAGGTCGCGGCCCTGGCTCGCGCCGACGTAGCGGAGCGCCGCCCGGCCGGAGGCGTCCGCGCGCACCATCCGCACCTGCGGGTTCGCGCCCGTGACCGAGAAGAACACCGGGGTGCCTGCGAGCGAGCCGAGCGCCGCGCCGACGTTCTCGAGCGTCGCCGTGAAGGTCTGGGCGCTGCCCTGCGCGGGGCCGGGGGTGACGATCGTGGGCGTGAGGACCAGCGACGGCGTCGGATTGGTCGCCGCGAAGCTGCAGCTCCCGTCGGCGTTGCCGAGCTTGTAGACGACCGTGCCCGTGCCGTCCACGGCGTAGAGGCAGCCGTCGGGCCCCGTGAGCCCGCCGCCGATGCCGTGCGCGAGCGGAGTCGCGGTGGGCGGAGTCGCGGTGATGTCGGTGAGCTGCAGGTCGCCGCCGCTGGTGAGCGTGATCAGCGAGCGCGCCTCGCCGTCCGCGCCCACCTGCCCGATGTTCACCCAGAAGCTCGAGGTCACGCCGGTGAGCGGCGTGACCACGGGCGGCGTCGGGCCGTTCGTGCCGGTCACGTGGATCACCGGCGGCTTCGAACCCGTGTAGCCGGTGACCACGTAGAGCGAGCCGTTCGGCGCGAACACGAGCTTGCCGTTCGGCGTCGAGGGGAGCGTCGCATACGTCTCGACGGTCGGGCTCGCCGCCGTCGGATTGCGGATGCGGTAGATCGCGGGGTCGTCGGAGCCGGCGCCGAAGCACTCGCCGTCGAAGAACAGGTCGCCGCTCAGCGGATCGACCGCGAGGCTGCTCGGACAGCGGTAATTCGACGCCACCGCGCGGAGCACGCCGCCCGTCGCGGGGTCGAGCTGCAGGACCGCGCCGGTGGTGAAGTTGCCGGTGGTCGCCGCGCGCGTCGCGTAGAGGCTGCCATCGGGGCCGAAGGTCGGCCAGCCGAGCGTCGGACCGACGGTCCCGAGCCGGCTCGCGCTCGACGCCGAGCCGCCCGTGGCCGGCAGCTTGAAGACGTCGCCGTTCAGGAAGTCGTAGAGGAAGGCGCTCGCGCCGAGGAACCCCGGCGGCGAGATCCCCGAGCATCCCCCGAAGTTGACGCCGCCGTAGGAGAGCGAGGCCGACGCGAAGCCGCCCGCGAACGGCGTCAGCGCATAGCCGGGGGCGGCCGTCGGCGGTGGGGCGTTGTTCCCGCAGGCGGTGCCCGCGCCGTTGCCGAAGGTCACCACCGCGCTGCCCGGGACCGGCAGGTCGCCGTCGCTCGCGTCGACCGCCGTGTACGTGACCGTCTCGTTCACCTGGTCGGTGGCGGTGAACCGGATCTGCCCGCTCCCGTCGGTCACGCTCGGGCTCGGCCCGGTGACGAACGAGTGGCCGGCCCCTTGCGAGAGCGTGACCTCCTTGCCCGGCGTCGGGCGGCCGAGCGCGTCCTCGAGCGTGACCGTGATCGTCGTGGTGGACGTCCCGTCGGCGGTGACGTTCGTCGGATTGGCCCCGATGCCCGCGGAGGCGGCGGCCGGCACGACGAAGGGCAGCGCCGGCGTGTTGGTGAGCTGCACGCCGTCGGTCGTGTCGGTCGCGGTCAGGATCACGTTCTCCGCAACGAGGTCGGTCAGCGTGAAGACGGCGCGGCCGTCGGCGTTCGAGACGGCGCTCGCCGGGGCGATCGTCGCGTGGCTGCCGCCGCCGGCGGTGAGCGTGACCGTCTTGCCGCTCACCGCGTGCCGGCCGGCGTCGAACAGGCGGACGATCACGTATCCCGCCGATGTGCCGTCGGCGGGCACCGCGGCGGACGTGTCGAAGCCGGAGATCACCTGCGTGTCGAGCGCCGGGGAAGCGATCGAGACCCCGGGGTCGGGCACGCCGATGGCCTGGCCGCCGAGGCGCGCGATGATCTCGCCGACGTCGGGGGAGCCGAGCCCGACGTGGGCGAAGTCGCTGCCGAGCGCGGCGGCGTTGCGGAACGCGGCCGTCCCTGCCAGCGGATAGAGCGCGGCGTTGGCGAAGCCGACGTCGTGACCGATCGCCTGGTTGACGAGCGCCATGTACGCCGCCCACAGCGGCGCGGAGAAGCTCGTCCCGCCGTAGAGCGCGCCGCTCGGGCAGCCGCCGGCGGTCGCCTGGCAGATCATCACGCCGTTGGCCGGATCCGCATTGGCCACCACGTCGGGGACCGAGCGATTGGCGGCGGGGTTGAGCCCGTCCTGATAGCTCGGCCGGGCGAAGAAGCGGCTCACGCCGAAGCCGCCCTGCCCCGTCGGCGGTGTCGCCGCGGAGCCGTCCCACCAGCTCTCGTGCACGTAGGGGTTGCCCTGCCCGGCGGTCACCAGCGACCCGCCCACCGCGGTCGCGTGCGGGGCGTCGGCGGGCACCGCCACCGTGTTCGGGCTGCCGTCGAGACACGTGCTGCCCGTGTCGCCGGCGCCGTTGAAGATGCTGACGTTCGACATGGCGGCGTTCTGGAAGATGGCGTCGATCCCCTGCACGTCGGCGAGCGACGTCTGGTCCTCGCAGTACGCCCAGCTGTTGCTGATCACGGTCGCGCCGCCGCTGATCGCCGCATTGAACAGCGCCTGGAACGAGCCGGGACCGGAGAACGGTGCGTCGTAGACGACGATCTTCGCATCGGGCACGATCGTCATCACGGTGTCGATGTCGAGGAGCACCTCGTCCTGGCTCGTCCCGGGCGCGGCACCGCCGCCCACGTGCACCTGGCTCAGGTTGTCGAGCTGCGAGGCCGGCAGGCCGAGCAGCGCCGCGTAGTCGGCGACGTCGCTCGGGTCGAACGTGTCGAACTCGACGAGCGCGACGGTCTGGCCGGCGCCGCTCGCGGCGACCGCCGGCCGCGTCCCGGCCGCACGGCTGCGGACCAAGGGAGAATACCCGGGGGGACAGGGATCGCTCGGGCCGACGATGCTCATCCAGTTGTAAATGAACTGGTACCGCGGATCGAGGAAGTCGAAGTTGAAGTCCGTGTCGTTCTCGGCCGCCTGCTTGGCGGCGGTGAGGCATTCCTTGTACGGGTTCATGCCGCCACGGGTGCAGATCTTCTGGCCGAACGGCGGCTCGATCGGGGCGAGCGCCAGCGCACAGATCGTCGTGTAGAAGCCGAGGCGGAGGGCCCTCACCGTCGCCTGCGGCCGGGCGAGGTTCGCGAGACCCGCGACCGTCTGCACGTGCGCGGCGAGCCCGCGCGGCAGCGCGGGATCGACGTCGTTTGCGAAGAAGACGCGGTCGCCGAGCCGGTAGTCGGCGAGACGGACGTCGAGCAGGCGCTCCGCCGCGGCCCGGGTGCCGCGCACGGTGAGCGTGAGCCGATTCGCCGACTCGGAGACCACGGCGAAGCCGTGGGCCTCGAGGTGACGGCGCAGGCGCGCGTAGACGCCGCGCGACGGCCCGAAGCGATCGGCGATCTGCCGCTGGGTGAGGTACCGCCGGTAGTGAGACGACGCCGGGTCGCCGAGGCTGGCGAGGTAACGCTCGAACCCGGCCTGATCGTCGTGCCGCAGCACGAACGTCAGGGTGAGCGGCGCGCGCTCCTCGCCCGGCGTGGGCGCGATCGGGACCGCGGCGCCCAACGAGCCGAGGACGTGCCCCGGCAGGCGCGTCGTCCCGGCAAAGGCCGGCGAGCTTCCAGCCACCAGCGCCATAGCCAGGACCGTCAAGAGAGAATGCGAATGCCCTGCCATCGAGGCGCTCCAATACCGCAACTGCCCGCCGCGGGGGAAGCGCGTCGCGAGGCCCGCGCGCCGGGAGATCTCCGCCGCCAGCGCGTCGGCCAGCCCCGCGGCGGTGCCGTCGGTCAGGATCGCGACGTCGAGGTCGCTGCCCGAACGCGCCTCGCCGCGGGCCCGCGAGCCGAACACCCACGCGGCGACGACCCGACGATCGGCGGCGGCCACCGCCGCCACGACACGCTCCGGGTCCTCCGCCGCCATGCGACGGCGAGCGTAGAAGCGCCCCTTGCGGGCCGTCGAGCCGTTGCCCGGCCGGCGGCGAGGGGCTATCGTCGGTGGTGGGTGGAGATCATCGTCAACGACGAGCCACGCACGGTGGACGCCGGCGCCACGGTGGCCGATCTGGTGACGGCCCTCGGCCTCGGCCGGCGGCGCATCGCGGTCGAGGTGAACACCGCGGTGGTCCCGCGTGCGGCGTACGGCACGACGGCGCTCGCCGAGGGCGACCGCGTCGAGGTCATCCATTTCGTCGGGGGCGGGTGAGATGGCGGCTGATGCGTTCCTCCTCGCCGGCCGCGAGTACCGGTCGCGGCTCATCGTCGGCACCGGCAAGTACCGCTCGTTCGAGGAGACGCGGCAAGCCGTCGAGGCATCGGGCGCCGAGATCGTCACGGTGGCCGTGCGTCGCGTGAACATCACCGATCCGGCCAAGGAGAACCTCCTCGACCACCTGCCGCCCGAGCGCTGGACGATCCTCCCCAACACCGCCGGCTGCTTCACGGTGGAGGAAGCCGTGCGCACCTGTCGGCTCGCTCGCGAGGCGGGCGTCGGCACGCTCGTCAAGCTCGAGGTGATCGGCGACGAGCGGACGCTCTTCCCCGACGTGCCGGCCACCGTCGAGGCGGCGAAGGTGCTGGTGAAGGAAGGGTTTCAGGTGATGCCCTACGTCACGGACGACCCGGTGGCGTGCAAGCGCCTCGAGGAGCTCGGGTGCGTGGCGGTGATGCCGCTCGCGGCGCCGATCGGCTCGGGGCTCGGCATCCGCAACCCCTGGAACCTCCAGATCATCGTCGAGCAGAGCCGTGTGCCGGTGATCGTCGACGCCGGGGTCGGCACGGCGTCGCACGCGGCCGAGGCGCTCGAGCTCGGCTGCGACGCGGTGCTGATGAACACCGCGATCGCCGGCGCGCAGGACCCGCTGCTCATGGGCGAGGCGATGCGGCTCGCGGTCGAGGCGGGCCGCAAGGCTTACCTCGCCGGGCGTATCCCGCAGAAGCTCTACGCGACGGCGTCGAGCCCGCTCACCGGGTTGATTCGCTGACGGTCGGCGCATCCCGTGCCGGCGAGCGTGCCACGGCTGATGCTCGTGACCGACCGGTCGGCGACCGCCGGGCGCGATCTGCTCGACGTGGTCGTTGCGGCGCTCGACGCCGGGCTGCCGGCGGTGCAGCTCCGCGAGAAGGATCTGCCGGGGCGCCCGCTGCTCGCGCTCGCCGAGCGGCTGCGCGCGGCCACCATGCGCGCGGGCGCGCTGCTCCTGGTGAACGACCGCGTCGACGTGGCGATCGCCGCCGGCGCCGACGGCGTGCATCTGGGCGGCGGGGCGCTGCCCCCGGCGGTGGCGCGGCGGCTGCTGCCCCCGGGCGCGCTCGTCGGCGTATCGATTCACGCGCCCGGGGAAAGCACCGCCGACGCCGACTTCGCGTTCTTCGGACCCGTGTGGGACACGCCGGGGAAGGCGGCGGCCGGGCCGGCCCGACTCGCCGAGGCCGTCGCAGCGGCGGCCGTGCCCGTGCTGGCAATCGGCGGCGTCACCGCCGAGCGTGCACCGGCGGCGCGCGCGGCGGGCTCTGCGGGCGCCGCCGTGATCCGCGCCGTGCTGGCCGCCGCCGATCCCGCCGCCGCCACGCGCGCGCTCCTCGCCGCGCTGGCGTGATCCCGCGCCGGCGTGGCAAGCTGGACGGCGATGCCCTGGACGCCGTGGGTCCCGTGGGTCTTCCTGGCCGTGAGCCTCTGGGGAGCGTGGTTCACGTACAACGGGCTGCGGCCGACGTACCGCGGCGGGCGCCGCGCCGTGCTCAGCTTCTTCGCGGGCTGGCTCACCACCGAGCTGGCGCTGCACCACGTGGCCTGGCAGGCGCTGTTCACGCTCGGCTTCGTGTGGCTGGGCGCGCTCGGCGCGTGGCCCGGCTGGCTCGGGCTCGCGGTGACGCTCGCGTCGTGGGGCGGCCTCGTGCGCATCTGGCGGGCGGCGCACCTCGCCGAGGACGCGGTCGAGGCGGCGCTCCGGGCCGGGCTCGGCGAGCGCTACGCGCAGGCGATCCCGGCCGATCTGCGCGCGCGCCTCTCGCCCGCCGTCGACTGGAAGCAGCTCCTCCTGCCGATCCCCGTGCTCCACCCCGAGGTCGAGCGCGTGCGCGACCTCGTCTACCATCGCGAGGGCCGCCGCGCGCTGCGCCTCGACGTCTACCGCCGCCGCGACCGGCCGACCGGGTGCCCCACCCTTCTCCAGATCCACGGCGGAGCGTGGATCGTCGGCAGCAAGAACGAGCAGGGCATCCCGCTGATGGTTCATCTCGCCGCGCGCGGCTGGGTGTGCGTGGCGGCCAACTACCGGCTCGCGCCGCGTGCGACCTTCCCCGATCCCCTGATCGACCTGAAGCGTGCGATCGCGTGGATCCGCCGCCACGGCCCCGAGCACGGCGCCGATCCCGACTTCCTGGTGGTCACGGGCGGGTCGGCCGGCGCGCACTTGGCGGCGCTGGTGGCGCTCACGCCGAACGCGCCCGAGTTCCAGCCCGGCTTCGAGGACGTGGACACGGCGGTGGCGGGCTGCGTGGCCTTCTACGGCGTTTACGACTTCACCGACGCCCGGGGCAACTGGCCGCACCGCGGCCTCGAGCGGCTGCTCGAGCGGCGCGTGATGAAGTCGAAGCTCGCGCGCGCGCGGACGGCGTGGGAGCGGGCGTCGCCGATCTACCACGTCGGGGCGCACGCGCCGCCCTTCTTCGTCATCCATGGCGACCGCGACACGATGGTGCCGGTGGCCGAGGCGCGGCGCTTCGTCGACGCGCTGCGGGGCGCCTCGGAGCAGCCGGTCGTCTACGCCGAGATCCCCGGCGCGCAGCACGCGTTCGAGATCCTTCCGTCGCTGCGCACGACGTTCGTGGTCCACGGCGTCGAGCGCTTCCTCGCCTGGCTCTACGGCCGGCGGGCGGCCGCCTCCCGGACGCGCGAGACCGCCGCGAGGTGACGTGCGCCGCTTCGGCGTCACCCTCCTGCTGCTCGTCGCCGCCGCCCCGGCGGCGGCGCGGCACGTCCCCGTACACGACGCGCTCTGCGTTTCGGTCTCGGCGGGCCCCCTGCTCGGCGCCTCCGCGGTCGCCCGCGAGGCGTATCTCGGCGCGCTCGACGACCTCGGCTGGCGCGGGCTCCGCACCGACTTCACCTGGACCGCGCTCGAGCCCGCGCGCGGGGCGTTCGCCTTCGCCGATTACGACGACTTGGTCAGCCGCGCGAGCGCGCACGGCATCGGGGTCCTCGGCATCCTCGACTACGGGAACCCCTGGGCCGCGCCGCAGGCGCCGGCGGGCGACGATCACTACCCGCCCGCCGACCCGGCCGACTTTGCCGCCTTCGCGGGAGCGGCCGCCAGGCACTTCGCGGGACGGGTGGCCGCGTGGGAGCTCTGGAACGAGGAGAACAATCCGACCTTCTGGAAGCCCGCCCCCGATCCGGGAACGTACGCGCGGCTCGCGCTATTGGCGGCGCGGGCGATCCACGCCGCCGGCGCGCGCGTGCCGGTGGCGACCGGCGGGCTCGCGCCGACCTTCGACTTCCTCGCCTACCACCAGGACTGGGGCTTCCTCGCCGCAGCCGCCGCCGCGCACCGTGGATGGCTGCGCGGCTTCGACGCGGCCGCCGTGCACCCGTACACGTTCCTCCAGACCCCCGCCCCAGAATTCGACACGAATGCCATCGGCCCGTCGGTGCCGCACCAGCTCGCCGACTTCCGCGCGCGCCTCGCGGCGGCCGGCGGCGGCCGCCTGCCCGTGTGGGTGACCGAGATGGGGTGGTACACCGCACCCGACAGCGGGACCCCCCTCTTCCCGCCCGGCGTGAGCGAGGACGACCAGGCGCGCTACCTGGTGCGCGGCACCGCGCTCGCGCTCGCCGCCGGCGCCGAGCGGGTCTGCTGGTACACGCTCACCGACTTCGCGAACTTCCTCCACGACAAGGAAGCGGCGTTCGGTCTACTGCGCTGGAATCCCGATCCGGCGCCCGGCGCGCTCGTCCCGAAGCCCGCCTACACGGCGGCGCGCACCTTTGCGGCGATACTCGGAGACACGCGCTTCGGCCGCGACCTCTCGGCCCGGCTCGGCGTCGAGGCGGCAGGCGGCTACGCGCTCGCATTTCGGGGACGGGCTCGCACCGTGCTCCTCCTCTGGGCACCCGGCGCCGCCGTGCCGCTGCGGCTCACGCCGTCGGGGCGCGTGCGCGCCGCGCGCGTCATCGCGCAGGACGGCACCGTGACGGCGCTCGACGCGCGCGCTCCGATCACGTTGACGCTCGGGCCGAGCCCGGTCTACCTCGAGCTCGAGGAGGGAGACGCATGAGCTGCATCTTCTGCCGGATCGTCGCCGGGGAGATCCCCGCCGAGGTGGTGGCCCACGACGCGGGCGCGGTGGCGTTCCTCGACGTGCAGCCGCTCGCCGACGGGCACGTGCTGGTGGTGCCGCGGGCGCACGTCGCGCGCCTCGAGGAGATGCCCGCCGCCGACGCCGACGCGCTCTTCCGCACGGTCGTGCGGCTGGTGGGCCCCGTGCGCCGGGCGCTCGGCGCCGAGGCGACGACGGTCGGCGTCAACGACGGCGCGGCGAGCGGACAGACCGTGCCGCACGTCCACGTCCACATCGTGCCGCGCTGGACCGGCGACGGCGCGGGAACGATCCACACGATCTTCCCGCGCACCACGCGCCGGACGCTCGCCGAGGTGGGCGCGGCGATCCGCGGCGCGCTCGGCTGACGCGCCTCAGGAGGCGCGCGACGCCACCGAGCGCGCCCAGCGGTAATCGGGCTTGCCCGACGGCGAGCGCACGACGCGCTTGACGAGGCAGAGCCCCCGCGGCACCTTGTAGCCGGCGATCCGCGAGCGGCAGTGCGCCTGGAGGTCGTCGAGGGTGGCGCGGGCGCCGGGCCGCAGCTCGACGACCGCGGTGACGCGCTCGCCCCAGCGCTCGTCGGGCACGCCGACGACCGTGCAGTCGAACACGGCCGGGTGCGACTTGACCGCCGCCTCCACCTCCTCGGGGAAGACCTTCTCGCCGCCGGTGTTGATGGAGACCGAGCCGCGGCCGAGCAGCGTGATCCGCCCGTCCGCTTCCACCGTCGCCCAGTCGCCCGGCATCGCCCAGCGCACGCCGTCGTAGGTGACGAAGGTCTCGGCGGTCTTCTCGGGATCCTTGTAGTACTCGAGCGGGATGTCGCGGGCGCGCGCGATCTTGCCGATCCGCCCCGAGCCGGGGGGAATCGGCCGGCCGGCCTCGTCGAGGACCGCCGTCGTGCCGATGCGCGACACGGTGGGCCCCCCCTTCATCGCGGTCGCCCCGGGCTGCACCATCACCATGCCGTTGTTGCCGCCCTCCGACGACCCGACGGCGTCGATCATCACGAGGTTCGGGAAGCGCTCGAAGAACTGGTCCTTCACCGACGGCGAGAACGTCGCCGCGCTCGAGGTGAGGAGGTAGAGCGACGAGAGATCCCACCGCGCGTCGGGCGCGGCCAGGGCCTCGACGAGCGGGCGGCCCATCGCGTCGCCGGTGATCATCAGCGAATTGACCTTCTCCGCCTCCACCAGCGCCCACACGCGCCGGGCGTCGAACCGGCTCATGAGCACGACCTTGTTGCCGAGGAAGCTCTGTCCCATGACCGCCCACTGCGTCGCCCCGTGCATGAGCGGGGCGATGGGCAGGAACGTGAGGGGAACGCCCGCCTTCGCCTTCTCGACCAGGTACTCCGGGTAGGGCGCGCGCTCGTTGGTCATCGGGTCGATGCCGCCGCCGAGCGCCATGAAGACGTCGACGTGGCGCCAGACCACCCCCTTCGGCATGCCCGTGGTGCCGCCGGTGTAGAGGATGTAGCGGTCGTCGGGCGAGCGCGGTGGGAAGTCGCGCGCCGGCGAGGCGTCCGCGAGCGCGGCCTCGTAGTCGGCCGAGCCGAGGACCCGGGCGTCCTCCCCGCTGCCGTCGTCGACGCAGACCGCGTGGCGGAGCAGGGGCATCGCCTCCCGGACGCCGGCCACGCGCGGGGCGAACTGCCGCTGATAGACCAGCGCTTTGAGGTCGGCGTTGTCGAAGAGATAGCGCAGCTCGTCCTCGACGTAGCGATAGTTGATGTTGATCCAGACCGCGCGCAGCTTGAAGACGGCCCACAGCGTCTCGACCCACTCGACGGAGTTGAGCGCGTAGATGCCGACGTGGTCGCCCGGGCCGACGCCGTGCGCGGCCAGGTGGTGCGCGAGGCGGTTGGCGCGCGCCTCCATCTCGCGGTACGTGCGTCGCTTCCCGTCGCAGACGAGGTACTCGCGCTCGCCGAAGTGGTCGACGGCGTGCTCGAAGAGGTCGGCGAGGTTGAACTGCATCGGCGGGAATAAGACCACGATCCCGGCGTGCCGCTCAAACGCTAGCGCACCTCGATCGGGTTGGTCTCGACGGTCTCGGGCGTGCGCTCCACCCGGGGCTCGCAGGTGCGCAGCACCAGCCGCGCCCGCCCGCGCGCGGGCGCGGCCGGGACGCGGAACTCGGCCCCCGTTGCCTCGGCCGCGAGGCAGCCCTCGCCCGGCTCGCCACCCGCGGCGAGCGGCACCGCGGCGGGCGCGCCGCGCTCGGGGATGAGGGTCGCGGTACGCGCGAGCCGCACCGGGGGGACCGTGAGCGCGTGCAGCGCCACCGCGATCGGCTCGCCCGCCGCGTAGCGGTCGAACTCGGTGCGCGCGAACAGCCGCGCGTTACCGGCCGAGAGGTTCTCGTCGACGCGCGAGGTCGCGGCCTCCCAGAACCGCGGCCGGCCGACGTCGACGTGGAGGAAGCCCTCCTCGGCGTAGTAGCCCGCACCGCAGCAGCCGAGCGCACGGACCCGCAGCCACAGCGGCCGCAACGCCGCGCGCGGGAAGGCCAAGTCCGCGGCCAGCCCTTCGGTGTGCAGCGAGCCGCCGGCGACCTGGCGGCCCCGGGCGCGGAGCCCGGCGTTGTAGTCGGGGCTGCGGTAGCCCGACATGAGCACGAGCGGCCGCCCGCCGCTCCGCTCCTGGAGCCAGCCGAGCACCTCGACGAGCCGCAGCGCGATCGGCGCCTCGCGGCCGTCGCCGCTGCGAAAGACGCGCTCGAGGCGCGCGAGCGCGCCCGGATCGTAGGTGCCGTCGGCACGCCGGTAGCGGACCGACGCGCGCGCGCCGGTGTGCGCGTTCTCGATCGCGAGCGTGCCGCCCCCCTCGACGAAGAAGCGGGCGGGGGCCGCCGCGCACGGCAGCGCCAGCGCGAGCGTCGCGGCGGCAGCGAGGCGGCACATCGACATCGACTCTAGCCGCGGCCGGCTCGCACGCAAGCTACCCAGCCCCGGCGAGGCGCCTCGCCGCGTCGGTCGCGAGCCCGACCAGTCGCGCGCCGAGGCCCGCATCGAGGCGGCCGCGCTCCATCCCGCCCTCTACCGTCGCGACGAAGCCTGCGAGCGCGTGCGCCGCGCGCGCGAGCGTGCGCCGCGCGCGGGCCGGCGGCTGTGCGCCCCCGCGGCGGACGAGCGCGCGGGCGGCGCCGACGCGCGCGCGCAGCCGGCGCAGCAGCGGCCGCGGCGCGCTGCCCGGGGCGAGCAGGCCCGCCAGCGTCTCGAGACGGCAGCCGACGGCATCGAGGCCGGCGGCCGGCTGGTGCGCGCAGATGCCGGCGACGCAGGCGTCGAGCGTGCACGGATCGCCGTCGTCGCACGCGCCCGGGTCGTCTGCGGCGCAGGCGACGGGCGGGACGAGCGTGGTCGAGGTGGTCGGATCGACTCGGCCCGTCGGGTCGAGCGTCGTGGTCGTGGAGACGACGGTCGTCGAGGTCGGCGGCAGCGTGTCGGTCGTGGTGGTGGTGGTGGTGCTGGTGGTGGTCGCGCCGCCGGCGGTCGTGGTCGTCACGGTCGTGGTCGTCGACGTCGTCGTGCTCGCCGGGGTCGTGGTCGTCGTCGAGGTCGCGAGCGTGGTCGTGGTCGGCCCCTGATCGGCGTAGAGGTAGGCGGCGCCGCTGCCGCCGCCGGCGAACCACGCGCCGACCAGCACACCCTGGCCGGCGAAGGCGACCGCCCCTCCGAACTGGTCGCTCGCGGCCGGCGACGGATCGGCGAACGTCCACAGCGGCGTCGGGCTCGACGCATCGAAGAGGAAGACCTGCCCCGCGTCGGGCAGGCTGCCGGCGCCGGCGAAGGGCGCGGCGACGAGCGCCGTCGTGCCCGCGAGGGCAACCGCGGCGCCGAAGCGCGAGTCGAGGAGCCCGGCCGGCGGCACGAAGGTCTGGAGGAGCGCGCCCGAGGCCAGGTCGAAGAGGTAGGCCGCGCCGGCGGCCGAGCCGCCGGCGGGATCGAGGGGCGCGCCGACGAGCAGCTGCGTGTCGGTCGCGGCCACTGCGGCGCCGAAGGCCGCCCCGATCGCGGGCCGCGGGCTCGTGAACGTGCGCAGGAGCGCCCCGGTGGTGCCGTCGAGCAGGTAGACGGCGCCGGCGTTGGCGAGGCCGTTGCCGTCGTAGGGGGCGCCCACGATGAGGCTCGCGCCCGCCGCAGCGACGGCCGTGCCGAAGCGCGCGTAGGCCGTGGGCGCCGGGTTGGCCGCCTCGAGGAGCGTCGCGCCCGTGTCGGGGTCGACGAGGTAGACGGCACCCGCGGCGGCGGCGCCGGGCGCGTCGCGGTAGGGCACGCCGACCAGCAGGCTCGATCCCACCGCGGCGAGCGCCGCGCCGAACAGCTCCGAGGCCGCGGGCGCGGGGTTCGCGATCACCCGCTCGGGCACCCCGCCGCCGAGCGGAAAGAGCGTCACGGCGCCCGCGCGGGGCGCGCTTCCGCCGGCGTCGGGCGAGCCGACCGCGAGGTGCGCGCCCACGGCCGCGAGCGCGCTCCCGAACTGGTCGCCGGCCGCGGCGCCGAACAGCGTCGCCAGCAGCCCGCCGGAGGCCGGATCGAAGAGGTAGACGGCGCCGGCGTCGGTCCCGGCCGAGTCGTTGCGGCTCGCCCCGACGGCGATGGCGCCGCCCGCAGCCGTCACCGCCGCGCCGAAGACGTCGTAGCGGACCGGCACCGGCTCGGCGAAGCTCTGCGCGAGCACGAACGGGACGGCTGCCGCCGGCGCCGCGCGCAGGAGGAGGAAGGCTCCGACGGCGAGCCCCGCGCGTGTCAAGGCGCTGACTCCGCGTCAGCGGGAGCAACCGCGAGCCGCCGGGCGCACGGGCGTCGGGAGGTCGGGGACATCCCGGCAGCAACGCGCGTGCCGGGCAAGGCACGGGCGTCAGCCGCCCACGGCGAGCGGGAAGAAGGCGCGGCCGGCCTGCATCTCCTCGGCGAGCCAGGCGGCGAAGCCGTTCTTCACGACCCACTCGAGCCGGTCGCTGCGCCACTGCACGCGGTAGGGATCGAAGGCGGGGCGCTTCTCGGCCTCAAGGCGCCGCAGCGTCTCGAGCACGTCGGCGCCGTCCTTCTGCACCGCGGGACGCTCCTGCACGCGGGCGAGCCAACCGAGCAGCCGGGCGTGGCGATCGGGATCGGGGGCAAAGCCGAAGAAGACCGCCGCGGTGACGTGCGGGACGACCGCGATGTCGGCGAGCGAGTAGTCGCCGCAGAGGAAGTCCCCGTCGCCGAGGCGCCGCTCGAGCTCGTCGTAGAGGCGTGCGAGATCGCGCGCGGCGGTCGCGTGCATGGCTGCATGGCGCTCGCCGCGGCCGAACTCGACGACCGTCACCGCGTAGAGCGCGGCGTCGAGCTGCGTGTCGGCGAGGTCCTCGATCAGCCGGCAGCGCGCGCGGCGCCGCGGGTCGGGCGGGTAGAGCGGCGGCGTCGGCCAGCGGTCCTCGAGGTACTCGCAGATGATCGTCGAGTCGTAGAGGGCAAAGTCGCCGTCGACGATCGCCGGCACCTCGGCGCGGGGGTTCACGTGCACGAAGTCGCGCCGGTTGCAGTCGCCGCCGAGCGCCCGCACGCGCTCGAAAGGAACGCCCTTCTCGTAGAGCGCAACGCGCACCTTGCGCGCGTAAGGGCTGAAGACGTCGTCGTAGAGGGTGATCATGCGCCCCGTGTAGCCCCGGCGCCGGGGCGACGCCAGGGGTCAGGGGCGGCGCAGCGTCCGCCACCCCGCGTCCTGCTCGTCCGCCAGCAGCGCCGCGATCACCCACGCGGCGGCGGCGCCGAGGACTCCCGCGAGCGCGAGCACGTCGAGCAGAGCCATGGGCGCAGGGTACCGGCCCGAGGTTGCCGCCGGGTGAGGCAGGGATGACGAGTGCGAGAAGAAGGGCCGGACGGGTCACGATCGCGGACCGGCATGCGGGAGGCAGGTAAAGATTGCGGTAAAATCAACGCCGTAGCATTGACCGTCGGGTTCCCCTCGTGCCAAGGCGCCCCGAAGGAGGTGCACCATGCGCTTCGGTTTCCTGGTTCCCGTGTGCGCGGGCCTTGCCCTCGCCGGCATCGCGGTCGGCGTGCGCGCGGCCAGCATGCAGACGCCGCTCGACGCCGTCACCGCCGCCGTCTCGAAGCTCGGGCCGATGTACCCGAACGTCCCCGCCAAGCATCTCTGCGCGTGTGAGGACGCGGGGCTCCAAGGGACGGTGGGGTATCTGAACTGGCTGCCCCACGGGTATGGGGGCGGTAACGAGACGATCCAGGTGGTGTGCGCGTATCAGGGCTACAACATCGCCACCGGCGACGTGGCCGCGACGGGGAACTGCGTGAGCTTCGTGCTGCTCAAGTAGCCGAGCGCCGCTCGCGTCGCCGGCGTCCCGACATCGCTCTGCGCCGATGTCCGTCCGCACGAGACCCGACTGCCCATTTGCCGCCCGGCCAGCCACGGGCGAGGCCGGGTCAAGAGGTGTGTAAATCGTGAGGATCAGGCGGCAGCCTTCAGCGACTGCTTTTCCTTTACGAGCTTCCCGTCCGCGAATTTCCTCCCGTCGTAGACCGCC
>Ga0070734_10002137_pt1 | contig 25443 bp, 29 predicted proteins | sample Coa_R1_8_FD_66444 | JGI IMG/M metagenome (GOLD analysis project Ga0070734, IMG submission 66444) | Surface soil microbial communities from Centralia Pennsylvania, which are recovering from an underground coalmine fire - Coalmine... | ecosystem: Environmental > Terrestrial > Soil > Unclassified ...
AGCAGCACTTCATCAAATCCGAGTGATCGGAGCGTTTCGCTAAGGGCGGGCAGTTCGGACCGGACCCGGGCTACGGCCTGAGCCTGCTCGAAGAAAAAGTTTACGCGGATGCTCTGGGGTATGATGCGCGCATCAATTCGGGTCTGGCCGAATGGTTCCAGCTCGAGCTGAAAATACAGGTTGTAGCCGCCACGGGAGGCACCCCCCTCCCCTTTCGGATTTGAGTCGGCATCGGGCTCAATCCCCAGGTGCACCGTGGAAAATGCACCGCCGGTGAAGAGCGGGATTTGAAGCTGAAAGGGTGTGGCGTGCAATTGCGCCAAAAGATTGAGCGCTTGTTGCGTTTCAAGATGACCCAGGAAATTCGTGATGAAATCCGTCGAGCTCGTAGCGGGCTGGGTAAGCGCAGCCGAAGATGGCAGGGGCGCGCGCGGACTGGTCTCAGAAGGCAACGCCACCGGCCGGGACGAAGGAGTCTCGGCCGTCAAATCATGCTGAACCTGAAGGAGAAGCCCCTTCAGGTCGCGCGCTGCGATCTGGCCGGGGGTCGGAGCGGCCGACACAACCAACTGAGCAAGCTTGGCTTCGTAATGCAGCCCACCGTCCCGGACCAGGTGAGCCAGCCCGTCTGCGTCCAGGGTCGTCTGGGGATTGAGGACGGTTTGGAGGAATGCTTGCAGCCGGGCCACGCTGGGCAGAGACGCTTGTGGTGAACTGCCGGCAGCCAGGCGGCCCAGGGCTGCCTGAAGGTCGGCCAAAGGTGCACCGCCCGGGGATAAATCGCCAAGATGGGCACGGATCAGGCTGACTACATCCGCCTCGATGGCGGGGCCGGAACCGGCAATGTGCAGGAGCAGCTGCGGCTGAACCTCCGCCACCCGGAGTTGCACCGGCTGGCCATCCGCCACGCCCTCGAGGACCACGGCTTCAACCTGATTGCCGCCGATCGCCACCAGAAACCGGTCCGGGGCGAGTTGTTGCAGCAGCTTGCCTTCGACTTCCTGTCCCACTTGCAGGAACGAGGCTTTCTGATCCGAGCCTGGGGTGAGACTCTCGACTTCCAGGGTTGGCTGAGGCGTTAATCCTGTCACACGGACCGATACTTCCGCTCCCGTTTCCAGGCCGGGAGTACGGTCCACGCTAAATGGGGAACCGTTCAGATCCAGAATGGCTCGATCCGCGGTGGTGCCCAGAACGGTCGCGCGGATGATTTCGCCGATCTGCAGATTTCGGCCGGCACCGACGGCACGCACCGCGGCCGCTTCCAAAAGCGGCAATGCTCCTCCGCCGGCAGGTTGGGTTCCCTCGATCGGCATAGGTATTCATCATACTAACGCGCGGCTGGGCAAACCGCCACGAAACGAAAACGAACACCCGCAACCGGATCGTGTTCTCAGGCTGGGGCACAACTGGGCTCCAGCTCACCAACTTCTTCGAGGGTACTCTCCATGAGCGCATGTAGGTGCCCGTCAAACCATTCCTTTTGCTTTTCCGTGAGTCGGGCGGTCAGGAACTCCAACCCCGTGTTGAGCCGGGGCGTATACTCGCTGATGGAAAGCCCACGCTGCAGATGGTTGGCCATGTGGTCCGCCGTCGCCACCAGGCTGACGAGCGGTGCTGCCTCCCCAGCTTCCGGGACTCGGTGATGGAATTGCACGGCATTGATCATTGACGCGGGCAATTGATTCATGGAGGCGTACCAGGCTCCGAAAAAGCAGTGGTCGGTGCCGAGCACGCTCTGCTCACGTTCCAAGATGCCGGGGCCTTCTTCGAAATCCAAGGGGTCAGCCCGCTGGAACGCTTCGAAAGCGACCAGAACGATGAGGATGCGTCCCAGATCATGGCCGATCCCGCACGCGAACTCTTCGCCGTTGAACCCGAGCGTCAGTTCGCTGTTGAGGCGGCGACACAGAGACGCCGTCAACAACGAATGCCGCCACAGCCGCTCACAAGCGGCCTGCTGGGCCTTGCCGACGCGGCGAAACATGCTCTGCATACTCACCGTCAAGATCAAGTTCTGACATTCTCGTGTTCCGAGGCGAAAGACCGCCTGCTCGATGCTCTGGATCGTACGCCCCGTGCGGTACAACGCGCTGTTGGCCAGGCGCAGGATGCCCGCCGTCAGGGCCGGGTCGCGTCCGATGATGCCGGCCAAGAGGTCGAGCGAGCAATCCGGGTCTTTCAACGCGGCCATCGCTTTGAGGGCCGCATCGGGAAGCGTGGGGATCGTCCCCAGTTCTCCCACGCTATCCTTCAAGGTGTTCAGCATCGAGTCGGCCATGCCGGTTGGCTGGCGGTTCAGTCTCAGGATGCTCATAAGTATCTCAACCGGGCGCAATAGTACGGAGGGTTTTTGCCAACATCCAACTATAGACCAGAAACGGCGTGCGAATCCGCACTCCACGGGGAAACCCTTCCGCCATGCCGACGACCTTCCCATTTGCGACCTATACTTGACGCAATATAGGAGACTTCTTCTCAACGTTTTGTACCTCAGCGCGATGCTCAGCTTACCGGGAACCAGCTCGATTCCGGCAGCAATGCCGACTCTTATCGATCCCGCGAACGGTTCGGACCAACTTTCGCCGGAGCAACCAAGCGTGCCGTCCGACCAGGCGGATCCGGTGGGGCCGAAAAAATCGAGCGTGTTCGCAGACGATCTGCAGCGGGCCCTCAACAATCCTGCTCCAATCGTACAGCCGGCCCAGAATAGCCCACCTCCCAAGATTTCGCCGCCGGAACGATCGGACGTCGGTTCTGCACCGACCGGCAACCCGAGTGGATCGGGCATTAGCCCGGCACCGGTAACCCAGTCGGTTCCGCCATCCGGGAGCAGCTCGACCGGGCCCGGAACCGCCTCCGTCCCGTCGCCAACTCCACGTAACCACGTGGCAGCAGTATCCCTGGCGTCCATGGTGGTATCGGGGACGGCCCCGGGGTCCGCGTCGACGGTTGCCGGAGTAGTCGCCAGCACCGCCATCCCCGGACCATCGGCGACCCCGATCGGGCCTTCCTCTCCCGCTGTGCCATCTCTCGTTCCGAGCCCTTCGGTTGTTCAAAGTTCGGTAGCCGAAGAGCTTTCCAAGACGATTTCGGGCCCTGTGACCTTGGAAGCACACCCGGCAGGTATCACCGGAGCAGCCCAAGCCGCTGCCGGACAAGTGCAGCCGTCGGTGGCTAATGTGCTGCCCCACGCGCCAGAGGCAGTCAGCCAGATCGTGGTACCACCGGCGAAGGTTGCGGCATCAACCACGACCCAGACGCCGCTCAGCCCGCATCCTCCGGAACAGCAACCGCAACTCGTGCTGGAACCGTCGGGCCAGGCAGCGCAGCCTCAGGTTTTGACGCCCAATGCCATTCCTTCTCCGAATCCTGCATCCCCACTGACTCCGCAAAGTTTGCCGGTCAGCAGACCAGGGCAAGCGTTGCCACAGATTTCCGGCTTTGTGGTTGGCGCTGACTTTGCCAACCTGGGAAACAAAGCGGAAGGTAAGGATCACAGCGAACGAAACGATTCGGTTAGTCCGAAAGAAAGCTCCACCAGTCCGGCTCGAGATGCCGTTACTAGCTATGGATGGATTGCCGGAAAATCCGCAGTGCCGGCCAGCGAAAAAACGCCGGAACCAGGACAGGCCGCCGACCAGGTTGCTGAGTCCATCGTGGCGCGCTCGGAGTTCGTGGTGCGGGAAGGCCACGCCGAGTTCCACCTTCACCTTGAGCCCCCGGAGCTGGGAACGGTTCGCATTCACTTGACGGCCACGGACACTGGCATCAGTGCGCGCCTTTTTGTGCATGAGCCCGGTGCTCGACAATTGCTTCAGAGTCAGCTGGAGTCCCTACGGCAACGATTGCAGCAGGAAGGGATTGCGGTTGGTCGATTCGATGTCGCGGACAACGATGCCGGCTCTCGGAATTCGCGACAGGATGGGTCGGACGCGTCGGGCGGAAGTCCGGGTTTGATGGACAAGTCGAGCAAACCTCCGCGAACGTGGAGAGGGGAAGCGGCGAATTCGCGCGTGGTTGATGTGGTTGTCTGAAGCAGCAGGTTTCCTGTATTGCCCGAGAGGAGCAAGCGGTCATGGCAGTCAACGGCGTCACGACAGCCGGAACCACAACCAATGCGTTGGGTACGGCAGCCTCGAACTCGGTTTCCGGGATTTTGCAGGGCGGCGAGAGCCAATTTCTTCAGCTGCTCGTTGCTCAATTGCAGAATCAGGATCCCCTGAACCCCGTAAGCGCAACCGATTTCACGTCCCAGCTCGCGCAGTTTGCGACGGTAGACAGCATCGCGCAGCTGAACACGAACTTCTCCACGCAGCTGTTGCTTCAAGAATTGAGCCAGGGTTCCAACTTGATCGGCAAGAACATCAGCTACGTCCAGTCCGGCTCGTCGAATCTGCAGCAAGGAACCGTCAGCTCGATCCAGATCAACAATGGCCAGCTCCAGCTCACTGTGGGCCAAAACGCTGTGACCCTTGATCAAGTGCGCGGCATTCTACCGAACTCGTGATTTGTTACCCGATGTCCTCTTCTTTGATCCAGCACCTCGGAGTGGTTTAGCATGGCGAATAGTATCTTCACGGCAGTTTCTGGTTTAAGCGCGAATCAGCAGTCCCTCGACGTCGTCGGCAACAACCTGGCGAACCTCAACACGACGGCGTTCAAGAGTCAGCGCGTCCATTTCAGCGACCTGTTGTACCAAACGTTGTCCCCGGGCAGTGCGGGAGGCTCGTTCTTCAGTGGGACCAATCCCCTCCAGGTGGGCCTGGGCGTGCGGACGGAATCGGTCGATTCGGACTTCCAGCAGGGCGAACTCCAGGCGACCGGCAATCCCCTGGACCTGGCCATCCAAGGCAATGGTTTCTTTGTGGTTAATGACGGGGTCCGCGACCTGTACACCCGCGCCGGAGCGTTTGGCGTGGACGGGCAGAACTTCCTGGTCGATCCCGGTACCGGCGACCGTCTGCAGCGTTTTGGGAGCTTGGGCGAAGGGTCCGCCACCTCGCCGGCGTTTCAGATTCCGGGATCGTCCGACATCAAGATTCCCTATGGCTCTGCCATTCCCGGCCAGGTCACCTCAAACGTGACCCTTCAAGGAAATCTGAGTTCCAATGCCGTCGGGCCGCTCGCCCAGGTGCTGACGACCAGCCAGGCCTTCAAAACCGGCGGAGCGCCCGCCACGGCCAACACGCTCTTGAACTCTCTGGACGACAGCACCGCGGCGTATGGGGGCACGGACTCCATCCGTATCCAGGGGACTACAACCACCGGCGCCACGGTCAACGTAACGCTCTCCGTCGGAGCCACGACCACACTTGGGGATGTCGTCAACAAAATCAACGCCAGCTTTCCCGGATCCACAGCAACGATCGACGCCAGTGGCAACGTGGTGGTCACGAATAACGCCACCGGTCCCTCTCAGCTGAGTCTGAGCATCTCGGATTCTGCGGGCAACGTTGGCGGCCTGAAATGGAGTGATCACATCCTGAATGTGACGACCACGGGCAAGAATGGGGATACCTTCAACACCGCCATTCAGATCTATGATAGCCAGGGAACGGCACACACCCTGAGCCTGACATTCCAGAAAACCGCATCCGATACCTGGAGCCTGACCGGCAGCATCCCCGCTGCCGACGGTTCGGTGGTCAACGGCACGGTGAATGGAATCACGTTTAACGATAACGGCTCTCTCCGCCTGGTGACGGGCAACGCGCAGATGACGTTCCAGTTCAAAAACATCTCGACCCAGCAAACGGTCAACTTCAACGTCGGTACGCTGAATGGGTTCGATGGACTAACGCAGTTCGGCAGCACGTCATCGGCCTCGGCGACCGGCCAGGACGGGTTTGCGGCCGGATTCCTGTCTGATATTTCTGTAGGAAAAGACGGCGTCATTACTGGGATCTTTACCAACGGCAAAAGTCTGCCGATTGCCCAGATGGCGCTCGCTGTCTTCAGCAACCCCAATGGGTTGACGCGCGAGGGGAACAACGACTTCAGTCTCGGCGCCCAAGCGGGTATCCCGCAGACTGGCCCTGGGCTCTCCGGCGGCCGTGGGACGATTCTTCAAGGAACGCTGGAGCAGTCGAACGTGGACGTGGCTCTGGAGTTCAGCAAACTCATCATCGCCCAGCGCGGCTACGAAGTGAATGCCCGCGCCATTACGGTGAGCAACGAAGTGCTGCAAACGCTCGGCGAGATTATCCGATAAGTAAAAAGGTGAGGATCCTTTTGGGCCCTTTCAACCCGTGATCTTAAGACCACGGAGACGGGCCCAAAAGGATCCTGACATGCTCTCTAGAAAACTGTGCCTGCGATGTCGAGTTTGAGCCATGCTGCGTCATGGCAGTTACAACCGCTCCTTGGGGTCCGCAATTTCCTTGATGAGAATGGCAAACCGGTCGCCCACCACTACGACCTCGCCGCGGGCCAGCCGGACGCCTTGGACCATGAGATCCACCGGTTCGAGGACGAGCCGGTCCAATTCGACCACCGAGCCAACTCCTAACTTCAGCACGTCGTTGATCGTCAGTGAGGTCCGGCCCAGTTCGACCGTAACCAGCACGCTCACATCGAGGAGGCTGTCGAGCGGATTCGGAGCTTGACTGCTCGCTTGTGGCTTGAGCTCGGCGAAATCCGCAGCCCGTACCTCCACAGGAGGGGCGGAAGCTCCGCCGCTCTGCTTTTCAACTTTGCTGGCCTTGGTTTCGGGATTGGACGTGCTGGAGCTTGCAGACATGACTTTTCCTCCCACAACTGGCCGTGACGCCTGATGCTATTCGGTTTTTCTATGTGGTGCGGTGCGCAGACCCACTCGGAGAAGCGAGCACCGCATGGATCAGTAACGCTTGGTGGTCCCCAACCCGTCCAGGCCATCCCTGAAATTTCTTTTTTCCGTCAATCGCAGCGGTCAACAGATCACCACATCGTTGGTCGAGAATGACCACGTCGCCGACGCGGAGTTGAGAAACCTGCCGCAGGGGCAGCTCGACCGATCCCAGAAGAACCGTGAACTCGAGCTTCAGATCCCGGACCAACGCCTCCAGGCATTCCCGAGTCGGACGCCCAGTGACGGCGGTCGCCTCCGAGGCCGATCCCGCCGGCACAAGGTCCGTAGCCAAGCCGCGCTGTGGGATGAGCCAGTACCATTCCTGCTCGCCGAACGGCCCGCGCAGCAGAAAGACGCAAACAATGACGTTTTCGGCGGGGGGAAAGATCCGGACATAGCGCGGCTGCGTTTCCTTTTGTTGCAGAGTCAGGGCCAGTGGAGTGGCTCCAGGCCAGGTTTGTTGCAACACCCGCAACCACGCCGCTCCCATCAGGTGCTCGCCTAATGACTCTTCGACCGAAGTCAGATCGCGGTCCTCCGGGAGAGCACTGACCGGCTCGCTGAGCAGGCCGGAGATCAACGCCAACAGCAGCGGACGCGGCAAGGCCAGCAGGGATGTTCCCAGGCGGGGCTCGGCGAGACGGAAGCCAAACGCATTCTCCGCAACCTTTTCGAGAGCGTCGGCCGCAGGCAGCGCGGCCAATTCCTGAACCTCCAGCTCGATTGGAAACCCAAGCCGCTTGCTCCAGCTCTTGGCTGCCAACGTGGCCGCGGCCTTGAACCAAGCCCGCAGACGCAGTTCCAAATCGGCCGCCAGACGGCTGGGCCGAGCAAAGTCATAGGGCCGAATCTTACTGGACATAGAACTCTTCGAACAGCACGTCGTTGATTTTTTCCGACCCGTCCGGGAAGAGCATGGTGTTGAATTGATCGCGAATTTCCCGGCGGAGCCGATTAATCGCCGCCGCCCCAGTCACGTCTCGCAACGATTGATCCGACAGGTACGCAATCAGCCAGGTCTTCAGAAACGGCTTGTTCTTCTCCAGGAGATCCCGAACGGTTTTCTCGTTCGCTTCATCTACGACCAGGATGATTTTGGTCCGCAGATACTTCGATAGCTGGTTGGTGTTCAGGTTCACCACCATCGGGTCCCCAAAAGGAACCAGAGATGGCTTGAGCTCCTTGGAATTGCTTTTTTCTTGGGGGGCAGGTTTGGTCGGAGCGGTTTCGGGCAAGAAAAAAGGCACGACCGCGCCGGCGGCAATGGCCACCACGGCCAGCACACTGATCAGAATCCACTGCTTCCCTCCTGTGGAAGCGGAAGCCGTCTCCGCCGATTTGGCCATGAGTCGTTGTTCGGTGAACCGTCTCCTCGTGGATGCTTCGGGTTGGTAATCCGAGACGAGAATCGAGATCCTCGGGCAACGGACTACGGACTTTTCTCCGGCAGGCCCGCAGCAGGCTTGACCGGCGCTATCTCCTTGCCTTCCTGCACGGCCTGTTCCAGCACTTTGATAATGGACTCCAGAGTTCCCGTGTCCTCTTTCTCGATGCTGCGCAGCCGTTCTTGCAAAATTGCCATTTTCTCTTTCCAGTGTTCCATCTCGGACCGAGTCGCGACGACCTCTGCCCGGGTCGCCTCTACCTCCCGCACAGAATTGGCCAGCGCCTGGTCGCGGGCTTCCAAGAGGTTTTCGAGCTGCTGCACCCGTACCGTCAACACCTTGCGATCATCTTCTGCGGCAGCCAATTTTTGCGCGAACGTGGCAAGGGCCTCACTGGGTGTCTCAAAAGCGGCCGGGACAACCCTGTCCGCGCTCCCAGGCGGGCGGGGAGCTTGCCCAGGCTCGGGCTTCTTCACACCCGCCGCATCCGTTGCCGGAGGGGCCGTTGTGCAGGAGTGTCCCGCGCACAGGAACGGAGGCATCAGGCTTCCGCAACCGGCGCCGGCGAACGTCAGCAAGAAGACCGCCGCCCACACCAGGGGAAGCGGTGCTTGCGTCCCCGCATGTCGGGCGCGGGCTTCCGAGCGCCGCCTGCCGTGGTTCCGCATGGGTGTACTCCGTTTCCACTGTGCGGTCTGATCAATAGACGCAGCGCAACCGAATCTTGTGGCCACAGGTGCAGGTAACCTCGATGGCCTGGATAACGTCTCCCTCACGGACCAGCGCGACCTGCGGCTCATCGGCGGGAGCGGGGGATTCAGCAAGTGCTTCCTCTGCTGTGTCCTGGGGAACGATCACATGGACCATCTCTCCGGTGACGTGCACGTGCCGGCCCGGAATGATTCCTCCCTGGGTCGCGTCGCTTCCATGTTTCGTGAGCAGTTTCACGCGGTTGCTCCTCTTCCTTTCAGTACTTGTGCCTTCGTGGCCAAGCCTTACGAACCGGTCCGGGCGCGCACATATTCGCCGAGGTGAAACATTGCACTACTCAATACCCGAGATACGCGCGACTCGGAAAGTTTCAACACTTGGCCGATCTCCTTCAGCCGCAGCTCTTCCAGATAATACAAGGTCACGACGAGCCGTTCTCGCTCCGCCAGTGCCGCGATGCCCTGGGCCAACAGTTGCTTTTGCTCCGCCCGCTCCACCTGAACATCCGGCCGCTCATCCCGATTAGTGAGCTGGCTTTCGAGCGCGTCCGCCGCCCCTTCCCAGGAAATCATCCGCGTCAGCCGCATGGCACTCAGACTGTCGCTCACCTCGTCTTCCGTCAATCCCGAGGTGGATGCCAGTCGCTCCACCGTCGCGGTTCCCTCCATTCCCTCGTAAGCCGCCCGAACCATGCTGATCCGCTCCAACACATGCTGCGGCAAGGGACAGTTGCGGCGCAACTCATCGAGGATCGCGCCGCGGACACGGGGATAGGCGTAGGTTACGAACTTGACGCCGCGCCCCGGATCGAACTTATTCGCCGCCTCAACCAAGCCCAAGACACCGGCGGACTCCAGGTTGGCTAGGTCGGTCTCGGAAGGGAGCTGGGCCGTAATTCTGCCGACGATATGGCGGACCAGCCACAGATGCTCCAGGATTAGATCATCGCGCCGGCCCTGCACCGCGACCTGGTGGTATGCTTGTGTTCCTGCGTGCACGGGTCAATCCACAAACCATCCGCGAATCCGTCCGCGATACATCCTCCTCGAGGTCGGCCTTTTGCCCATCTCCTCAGCCGGGGTCGAAAGCATCTGTCGACAATGACTGATAGACTACTCTAACTCAGTTTTTTCCGGAACGGCAATCGATCCGGCCATTTTTTTGATGAACCGTGCGTAAATTCTACAATCTGCGCAATTTTCCACTGCCACCCGAATCGCTACGCCAGATTCTCCGGTTTTAACATGGCCACCGGCTCCAGGATCAGCTCGACCGGCACCTCCTGGTACGCGATCACGGCTAAATCAGGCAGTGAACGAATCAGCACCTGACGCAAGGGCCGGCGGAGCGCCGCATCCGCAAGCAAGGCCACTTCTTGCCCCCGCACGCTTGCCTTCCGCCACTCGCTTGCCAGCCAGGTCGCCAATTTCTCGAGGCGCCCCGGTTCGAGAGCGAGGGTTTTTTCGTGGAGCGCACGCCGTAGCTCCACCTCGACACGCGGGTCGAGGACCAGAGCGTGGAACCGTCCCTGTTCATCACGGAAGCGATCACAGATCGTTCGGCCCAGGTCGATCCGAATCCGCTCACTCAACTCCACCGGGTCTTTGGTCTGCTGCGCATGCTGCGCCAGGCTCTCCAGGATGCGCGGTAGGTTCGAGATGGGCACGCGCTCTTCCAAGAGCAGACTTAGGATCCGGTGCAATGTGGCCAAGGTCAGCAGATTGGGGAGGAGCTCATCGACGACCGTCGGAGCCGTCTCGCGCACTTTGTCTACCAGATTCTTGACATCCTCCCGGCTGAGGAGTTCCTGGGCATGGCGGCGCACCACTTCACCCAGATGCGTGATCAGCACGCTGGGAGCATCCACAACCGTGTAGCCGCCCAACTCCGCTCGTTGTCGATCATTGGCCGTGATCCACTTGGCCGGCAGGCCGAAGGCCGGGTCTTTCGTTTCCTCGCCTTCGATGGGGAGGCGCGCATTGCCCGGATTAATGGCCAACCAGCTGTCCGGCCGAAGCTGGCCCCGCGCCACTTCCCGGCCATTGATCAGAATGCGGTAGGTGTCTTGGTTGAGCTGGATGTTATCGCGCACCCGGATCGGCGGGACCCAGACCCCATTGCGCCGAGCCAGGTCGCGGCGCAAGCCACCGATCCGGTCGAGGAGACCCGCCCCTCGCTTGGGATCCACGAGCGGGATCAGCCGCGCGCCAACTTCCACACAGGTGTGATCGACCTGCAAGAATTCCTCCAGCGGAATTTCAGCAGGCGGTTTCGGAGCAGCTGGCGCCGCCGCGGCCGGGGCCTGCGCCCGCTGGGCAGCGAGCAACCGCTGCACAACGAACCACAATCCCGCGGCCAGGGCCAAGAACGGGAGCTTGGGCAGTCCCGGAGCCAGCGCCAGACCGAGCATGATGACGGCCCCAACCAACAGCGGGCGGGGGTTCGTGGTCACCTGCGAGCCAATTTCCTGTCCCAAGTTTGTTTGGGAAGTCGCTTTGGTGACGAGGATGCCCGCGGCCGTTGCCACGATGAGGGCCGGGATCTGCGAGACCAGGCCGTCACCGACCGACAACACCGAATAGGTTCGCAGCGCACGGCCGATGTCCATGCCGCGCGTCAGGCCGATGATGATCCCGCCGATAAGATTGATGGCCGTGATGATGAGGGCGGCAATGGCATCACCGCGGACGAATTTGCTGGCACCGTCCATCGCACCGTGGAATTCCGCTTCCCGCATGAGGTGCTGGCGGCGCTCCCGGGCCTGGGTGTCGTTGATCGCTCCGGCGTTCAGCTCCGCGTCGATGGCCATCTGCTTGCCGGGCAGAGCATCCAGCGTAAAGCGCGCGGTCACCTCGGAGATACGACCGGCTCCCTTGGTGATGACGACGAACTGGATCACGATCAGGATGAGGAAGATCACCATCCCGACGACCAGGTTTCCCCCGACCACGAATTGACCAAACGCCTGGACGATCATGCCGGCATGGGCATGGAGCAAGATCAGGCGAGTGGTCGCCACGTTCAGCGCCAGCCGCAGCAGCGTCATCAGCAGGAGCAGCGAGGGAAACGTGGAGAAGTCCAAGGGCTGCGTCGCGCTCAAGGTCACCAAGAGCAGCAAGATGGTCAGCCCAATGTTGAGCGCCAGCAGCAAGTCGAGAATCAGGGTTGGCAACGGCACTAGCAGCACGACGAGCAAGATCAGCAGTGCCGCCGATAGCACGACCTCACTGCGCGGTGCCAGCGGCCGAGGTGGGGCTACCGTTGCTACTGTTGCTTTCGCCATCGTTCACGTTACCTATACCAGCATGCGTGATTCGGGAGCACGCGACTGCAAGATTACGCACATCCATTCAGCCGACTGCGTTACACCATCCCGCGTAACCGATAGACATATGCCAATACTTCGGCCACCACATAGTATAGTTCCGCCGGAATCTCCTGGCCGAGCTTGACCGTTCCGTACAGGGCCTGAGCCAGCGGCGGACGCTGCACAATCGGCACCTGGTACTGCCGGGCCTCAGCCACGATGCGGTCGGCGATGAAGCCAGAACCCTTGGCAACGAGGCGCGGGCTGGCCATTGTAGCTCGATCATAGCGCAAGGCTACGGCGAGATGGGTAGGATTGGTGATGACCACCGTGGCCTTGGGCACCTCGCGCATCATCCGCCGCTGGGCCATCTCGCGCTGCAGCCGCCGGATGCGCCCTTTGATTTGCGGGTCGCCATCCTCACGCTTGATTTCCTCTTTCAGCTCCTGGCGGGTCATGCGCAGCGACCTCTCTAACCGAAAACGCTGATAGGCGTAGTCCAGCACGCCAATCAACACCAACCCGCTGGCGATGGCCAAGGCCAGACGCATCGCCAGATCCCAGGCTCGGGCAACTGCGTCCCGCAGGGTGGCTTCACTGAGAAACGCAATCGGGACCGTTCGCCCCCGGACCACCCAGTAAGCCAGGGCTGCCACGACCGCGACCTTGAGCAGCGAGGTCAGGGCCCGCACCACCGTCGATAGCGAAAAGAGCCGGCCCCATCCGGCGACCAGCGATAGTCGTTCCCAGCGCAAGCTGAGCAATTCGGGCGTAAATTGGAACCCCGTTTGCAACAGGCCCACGGCCAGCCCTGCAGCAAAGACCAGCCCCATCAGCCGACCGAGCAACTCGGCTCCGCTGCCGAGCAGGGAGCTAACCAATCCCTGCATTCCCAGCGGGTCGAGAGCAACCTGCCGCTGGCCACCCAGATCGTACCGCGCCAGGGCTAGAAATCCCTGTCCGATGGACGCGCCGCTCACGGCAAGCACCACGACGGCGACCAACAACTGAATCGCTCCGGCCAGGTCCATGCTGAACGCCACCATCCCCTGTCGCCGAGCCTCCTCGCGCCGGCGCTGGGTTGGGGCTTCGGTTTTGGATTCAAAATCCTCTTCGGCCATGCACTACACCAAGCGTGTCAGCAACGCTTCGAGCCGTCCAAAGATAGTGACCAGGTTCGATGCCATCTGCGGAAAGAATAACAACAGACCGACCAGCCCCGTTGCCAACCGCAGCGGAAACCCAACAGAGTACAGATTCAGCTGCGGCGCGGCTTTGGTCATGAGCGCCAACACAACCGTGGTCAGGAACAGGCAGGCGCCGATCGGCATCGCCAAGAGCACCCCCCATTCCTGGGCGGCGGCCAAGCCCGAAATCAACTGCGGCGTTTGCCAGGAGGGGAGCACACCGCCCACCGGGTAACGAGCAAACAGACTATAGAAGAAAGCCAAGAGCGTGTGATGTCCATCGAGCCCCAAGAACAAGAACGCGGCAAAAACTTGCAAAGCCTGGGTCAGTGCTCCGGAGCTGGTGCCGCTGGCCGGGTTGATCTGATTGCCGAACGAGAGTCCCATTTCTTCGGTCAGGTACTCCCCTGCAATCTGGGCCGGGGCCAGGAACAAGCCGAAGGCATATCCCAGCAGACCGCCCAGGATTACCTCGCGACCCAGGACAATGCCATAGCCCAGCCAACCGACCTCGACGGCGTGGGCGGTCCATTCCCGCTGGGTCACACCCCCGTACAGGGAATAAAACCAGAACAGGCTCAGGCTCAGAGCGAAGCCAGCCTTGACTATGCGGGGCGTCAGCTGGCCAAACAATGGCAGCACGGCCACGAATGTTCCGACCCGAGCCAGAAGCAGGCTGAAGGTGAACATCAAGCTGGACATCAGCGGGTTACCTCCGCGAGCCGGCTGAATAGCCGCACGGTGAACTGGGTGGCCACTTGCGTGCTCCAGGCCATGGTGAACACCAGGGCAATCCCTACCGCCACGATCCGAGGCACGAAGCTCAGGGTCTGCTCCTGGATCCCGGTGATGACCTGCAAAATGCTGATGACCAGGCCAACGACCAAGCTGACACCGAGCGCCGGCAACGCCAGCAGCAGGGTGGTGTAAAGCACATCCCGGCCAATTTCGATTACCTGGGAGATGGAAATGGTTGTCCCCTTTCTCGGTCTCAATGGAAGCTGAGGCTAAGAGCCCGCGCCACCAAATGCCAGCCGTCCGCAATCACAAAGAGTAGAATTTTGAACGGAGCCGAGATGACCACCGGGGGCATCATGACCATGCCCATGGAGGTCAGCACACTGGCCACCACCAGGTCTACGACCAAAAACGGCAGATAGATGCTGAAGCCCATGATGAAGGCCGTCTTGAGCTCGCTGATCATGAACGCCGGCACGAGGACACGGAACGGCGTGTCCGCCGGTTCCTTGACCGTCGTCACATGGGCCATGTGCAGGAACAGGGCCAAATCCTGTCTCCGCGTCTGCCGGAGCATGAACTTGTGCAAGGCGTTGGTTCCCTGCTCGAAGGCAGCCACACCGCTCATCTTGCCATCCAGGTAAGGAGTCAGGCCCTTGGCGGAAATTTCTTCCCAGGTCGGTCCCATCACGAAAAATGTCAAGAACAAGGCCAGGCCGATCGTCACCATATTGGGCGGAATTTCCTGAGCCGTCACCGCGCGGCGCAGGAACGAAAGCACAATCACGATGCGCGTGAACGCTGTCAAGCTCACCAAAGCCGCGGGAAGCAGGGCCAGGGCACCGAGAAACAGGCCGGTCTGCAAGGGCGGCGAGAGGTTTTGGGCGACACCCGACTGCCCCAGGTGCTCGAGCAATTTGCCGAAATCCGACATGGTTTCTCCTTCGCGGAGGACGCTTCAAAGATCCCCGTCTTGAGCTTGCGCCAACGTCTGCTCGAAGGAATCGGTTAACGGAAGAAGCGCTCTCAGACCGCCCCCATCGGCTCCCACGAGGACCTGCCGAGAACCGGCCTGGAGCAAGTAGACACAGCAGCGACCCTGCAAGGGCAGCGCTTCGATCAGCCGCAGTTGCTTTGCTCCGCCGGTCGGTAGAGGCTTCACTTGGAGCCAGCGCTTACCCAGCCATAGCGTGCCGACGCAGAGCCCCGAAACCATCCCCGTCCCCAACGCCAGCCGCATCAACATGGTCCGGGCGTCGGGCGCTTCCGGCAAGGGGGGTGCGTTATAATTCCACGGATCTTGCGCGGCGCCCCCTGCCGGGGCCGCCGCTTCTCCGACCGCGGTTGCGTTTGGCAGTACTTGCGGCAAGGCCAATCCTGCTGTCACCACGATCCCAATGAATACGATGCACGAGAGCCAGCGCTTCGATCCGCGCCATCGGGAAACCAGCTCAATGAGCTTGGCCATGCGGCACCCTCGCCAGGTTTGCTACGGAGCCCGGACTGCGGACAAATCTTGATCCTAATTTAGAGATATCGGACGATTGCTGGGTCAGATTTGAGGGACTTTTCGGTTCTTTCGTCAAAAACAGACTGGTGGATCTGCGGCGACGTGTGGGAATGGGCCAACAGAAGCGAAAGCGCGGGCCCCGAGAAGCGATTAGCCGCGGCCATCAGGGAGCAATCATCTCTCCCTGGCGGCCGCGGCTAGTTTCCTCGCTCCCAACTCGGTTTGGGAACGCACGCCACGAAACTCTGTTTCGCGCTCGCTGCCCCCGCCGTGAATGGGATGTCGGCTCCAAAGCAGACGGCTCATCTCGGCGTCGGTTCGACCGGCTTCTTGAGTCCCTTGAGTTTTTCCACGAGCTGGGCGGCCAGCGCAGCGTCGCCCAGGACCGAAAGCACTTTGGCAGCTTGCCGATCCCGCATCGATGCCAGGATTTTGACCGCCGTGTCCAAATTGCCCGAGTCCGCCAGGGTCTGCAGAATCTTCGCGGCACTGTCGGGTTCCATGGAATCGTACATGGCGGCCACTTGCTTGATCCGTTCCTTCTCCACGCTCTCGTATTCGGAAATGTTCTTTTTCAGCTCGGTGGCTTCTCGATTATTCTGCTGCTGCTTTTGTTTAAGCTCGCCCACCTTCGTATCAAGTTCCGCCATCTTCTCCTCGACGGCCTTCAGGAGAGTGCTCACCTGCCGCCGTTTCTCGTCGATGCCGGCCCGCTCCGAACGGATATCCTGGAAAATCAGCTCAAGATTCTTCTGGCGGGAAGATAGCTGTTCTTCTTGCATATGGATGGAATCGAGGCGTTCCTTCAACTTGCTGGCGATTTGCACCGTGCCTTCGGCTTCGGGATTGTACGGCGGCCGAACGGCAGCCGGCATGGAAGGGTTGGCGGGCTGCTCACGGGGCGGGCTAGCTTGCGATCCTGGGGTCCGCTTGGGAGGTGTCGGCTCGGCTTCCGCCTTTTTGGTCGTCTCTTGCTCGCTCTTGGCTTCACGCAGGTAGCGGAGATACCAGGAAACGCCGGCCGAAGCCGCGAATAGGACCACCGCCGTCAGGCCGATGCTCAGCAGCTTCCACATGGTTATTCTCCCTTGTGCAGCCCCTACAAATTATTTTTGCAGCCCAGCCAACCACCGCCGCAATCCGATTTCATCCAGCTGCTCCTGCTGAGCCCGGGCCATTTCCTGGCGATGCACCTGCCACTGCTCTTGGCGAACGTGAAGCAAGGCTTCCACTTCCGTGGAAATTTGTTGGCGACGGAGGTCGGCCTCGTTCAGTTCCCGCTCCGCGCGCAGGACCTGTGCCTCCGCGGCGGTCAGAGCCTGGCCAAGCAACTTGGATCGCTCATAATGGGCCCTCCAGAGCTGTTGCCCGGCCGTCCCTTGCATACCTTTTTCCAGGGCGATTGCCAACATATGAATCTGGTCTCGCAACGCCGCGGCCTCGGCTTGAGTGGCTTCCAGGCGGAAGCGGGCCTGCTGTTGCCGAAGTTCCGCCAGCCGCTCCTGCTGCTGTTTGACCTTCAACACCTGTTCCATGCGAAATTCGAACCGTTTCACGCTCCCACCTCGGTTCTGCTACCGCCCCACCTGAATTTTCGCACGGGCTTCAAACCGGCGCGAAACGCCTGGCCAAGCATCAGAATGGCCAACTGGCTGCGATGTGCGCCAGGGCCGTCTCGGTGTGTTCCCAGGTCGAGCGCTCATTGGTCCGCTGTTTCAAGAACGCCAGCACCGCCGGCATCAACTCCACGGCTCGGTCCACCTGCGGACTGGTCCCCTTGGCGTAAGCACCGATTCGGATCAGGTCCTCCGCTTCGGTATAGGTAGCCAGGATTTCGCGAAGCTTCCGAGCGGCCTCTTGGTGGGTAGAATTGGTCACCTCGTGGGCCGTACGGCTAACACTTCGGCCGACGTTTACCGCCGGGTAATGGCCCCGCTCCGCCAGCCGGCGGTCGAGAACGATATGTCCGTCCACCAGGGAGCGGACCGAATCCGAAATGGGTTCATCGAGGTCGCCGCCGTCTACGAGCACGGTCAGAATGCCGGTGATGCTGCCGCGGGCACCATTGCCGAGCCGCTCCACGGTGTCGGCCAGCAACTGGAAAACCGAAGGCGTGTACCCGCGAGCGCTGGGGGGTTCCCCCAACGCCAGTCCCAGTTCCCGCTGGGCCATCGCCAGCCGCGTCAGACTATCCATCATCAGCAAGACATTGGCCCCGCGATCCCGGTAGGCGTCGGCAATGGTGATGGCAACCTGGGCCGCCCGTACCCGCATCAACGGCGTTTGATCCGAGGTGGCCACCACGACCACCGACTTGGCCATTCCTTCCTTCCCGATGCAATCATCGAGGAACGGCCGCACCTCTCGACCACGCTCGCCGACCAGGGCGATGACGTTGACATCGGCGGCCGAGCCCTTGGCGATCTCTCCTAGCAAGGTGCTCTTGCCCACGCCGGAGCCGGCAAAGATGCCGACGCGCTGGCCCTGACCGAGCGTGAGCAGACCGTCGAGGACCCGCTGGCCGGTGATGAAGGGCTTCTGAATCCGGGCCCGCTCCAGTGGCACCGGCGCGGCGCGGTCCAGCGACCGCCATTCGCAGCCACGCAGCGGCCCGCGGTTATCCATGGGCCGCCCCAGACCATCGAGGACTCGGCCCAGCAAGACGTCCCCGACGGGCACACTGAAGCCGTGCCCCTTGCGGACAACCGGCATGCCGGGGTGGACCTTCCCGCCCCGCTCGAAGGCTGCAAGGTGCGCCATTCCATTGGCGAAGCCAATCACTTCGGCGAGGACGTTCCCCCCGCTGAGGGTTTGGATCTCGCAGGTATCCCCGACCGCCGCCGGCAGCGTACAAGAGAGGAGCAAACCGGTTGCGCTGCGAAGCTTGCCGGCGGTCTGAAAGACCTCGCGCTCCGTGATCTCCCGACAGAGTCGTTTCAGGTCCAATTTGAGCATGGCGAGTCCGTGACTTGGGATGGGCTTAGGCGATATGCCGCCGCTCCGGATAGCGACGAAGTGGCCGATCCGACGATAGCTCTTTCCGTTGCTCCACGTCGGCTTCCGGTAAAACATCCAACAGATGCTTGCGCACTTCCTCAAGCTGCTGGTCCAGGTTCAAAACCAGACTCAGGTCGCCGGTCTCCGCCCGGCAATCGCCGCGGCCAAGCGATTCGTCGGCCGCCAGCTTCAGTTTTCCATGACCGGGGAGCCAGTCCTGACTCGTTGTTCCTTGTCGTTGGATCGATGCCAGGTCCGTGGGGTGGAGGTACACGGTCAAGGCTTCCTTGGGCTCGAGCCGCTCCGCCACTTGCCGCACAAGGCCTTCCACGGCCAGCTCGCCGCGCTCGATTCGCTGGTGAAGCAACCGCGAGGCGATGGCGACGGCCAATTCGATGGCAACGCGTTGCATCTCCGCCAGCCGCTGCCGTTGCTGCGCCCAAAGCTCCTGCGTCAATTCGTCCAGGTTCGCCTGGAGCCGTTCCAGAATCTCGATTTCCTCAGGGCTGGCGTTCGTCCCGTTTTGCTCGGGAGGAGGCGTAGGCAGCGGTTCCCGCTGTGGCACGGCTGGCTCGGGCCAAAAAGCTGCCGGCTCCAGCAGCGTTACGCCTTTCAACTGCCTTCGCATCGGAACCGTTGCTTCGTAAATCACGGGGTTACTCCCGATTAGCGTTTCTTGCCCGTTCAGTCAGCCATCACCAGCTCGCCTGCTTGATCCATTCGCTGCACGACTTCCACCACCGCTTTCCGAGCCTGCTCGATTTGGGCGGCCGGGACCGCACCCAGGAATTCCATTTCCTCGACCAACGTCTCCCGAGCGCGCTTGGAGAGGTTATTCATGATCTTGTCCCTGATGTCATTCGGTGCCTCTTTGAGCGCGGTGGCCAAGCTCTTGGAATCGACCTCGGCCAGCAATTTTTGCATGGACCGATCCTCGATTCGCAGGAGGTCTTCGAATTGATAGAGAAATTCCTTGACACCGGCGGCTACGGCACTGTCGTGCTCCAGAGCAGTCAAGACGGCCAAGCGGTCAGGCTTGGACAACAACCGTAACATGTCCGCCATCTTCCTGTAGCGGGCCTGTTCCGTCGGCGGAGGGGGCACTTCTTCGGCATGCTGCTGCTTGTGGATCACGGCTCGGGCGATGCACTGCAGAACCTCCGGATCGACCGGCACCGTCCGTCCCAGCTGCAACGAGACCTGATCCCGCATCGCCGGTGGCAAGCGCTTGAGCACTTCACCGGCCTGAACAGCATCGAAAGTCTCCAGAATCAAGGCGGCGGTGCGCGGCTGTTCGCTCTGGAGTGCCAAACTGAGATCGTCGGCGCTGAACGAACGCAGCTGAGCAATCACGTCGTCCTGATCGGAGTTCGAAGGCGCTCCCGTGGATTCTTGTGCCCGGTCTGTCGATGCCGGTTGGGATGGCTCACTCGGCGGGGCGGCGGGTGGGGGTGTCAGACCCACCTCCACCTGCTGTAAGAAGCTATCAAATTCCTGGAGTACTTCGTTGAGCTGCTCTTGGGCATCCGGCGACTGTGCGAGCTCCTGGATTTGAACTCGCAGGCGGTTCCCCTGCTCGGGCCCCAGACGCGTCAGGATGGCCTCGGCGTCTCGGGGATTCAAGGTCGTTAGCAGCAGGGCCGCTTTCTGTTCGGCGTACATCGTCTCCACACAGTTGAACTTAGTTCATATTTGCCGGTGGTGAGAGGAAATGAACCGTTTTTCATCGTCATAACTTTGATCTGGATGTACAATTCAGTGTACCTGGAATCGAAACTGGAGGAAATAGCTCTTTGTTCGCCCTTACGTCGCCCCTTGTTGCGGCGGCCGAGGTAAATTCTCCAGCCAGATGGATAGGGCCTGAACAACCGCATTGGGGTTGCGCTGGAATGCTTCCGTCAACCGTTCCGCGGCCGACATCCGCCCTGGAGGCGGAGGCGGCGGCGGCGCCGCAAGGCGGAGCCGACGGAATACCATCCACCCCAGTATCAATCCGACCAGCGCCGCGATCCCAAGTGAAGCGTTACGGACGATGTTCGCCACATTCTGCCACAGCTGAATTTTCTCCCATTCCGTATCATTCACATGAAGGTCGGGGGGTCCTGACAACCGGACGTCACTAACCTTGATCTCGTCCCGGTTCACCTTGAAGCCGACGGCCTGACGGATAATTTCCTCAACCTCTTGCTTGGTGATGCTCGGACCGCTGCCGCCTTCTCCCTTGGAAAGGTCCACCAGGGCAGCAATGGTCAGGCGTTCGATCGTGCCAACTTTTTCTTCAAATTCCTGCGTCACCTTAGATACGACGTAGGACGTTTCCGTCGTTTCGTCCTGCGAAGTGCCGGTGCCCGTTCCCGTGGCGGCCCCACGAGCCGGCGGGAGGTTGCTGGCGGTGCCGGCTGGCCCTCGCGCTGTCACTACGGGGGTAGTCGAGCGGCTGCTGGTCACCTTTTCGTTGATGACGACCCGATCGTCGGGCCGATAGTTCTCCTTTTTCTCCCGCAGCCGCCGCGAATTGATTTCCGCCGTGACCCGGACGATGGCCCGCTGCGGGCCCAGCGCCTGGGTCAGCATTTCCTCGGCTTTGGAAGCCAGGTATTTTTCCAGTTGCCGGCGATAGTCGAAGGTGCCCTCGGCCGCGCCGGCGTCGGGATCGGTCGATTCGGAAAGGAGCCGGCCGTTCGCGTCCACCAGCGTGATGTTTTCCGGTGTCAGTCCCTCCACGCTTCGGGCTACCAAGGCGACGATGCCGCTAGACGTGCTTCGACTCAGCACCGCTCCCGGCCGGAGACGCAGCATGATGCTTGCCTTGGCGGGTAACTGCTCGCGGATGAATGGAGACTGGTCCGGCAGCACGATATGAACGCGGGCCGAGGCGACCGAATCTAGTTGCATGATCGTCTTGGCCAGCTCGGCCTGCAAAGCCCGCACGAAGTTCACCCGCTCCGCCAGCGGTGTGGTGGAGAGAGCCGAGGTATCGAAGAGCTCGAACCCCTTGCCTCCCTTGGCGGGAAGCCCTTCAGCGGCAAGATCGACGCGGACCTGGGCCACCTGCTCGGCGGGGACCAACACCGTTTGCCCTCCGGAGGTGAGCCGATAGGACACGCCGGTCGCTTGGAGCTTACTGGTGATGGCACCGGCATCTTCGGGGGAGAGGTTACTGTAGAGCACGCGATAATCGGGCTGAGAAGCCCAATAGGCCACGCCAACGATCAGCGCCACGCAGATGCTGCTCAGGAAGAGGATGCCGACCCGGCGGGCCCAGCTCAGCCCCTGCCAGATCTGACGGAGCTGTTGCCATAACCGGCGGAAGAATTCCATGGGACACCCTGGATGAACCGGTTAACCCTGAATCCTCGTGCGCGGTGTTGCGGCCTACAAGCCAGGCGCGTCCGGCTTGTAGGCCGCAACACCGCGCACCGTTATTTAGACCTGCATCTGCATTACCTGCTGATAACTCTCGATCAGGCGGTTGCGAACCTCCAAGACCATGCGCGTGCCGAGTTCGGCTTTGATAACGTCCAGAAAGACACGGTGCAAGTTATCCGTATTGCCTGCCGCCAAATCCATGATGCCCTGATCTGCCTGGGCTTGTTGCGTGGCGGATTTGGTCAGGAAATCCTTGAGTATACGAGTGAACGCCTCCCCTGCGGTACCGGAGGATGAGCCTTCGATACTGCCAGCCGAAGCATCCGGCAAAACGGGGAGACTAACCGGCGCGATTGCCATGCGCGAATCCTAAAAAAGGGGTCGGGGGTCTTCTCCGCCCTCTCTACGATCGGAGCAGCTGGAGGGCCTGATCGGTCTGCTGGCGAAACGCTTGCAAGACCTTCAAGTTGGCCTCGTACGCTCGGTTGGCTGTGATCAGGTTCACCATCTCCAGCGGCAGTTGCACGTTCGGTAAGGTGACGTACCCATTCGCGTCGGCGTCGGGGTGACCCGGATTCAGAATGCGCGGGAACTCAGTAGATTGATCCGGCTCGGTCCCAGCAATGCGGACGCCGCCGAGCGGCTCGACTCCACGAGGAGTGTGCCGGAGGTTCGTGTTAAGTACCTCCTCAAAAATCACGTCGCGGCGTCGATAGGGTCCACCCTCTGACGTCCGTGTTGTGAAGGCGTTGGCAATATTATTTGCCACAACCTCCATCCGATAGCGCTCCGCCGACAGTCCGGAAGCGCTGATGTTCGCAGTCGTGAATAGGCTATCGAAGCTCATGCCAGTCACTCCCAGAATAGCTCATAACCCATTGCCTAGCGTCCACTACCTGCTCGTGATGGCGGTGCGGGTAACGCCGATGCGGTGGGCGATGATCTGGGCAAACGTTTGATACAACAGCGTATTCTTGGCAAGCTGGGCCATTTCCTGGTCGATGTCCACGTTATTCCCGTCCACGCGCGGCTGGAGACTTCCCTCGCCCTCCACGATTTTCGGTTCCACCTGAAGGGGTTTCCCGTCGGGCCCTTTGAGGGCTTTCTGAAAGGCATCCTCAAAGTCCACTTGCATGCGGTGATAGCCGGGCGTGTTCACGTTGGCCACGTTTTGCGCAATGACCCGGTGACGTAGGTCGGCCACGTCCAGCAAATGCGCTAGCACATCCATGCGGGGGATTGTCGTACTCATGGAACTTTTATCGGCATTATCGAGAGATTCTATTAGGTGGAATTTGCGGACTGTATGAAAGAATTCGGCCGATGCGGGGCAAGAATTCCTTCGGGGCTTCGATAAGTGTGGGGAAAGTGTGCACGACTCGGGAACAGATCGCCTCCGGGACAAGCCCGAGAAAAAGCTATGCTTGCGCATTCTCGGATAATTTTTGGCGGGAGACGCCTTCACCCTACGGTGGTAGTACATGGTTGTCATTGGTGGATGCATCTTTGTGGTGGTGGCCGTGCTCGTGGGTTTTACCATGGCCGGCGGTCACGTTGCGGCGCTCTGCCATCTCTCCGAATTCGTAACCATCGGCGGCGCCTCGCTCGGGGCCTTAATTATCATGTCGCCCATGAAAGTGGTGCGCGACCTGGTCCGTGGCATCCTGCAGCTAATCAAGGGTTCTCCCTACGATAAAAAGGCCTACGCCGAGCTGTTTGCTCTCCTGTATGCGTTGGCCCGCAAGGCGCGCAAAGATGGGGTGTTGACGCTGGAAGCGCACGTCAGCGATCCCCAGGGAAGCGATCTCTTCCAAAGATTTCCGAAGATCAGCAAAAACCACCATGCCACCGAATTCCTCTGCAACGGACTCTCTCTGCTCCTGGATGGCAAGATCGAAGAAGATAACCAGGTAACTAGCGCGCTCGAAGAAGAGAGGAAGGTCATCGAGCGCGAACATCATGCGGCCATCTCCGCCTTGGCGAAAACGGCGGATGCGCTGCCGGGCTTCGGCATCGTGGCGGCCGTCTTGGGCATTGTCGTGACGATGCAGGCCATCGACGGCCCGGCCAGCGAGATTGGCCACAAGGTCGCGGCCGCCTTGGTCGGTACCTTTCTGGGCATCCTCATGTCCTACGGTTTCTTCGCGCCCATGGCCGGCCGGATGGAATACCTGGGTGAGCAGGAAATGACGTTCTTCCGCGCGGTTTCGGCGGGGGTCGTTTCGATGTGTAAGGGAGAGAGCCCCCGCGACGTGGTCACCTGTGCTCGTCGGGTCGTTGGCACGGATTGTCGTCCCAGCCACGCGGAAATGCAGGAAATCTTCAAGGACACCAGCGGTTGATCGCTTCGGGGAGGGCAAAACAGCATGGCAGGAAAGGGTGGCGGTGCGTGGAAGGTCGCCTATGCCGATTTCGTGACCGCACTGATGGCGTTTTTTCTGGTGATGTGGATTTGCGGTCAGGACCAGAGCGTCAAGCGGGCCGTGGCCTACTACTTTCAGGATCCTTTTTCCGCGTCCGACCTGGGTACCTCGCACAGCCCTGAACGGAGGGGCTCCGTCGTAGAACTCCAGGCGCCGGGTACTGTACCCGCTGCAGAGAAGGTGGCCGTCGGGCGGGGCCGGACAACCTACAGTCAATGGAAAGATAAAAGCCAGGTCACCAAACTGGTCAGCGATTGGATTTTTTCAGACCAGAAAGCGAGCCCCTACTGGCACGAACAGGCCCAGCGGCGGCGGGAACAAGCACGCTGGGCCCCCGATGTCCTCAGCAAGCGGGCATCCGTCGATACGATCGCAACCCAGATGCTGGCCAAAGACCTGGAAGCCGAAATCCCACGAGGATTTCCCAAGGAAACGAATCGGCTCTACAAGGATCTTTTTCAGGAAGCCGTCGCCGACGTGAACTGGACCGAAATCGCGCAGGATCTGTTAATGCACGATTAACACCAGCGCCGCACCGCCGAACGCTTTGCGCTCGGCTCGCATTCTCCGCTCGGATGCCGCTCACGTTTCCAACGCTTGGCTCACTTCTTTGGAAATGCTTCCGAACAACTGCTGTAGATTCGAGCTGGGGAAGCCCTGGCCACCCAGGTTGGAAACGGGAGCCAGCGCTCGCTGAGAGGCAACCTGCCCGGTGGGGGTGTATGCCTGCGGAACGAGTTGGCCATTGTGATTGGGCTGAAGCAGTGCCAAACTACCACCATTGGCAACGGCTTGGTATTTGTTGGCCAGATCGGACAAGAATTGGCCTTCGGGAGTTTGGCCTTGTTGCTTCGCGGCGGCTTGCAGTTGGCTGGCGATGTTCGTAACGACCGTTTTAAATTTTGCCGGGTCTTGTGCCCGAAGTTGCTGCAATTGGCTCAGCACCTTTCCGGGGCCCGAGATCTGGGCCGAGTCCCGCCGGAG
>Ga0070734_10002138_pt1 | contig 25426 bp, 17 predicted proteins | sample Coa_R1_8_FD_66444 | JGI IMG/M metagenome (GOLD analysis project Ga0070734, IMG submission 66444) | Surface soil microbial communities from Centralia Pennsylvania, which are recovering from an underground coalmine fire - Coalmine... | ecosystem: Environmental > Terrestrial > Soil > Unclassified ...
GCCGGACAGCGCGCCGGCGACGGCGAACGGCGCCAGCGCCAGATCCACCCCCAGAGACGCCGGATTGATCAGGCCCAGTTGCGAGCTGAAGGGCACTTTGAACAGGTTCAGGCAGAAGTAGTACCAGGCGCCCGTGCCGACAAACTCCATTTTCGGCAGCCGCGCGGCCAGCAGATACAGGACCATCAGCGGCCCCGACGCGTTGGCGACCATAGTGGAGAAGCCGGCGAGGAGACCCAGCGAGAGGGTGATTACGCCCCCACTGGCGAGGAGGCCGACCGAGGGGGTCTGGTCCTCCTGCTCCGGGTTCTGCGCCTTCCGGCGCGCGACATTCACGCGCTGTACGAGCTGCAGGAGGATCAATCCCAGCAGCAGTCCTCCCATCAGGTGGCTAATCTGGCTGTCGTCGTGCAGCCACCGCATGGTGATCCACCCCAGCACGACCCCCAGCCCGGCCCAGGGAAACAGCCGCCATAGGTGCGACCAGACGGCGTGACGCCGGTAGTAGAGGACGGCGATGCAGTCCGTTAAGATCAGCAGCGGCAACACTACGCCCATGGAGGCCGGGCCGCCCAACGCGTAGGCAAAGAGCGAGACCGCGATGATCCCGACCCCGGTGATCCCCGTTTTGGCGAGGCCGATCCCATAGGCGGCGAAGATAACGACCGCCCATTGCCAGATTTCCAGGTGCATAAAGAGGGTTTCCAGGCTGACCCTGCGGAGGCAGCGCGCGAAGCGGAAATTTGCGTCTCAGGACGGAGAGACATTTCGCTCCACGGGGGCGGGATTCCTGCCGTATGTCTCTCGCACACTATTTCAACTTCGGGTACCACTCTTTCACTTTGCCGAGCGCCCAATCGGGGGTCTTGTCCTTGGGGCAGAGGTTGCAACTATTGGGGTTGGTCCGGATGTCACAACTTCGCCGCCTATTTTGTCTTCTTTTTGGAAATCAAGGAGGTGTCGTCATGTCGGAACCGAAAGTAAGCGTGATTGTGGCCGGAGCGGGGTATGCCGGGATGTTGGCGACCGTGCGGCTGGCAGGCAAAACCCGGCGGCGGAATATCGAGATTATCCTCGTCAATGGGACGGGTCAGTTTGTGGAGCGCCCGAGGCTCCATGAGTTTGCGGCGAACGTGCCGTTGCCTCCGCGCCCGATTGCGGAGATCCTGCGCGGGACGGGCGTTCGTTTTGTGGAGGGGATCGTCCAGGAGGTTCATCCGCAGTCGCGTGAGATCGTCGTGAAGACGCCGCAAGAGAGCCGCAGGTTCTCCTATGACTATCTGCTCTATGCGCTGGGCAGCGTCATGGATCGCGACAGCGTTCCCGGCGTGCGCGAACACGCCTACACGCTGTCTTCTGCCGGCCCGCTGTCTGCGGAGGCGCTGCGCGAGGTGCTGCCGAAGCTGGAGCGGATGGGCGGGAAGGTCGTTGTCGTCGGCGGGGGGCCGACCGGAATCGAGGCGGCGGCGGAGTTCGCCGATGCGTATCCCGGCCTGCATATACGGCTGGTGTCGCGGGGCGAGATGGGCGATGTGTGGGGCGGCCAGGTTCAGGCATACATGGTCAAGGCGCTGCAGCGCCTCGGCGTCGCGATCCGGAATAAGACCGTCGTGGTACGTGTAGACGCGGACAGCCTGGTCACCGAGGAGGGCGAGACCATTCCATTCGACCTATGCCTGTGGGCCGGCGGGTTCGGCGTGCCTGCGCTGGCGCGTGCGGCAGGACTGGCGGTGAATACGCGCGGTCAGGTGCAGATAGATCCCTTTATGCGCTCCGTCTCCCATCCGGAGATCTACGCCGCCGGGGATGCCGCCTCTCCGGTCGAGGATGCCGGTGCTCCGGTGCGTATGGCGGCCTATACCGCCCTTGTCATGGGCGCCCACGCCGCCGACTGCCTGAGCCAGGCTATCAAAGGCCGCCCGCAAAGGCCACTGAGTTTCGCCTATGCCGGGCAGGGCATTGCGCTGGGGAGGCGCGATGCCGTGGGCTTCAACAACTATCCTGACGACCGGCCCAACCGACCGCTATTTACCGGCGGGCTTGCCGTCCAGACCCGTGCGTTCTTTGTCCGCCTTGTCGCCGGCTTACCGCACCTGGAGCGACGCTGGCCCGGCTGCTTCTACTGGCCGGGCAAAGGGCGGGTGAAGGCGGTGCGACGCTCCAGGGCAAACGAGACGCTTATGGACACTCCATGAACGATTTTGAATCCTATCGGCCCTTACTCTTCTCTATCGCCTACCGGATGCTGGGCAGCGTCACGGAGGCGGAGGATATGGTACAGGACACTTACCTCCGCTACCAGGCGCTGCCCCCTGAGCAGGTCCAGTCGCCGAAGGCCCTGCTCAGCACCATCGTGACGCGCCTGTGCCTGAACCAACTCGAATCGGCGCGCGTCCGCCGGGAGACCTATGTCGGCCCCTGGCTGCCGGAACCATTGCTTACGGGTGAAGATGCGCGCACTCCCGCCGATGCGTTGAGCGCTCATGAGACGATCTCGATGGCCTTTCTGGTACTCCTGGAGAGCCTGACGCCGTTGGAGCGGGCGGTGTTCTTACTGCGCGAAGTATTCGACTACGAGTACGCCGAGATTGCCGAGATCATAGAGAAGCGCGAGGCGGCCTGTCGCCAAATCTTCCACCGCGCGAAGCAGCATGTGGCCGAACACCGTCCCCGCTTCTCATTCTCACCGACCGCGCATCGCCAGATGCTTGCCCGTTTTTTGCAGGCGGTGAACGATGGGGAGATGGAGGGCCTGATGCAACTGTTGGCGGAGGATGTGACGCTCTGGGCGGATGGCGGCGGTAAGGCGCGGGGTTCGCTTATGCACCCTCTGTCGGGGCGCGAGGCGATTGCACGCTTTATGCTGGCGTCTCGCCGCTTCGTCGTCCCGGAGACGATGCGGATAGACCTCTGTGAAATCAACGGCGCGCCCAGCGCGATTCTACGCGAAAATGGCCTGGCACGCGTCGTGATGACCTTCGAGATCAGCGAAGGGCAGATCCAGCAGATGCACTTCATCGCCAATCCCGATAAGATCGGGCGCCTCTGACCTTCCGGTGTTTGCGCTAGAGCGAGTTGAGGAAGGCAATCAGGTCGGTGAGCTCCTGGGGCGTGCAGTCGGGCTTGCCGGTGAGCTTGGAGGGCCGATGGTATTCGGTCAGGACCTCCTCTAAGGTGAGGGCGGCGCTGGTGTGCAGGTAGGGCGAGCGGTTGTAGACGCCGCGCAGGGAGGGCGGATTGTAGCCTCGGTAGACGTCTTCCGGGGCTTCCAGGCCAATGACATAGGCGGCGGGAGTGGTGTAGTTGGGTGAGGCGTGGCAGGTGTTGCAGGCCTTGGCCTGGAAGACCGCCTCGCCCCGTTTCGCTGCAGCAGTCAGGGAGCCGTCCGGGTTGCGATGGGGATTGGGCTTGAAGTCGAGGGTGGCGAGATAGGCCAGGACCGCATCCAGTTCCGCGTCGGTGGGCTCCTCGCCCTGCATCGTCGTAGTCATGGAGTCGTGGACCAGCTTACGAAGGCTCTTCTGCCAGCCGTGCCAGGTCCAGGGACCGGTCTGGGTGACCCCGCGCAGGCTGAGGGTCTTCTTGGGCGTGCCGTAGCTGCCGTCGTTGAAGGTGTCGAAGTCGCTGCCGTTGGTGTGGCCCTCGACATGGCAGGTATCGCAGGAGTACCAGTGGTGGAACGAGCGGTCGGCATCCAGGAAGATCGCCTCGCCCTGCCGGGCCAGGGAGGGCTTCTCCGGGCCGCCGAGCGGAACGGTATTTTTGAGCTGCGCCGTCGGCACATCCACCACCTGGAGGGCGTTGCTGAGATAGTTGGCGACGACGACCGTGTTGCCGTCGGGGGCGAAGGCGACGCCCAACGGACGCCCGCCCAGCGGCACCCGGCGAAAGCGGTTTTCGTCTTTAAGGAGGTCCGGTTCGATATGGTCGCCGGGACCGCCGAACGCGATAAAGGGGAGCGGCTGCCGCAGCAGCAGCAGTTCGTGCGTGCCTCCGCAGGTGACGGCTAAGGTCTTGCCGTCCGGGCTGACCGCCACGCCATCTACGTCGCCCACGGCCTTGCCGCGCGGATCGAGCGCAATCGCCTCGCGCGGTCCCTCCTCCTGCAGCGGCACCCGGCTGAGGCGGTTGCCGACCACCCAGCCCCGGTCGATGTTGTCCTTGGTCGCAGGGCGGCCCCGCTCGGCGATGTTGGGCACATAGGCCCAGGCGTTGTCGGGCGACATGGCGATATGGCGCACATTGTGGCCGCGCAGCTTGACGACCGCCAATACTTTCCGCTCCGCGACGCCGATCACGCTCACATCCTGCGAGCGCGCCCCGCCCACAGCGAGGCGCTTGCCATCCGGCGAGAGGCCCACATGCCAGGGCTCGATGCCGACCGGAAGGCGGGTCTCCACGCGCTTCGTTGCGAGGTTGACCCACGCCAGCGTACTCTCCCCGGCGAGGGCCACATAGGCGGTCTTGCCGTCGGGAGAGAGGGCGACGCCGCGCGGCTCGTCGCCGACCGGGAAGGTCGCCTCGGCCTTCAGGCCGGTAGGGGAGACGGTGAACAGGGTAAGGCTATCGGAGAGGCGGTTGGTGACCACGGCGCGCCTGCCGTCGCGCGCGAGGGCGATGCAGAACGGCCCCTGGCCTGCGGGCGTTTCGGCGACCACGCGCCCCGCTTTGAGATCCACCAGCGAGACGGTATTGGCGGTGGTGTTGGCGGAGAGGGCGAACGCACCGTCCGCAGAGAGGGCGAGGTCGGAGGGCGAGCGGTCGAGAGCGGCTACCCTCGGCGCCCTGGGAACGGCGGGCAGCGTCAGCGCTAACAACAGGATCGGGATCGGAATAAAGCAGAGTATCAGGCGTTTCATAAGCTGGGGTTTCGAAATAGGCCGAAGGATACATTCAAAGCGGGGCGAACGGGACTTCCCGCTCGCCCCAAAGCGTCGCGCAGGAAGTTGACCTACCTGGTCAATGGCGCGATGCCTCAACCGAAGGGAGTCGTCTTCTTGACCGCCACCAGTTTGTCGCCCATGACGGCCGTGATGGCATCCGGAAGATAGTGCGCTTTCACATCCGGCTCATCCGGTGCATCGTCGAAGGAGCCGAAGTAGCGGAGCACACCTTTCTTGTCGATCAGGGCGAACGATGGGGTATTGTGCACGCCGAAGTAGGCGGTCATTTTCCCCGCTTCATCGTTGAGCAGCGGCATGACGAAGTTCTTGCTCTCGGCGAACTTGCAGAGGGACTGCGGCGTGTCGTTGGCGCTGCAGCGGACCCCGAGGAAGGCGACGTTCTTCTTGCCATACTGCTCCATCAACTGGCCCATGCGCTTTTCGTAGCGCCAGGTCACGCTGCACTGTTCGCTCATAAAGAAGAGCACGACCGGCTTTTTGTCTTTGAAGTCGGCGAGAGCGATCTGGGCCGCATCGGCCTTCTCGCCCGCCTTCTTCTCATGCATCAGGTCCTGAAGTTTGAAGTCGGAGATGGGCTTGTCTATGACCGCCTTATCCGGCTTCTTCTCCTGGAGGAGTGGAAACGACTTGTTCTCCTGCGCCATGACGGCGATGCCCGCCAGCGCGCAGGCAGCAAGAGCCGCAGCCACTTCCCAGCGAAGGGGTCTCATGTTTGCCTCCTGGTTGGATTGGAAACTTCCTGCGTGCGGAGTTTCGGATGGTACGCGTGAGACGCGATTACTCTCCTATACTACCATAGACGAACCATATCCTGACGCATTTCGCGTATTTTGTTCCGGAAGAAGGGGAGTAGCCGTGAGCAAGGGGAGGAAGCATGGGGCAGGGCAGGAGGGGCGCAACAAGAATTTTGGGGTTGGAATGAACAAATTGCCGTTCGATGCGTCGAAAAATATGTTTTCTCCTTGTTACGAAGATTCGATTGTACTGATATTGGATTGGCGGGTTGCAAACAGCGTCTGCAACCCGTCTTTTTTGTCGCTGTTTTTCAGCCTGCGTGGAGAAAGCTATTTGCCTGTCACCGACTTTTGCTGCGTGGGAAACACACGAATGTAGTGATCGGGCGCCATGGAATGGGTCAGGGTGTCCGGCAAGACCTCACGCGTCGGCATATGACAGGGGATACAGCCCGACTGGGCATTCACCGGGCATACTTTGCCCTTCACTACAGGGGACGCGCTGCTTGGCGTGCCTTGATCCACGGTAGCGCCCGTGTGGGAGCCTGCCGATCGCGCAGGGTTTTGCGTGGAAGGCGCTCCGGAAGCGGGGGCGCTATGACAGCGCAGACAGATCGCCTCGTAAGCGCGGCGATCATGCGAGGTGTTCTGATGGGGATTATGGCAGGTGGTGCAGGAGAGGGTGTTGTTGCTCTCTTTGAAGCACCGACTGCGCTCGACATCGTTGGGCTGAAAGCGGGTCATCTGCGTCGGGTTGGATTTCGTAAGTGTGTTCTGATGGCAGGTCGCGCATAGCGTGTCGATACGCTTGGCGCCCCAGGAGGAGATCCGGGCGATATGCAACTCCTCCCCGCTGGAGGGAGACTGCATCGCCGTGACATGCGCGTTCGCCGGCCCATGACACGCCTCGCAGCCCACTCCCAGAAACCGTGGTTCGGGCGTAAGCGCGTGTGCCGGAAGGGTGGTGACATGGCAGCGGAAGCAGTTGCGGCTATTCTCTTCGCTGTAAATCAGCCCCATGCCCACCGGAGGCATCGATTCCAGGCCAGGGGTGGGACGCCATTGCCGGACGCCGGGAAAGTAACTGGCGCGCATTTCAAAGAGATGGTTGTCCGGCTCCAGGCCGATGTAGGTCATGCCGTGCTTGCCCGCTCCAAAAGCGTAATCCAGCCGCTGGCCGGACCCCTGTGGCGGATCTTCATCCAGATAGTAGGCGCTGTTGACTACCTTGACCACATAGGGCGAATCGGGCAGGGCGCCCAGAGGCGGGGCCAATGTGCCAAGGCTGGTCGGATCCATCCTTCGTAGCGTGAGGTCATGATTGCTGCCGTGGTGATCGCGAAATTCGTTGGGATGGCAGCCGGAACAGGCGGCGTTGCCGAGAAACCCATTCGCGTCGGGAACCACGATAGCCGGTGTCGGAGGGGGCGCGGCAGGGTGCATACACCCTGCCGCGAATAACAGCAGGGCGACTGGAACTAAGAGCAACGCGAGGGGAACAGGCTTCATTCCGCTACCGATTTGTGTTATCGCCCCATTCCGCCGCTCATCGGCGTGCCTCCGGAGCCGGGGTAGCCGCCAGAGCCTGCGTAACCGCCGGAACCTGCATAACCTCCAGGACGGGTATAGCCGCCGGAACCGGCAGCGCCGCCGCCCATCGCACCATGCGTCTGCGGCGAATACCCCCCCGGATGCTGCGCCATCTGGCTCTGTATGTCGGCGCTGCTAGGGCCGGAAGAGTGGCTGGGGGATGCCAGGACCTTAAACCCAATCCACGCGACGATTGCCGCCACGACCACGATGGCGGCAACAATGGCCGCAGGAGGAACACTCTGTTTCATTCTCTGTTTGTCTCCATGGATAAGAAGCGAGGGTCTTCATGAATGCCCTGACCCTCCTGAATAAGGTATTGCCTGTTTGCCCTTAGCCCCTGAGCGCGATCTATCGTACCGCTCGGCCAGAGGACTTCGATACTCTCCACGGTGTTCCGAGAGCCCAGTCCGAAGGTGAGCTGCCTCTGGCACTCCGAAAGAAAACTGCCGCCGCTGTGAACCATTTGCGATTGGGTGATGCCCCGATTGGTAACCCGCGCGATCACGCCGATGCCATCGCGATTGGAGCGGATGCCCTCCGTACGCAGGCGAATCCAGTGGTTCCTATTTCCTCCTTCGTTGCGGTAGAGCCGGAACTGGCCGCCATTGTCCACAAGCGCAATATCCAGGTCGCCGTCGTTGTCTATATCGCCGTAGGCCGCGCCGCGCCCTACCAGCTTCTCCGTCAGGCCGCTCTGAACCCCGATCTCCTTGAAGGCGCCATTGCGTTCATTATGGTACAGCGCAGGCCGCTCCTTGAACGTGAGCATCGAGTCGTAGGTACTCACGATATCGTCCACATGGCCGTTCGCAGTGAACACATCCTGCCAGCCATCCAGATCCGCGTCAAAAAAGAAGAGGCCGAAGGTCAAAAAAGGCAGGCTGGGCTCCGCGAGACCGGTTGGGTGGGCATTGTCCATAAAGAGCAGGGGCTCGCCGCGCTTGCTGTCGCTCTCAAAAAGGGAGAGGCCCTCTTCCGCAAAGTTACCGATGAGCAGAGCAAACTGTCCATTGTTGCGCCAGTCCGCCGTATCGATCCCCATCCCGGCTTTGTAGTGTCCGTTTTCGCCTGTCGCGATCCCGCTGTCCGCCCCGTGCTCGGTAAAGTGTTTTCCCTGCTCGTTCACGAAGAGGAAGTTGGCCCAGGTATCGTTCGTGACCGCGATATCCGGCCAGCCATCTCCGTTGAAATCGGCGACCACCACCCCGAACGACTTCCCCAGAGCGCTCGTATGGATCCCCATCTCCTCGCTCACATCCCGAAAATGCCCGTTCCCCTCGTTATGATAGAGCGTACAGTAGCTCCCTTCAAAGGTGCCCGGCGGACAGTAGCCGCGTATCCCATTGTGTCCGCACCATTTGTTTATGGAAGGGGACCACTTGACATACTGGCAGACGAAGAGATCTAGTTTGCCGTCTTTATCGTAGTCCAGCCATGCGGCGCTGGCGCTCCACTTCCACTGTAAGGACATGCCGGGCATCGGAACGCCCTGCACTCCGGCCTGTGCGGTCACATCCTGGAAGATCGGTCCCTGCCGATTTTTGTCCCCCAGCGTGTTACGAAACAGATGGTTGGCGCCGATGGCCGTGATATAGATATCTTCATAGCCGTCGTTATCGAAATCGCCGACGGCGACCCCCATGCCATAGAGCGAAATGCCGAGGCCCGACTGCTGCGTCACATCGGTGAACGTCCCGTTCCGGTTATTATGATAGAGATGGAGCGTGCTGTGGGTCTCTTTGTCCTCCGGCCAGTTTTTGCCATTGACGATGAGAATGTCCTGCCAGCCATCGTTATCATAATCCAGAAATGCCACTCCGGAACCGACCGTCTCCGGCATATACTTCTTGCCCTTCGCGCCGTTGTCGTGCCGGAAATCAATGCCGACCTGTTTGGATACCTCCACGAAGTGGACAGGGTTGGCGTCCGCCTCCGCAGGGGAGGCCGTTTTCCCGCCGACCGGTGGCTTTTGACCGGGACAGCCCAACAACAGCAGCAGCAGGGGCAGGGTGAACCCCTGCAGCGAGCGGAGGAGGCGAAGAAGAGCGTGATCTGTAAATAACGCGCGTGAACTCAGTTGCTTGTCTGCCCCAATCGAGTATAGAGTTGCTCAATCTTGGTTCTGAGCGTCGTGTCCTTCGGCTGCAGCGCATATGCAAGGCGATAGTATCGGACGGCGGCGGGATAGTCTCCGGCGCGCTCCAGAAATTCCGCCAGCGCGACCTGCGCCGCCGGGTCGTGGCGCGCTGCGGTAGACCGGGTGATCAGCGTCTGCCGCTGCAGGTCATACGACACAAACTTGTGATAGAGTTGCAGCATCCGTTCGCTGCCGGCTTTGTCGCCCAGGTGGGCATAGACACGCCCCAACTCCTGGTAGTTGGAGCCCTCTCCCGGCTGCAGATCCAGGACATGTTCCAGGTTGTTGGCCGCCCGCTGGTAATCGCCCGCAGCGGCATAGGCGACCCCCAGTTTCTGAAAGCCTACCGTCTCCCCCGGACTCAGTTGGGTCACCTGCTTGAATTCGCGCAGGGCGCGCTGAAGACGATCCCCTTCGCTACGACGCTCCAGATAGAGATCGCCCAGTTGCAGATGGTAGTTCACATTTTTCGGGTCGAGCGTCACCGCCTGTTCCAGCTCCGGTTCGGCTTCCGCGCGCAGCCCCTTTCGGAGGGCCACTTGAGACAGTAGCTGATAAATGGCCGCAGGGTTGCTCGGCTTTTTGGTCAGCGCGCTCTTGAGGAATTGCACCTGTTCCTGCAAGCGATCCGCCACGCCATATGCGTTGGCCATGGTGACATCCGCCTCCGCCGTATGCGAGGTCGTCAATTGCCGTACGGTATCCAGATAATCGTCCATACGGTTCATCCCCCGATAGGCCTCGGCCATGGTCGCCAGGCCGCGATTGCGCCAGGCCGGATCGGCGACGACTTGCCGGGAATATGCGAGCGCAGCGGGATAATCCTTTCGTAGGCGCGCTTCCAGCGAACGCCAGTAAGCGGCTGCGACCGGCTTGTGGATCTGATCGAAAGCGAGCGCCGTCGCGCGAATGACCGTGAGATTGGTGTTCTCATAGAGGGCGATGATCTGTAGGGTCGCCGCCGTTTTGGTGTAATCTTTCCGCTTGCCGTAGGTCTCCGCCAGGCGGTAGTAGGCATCCATGGCATTGGGATTGAGTGCAACGGTCTTTTCCCACTGCCGGAGCGCCTCCTCTTCGCGTCCATTCTGCGCCAGGGCCAGCCCATATTGGTAACACAGGGCCGCTTCGTTGGGGGCCAACCGCGCTGCATGCTCCAGGTATTCCAGCGCCGGCTTCGGCTGGTGCTGCGCCAGGAGCAATTTGCCTGCAATCGAGTAGCCTTCCGGCCGATCCGGAGCGAGGCGGATCAGATCTTCCGCCATTTTCAGAGCCTGGAGATTGTCGCCTGCCTGAAGAAAGCAGAAGAGCAGCCGCTCGATATCGTTCTTGGCATGGGGCGAAACGCCGGTCTCCAACGGAGGATGGCGCGCAAGAAAAGCTTGCAGGGTTTTCGATGCCTCTTCCGGGCTCCCATAGGCTTCATACAGGCCGGCCAGGTTGGCGGCGGCTTCCAGGCTATCGGGCATGAGTTGAACCGCTCTGTTCAACTCGACCTGCGCTTCGTCGAAGCGCGCCAGGTAGGTCAGCGAGCGGCCCAGGGGGAGGACGATCTCCGGGTCCTTCGCTCCCAGCGCTCTGGCGATCGTAAGATTCTTCAGGGCCGCCATAAAGTAACCGCTCGCCTCGTCCAGCTTGCCCAACTCCACATAGGCGGGGATATCCGAGGGGTCGGCTTCGATCCGGCTGGCATAGTAGTGCATCCGGGTGCGGATGTCGGCGGAGGCGGGGGGAGGCGGAGGCTTGGACAGAAGATAGTGTCGGCTGATGGGGAGGAGGATCGCCAGAAAAATCAGTAATCCGATCAACAGGGCAATGCGTTTTCCCGCAGCAGACGCTCTGCTTGGCACAGCGATGCGGTTCGAGGGGGGAACGGAAGAGACATTAGAAGGCTTCATTGCACGTTTCCGTCGGCCAGATGCCTGTGTCGGTTGAGAGGAGAGCGGGATGGTCTGCAAAAAGCCCACCCTGCAATAGCATCCCTATTGCAGGGTGGGCTTTTGCATCGCGATTTAAGGCGACTTGCACGCGGCGCCGCGCACGCCTACCTGTCCAAAAATATCCTGCGCGCAGTTGAATTTGTTGGGATCCCGCAGCCAGTATTGGCTCAGTTTGATGGACTTGGCATGGCCGTCGAAGAACGCCACGTTGCACTTGTCCTGATGGCGAGGGATCAGCATCCGGTAGGCATCCCCGCCGTTCCAGGAGGCGCGATCTTCATTGAAGAACATCGTGCCGGCGGACATACTGGTGATTTTGCTGAAGTCGTCCGGATTCTGGATGTAGTTGTTGTACGCCTTCTGGCCGCCATCCCAGGCCTGCCAGCCGCCCTGGGTGCTGATGTCATAGATGGAGGCCGTGTCACCGAACTGCACCATATTGGCCGGTGCATTGATGACAGCCATCTTCACGGTGCCGCTGTCCCAGCCCGACATCAGGTCATTGATGCAGAGCGTGCCGCCGACACGATGGTTCTCCGGGTCGTTCGGCCAGTCCGGGCCGCCATCCGTCGGATAGTCCGGGCAGACCGTAACCTGATAGTTCTTGATATAGGGCTGGATCAGGTAGGGCCAGAAGCGCCGCCAGTCCCGAACGGTTCCGTCCGGCTGTGAGCCGACATCGGCATCCGTCAGGGCGACATGCTCGTTCATTACCAGCTCATCGTAGTCCTGAGAGTACATCATGGAGCCGGTCGAGATCTGCTTTAGGTTGGAGAGACAGGATGCTGCGCGTGCTTTCTCCCGGGCTTGAGCGAAAACGGGGAAGAGGATGGCAGCAAGGATCGCAATGATAGCGATGACGACGAGAAGTTCGATCAGGGTAAAGCCTTTACGCATGGAATAGATACCCCCTTTGGAAACCTATCGCACCCTTTTCTTAAAGGTCTTTAATTATAATATAGTCATCGATCCTTTGTCAAGCGGTTTTTTGCGTCCGGTTTTGGCGTATCGGCCCCGCCTTTCCACTTGACATGGCCTCTGTTTTGAACGCATTATAACCCTGAACGAATCCAAACGAAATTGAGTGATAGGCGAAACGATGAGAAACGCAAACGGAAGGGAAGAGCGCGCGCGGCAGGATCAGGGAGGGTTGTTTGCCGAAGAGCGCCAGCACGCCATCGAGGAGCAACTGCGGCAGAAGGGCAAAGTGACGGTTGAGGAGTTGGCGCGGCGGTTTCGCGTCTCGCCTCCGACCGTTCGGGCCGACCTGACCCGCCTGGAGGAGCAGGGGCTCCTGCGCCGGACCCATGGCGGAGCCATCGCGCTGGGCAATACGCTCTACGAACCGCCCTATGCCGAGCGGGCCGTACTCCACCAGGCGGAGAAGCGCGCCATCGCCCGCGCCGCTGTGGCCCTGGTACACGAGGGCGAAACGCTGTTGCTGGATGCCGGGACCACCTGCCATGAGATCGCCCTCTGCCTGCGGGGGTTCCGCCGCCTGACCGTGGTCACCAACTCGCTGGCCTCCGCACAGGCGCTGGCGGAGAATGACGGCATCGAGACCATCCTTATTGGGGGAACGGTGCAGGCGCGGCGACAGGCGACGCTGGGCGCATTGGCGGCGCACTTCCTCGATCCCATTCAGTGCGACCGCGCCTTCGTCGCAGTGAGCGGCGTCCATCCTGCCTCCGGATTTACCGTCGTGGACTTCGACGCAGCGGAGGTGAAGCGCAAGATGCTGGAGAAGGGCAAACAGGCGATTGTGGTCGCCGATTCCAGTAAGGTCGGCCAGGTCGCCTTCGCCTCTGTCGGCCCATTGACCTCCGCCCATCTCCTGCTGACTGATGCAGACCTGCGCCATGAGGACCGGCTCGCCCTGGAAGAAGCAGGCTTGCATATTCACTGCGCCGATTGAGCCCAATTCGACCCGAACGCGATAAGCAGTATGTGGTGATCGCGGCAAGCTCCGCACCAAGTCCGGCGGCGCCTACTATGCCTTCGTCCTGCCTTGATGGGGTAGCTCCCTGTACGGATGGATTATGGGTAAACGCACCCTTGACCTACGGCTACGTACATCACTCGGCCCCACGCACGCGTCTGTAGGGCAGGGGTGCTGTCCCCTGCCGATAACCTTTCGGTCCTGCCGATAAACCTTTCAACACGAATACGATAATCGGTAGGGGGTGGCCCCGTAATGTTGGTCGGCGCAGGGTGGGGTAGGTAATGTTGGTTGGTGGAACGGAACTGCAGGTGGATCGGCAGGGGCCTCGTCCCCTGCCGATAACCTATCGGTGCGAATACGATAATCGGCGCAGGACGGGGCCTGCGCCCTACATACTCTTCTTCCAGTCTTTGTGGAGGCTATTATGCGGCGTTCACCTTACAAACAATATGCTTCCCCAGAAGCCGCGCCAACACAAACCGTGTTGGAACACCCAACCAAACCCGGCGTATTCTTGCCTGTCCACCGTCGGCCCATGCGTCTACAAGGAGTAGACTATACCTCACCCGAGTTGGTGTGCTTTGTCACTTTCAACGTGGAAACGGAGTGTGAGGTACGCTTCACGGGAGAAATCGGACGGCAAGCCTGGGGATCCCTCATAGACGAACTGGAACGCATCGGCTGCCGCCTGTTTGCTGCTTGCCTGATGCCGGATCACGCTCATCTCCTGGTTTCGCCCAGTGGAACGGGCGAAAGCGTCAGCGATATTGTTCGGCGCGTCAAAACGCGGTGTTGCGCCGTATTGCGCCAGGAACAGAATATCTACTTGCGCTGGCAAGCCTCATTCTATGATCATATTCTACGCGATGTGGAACGCCAGGTAGATGAGTTCCAGGCCATCCGACATTACATCTATTCCAATCCCGAACGCGCGGCATTAGGCGAAGCCTACCCATTTCGTATGTTGTCCATCCCATAGCCCACAGGGCCTGCACCGACCAATATGGAACGTCCCGTCCTCCGCCGATTACATTGCGGACGGTCACCATTGGCATCGGGGTGGATTTCGTCCTGTGCCGATGATCGTGTCCACATCGGTGGGCTCCTCAACTCATCTCCGCACAAACATGAAAATCCCGGTTTGCCGAATTGCTTCGGCAAACCGGATGTGATGATCCTCCGGTGTCCCCGTTTTGGAGGTCGATAGTTATTCCCATCCATGGGAAATCGTGCACTTTGTGGATTACTATGCCGCTGTTACTCCCTACGGAGTATGATAGCTGCCTCCAACCCATGTTAGGTTGACATCGTTATCAGAAACTGCGTTGCCTCCAACAACAGTCTGTACACCAACAGCGGTGCTGTTATATCCACCATACACCACCGCGAAATTCCCGCTTGCCTGGTTTTTGTATCCGCCGCAAACAGCTGTGTAGGTTCCTGTATCGGCTAGGTTATTGGCCCCACCCAGAATGGCAGCCCATTGGCCGTTAGCGGTATTAGTAAAGCCACCACAAACCATAGATTGAATGCCACTTGCGACATTATGATCTCCGCCACTAACGAACGAATAGGTGTTGGAGGCCGTATTATCCGATCCTCCGCTGACAGCAGCTGCGGTTCCCGACGCCATATTTCCCACGCCACCACTCACCGAACCGTCGTTTCCACTGGCAGTATTGCTGCTACCTCCAGTTACGGAGGAGACCATTCCGCTGGCAACGGCATTCTCCCCACCGCTGACGCTGGAGTATTGACCGCTGGCAACGTTACTGGTTCCTCCGCTTATGGAGGCATACGAGCCACTTGCGCGGTTGAAAAAACCGCCGCTGACACAAGCGTATTGTCCATCAGTAGTATTATTTAGACCTCCCAAAATGCTAGAGAACTTTCCATTGACCGTTACGACATTCTGGTATCCGCCCGAGATAGCAGATTGGTCGCCGTTGGTGATATTGCCGTAACCGCCCGTGATCGAACTGGACGTACCGGTGGCTTGGCAGTTCTGCCCACCTCCAATAAATGCGGAGTTAGCTGAGGCGACGTTGAGATAGCCCCCGGTGATAGCGGAGGAGGGGCCGGAGGCCGTGTTGGAGTTGCCGCCAGTGACGCTGCTGGTGACACCGCTGGCCGTATTGGTCCCACCACCACCGACGTAGCTGGAATTGCCACTGGCGGTATTGTTGTAGCCTCCGCCGATATTGGCAAAGGCTCCGCTAGCTGTATTGCCGAAACCGCCTTCCACACAGGCATAAGTTCCGGTTATGTTGTTCTGGCTGCCCACGACTATACCGCCCCAACTCGAATAGTTGTTTAATCGCCCCATTACCAAGTTGTGGCTGCCTGAGCGGTCATCGGTACCGTCGTTACGCTTCTCCGCGTATCCGAGGATCAGGTTGCCGGTTCCGTTCTTAGTGGGCGTGCTGCCTGCTCCGTCAACGATATGGAGATTGGCTCCGGTGATAGTCATCTCGGTTCCACTGGTGGTGAGGAAAGCAAGTTTAGCCTCAAGGGCCGCGACGCGGGTCGTAAGATCAGTACCCTGCGAATGGGCAGGAGGGCGTATAGCCAGTATGCTGGCTCCAATAAGCGCAGTAAGGAATAGGGAACTGGCAAGTTTGAGACGGCGTTCGGCTTGTTCCAAACGTTGAATGATGATGGTAGTGTCTGTAAAATTGCTGTTCACTCTGTTCTCCTTTTAGCTTGAGACCCAAATTTGGGCCAAACAAGTGTCATAATGCTAATGGCTCCCAAGTCTGATAACAAATGGAGATAGTCTATTCTCTACAGCTTGCGTATCATGTTTTCGATATTATGGGTGACCTTGGAGGTTCCCAAATTGAGCAGATCTCCCTTCCAGGTTTCTGCATCCACATCGTAAGTTAGAGTCAATTGATAGGCCCCATTGGCATTTGAATACTTACCGGACAACCGCTTTGTTTTCGGATTATATGTACATATATAGGCTTGCCGAAGCCCGCCCTCTTCCGGCCAAGTAAGCGTTGCAGTGAAAGGCTTGGATATACCTACGCTATTCTCAGGCATATCAGGTATGTCCAATATCCACGTTCGCTTCTCGCCATTTCCACGGCCACCAGGATCATTACGCACAGATGTGCCCGTCCATGTCCCAATGATATCCGACATGTCTCCTAGGTCTTGCGTCACGATGTTGCTGAGAGAATGGTTTACCGTTAGGAAGAAGACAAACGCTAGATTGGGTTTCTTCTCGAATACCAAGCGAGTCTCCTCGCCTGGACGAAACCTAAAGTGGCGAAGTTTTTCTTCTGTCTCAATGTCAGGTGTTGCTCCACGGAGAGTGTAATTTTTAATGTCCCCTTCCGGCGAATCAATGGGGACATCCCACTTAACCGTGATGATGATCGTGTTTTCAGTTATCGACTCGAAGATACACTTCACATACTTGTTCTCATCGCTCCGATTTCGCAAACATATCTCAATGGCTTTCAGTTGGCTGGAACTATAGAACTCGTTGATTTCCGTCAATGCTTCAGATGCGGAACCACTGTTCGCTTCTTCCGCAAAGTCCTTGTTCAGATGGCTTTGGAATTCTTCGTAGTTGCCGTAGGCTCCAATGGGCAAGCCATCAACCAAGGGCAGGTTTATTCCTCCTCCTGCGCTCTTCTTAATGGTATCGAACAATTCCCTAGTTACAAGGCGCAGAAACGCGTATTGCTTGGTTCTATTGCTTGTTTTAAAGGTATGCAGGGGTTTGAGTAATTTAGCACATGCGTCCTCTGCATAAGCGGCTTGCGACTGTAATGCACCGACCAAACTGCAGATCAGTACGGCTGCCAATGAACCATGTCGAAAAAAACGATGTAGCAGATTATACATTTTTGTTCCCCTTATGGTGCTTTTGATGGATAACACAGCAACGTTAAGACGGACCAAGCCCCTCTTGTACTGCGGTACGGCAAGACCGATATTACTCCCCGTTAGCCCTCACAGAAGCTCACGAAAGGATATGATGGATCATGCCGGTACAAATCCAGTCTAACATGCTTTTTCCGACATAAGTGTGATAGAAGTATGACCGGACAAGGAGATTTGCAAAGAATGGCGTATTGAGGGGAGGAAAGCAATAGGGCGTTCCATAGGATCAGAGGAGACCGCAGGATGCACTCTATTCCCTCTCGACTTGCGCTTAAATTGTTTGGCTCCTTTGAAATGGCTTACGATGGCAGGCCGATCACCAATGTTTCGCAGCGCAAAACGGATCGCCTGTTGGCCTATTTGACACTTTATAACCGCACGATGCCAATTGCCGATGTAGCGGAAGCAATCTGGCCGGATACGGCCAATGCTGAGGACTGTCTACGGCATAGCGTGGTCCATTTGCGCGGTTTGCTGGCCCCGGAGACAAACCGACTGGAAACCCCGCGTGGTTATCTGCGACTGGATTTGGAGGGCGTGATCGTAGACACGCGCGAATTCGATGCGGCGACATTGCAGGGCGAACGAAAATCACTGGAAACTGCTATCTCTCTCTTCCGGGGAGATTTGCTGCATGGCTGGGCGGAGGATTGGATAAAGCATGAGAGGACGCGGCTGCATAAAAACTATCTCCGTTCCTTGCGAAAATTGGGAAGATTATGCCGGGAAGAAGGCGACTATGAGGCTGCTGCAGATTATCTCTCCCGTCTTGTGAAGTACAGGAAAGATGAGGAGAGGGTCTGGCTTGACCTCGTTCAGGCACTCCTATATTGTAGAGAAAGAATTCTGGCTCAACAGCGCTTTGCGGAGTATGAAGCGCATCTGCGGACGAAAGGCTTACAACCTTCCCCCGATATGCTGCATCTGAAAAAACAGATCAGTGAAGGGATGGATCCTCCCACGCCTCCTTCCATCCGTTTGCCTGACGCCCCTATCGGAGGCGCGCTCTCCCCCGATTCTCCCTGGTATCTGCGCCGCTCCGCCGACCAGGAATTCCTGGAGGCGGTCATACGCCAGGACAGCATCGTTCTGGTCAAAGGGCCGCGTCAGACCGGGAAGAGTTCCTTATTGGCGCGAGGGCTGGCGCAGGCCCGAAAGAACGGCGCGCGGGTCGTTACCACCGACTTGCAATCCATTGGAATCCAGCACTGGGCTTCCACAGAGACGTTCACCCTGGCACTCGCACAGAACCTGGCGGATCAACTCACGCTCGAACGCCAACCGGCGCAAGACTGGGCCGAGCATCGCGGCCCCATCGGGAACTTCGAGCGCTATGTGCGTCAAGAAGCCCTCAGTAAGTCGGATGTGTCGCTCGTCTGGGGAATAGATGAGCTGGACCGTCTGTTTCCCTATCCCTTCAGCAGCGAGCTGTTCGGCCTCTTTCGCGCCTGGCACAATGCGAGGGCTTCCAATCCCGATGGCCCCTGGCGACGCCTCACCCTGGTCATGGCCTATGCGACCGAAGCGCATCTCTTTATCTCCGATCTCAGCCAGTCCCCCTTTGCCGTGGGCACGCGCGTCAGCCTGGAGGATTTCGCGCCCTGGCAGATAGCCGAGATGAACCTGCTCTATCGCTCACCGTTACAGGGCGAAGCGCTCACCAGGTTGGGGCAACGCGTCGGCGGACACCCCTATCTCATCCATCGCGGGCTCTATGAGTTGGCGGCCCAACGGCTGTGCTTCGCCGAACTGATGGCAAAGGCGGCGCGCCCCGATGGGCCGTTCGGCGACCATCTCAAGCGTCTCCTCAACGACCTCTGCCGGGACAATGAGCTGTGCGAAGGCGTGCGGAGCGTCCTTCAGAACCGCCCTCGCCTCACCGCAAATGACTTCTGCCGGCTAAAGAGCGCAGGCGTGCTCAAAGGCGATGGCCCGGAAAACGCAGAGTTCCGTTGCCCGCTCTACCGGGACTATCTGGAGGTCCATCTGCGATGAAACCCAACGCCTTCTATATCTCCGGTGGGACGCTGCCCCTGGATGCGCCCTCCTATATCCGCCGCGAAGCCGACGATGCGCTCTATACCCACCTCGCGCAGGGCGAATACTGCTATGTCCTGACCGCCCGCCAGATGGGCAAATCCTCGTTGATGGTCCGTACTGCCGACCGCCTCCGCCGCGCGGGGTTCCGTGTCGTTCTGCTCGATCTGACCGCCATCGGACGCAACTTGACCGCCGCCCAATGGTACTATGGCCTGCTGAGCCAGGTCGGCTTACAACTCAATTTGGAAGACGCCCTGGAGAATGTCTGGCTGAAACATAGCGCCTTTGGCCCTATCCAGCGCTTTATGAAGGCGCTCTCCGAAGTCGCCCTCCCGGCAGATGCCTCCCCGCTCATCGTTTTCCTTGATGAAATTGACTGCACCCTCAATCTGCCCTTCTCCACCGACGAGTTTTTTGCCGCCATTCGGGAATGCTACAATCGCCGCTCCTACGCCCCGGAAATGGAGCGCCTCACCTTCTGCCTCCTGGGCGTCGCTACCCCCGCCGACCTCATCCGTGATACCCGGACCACCCCTTTCAACATCAGCCGCCGCATCGAACTCAACGACTTCACCCCGGAAGAGGCTGCGCACCTGGCGCAGGGGTTTGCCTTACCTAACCCCCCGTCCGGGGGGTTAGGTAACTTAGCCCGAATCCTCTACTGGACAAACGGGCATCCGTACCTGACGCAACGCCTCTGTCAGGCCATCGTCGAAGAGAACGCATGCGAAAATAGGCACGCCAAGACGGAGCGCTCTGATGTGGATCGCCTCTGTGAGAGCCTGTTTCTGAGCGCGGGCGCGCGCAATGCAGATGAGAACCTGCTGTTTGTGCGGGAGCGATTGCTTCACAGCGATGGGGATCGGGCTGCCTTGCTCGACCTTTACGCGAAGATAGAGAAAGGGCGGAAGGTAGAGGACAATGAAGCGAACCCGTTAACTGGTCTCTTGCGCCTGTCGGGAATCACACGAACAGAAGAGGGTTGTTTGCGCGTTCGCAATCGCATCTATGCCCATATCTTCGACCACAGGTGGATCGAAGACAATATGCCCGATGCCGAGGTAAAGCGTCGAAAGGCAGCCTACCGACTCGGCCTCTTCCGCGCTTCGGCTCTCTCTGCTGTCATCATCACGGTGGCGATATGGAATGTATTGGCATGGCGGTGGCGTGTAGAGGCTAAGAGAGCGAACAATGAGGCACTTAACGAAAAGAAGGCAAAGCAAGAACTTCAGGCGAACGCGATCCAACTGAACACGGCTCTCAAGATGGAAAAACAGGCTGAAGTCCGCGCCAACCAGGAAACGAATAAAGCATTGATAGCTAAGAATAAGGCGGACGCAGCAAAAACACAAGCACAAGAGGCAGAGCAACGCGCTATTCGCAACCAAAACGAGGCTAATGCCCACAGGAAGGAAGTGGCACGTCTGCTGGCACAGCGTCAAATCGAAGAGGATGTCCGCAAGCTAGATAGCGGCGATTCTTCCGGCTTGCTCGATTTGCTGGATGCCTATCGTGTTACCTCCGATCTGCCGGAAATACAAGAATCGGCAGCCTGTCTCTGGTCTGCATGGTATGCGGAATGTACGCATCGCCAGCAGCATGTGCTCGTCCATGATGGCCCAATCCGAGCCATCGCCTACAGTCCGGATGGTAAACTGCTTGCTACTACATCCGATGATTGCACCACCCGACTGTGGGACACCACTACCGGGCAGCTTTTCGGGAAACCACTACACAACGATAGCCCGGTGAAGTTTCTGGCCTTCAGCCCGGATGGCAGGGATCTGGCAACGGTCACTGCGAAGGAAAACCTGTCTGTATGGTCTGTATCTGGTGGAACCTTGCGCCTTCCCGCCATGCAGATGCCTGGGGTTGTAATGGCGATTGCGTTTCGTCCGAAAGGGAATGTCCTTGCTATCGGGCTGAACGAAAATCAAGAACATAACTGCGGTTTGCTCTTCCTCGATCCGGTCTCAGGTCAGCAAAGTCACGAGATGATACCTTCATGCCAGGAACTGCATTTTTTGCGTTTCACACCCGATGGGAATAATCTGGTCATAGCTTCGAGGACACCAGGAATATGTGTTCGCAATATGGCGGATGGGCAGTATGACACCACCTCTTTCCGGTTGGATTATGAAGCATTGTGCCTTGCCGTCAGTTCCGACAGTAACTTTGTGGCTGCCGGAACCCAGAGCGGGGATTGCAGGGTCTGGAATTTGAAGCCACATCATCAAATCCAATCGTTTGTGGAGTCAACCGGACAGGTGGAACAGGTTGATTTTATTCCCAAAGGAGGTAAGCTTCTGGTCGGCATTGCGGATGGCCGTGTAAGTGAATGGAACCTTTCGGATGGGCAGCGTAATTTTCATCCCATACCCCACGTCGGTACGTTGAATGCAGTTCGTGCCAGCCCGACCGACAACTTCATGGCTGTGGCTGCCGGTAACGTTGTCAAAATCTGGGATCTGGATGACGGCATAACGCGGATCGCCACCTTGCCGCAGGCGTACAAGGTAACAGGACTGGAGTATCATCCGAATGGCAAACAGGCGGCAACTATCTGCGGCAACGCGGTCCTTCTTTGGAATGTGCAGCGAGAAACAAGGGAAATCCCTCTTCCCCATAGCCGTGGCTCCCATGTATACTCCGGAATCTTCAGCCCGGACAGCCGACGCGTTGTGACTACTGCCAACGACGCCATGGCACGCCTCTGGCAGGTGTCTACCGGAAAACCTCTGGTGACATTGCAGCACATTCAGCGTGATACCGACATCTTTAGGGCCGCGTTCAGCGCGGATGGCAAACGCCTGGCGACCTTCGACAATGCCTGCGTCTATTTGTGGGATGCCGAAACAGGAAACAAAATTCGGGAAGAATCGCTGACCTGGAGTATCCATGCCATATCTTTCCGCCCGGACGGCAAGATACTGGCAACGCTAAGTGATACCAACCACAATGATACCCTGATAGCATTCTTCGACGGAGTTACCAGCAAGCCAACGGGATATGCGTTCACCATAAAGGGCATAGGCGATCAGAACGCGCAACTTTCCTGGGCGCCTGAAGGAAATCGGATGCTCGCCGTGACGCAAACGACAGCGACCGTCTGGGACAGAACCACGCATCAAACCTTTACCTTACCCCTCGCTTCGCACGCCACAATCCGCTGTTCTGCCCTCAGTCCGAACGGAAAATACGCAGCTTTCGCTTTCCGCGACAATTCGACGGAACTCTGGAATATAGACACGCGCATACAACTCTCTTCACCACAGAAGCATGAAAATGAAATCTATTGCCTGGCATTCCGTCCAGATAGTCGAATCCTTGCTACAGGGGCATCTGATGGCGTCGTATCTCTCTGGGATGTCCTTAGCGGGAAGCAAATCGGTCTCCCGATTTATGATGCCGAGCAGGTTTATGCGCTGGCCTTTAGCCCAGATGGGAAGATCCTGGCGACTGCAACCAGAAGCAAGACCGCACGTTTTTGGGATGTCGCGACATGCCAACCTCTCGGACTACCCTTGTCTCATTTGGAGGAACTCAACAGCGTCGCCTACAGTCCCGATGGACAATGGATCGTTACGACCGCTACGTCCCGACTGGGACCTGTGGGATCTGCGCATCTCTGGCGTGCGCCCTTACCGCCGACAAGCAGTCCGGAGGAGATGAATGTGAAGACCCAACAGGCGCTGGCTGCACGTCACAACGAGCGAGGATGGTTGGAACCGCTTTCTCAACGAGAGTGGGAAAGGCTACAGGAACGGGCAATAAGAAACCCACTCACAGCAAAATAGGGTTGGTCGGTGTAGGGTGGGGCCTGCACCAATGCATCGGCAGGGGAAATCTGCGAGGGAATAGCAGATTTGGGCTGCGCCGAAGGCGCGACCTATGGCCCCTGCCCTACAGACGATGGTTGTTGTCTGGTTCCACATCCCAACGGTGCACGTTGCCGTAGGGCAGGGGCCCCGTCCCCTGCCGATAACCTTTCGGTGCGAATACGATCCTCGGCATAGAACAGGGTCTGTAATGTTGGTCGGTAGGACGAAGCTGCATGGTTGATCGGCGCAGGACGGGGCCTGCACCCTACACAATGCAATATGATAATCGGTGCATGCAGCAGGGTTGATCTGGTTCCACATTCCAACGAAGCAAGTTGCCGTAGGGCAGGGGCCCTGTCCCCTGCCGATGCATTGGCTACACAAAATGGCGCAATGCAGTGTTTGTTCGGCGACCTGGGTAGGTTCCGTGAATTCGGTCCTATGCTCTGGGAATTCGGGTACACTATCTGCATTCAAAATGTAAGAGGAGAGTTCGCCCTGTGATTGCCCGCGCCCAACGTCTGGAAAAGATACCGCCCTACTTGTTTGGAGAGATCGCCGCGCTCAAGCGCAAGGCCCTGGCCGAAGGCCGCGACCTGATCGATCTCGGCATCGGCGACCCCGATCAGCCCACGCCCGAGCCGATCATCGCGGCCCTGGCGCATGCCGCCCATAACCCCGAAACGCACCGCTACGATGAGACCAACGCGGGCTGGACCCCCTTCCTGGAGGCGGTGGGCACGTTCTGCCGCAAGCGCTTCGATGTCGCCATCGATCCCGCGACCGAGGCGATGCTGCTCATCGGCAGCAAAGAGGGACTCTCGCATCTGGCCTGGGCCTACATCGATCCGGGCGATATTTCGCTCGTGCCCGACCCGGCGTACACGGTCTACAAAGTCAACACCTATATGGCGGGCGGCGATGTCTACACCATGCCGCTGCTGGAGGAGAACGGCTTTCTGCCCGACCTCTCCGCCGTCCCGAGCGACGTGGCGAAGCGGGCGAAGCTCCTCTGGCTCAACTATCCCAACAACCCGACCGGCGCCATCGCGCCCCTGAGCTTCTATCAGGAGGCCGTCGCCTTTGCGCGGGAGAACGACCTGCTGCTGGTCAACGACGCCGCCTACTCCGAGGTGTTCTACGACGACTTTGTACCGCCGTCGGTGCTGCAGGTGCCCGGCGCGAAGGACGTCGCCATCGAACTCCACTCCCTCTCGAAGTCGTTCAACATGACGGGCTGGCGCATCGGGTTCGCGGTCGGCAATCCGGACGCCATCGCCACCCTGAATAAACTCAAGTCCAACCTGGACAGCAAGCAGTTCCCGGCGGTCTCGCTGGCGGCGGCGCATGCGCTGCTGCAGGGTGACAATCGCCCGACCCTCGCCCTCTACAAGCGCCGCCGCGACATCCTCTGCGACGGCCTGAACGCGCTGGGCTGGAAGATCGAGAAGCCGAAGGCCACGCTCTATGTCTGGGCCAGGGTTCCGGAGGGGCACACGGCGATGTCGTTTGCTAGACTGCTGCTGGAGGAGGCGGGCGTGCTGGTGATCCCCGGCGTCGGTTACGGGCAGTATGGCGAAGGGTATGTGCGGATGTCGCTGACGGTGCTGGGCGACAAGAACGGCGAGCGGCTGCAGGAGGCGGTGGACCGCATCGGGCAGCACATCGCGCTGTAGCCAACAAGGGAATGCACATGCAGCAACAGGAGCTTCCGGAAACGACCGATGCGCTCTATGTGCCGGAGGCGCAGGCGGAGGGCGTGGAGACGTTCGACGCCGTGGACGCGGCGGCGGTCGCGCGTTACCATGAGGACGGCTTTCTTGTGGTACGGCGCGGCTTCAGCCTCGAAGAGATCACAGGGGCGCGAGACGCGCTGCTCGACCTGATCGCGGGCAAGGTCCCCACATTTGCGCACATCGAGTTCGAGGCGGCGGCGCAGGCGATCCTGCCGACGCTGACGCTGGAGCAGCGGCAGGACGCCGTACGCAAACTGATGCACTTCGGCGATGTGGACCCACGGCTGCACGCCATCGCGGAGCATCCCGGCTTGTTGCGCGTAGTGTCCCGGCTGCTGGAGGCGGTTCCGGTGCGGTTCCAGGACATGGCGCTGCTCAAACCCCCGAAGCTGGGGCGCGAGAAGCCCTGGCATCAGGACCACGCCTATTTCGATATGCCGCTGGGAACGCGCATTGTGGGGGTCTGGATCGCGCTCGACCCGGCGACCCTGGAGAACGGCTGCATGCATCTGCTGCGCGGCGGACACAGAGCCGGGCCACGCCTCCACTTCCAGCGCCGTGATTGGCAGATCTGCGATACGGAGATGGCCGGAAGGGGGAGCGTCGCGGTCCCGTTGGAGCCCGGCGGCCTGCTGTTTTTCGATGGCCTGCTGCCGCACGGCACGCCGCACAACCACTCCCCGCA
>Ga0070734_10002139_pt1 | contig 25424 bp, 25 predicted proteins | sample Coa_R1_8_FD_66444 | JGI IMG/M metagenome (GOLD analysis project Ga0070734, IMG submission 66444) | Surface soil microbial communities from Centralia Pennsylvania, which are recovering from an underground coalmine fire - Coalmine... | ecosystem: Environmental > Terrestrial > Soil > Unclassified ...
ATGAAAACAAATCCGTCGACTATCCTGATTATGCCCATCCTGTTGCAAACAGTGTTGAAAGTGGTGAAGTTGCATTTGGAATTTTATTGTGCGGTTCAGCCAATGGAGTTTGCATGACGGCCAATAAACATCAAAATATCCGCGCTGCATTATGCTGGGAAAGCGAGGTAGCGAAATTGGTAAGGTTGCATAACAATGCCAACATCATCTGCTTGCCTGCACGATTCATCGCACTTGAATTTGCTAAAAGTTTGATTGAAATATTTATATCAACCAACTTTGAAGGCGGAAGACATGAGAAAAGAGTTGGGAAAATGGCTTGCGTTTGAGGAGATAATCTGGGATGAGAGATACGAGATGAGGGATATAAAATTCGAAAAAGCTTTTTTATATCTGATATCCTAAAACATACATCTCTTATCCAGTATGTCGTATCTATTTATGTTTCTCTTTAATTTCCATTTTCATTTTACAGCGCTCAATATCCTGCTTGAAATCCTTTATTTTCTCATCGCTCTGGCTTGCAAGAATGGCCTTTTCAAAATAAAAAGTCGCTTTGTCGTAATCTAATCTTAATTCTTCCATTAACGCATATCTGCCATAGACCCATGACTTATCAATAGTGCGGACTCTCAGGCATTTTTCAAGATGCCTCGTCAATTCTTCTGTTCTCTCCATATCCATCAATAATGCCGCAATGTGAAAATAAGAATGCGGATAAAGCGGGTCACACTTAATGGCAGTCAAAAAATGATTTTCCGCTTTTGCATAATCATCGAATTGCGTTTTATAAAGCCATCCCATGGAATTGTGCGCTGGGGCACTATCAGGCTCTTCGTATAAAATGCTCTCATATTTTTTGAAAGCCTCTGCGTAATTATTATTTTTTATATCTGCTTCAGCTTCCAGATAAAGTTCTTCTGAATTTGTGTTCATAATAAAATTTTTATTGCCCCAATATCCACGCAAAAATCAACGGAGCTACAATTGTAGCATCACTTTCAACAATAAATTTTGGAGTATGGATATCTAATTTTCCCCAGGTAATTTTTTCATTTGGCACTGCGCCTGAATAAGATCCATAAGATGTAGTTGAATCTGATATCTGACAGAAATAACTCCAGAAAGGAACATCATGCCATTCCAAATCCTGATACATCATAGGCACCACGCATATTGGGAAATCGCCTGCAATTCCTCCACCAATCTGAAAAAAACCAACTCCTTTTCCCGAAGAATTTTTTCTGTACCAATCGCTCAGCCAAACCATGTATTCAATACCGCTCTTCATTGTTGTTGCCTTTAATTCGTTTTTAATAACGTAAGAAGCAAAAATATTTCCCATGGTGCTGTCTTCCCAACCTGGCACAACAATCGGAATATTTTTTTGCGCTGCTGCAAGCATCCAACTGTCCTTTGGGTCAATCTCATAATATTGTTCGAGCACACCACTCAACAACATTTTGAACATATACTCATGCGGAAAAAATCGCTCGCCTTTTGAATCAGCTTCTTTCCATATTTTATGGATATGTTGTTGCAATCTTCTAAATGCTTCTTCTTCAGGAATACAGGTATCAGTAACACGATTATAATGGTTCTCTAATAAATCCCATTCTTCCTGCGGGCTCAGGTCGCGATAGTTCGGGACACGTTTGTAGTGGCTATGCGCGACAAGGTTCATGATATCTTCTTCAAGATTTGCGCCAGTGCAACTAATAATAGCAACTTTATCCTGCCTGATCATTTCTGCAAGGCTGATTCCTAATTCCGCAGTGCTCATTGCTCCGGCAAGCGTTATCATCATTTTGCCTCCCTCTGCCAAATGAGATTCATATCCTTTTGCTGCATCCATTAATGCTGCTGCATTAAAGTGGCGATAATGATGCTGAATAAAGTGTGATATCGGTCCTTTGTTCATAAAATTTTTGCGTTTGGCTTTTTTAACAGAACTGCAAAAATAATTTTTTTCAGGCAGTTTTCAGATTATGTTTCTCTTACGGCATTTCAAGAAAAAAGATGCTTCCTTAAGGTTTAAATAATAAAAAATCCCGCCATTATGCGGGACTTTTCATCTGCTTTAACCTTACATGAAAACTTATGCGTTATTCTTCTTTGTTCTTTTGTAAACAGTCCAATCATTCGAGCCATTTGATTTCAGAACCAAAGTTTCATCAGATGTTTCTAAAGTCACGTAATAGTTGCTTTGCCCTTCTGAAGCCATTTCGAACAACTCAGAGATCCAGTACTCACTGTAATTTTTTTTCAAGCCGCTCATCAGGTTAATAGGCAATTTATCTGAAAGAATGTTTCTTACTACGCCCATCAGTTCACCATTCTCACCGTAGTAAGCATACATTACCTGATTGTCCATCGTAAAAGTTGCTTTTACATATTTCGATGTTGTTTGCCATCTGACATCTTTAGCTGTAGCAAAGTCTTTACTGAATGAAGTTGTTACCTGGTTGTTTACTTCATCTTTAGTGTTTGCGAAAACGCTGGTCATTCCAACGGTTAGCATCATTGCAGTTGCGAAAATTATCTTTTTCATTTTTCTGTTTTTATAGTTTTTTAAAACTTTTTTGTTGTTATTAATAAGACGCAGGTTTTTTTCAGATGTTGCAGCGATTTAAAAAAAATTTTTAAATTTTAAAAGAGCTGTTTATTTCATGCTTTATTTGACGGAGCAAAATTATTTATGTTACACTCCCTTGCAAGTAAATAGTGATTAATGGTACATTATATTAAGCCATTGTAAACAAGTCAATATTTCCAAAACCACTTATACATCATCATTCTCTTAAAACCCTTGATGGTATTGAGTTTCAGAAACTCTCTTAAATATTGTTTAACAGAAGGTTAAGCATTTCTTAAAATAGAGAACCGGTGTTGGTTGGTATCAGTTAGTTTTCCTTTCGTCAATAAATATTTGTTTATAATTAATATTATTTAGACATTTGACTAAATATATAAACATCTAATGAACTCTTTCTTTAAAGCTTTGAATGATCCTACGCGTCGCGAGATACTTGAGCTGTTGCGTGTGAAGGATATGACCGCCGGCGAAATAGCAGACCAGTTTAACATTTCGAAGCCGAGCATTTCTCATCATCTCGACTTGCTAAAGCAGGCAAAGCTTGTTGAATCTGTGAAAGAAGGACAGTTTATTTATTATTCGCTGAACACAACAGTTGTGGATGAAATATTAAAGTGGCTCATCCAATTCAAAACAAAAAAGAAATAAATACATGACTTATGAATAATACTCATTATCTGCGCAATGGTTTTATTTTGCTCATTGCTATGCTGCCGGTTATATATCTGGCATATAATTATAATAGTCTTCCTGAAATTGTGGCTACACATTTTTCTCTCGATGGCAAAGCAGACAAATTCGGTTCAAAAAAAGAACTTTGGTTTATAGTGATTCTTTTAAGCGGGTTAGCAACAGGCGTTTATTTTTTGATAAAAAACATTTACAGAATTGACCCGAAGCGAACAGCAAAATTATCAGTCGCTATCTTTCAGAGAATTTCAGTTGGGCTTGTTGTTTTTTTATCGGCAGTCAATATTCTTGTTGTTTATTCAACCATAACCGGCAGTGTTATTATGACTAAATTGATTTTCCCATTTGTCGGTCTTCTATTTGTTTACATTGGGAATTTTATGCACGGTCTCAAGCCAAATTATTTTGTTGGCATCAGAGTTCCCTGGACTTTGGAGAATGAAGACAACTGGCGGGCAACACATCAGTTTGGCGGCAAGCTTTGGTTTGGAGGAGGCATACTCATTACAATATGCACTTTGATATTTCCTGAAAGCGCTGGCATATTCATATTTATAGGTGGCACTCTATTGCTTGGGCTGATACCAGTTATTTATTCGTATCTATATTTTAAAAAAAGCAAACAACAATAAACCTGGCATCATGAAACAGTTTTTGATTTTATATGCTTTAATAATCGTCTTTACAAACAAAATGTTTGCACAGCAAAATTCTTTCAGTGAAAAAACAATTTCCGTTCCGTTTAATAGCTGCACCATTGAAGGAACGCTTCTTATTCCAGATAAAAATTCAAAACAGCTAAAGCTTGCGATTATTGTTGCTGGCTCTGGCCCGACTGACCGCAATGGGAATAGTATCCTTGGTGTTTCTGCAAATTCTTATAAAATACTTGCTGAAGAATTAGCAAAGCAAGGAATCGCAAGCTTCAGGTATGACAAGCGAGGCATTGGCAAAAGTGTTCCAAAAAATTTCACTGAAAGCAATCTTGTTTTTGAAGATTATATTAATGATATCACAGCTATTTTCGATTGCTTAAAAGATTCATTAGGCTATAAAAATATTTATCTCATCGGACATAGCGAAGGTTCATTAACAGGCATGGTAGCATCTCAACGAAGACCGATGAAAGGTTATATATCACTGAGCGGTGCCGGACGATCGATTGATGTGGTAATTGAAGAACAAATAAAAAGCCAGCCTGCATTTGTGCGCGATAAAGTGGATTCCATTTTTCTAAGCCTCAAAGCCGGCAAAAAGGTTGACAGCGTTCCAGCTTTCTTATATTCTTTGTTCAGGCCAAGTGTGCAGCCTTATATGATATCATGGTTGAAATATAATCCGGTCGCAGAAATTGGAAAATTGAAATGCCCTGTGTTAATAATACAAGGCATATGTGATATGCAGGTAAAAATGGAGGATGCCAATAATCTGCATGAGGCAAATAAAAAAAGCAGACTGGATATTATTCTTTCAATGACTCACACACTTAAAAATGCAGGTGAAAATTGTGTTGATGACGGTCAGAAAACATACCATGATGCAACTCTTCCTTTAAACAAACAACTGGTTATAGATGTTGTACATTTTATTATCGAAAACAATTAAAAGTGAATTATCTCGCTCATGCATATCTGTCTTTTAATCATACCGAAATATTGTTAGGCAATTTGGTGAGCGATTTTGTGAAAGGCAAAAAAAAATTTCAATTTCCTGTTTTAATACAAAAGGGCATTGAGCTTCATAGGGCAATTGATGAATTCACAGACAATCACGAAGCAACTAAAAAAGCAAAAACTTTTTTCAAGCCTGCGTACAGATTATATTCTGGTGCTTTTGTTGATGTCGTTTATGATTATTTTTTAGCAAATGACACGACTGAATTTTCTGGAAATGAGCTATTGGAATTCTCAAATGATGTTTATGTAAAACTAAAAATCCAGGAACAATTCTTTCCTGAAAAATTTCATCAGGTGTTTTATTATATGCAATTGCATAATTGGCTTTATAATTATCAGTACAAAGAAGCCATCAAAAAAAGTTTCAGAAGTCTTGTTCACAGAGCTGCATACATGCATGACTCTTCCATGGCTTATACAATTTTTGAATCAAATATTGAAGAATTAAAAGACTGCTATAATGAATTTTTTCCCTCTCTTAAAGAATTTTCTTTTCAAAAGTTCAGTCATTTATTAAAAGAGAATTGAATAAAATTTTTTGTTCGCAAATGGAATCAGGATATTTACACCATGTGTGGAATCGCAGGAATTATATCAACTAATTCAAATAATGTAAGCAAAAGCAGGCTACAAAAAATGACAGATGCAATTGCGCATCGCGGCCCTGATGGCGAAGGCTTTTGGATAAACGCTTCCGGCAAAACAGCTTTGGGCCACAGAAGGCTTTCCATTATTGACTTAAATGAAAATGCCGCGCAGCCGATGCATTATGCAAACAGATTTTCGGTTGTGCATAATGGTGAAATTTATAATTATATTGAATTAAAAGAAGAACTTGCAAAGAAAGGGTACACATTTCGGACTTCATCCGATACTGAAGTTATTTTAGCCGCTTATGATTGTTATAAAGAAGAATGCCTGCAATTTTTTGATGGCATGTTTGCATTTGCTATCTGGGATGAGAAAGACCAAACCTTGTTTTGCGCAAGAGACAGGTTTGGCGAAAAACCATTCTATTATTCTTTCGATGAAAATCAATTTCTATTTGGCTCAGAAGCAAAAGCAATATGGGCAGCGGGCATTGATAAAAAAGTGAACAATCCTTTATTGCTAAATTATCTGACTTTAGGTCATGCCCATACTCCGGTTGATAAAACCATCACTTTTTTCCAGGAAATATTTTCACTCCCACCTGCTCATCATCTCACTTTGCGATTATCAGATTTTTCTTTCAGCCTCAACAGCTATTGGGATTGCAATAAAGAAAAAAAAATTATTATTGATGAAAATGATGCGGTTGACAAACTTCAACAACTTCTATTTGCTTCAATAAAGCGAAGGCTTAGAAGTGATGTTGCTATTGGAACATCTTTGAGTGGTGGTCTCGACAGTTCCTCTATCGTTTCTGTTATCAAAGAATTAAACGCAAACAATTTCAGCCAGAAAACTTTTTCAGCAATTTTTCCTGGTTTTGAAAAAGATGAATCAGTCTATATTAACACCATCACAAAAAAATTTAGTCTCGAAAATTATTCTGTGACCCCAACCGTAGATGATTTAATCAAAGATTTTGAAAAATTGTGTTATCACCAGGAAATACCTTTTTCTTCCTCGAGCATATATGCTCAATTCAAAGTTTTTCAATTGGCAAAACAACATGACATTAAAGTAATGCTTGACGGGCAAGGTGCAGACGAAATTTTTGTTGGGTATGCAAAGTATATTCATTGGTTTTTGCAAGAACTCCTAAGAAAAAATTTCATTGCTGCGAGAAAAGAGATGAGTGCATTGAAAAAAAACGCTATCAAATTTGATTGGAATTATAAAAACTGTATTGCTGCATGGTTCCCCGCCCAAGCTGCTAATCAACTTGAAAAAAGAGAAGCAAAACGTGTTTTACGAAATCCAGATATCAATGAAGACTTCAAACAACAGTTTTTCGACAGACCAAGCATTTACAAACCGCTTGTTACAAAACTTAATGACATACTTTATTTCAACACATTTCAATCTGGCCTCGATGAATTGTTGCATTACGCAGACAGGAACTCAATGGCTCATGGAGTAGAAGTCCGGCTTCCTTTTTTGAATCATGAACTGGTCGAATTTGCTTTTACTCTGCCCGGTAATTTTAAAATACATGATGGCTGGACAAAATGGATATTAAGAAAATCAATGTTTGAGAAATTACCGGAAGAGGTTGTCTGGAGAAAAGATAAGATTGGTTACGAGCCTCCACAAAAAATGTGGATGGAAAACAAAACTTTGCAGGAATATATTCATGAATCAAAGAAAATTCTTGTCGAAGAAAAAATTTTAAACCCGGGAGTATTGAATAAAAAAAATCAGCCTATGGATGTCCATGCGGCTGACAACTTTGACTGGCGTTATTTGGTTGCTGCCAGGTGTATTAAATAATTAAAAAAATATTTTATTATTTATTGAATTTATCAACTACTTCAAAAGTTGCTGATTCATCTGATTTAACTGTTGTCCATCCTTTGTCATCTTTTAGCTGAATAAAATATGCTGTGCCATCCTGATTGCTGACTTCAGTAACCATTTCAATTGCCTTGGATGAATACACTTTCTTGAGCTTGCAAAGAATGTTTAAGGGAAGATGCTGCTCTTTATAATAGCGAATTGAATTCATGATGTTGCCTGATAAATCATAATTCGCTCTTATTAAAATATCATTTTGATAAAAGCTAACATAATAATGGTCTTGAAATTCTGTCCATTTAATGTTCGTTGCTTTACTGAAAACAGAATGGAATGATTGCAACACTTTTTGATTAATGTCTGCTTTTGCTGAAAATGCACTGAAGGATAAAAATCCTGCGATACAAGCTGCGGCGATTAAGTTCTTTTTCATGGCTAATATTTGTTTGATTTTGATTTAATCGAATTGACACTGTGAAAGTAGTACCGAAAAAAAGTGAAGTCAAGTACATCTTTACTACTGGTAGTTAAAATTAGAAACCCTGAAATCCGCTACAGTCAATAATGTACGATAATATTCGTATTTTTTGATGAAACCTTTGCTGGTGCAGCGTTTCAATTTTGTTGCATGTTATTTTTTTAGCCGGGTTAAGTTTTTGTTAAACTGGAATGGTGGAATTAACAATTTCTATTTTGTCGAATTAACAGCCGAAAGCAATTCAAATTCACTCATTAAAAGAGATTTCCGGTTAAATAGCTTTTTTAAACATGGTTTGGGCAAGGCTGAATAATTTCTCAACTTTGCAAACTATAAAATTCAAAAGATGAAACTTGCAACAAAGCTAATCCATGCAGGAATGGAGCCTGATCCATCAACCGGCGCTATCATGATCCCTATTTATCAAACATCTACTTATGTTCAGGAAGCTCCGGGGAAAAACAAAGGCTACGAATATGCACGCTCTCAAAATCCAACTCGAAAAGCGCTTGAAGATGCATTGGCGATTATTGAAAATGGAAAATATGCGTTGAGCTTCAGCAGCGGTGTTGCAGCGACCGATGCAGTTATTAAATTATTGCAGCCCGGCGACGAAGTGATTGCAGGAAATGATTTATATGGCGGCACTTACCGATTGTTCACAAAAGTGTTTGAGAAGTTCGGCATCAAATTTCATTTCATCGACATGCAGGATGCGAACAATATTAAAAAGCTCGTGAACAGCAACACAAAATTGATTTGGGTTGAAACACCTACCAATCCGTTATTGAATATTGTTGATTTGGAAGCTGTCGTTTCCATTGCGAAAGGGAAAAATATTTTAACATGCGTAGATAATACTTTCGCTTCACCTTTTTTGCAAAATCCTCTGGATTTTGGAATTGATATTGTTCTTCATTCTGCAACAAAATATCTAGGTGGCCATAGTGATGTGATTCACGGTTGCCTGATGATGAATGATGCGAGCTTGAGAGAGAAATTATATTTCCTTCAGAAAAGTTGTGGGGCTGTTCCCGGGCCACAGGATTGCTTTTTGATTTTACGCGGATTGAAAACATTGCATATCCGCATGGAAAGGCATTGTGAGAATGGAGAAAAGATTGCTCATTTTTTGCGCAACCATCCAAAAGTTGCAAAGGTTTATTGGTGCGGGTTCACAGACCATCCGAGTTATGCGATTGCAAAAAATCAAATGCGCGGTTTTGGTGGCATGATGAGTTTTGAGTTAAAAAACGAAAACATGGATGAAGCAAAAAGAGTTTTATCATCCACAAAATTATTCTCCCTGGCTGAAAGCCTTGGCGGCGTTGAATCTTTGATTAACCATCCTGCATCGATGACTCATGCTTCCATTCCGAGAGAGGAAAGAATTAAAAACGGTTTGAGCGATTCATTAATAAGATTGAGTGTAGGCATTGAAGATGTTGATGATTTGATTGAAGATTTGAAAAACGCTATTGGTTAATTTAATCAAACCTATCAGGTTTTTAAAACCTGATAGGTTTACATTCATGAATTATAATAATCTCAAAGAATTTCTTGATAAAAAGGTTGATGAATACAATCAGCCTTTTTTTATTAAGGACGACCCTATTTCTGTGCCGCACAGATTCACAAAAAAACAGGATATTGAGATTGCTGCTTTCTTCGCTTCCATTTTTGCGTGGGGAAACAGAAAAACCATTATTCAAAAAAGTAATGAGCTAATGAAGCTAATGGACGATGATCCACACGACTTTTGCATGCATCATAGTCCAGAGGACTTAAAAAGATTATTAAAATTTAAGCACAGAACTTTCAACACAACAGACTTGCTTTATTTTATTGAATTCTTCAAATTTCATTATTCAAAAAATAATTCTCTCGAAACTGCATTTTCAAAATGGATGAACAAAAAAGATGAGACAACCGAGAACGCGTTGATTGGTTTTTATCATTATTTCTTTTCATTGGATGATTCACCTGCAAGAACAAGAAAGCATATTGCATCCCCGGAAAAAAAATCTTCGTGCAAGAAATTAAATATGTTCCTTCGGTGGATGGTAAGAAACGATAACAAGGGAGTTGATTTTGGCATCTGGAAAAAAATCTCACCTTCTCAATTGGTTTGCCCGATTGATTTGCATGTGGCAAGGGTTGCAAAACGCTTCAATTTTATTGACCGAAACCAAACCGACTGGCATACCGCATTAGAGCTTACTGAACATCTTCGTAATTTAGATAGCAACGATCCGGTGAAATATGATTTTGCGTTGTTTGCATTGGGAGCAATCGAACGATATTAATGGATAATTTAGTAGTTGATAATGAACAATGAAAACTTATTGATCGAAACACTGAGAAAGGATTTGGAGATTGAGCTGGCTGAAAAAATTTCTTTCGAAGAAATAAGAAAGAAACTGGAAGCTCACATTAACCATCTCATCAATCATGATTTTGAAAAATTAGTTTCATTATTGTATAGGATTGATGTGAGTGAAAGCAAATTAAAAAACCTGTTAAACGAAAATAAAAATGCGAATGCGGGAAATCTGATTGCAGAACTAATTATTGAACGCCAACTGCAAAAAATAAGAACAAGAGCTGAGCATAAAAAAGACGACAACAGTTTTGATGAAGAAGAAAAATGGTAATCCATGAAAATAGTTTTTGCATCATTCTTTTTTTGTCTCATTTATCATAATGCCTTCTCTCAAAAACTTATAAAAGTTGAAGGGCATTGTGGCTTGTATTGTAAAAGCATGGAACAGGTGGAAAAGCAATTTAGAAGCCAGGTGCAATTTTATGATTTTCATTTGGGTGAAACTATTTCAAGCGTTGGCGCCAGTTGTGCCAATTGGGAGGCTGTTTTTGCAAGCTTATCAGACAGTGTTGCGTTTTACCTTGAAGACATTGATTCGGGCTCTTTAAATAGCAGGCAAGTAGATTTTGCCTGGGAATATTATTCAAAGCTCGGCGGTAAAGCTGTGGCAAGCTCACATACAATTGTCATTGGCAATGATACAAGCACAAATTTACCCGATAGCTTTTTTGACAAGATTCTTATTATAAACAGCTTTCATGAATTCAGCAATCAGGAACAAATGCTAAAAGACATCAGCAAAAAACTAAAGCCAAACGGTGTTTTGTTTATTGATGAAACGCTTGCGAAGAAAAGCGGCGAGCTTCATGTGCAATGCAAAAAAAGAATTTATACTGATGCCGAAATGATAGCAATTTTTAAAAATAACGGCTTTGCTTACACGAAAAGCATTGATATGAGTTTCAGAGATTCAAAGCCGGTTCGAAAAATATTTGCTTTTAGAAAAGCATGAACATATTGACGAAAAGCAATTTTGCCGAGGATGCTGAAGCTTAATAGTAGCAATAAGATGAAAGGATTGCGACCCGCCGCGGCAGACAAGCTGCAACAATGTTCAATCGGAGTTACTAAGCCCGTATTAAAAAAAGAAAATCAATCCTGGACAACTTCTTCTTTTCGTTTGACGAACATCAATTCCTGTACTTTCTGTTTGTCTTCTTTTTCCTTTTTCAAATTGAACATCGTGCCAAACACTCTGTCCCAGATAGTAGTGCTAACACCAAAGCCTCGATGGTCGTTCTTATAGTGATGAAGATGATGATTTCTCCATAATGGCTTGAGCCATTTGAATGGCGGGTTCCATGCGTGGATGGCATAATGCATGCTGCCATATAAAAGATAACCGAGCATAAAGCCGGGGAAAAACATGAATGAGTTTTCCCTCATGATAGCATACATCAAAACAAAAACAATGCATGCAAGGATAATGCTGGGAACCGGTGGCATGAAGAGGCGCTCTCTATCCCGCGGATACTCATGATGGTTGCCATGCATCACATACACAACCTTTCTTGCCTTTTGGCTTTCAGCAATCATGTGAAAGATGAAACGGTGCATGATGTACTCAAAGAAAGTCCAAAAAACTCCGCCTGCCAGAAAAGTGGCGACAATTCTTGCAGCACCGAAATCAAGTGTCGTTGCACTATAGTACAAACAATAAATGATTGCAGGAAGATAAATGCCCCAAATTACCAACGGATGCGTCTTTGTGAGCATCTCCAGATATTGGTTCTTGAATAGCTGAGCCTGTCCTTTGTTATGGATTTTGTCAAATTTCATGTCCGTGTATAATCTGCGAAAATACGAATAACTAAGGTATTTACTGCATCTCACATTACCAAATATTGCAATTGCGTGACTTAACATACTGACCAAAATCATGCATTGAATTATTGACTACTTTTATTCGCAATAAACTTTTTATATGAAGCTTGTTTCTTATTTAGTGGAGAGCCACGACCAGTTGGCTGTTTTGGTGGACGGCTATGTGTTTGATGTGGAAGTCATCCATCCTGATCTGCCAAACAGTATTAACATGTTCTTAAATTATTGGGATGATTTTTTGCCGATTGTTCAAGCAGGAGAAATTGCGATTCAGGAAGGGCAGATTTCAAAAGAAAAGGGAATGCCTTACGATTCAGTTACGATTATCGCGCCGGTGCCTTATCCGCCATCCTGTCGTGATGGCTATGCGTTTTATCAGCATGTGGCAACGGCAAGGCGTAACCGCGGAGTGCAGATGATTATAGAGTTCGGGCAATATCCTGTTTTTTATTTCACAAACCATCATAGCATAATCGGTCCCGGCGAAATAAAATGCATGCCCGACCATTTTGAAAAATTGGATTTTGAACTGGAAGCTGCCATTGTTATTAGTAAGCATGGAAGAAATATAAGAGCAGAAGATGCTGATGAATATATTGCCGGCTTGATGATCATGAATGATATGAGCGCAAGAACGTTGCAGATGGAAGAAATGCTATTGAACCTTGGCCCTGCAAAAGGAAAAGATTTTGCGACAGCAACAGGCCCTTATTTAGTTACGCTTGATGAACTGCAACAATTTGAAACTACATGCAAAGAAGGTCATGTTGGAAAGAGTTGGAGCCTACGCATGCAATGCCGGGTGAATGGCAAACAAGTAAGCGATGGAAATCTGAAAGATATGGATTGGACATTTGCTGAGATTATAGAGCGGGCTTCTTATGGCGTTGATTTATATCCGGGAGATATTATTGGCAGCGGCACTGTTGGCACCGGGTGCTTTTTAGAATTGAATGGGACAGGCAAATTGAATGACCCAAATTATCAGGAGCAATGGCTGAGAGAAGGAGATGAAGTTGAATTGGAAATTGATGGATTGGGAATTTTGACAAACACAATCGTTAAAGACGAAGACGAGTTTTCAATTTTAGGAAAGAAAAAAAATATTTGATTTTATTAATGATTATTGACTTACAAAATATTCCACTTTCTCTTCGCCAAAATTATCTTCAACATGCTATTGCACCACGACCGATTTGCTTTGCAAGCACAGTTGATAAAGATGGAAATGTAAATCTCAGCCCATTCAGTTTTTTTAATTTGTTTTCAACGAATCCACCGATTATTGTTTTTTCTCCGTCGAGAAGAGTGAGAAACAATACTACCAAACATACACTGCAGAATATTCTTGAAGTGCCTGAAGTGGTTATCAATATTGTTGATTATGATATGGTGCAGCAAACAAGTCTTGCAAGTTGTGAATTCCCAAAAGACATCAATGAATTTATTAAATCAGGCTTTACTGAAGAACCTGCAACATTAGTGAAGCCGCCGATGATAAAAGAAAGCAAAGTGAAAATGGAATGTAAAGTTCATGAAGTAAAACCGTTTGGCGAAAATGCAGGAGCAGGAAATCTGATTATTGCGGAAGTTATGCGCATGCATATTGACGATAGCATTCTGGATTATAAAAAAATGATTGACCAAAAGAAATTGCATCATGTTGCAAGGCTTGGTGGAAATTGGTATTGCAGAGTTGATGAAACAAATCTTTTTGAGGTAGAAAAGCCAAACACTGAATTAGGAATTGGAGTGGATGCATTGCCTTCATCTATCAAAAACAGTAAAATTTTAACCGGAAATAATCTTGGTCAATTAGCAAACGTTCAATCATTGCCTGATATAGATGCTTCATTCGATGATTCAAGATTGAAAAATATTTTTCAATATTATTCCATCGCTCCGGAAGAGATGGAAAAGGAACTGCACATTTATGCAAAAGAACTGCTTGATGTAGGAAAAGTGCAAGAAGCATGGCAAATTCTTCTTGCGCTGAATGCTTGATTTTAATGAATTAATCTTAAAATCTGTGGCAACTTAGTTTACCTTTGCACAAATTTTTTTTGAGAACAGATTATGAACAACCAACACTTATCAGAACAGGAAATTATTCGCCGCGACAAATTAGCAGAGCTGCAGAAACTCGGTATTGACGCATATCCAGCAGCCTTATATCCTGTTACAACTACGGCAGCATTCATCAAATCAAACTATAAAGGAGAAGAAAATAAAAATGATTTTACAGATGTTTGTCTTGCCGGGCGCATTATGAGTATCCGCGACATGGGCAAAGCTTCTTTTGCAGTGATACAGGATAGCAGTGGAAAAATTCAGCTTTATATCAAGCGTGATGAAATCTGTAAAGGTGAAGACAAAACATTGTATGATAAAGTATGGAAACATTTGCTTGACATTGGTGATTTCATTGGTGTGAAAGGATATGTCTTTACTACAAAAACAGGAGAAACTTCTGTGCATGTAAGCGAACTTACTCTTCTTGCAAAATCCCTTCGCCCACTACCAATTGTTAAGGAAAAAGAAGGCGAAACTTTTGATGCGGTGACTGACCCTGAATTCAGGTACAGGCAACGCTACGCAGATTTGATTGTGAACCCACAAGTGAAAGATGTGTTCATCAAACGAACAAAAATGGTAAATGCCATTCGTGAGTTTTTAAATGAAAGAGGCGCATTGGAAGTAGATACACCAGTGCTTCAAAGTATTCCTGGTGGAGCAGCAGCAAGACCTTTCATTACGCATCATAATGCACTTGATGTTCCTTTTTATTTGCGCATCGCTAATGAGCTCTATTTAAAAAGACTAATCGTTGGCGGATTTGATTGGGTATATGAATTTAGCAGAAATTTTCGCAATGAAGGAATGGATAGAACACACAATCCTGAATTCACCATTCTCGAGTGGTATGCTGCTTATAAAGATTATTTCTGGATGATGGAAATAACAGAACAGTTGTTGGAAAAATTAGCAATTGTTCTTACTGGCTCAACAAAAATTATTGTTGGAGAAAAAGAGATTGATTTAAAAGCTCCTTATAAAAGGGTTGGAATTCTCGATGCGATTGAAGAAAAGATAGGCATTGACGTTAGCAGCATGGGTGAAGAAGAATTGAAAGATGTTTGCAGAAAGCTCGGCATCCATGTTGATAATACAATGGGCAAGGCAAAATTGATTGATGAAATTTTTGGAAGTAAATGCGAGCTGAATTTTATTCAGCCGACATTTATTACTGATTACCCTGTTGAGATGAGCCCGCTCACTAAAAAGCACCGCAGTAAACCAGGATTGGTTGAACGTTTCGAGTTAATGATTAATGGGAAAGAACTTGCAAATGCATACAGTGAATTGAATGACCCGATTGACCAGCGGGCTCGCTTTGAAGAGCAAGCTGAATTAATGAAGCGCGGCGACGATGAAGCTATGTATATTGATTATGATTTCCTGCGTGCGCTTGAATATGCCATGCCACCAACATCTGGGATTGGAATTGGTATTGACAGGCTTTGTATGTTATTAACGAATCAGGCTTCTATTCAGGATGTATTGTTCTTCCCACAGATGCGCCCTGAAAAAGGGATGGAGTAAAACTTTCCTTTAATATCATCATCATACCGAAGCAGGCGAGATGCCTGCTTTTGTTTTATTATGCAAACGTATCCGTAGATATAATCGGTAGAGTGCTAAAAAAAATTTAAATTAGTTCAAACAAAACGATTGCCGTATGAACAATTCATCCATCTCCAGGATTGGCGTCATACTGTACGCTCTGGTAATAGGCTTCTTCGGTATCAATCATTTTTTACATGGCACAGGCTTGCAAAACACGGTTCCCCGATTTATACCTTACAGTATATTTTGGGTGTATTTGACCGGCACATTGCTGGTAGCAGCAGCCATTGCTTTTTTAATTGGCAAGCAAGTTCGGCTGGCAGGTTTGCTGCTTGCGTTTTTTTTAATTCTAATTGTGCTCACCGTTCACTTGCCTGCAATTCTAAGCTCTGATGGTGAAAGCCATGTAAGTATTGCGATGACGAATCTTGTAAAAGATACCGGTCTTGCAGCAGCAGCATTGATAATAGCGGGAAGAGCAAGTTGATACATTATTTTTCTTGCAGAATTTATTCTTGAATTTATTTCTACAAAAATAAATCAGTCATCAATTTTTGTTCCGGGTTAACAGCATATTTACTGAAATCTGTAATCCCTTCGCTTTTCAAAACTTCTTCATCAATAAAAAAATTGCCGGTGCATTTGTCTGAAGGTTTTTGAAGGATATAATAAGCAGCATCGGCGACTATTTCCGGAATGCGGCTTCGTTGCATTAAAAAATCTCCCCCTAATAAATTTTTCACAGCTGCGGTTGCAATCGTTGTTTGTGGCCACAATGCATTTGCTGCAATGCGAAATTGTTTGAGCTCTTCAGAAAGACCCATCACAATCATACTCATGCCGAATTTGCTCATAGTATAAGCAAGATGATTGGCGAACCATTTTTTATCGAGGCTAATGGGTGGAGAAAGGTTTAGTATATGAGCGTTCATTGATTTTTTTAAATAAGGAATACATGCTCTGCTCATAAAAAATGTGCCTCTGATGTTGATGTCATGCATCAAATCAAAACGTTTTGGCTCCATCTGCTCAGTGCCTAATAAATTAATGGCACTTGCATTATTAATTAGGATATCAATGCCTCCGAATTCTTTTACTGTTGCTTCTACAACATGATTAATCTGGTCTTCAAACCTGATGTCGCATTGCAATGGCAACACTTTTCCTGAGCCTTCTTTTTGAATTTCTTCAGCAGCGGTGTAAATGGTTCCGGCAACCTTTGGATTTGCTTCAACAGTTTTACTTGCAATGGCAACATTAGCACCTTCCTTTGAAAGCCTTATTGCTATTGCTTTTCCGATGCCTCTGCTGCCACCTGTAATCAGCACTGACTTGTCTTTGAACATCATAAAAGAGTTGGTTTAACGCTTGAAAAAAGATACCGAGAACATATACTCTGACGTATGTCGTAATTCTACTACAATATAAGTAAATAATGAACTAATGAAATACAGCAATTATTCTATTGCAGGAAATGCAGGCTGGTTGTATGTTTGTACTGTTAAGATTGACTGATACGACAGATTCAAAAATCCAAGAAATCCGAAAACCAAAATCCAAATCCAAGAGAACCCAATCCAAAATCCGAAAAAACCGAAACCAACTATCCGAGAAAAACCAAATCCAAGTATTCAACGAAAACCAAAACTAAGAATCTGTTATCAACCAAGGCTTACAAGTTAAAATCCAGCATCAGTAATCCAACATCCTAAGGAAACAAGAGTTAAAATTTGTACCTATTGATGGCCGAGAAATGTTGGTTTGGTTAGTACAAAGTAATTAAAAGCCCCGAGTAAAATCGGGGCTTTGTTTTTATCTGAACGGAGATTTTTGAGATTAATGGGATTAAGTGGAATAACTCATATTAATAACCCGATTCATAATCGTATAAGTTTATCCATCCGATCAGCAGTATTTTTTAATGCGCATCTACAGCTACTGGTGTTCCTTTTTTAAATCTTTGAAGGAAAATAATCGGGATACAGCAAAGCACGAATACTCCAATTATCAGATACATATTATCATAAGTTAACAGCATTGTTTGTTTAATCACATTTCCTTCCATTGCCTGATTAGCCATTTGCTGTGCATTCAGCGGACTGAAACCTTTTGAGATGAAAGTCTGAACCATCTGCTGGTTGCGCTGCTGATAAGCCGGATTATATACACTTATTTTTTCGATAAGGCCATTGCGCACTACACCGGATTTTATATGAATCAATGTTGTGAGGATTGCAATTCCAAATGAGCCGCCTAGCTGTCTCATCATATTATTTAACCCTGTTCCTTGTCCGATATCAGGCCCTTTCAAATCCTGTAATGCAAGTGTTGTGAGTGGAACGAATAATAAGCTCATTCCAACGCCCCGTATGATTAACGGCCAGAAAAAATCGTTTGTGCCGGATAACAATGTTGAATTTGATAACATCCACGTGAAAATAAAAAACAGCACAAAACCTGCAGTTGCCATAAACTGTGCGGGCACTCCTCGCTTCAGCATTATCCCAATAAATGGCATCATCGCAATAGTTGCAAGGCCGCCGGGAAATAATATCAATCCAGTTTGTTGCGCAGTGAATCCTAAAAGGTTTTGACAGAATACGGGGAAAATAAAAACAGACCCATACAGCGCAAAACCAAGTGTGAATGTTGTGATAATCCCAATCCCAAAACTTCGCTGTTTAATAATGCGAAAGTTTACAACAGGGTGGTCTGTACTTAATTCTCTCCATATAAATAATATTGTAGCCACGACTGCTGAGAATACAAGAACAGCAATATATGTTTTAGCGAACCAATCTTCAGACTCTCCTTTCTCAAGAACTACCTGCAAACTTCCAACCGCAACGGTAAGCAACAAGATTCCCCACCAGTCAATAGGCTTGCCTTTGGCATATTTGGGAGATTCTTTTACAAATGTGGACACTAAAAATGCAGCAATTGCACCTACCGGAATGTTCACATAAAATATATATTGCCAACTTCTATGTTCAATGATAAAGCCCCCAATTGTTGGTCCAACAGTTGGCCCAACCACTGCACCTAATCCAAATAGAGCAGTTGCCATTCCAATTTCTTCACGGGGCCAGGTTTCCATTAATATGGCCTGACCTGTTGAAAGAAGTCCACCGCCCGCAAGTCCTTGCAAAATGCGAAAAACAATAAGTTCTGTCAAACTGTGCGACCTGCCACAAAGGAATGATGCAATTGTGAACAGCAATATGGATGTTATAAAATAGTTTTTCCTACCAAATTTATCACCGAGCCAGCCAGACATCGGCAAGATAATTACGTTCGCAACTGCATATCCAGTAACAATCCAACCAGAATCTTCAAGTGTTGCGCCCAGGTTGCCCATGATATCGGGTAATGCAACATTCACGATGGTTGTGTCTATCAGTTCTAGCAGGGCGGCCATTATCACGGTGATAGTGATAACCCATTTCCGCAATCCATGTTCTGCCATAAAAATTTACGATTTATGATGTCGGATGTAAGATGTGTTTAGACCATACATCCAGAATTAATTTTGCTTTTCTTTCGCCGCTAAGACTCAAAGACAGAGAGCTGCACGAAATTTTTCTTTGTGATTCTTTGAGCCTTCAATTCTTAGTGGCTATCTGTTGAATAAAGAACAAAATGTACAAGAGTGCGACGCAACGATGATGCTATGAAAAACAAATGCTTGTAACATAAAATTTCTTTGTTTCTTCTCTCATTCAGAATTCAGATTTGATGATGTAAAACGAAATCAAAGAAATCGTACATCGTAAATCTAAAATCGTACATTCTATTTCGTGTGGACCACCACTTTCACGCTCATGCCCGGGCGCAGGCGATTAATGATTGACGAATCTGCCTGCATCGAAATTTTCACCGGGATGCGCTGTACCACTTTTACGAAATTTCCTGTTGCATTATCAGGAGGCAATAATGAAAACTTTGCTCCGGTTGCACCCGAAAAAGATTGAACAGTTCCTTCGATTTTCTGGTCAGGAAATGCATCTACTTCCACATCCACTTTATCATTCAGCTTCAAATGTTCCATCTGCGTTTCTTTGAAATTGGCTGTTACATAAATATCATTTTCATGTACCACAGAAAAAAGTGTTTGACCAGCCTGCACTAATTGTCCAATCTGAATGCTCTTTTTTGAAACGATGCCACTTGCAGGAGCAATGATAACGGTGTAGGATACCTGCAATTTTGCATAATCAATATCAGCTTGTCTGGATGCAATGTTTGAAGCCGTTGCCCCCACCTGTGTTTGATTCGAGCTCACTCTTTTTGCTTGAACCGGAAGCTGGCTCTGAGCTACAACTAATTGTGCTTCGGCAGCATCTTTAGCAGCTTTCGCTTCATCAAATTGTGCTTTGGTGATGGCATGGTCGTTGTACAAATTCTGATAGCGCTCAAAATCCTGCGTTGTTTTCCAAACCTGCACTTTCACTGCTTCCACATTTGCTTCGGCAGTTGTGATTCCAGTCTTCGCTTCATTCACATTCGACTGAGAAACATTCACTGATTGCTTGGCGGAAGCCAATGCTGCTTCAGCTTGTTGAACCCTGATTTTATAATCTCTGTCATCCAGCACAACAAGTGTATCACCTGCTTTTACATATTGGTTATCCTGAAAACGGATTTCTTTCACATAGCCACCAACTCGCGCCACCACAGGGCTGATGTCAGCATCTACTTGTGCGTCATCTGTCACTTCATGCTTTTGATAATATAAATATTCTTTTACTGTGAACGCTAATGCGCCGATAAGCACCAATGCAAGTATGATTGGGAAGACTAATTTTTTCTTTTTTTTAGGTTGTGTTTCGTTCATAAAATGATTCTTTAATTCGTTTATTAAATAATTAGTTTGGTTTATGTTTACGGTTGTATATGACCGATAGATTTTAATAATGCGTAATAAGCAATGGTTGCGTCGCTTTTTGCAAGCTCAAGGTTCACTCTTGATTGATACAACAAAGTCTGTGCATCAATCCTGTCGGTAGTTGTAGCGAGGTTATTGTGAAATTTAGATTCCACGACACGCTCGTTTTCTGTTGCCTGCGTGATTGCTTCCTGCAGAACTTTAATTCTGTCTAGTGCCAGATGGAATTGCATATATTCCTGATGAACTTCTGTTTTCACTCTGTCAACCTGCGCGTCTTTGTTGATATTCACCTGTTGTCTCTGAATTTTTGCTTCGCTGATTTTATTTTTTGTTTTATATAATGAACCGATATCCCAGCTTGCATTGATACCAATAAGGAACGGAGCAAGAAATCCTCCGCTACTTGGAATGACCGCTTGAGTAAGGTTGAAATAATACAAATTTCCACTCACGCCAACTGTTGGCAATTGCTGGTCATGAATTTTTTTAATGTTGATGTCTGCTATCTGCGACTGATAATCGAATGAACTGAATTCCTTTCTGTCCTTCAGTGCCGTTTGCAGATATTCGCTGAAATTATTATCAACTGTTAGTTTGTATGTTACATCCTGAACCTGCAATGTTGTTGAATCAGGAAGTCCAAGCAAAATATTCATATTATAATTTGCGATGGCGCGATTATTTTCAAGCTCAATAATAATAAGCTCAGTATTTGATTTTTGCAATTGATATCGAAGCACATCGTTCTGTGTCGCCAATCCCTGGCTTTCATATTTTGTTATCTCATCCAGCTTGCTTTGTATATCATCTAAGTTTTGCTGAACGATTACCTGATTCTGTTTTATTTTGTAATAATTCAGATAAGTATTGATGACATTGTAAACCACTTCATCCTTGTCTTTTTCTGCATCAAGCTTGGTAGCTTTTATTAACAAGTCTGCAGATTGTTGAGCATACTTGTATTGATGCCCTGCAAAAATCGGTTCGTTAATGCTCAATGTTCCCTGATATAAAGCATTATCAAACGGAAGCTTGATTTTGTTACTGTCGCCGGGAATGCTTAATGTTCTAGCCAGCATCAAAGCGTGACTATAGCCGAAGCTCGCTTTTGCTGATGGCAATGCAGCGTCTTTTGCCTGTGCGAGCTGCGAAATTGACTGGTCAATTTTGCTTTGTGATAGTTTCAGTTGCTTGCTGTTCTGCACTCCCAATTGCACAGCTTCTTCAAGACTAAGTGTTTTGGTTTGTGCCCTCAGCGCAAGTCCGCTAATCATTAAGAAAGAAAAAATCCATACTTGCCTTTTCATGTTGTTAATTTTTTTGTTCTTCATTTTTTATATCCAGATGGGCATGCAATAGTTGTTTCAAATGGGTTTTGAGTTTGGGTGCCATTTTTTTCCGGTAGGCATCATCGTTACCTTCTTCTATATTAAAAAGTGAATTATAGAAATGACGGGCAAGCGTTGTTTGTGAAATGGTCCCCATCACACTGCCTACAGTCAGCTCGATATCCACTTTCCTGAAAAGTTTTTTCTTCTGACCGTCGATGACAATTTTTTTAATCTGCTCAAAATTCCTCAGCTTGATTTTTGTGATAAGTGCTTTGATATCCTGTGAACGGCTGTTGTTAGCGTGTTGCATGATATTATGAATACAGAGATTATTCATAATCTTGTCCACATAAAAATCTATTACCCTATCAATTTTTTCCCAGGGTGTCAGCGATTCATCTTTATTCAGCGCTTCCAGAATGGTGTAGTTTGCTCTTTGTTCCAGCAACGCTTCCAGCAATTTTTCTTTAGAGCCGAAATAATAAGAAATCATTGCCAGGTTCACGTTTGCTTCCTGAGCAATATCTCTCACAGAGGTTCCGTCAAAGCCCTTGTCACCGAAGAGCTTTTCAGCCACTGCGATAATATGTTCCCGTTTATCTGCTGCCATCTTTTTTTATTTGAGGGCACAAAGTTAAACGAACGTTTGAATTAAACAAACGTTTAATTAAAATTTTTTTAAAATTTTTTCCAATGGCAAGAATTTCAGCCAGTCCGGATTGATTAGTTCAGGTCAAGAAGGGGTTTGTTTTGTAAAATATGCTCAATTTTCTCAATAGCAGCAGGAGTTAATTTATCGATTACTTCAAGTGCTTTTAAATTTTCCAGTAATTGTTCTTTTTTGGTGGCACCTAAAATAGCAGTTGTTACATTCGGGTTTTTGATACACCATGCAATGGCAATAGATGCCAGCGAAGCATCCATTTCATTTGTTAATGCTGTAAGCTGTTTCACTTTATTAATGCGGTCTTCCTGCATCCATCGGTCGCGCAGCCATTCAAAACCTTTCATCCCAAGCCGTGAATCCGCAGGAAATCCATCATTATATTTTCCAGTTAAAAACCCCGCTGCAAGCGGGCTCCAGATTGTTGTGCCAAGCCCCACATTTTTAAAAACAGGCAGGTAATCCTGCTCCATTTTAAAACGGTCGAACATATTATATTGAGGCTGTTCCATGGTTGGCGGAATCAAATGATGCTGGTTTGCCACCCGATGTGCTTCCATAATTTCTGCGCCGCTCCACATGCTCGTTCCCCAATACAAAATCTTTCCCCGCTGTATCAATGTGTTCATCGTCCACACCACTTCTTCAATGGGAACATTTGTATCGGGTCGATGGCAAAAAAATAAATCTAGATAATCAACCTGCAAGCGCTGCAATGCTTCGTGACAAGCTTCAGTCAGGTGTTTTCGGCTAAGCCCGGTTTGGTTCGGCTTATTATTTTTTCCTCTCCAGCCAAAATATGCCTTAGAAGAAAGGGTGTATGAAGTGCGGTCCCAATTCTTATTCTTCAAAACCCTGCCCATCATTTTCTCGCTTTCGCCCAGCGCATATACTTCAGCATTATCAAAAAAATTAATGCCGTTGTCATAAGCAATGCCCATCAATTCATCAGCAGTATTGTCTTCAATTTGTTTGTGGAACGTGACCCAGCTTCCGAAGGATAAAACGCTCAACTGTAGCCCTGATTTCCCGAGATAACGATATTCCATAATTCAAGTTTTGAAAAATAAGAAGAACACAAAATTAAGGCGAATGTTTTCTCAAGGCTTTATTTCTTCGTTATGATTTATTAACTTTGCGCTCGCAACAGGCAGATTTGTTTATTGTTCAGCCTGTTCAAAATAAAAACTGAACTAATAAACGAAACACTTCAGCACACTCGCACTGCAAGTTTCTCGTTAATAGTTCAGAAAAAATTTGTGTAACCGGCGATAGTAATTCTATTTAGTCCGCCGCGGCGGATTGCGTCGCACACTTGTACGGAAACAATTCTATTCATCGCTAAAAAATAGCAACATGAAATGAGCCATAAAATTTTCGAGTTATCATCCAAACAACGATGAAAATTTTATGGCGAATTCTATCTGGCAAATAAAAAAATAACAGACATGCAGATAAAAACAATTCAGGATTGTCTTAAAGAAAGGATATTGATCATTGATGGCGCTATGGGCACTATGATTCAGCGACACAAGCCAACCGAAGAAACATATCGCGGAGAAAGATTCAAAAATTGGCACAAGGATGTGAAAGGAAATAATGATTTGCTCAGCATCACGCAACCGGAAATTATAGAAGGCATTCATAAACAATATCTGGAAGCCGGTGCTGACATTATTGAAACAAATACATTCAGCAGCACTGTGATTGCACAAGCAGATTATGATATGCAATCATTTGCTTATGAATTAAATGTTGCTTCGGCAAAATGTGCCAAAAAAGCAGCAGATGAATACACTGCAAAAAATCCGGGCAAGCCGCGTTTTGTTGCAGGCGCGATCGGACCACTGAATAAAACATTGAGCTTATCACCAGACGTAAATAACCCCGGCTTTCGTGCAGTGACATTCGATGAAGTTGTCGCTGCTTATTACGAACAAATAAAAGGATTGGTTGATGGAGGCGTGGATGTGTTGTTAATCGAAACTATTTTTGATACGCTGAATGCAAAAGCTGCCATCTTCGCGATTAAAAAATATTTTCGCGATACGAAACAAAAAGAATTGCCGGTTATGATTAGTGGAACCATCACGGATGCAAGCGGACGAACATTAAGCGGGCAAACGCTTGAAGCATTTTACATATCGGTGATGCATGCAAAGCCATTAAGCATTGGATTGAATTGTGCGCTTGGCGCACAGGAAATGAGACCGCATATTGAAGAGCTATCACAAATTGCAGGATGCTATGTTTCTGCATATCCGAATGCCGGATTACCAAATGCTTTTGGTGAATATGATGAACAGCCGCATGAAACAGCGCATATCATTGAAGAGTGGGCAGCGAATGGCTGGTTGAATATTGTTGGTGGTTGTTGCGGCACCACGCCAGACCATATAAAACATATTGCAGATGAAGTGAAAGAATTTAAGCCAAGAGAACTCCCTGTTATAGAAAAAGAATTAGTTGACTAAGATTTTTACTATGAGTGAATCAACGCATATCAAACCATATTTACGCCTAAGCGGATTAGAGCCTTTAACTGTTCGGCCGGAAACAAATTTTGTGAATGTTGGTGAACGCACAAATGTTACCGGCTCAAAAAAATTTGCACGCCTCATTCGTGAAAATAAATATGAAGAAGCACTAAGTGTCGCGCGTCAGCAAGTGGAAAATGGAGCGCAGGTTCTTGATGTGAATATGGATGATGCATTGCTGGATGGTGTCCATGCAATGACAACATTCATTAATCTTGTGCAAAGTGAACCGGATATTGCGAAGATTCCCATCATGCTCGACAGTTCAAAATTTCAAATCATCGAAGC
>Ga0070734_10002140_pt1 | contig 25410 bp, 23 predicted proteins | sample Coa_R1_8_FD_66444 | JGI IMG/M metagenome (GOLD analysis project Ga0070734, IMG submission 66444) | Surface soil microbial communities from Centralia Pennsylvania, which are recovering from an underground coalmine fire - Coalmine... | ecosystem: Environmental > Terrestrial > Soil > Unclassified ...
CTGCGCCAGGTGCTGGTGAATCTGCTCGGCAACGCGGTAAAGTTCACCGAGCAGGGCGAGGTAGTGCTGCGGGTGAGCCAAAAGCCGCGTGGATCGCACGAATTGGAGCTCCATTTTGAAGTGGAGGATACCGGAATCGGAATCGCGAAAGAGAAACTGGATCTGATCTTCGATTCCTTCACCCAGGCCGACGGTTCCATGACGCGAAACCGGGGTGGAACGGGATTGGGTCTGGCGATCGCCAAGAAACTCACCGAACTGATGGACGGAAAAATCTGGGTGGAAAGCGAACCAGGCAAGGGGAGCCGGTTCCACTTCACCATATTGTGCGAGGCCGTTCCGGATGCGCAATCCGACCCGGAGCCCGCGAAACCGGAAGTGCTGAAAGGCTTGCGGGTTCTCGCGGTGGACGACAACCGCACCAATCGCCGCATTATTGGCGCGATGCTGGCGGCCGAGGGCGTGAAAGTCACGCTGGCTGAATCGGGAGCCGAGGCCATGCGGCTGGTGCATCAAGCGCAAGAAGAGAAGCGGGCTTTCCAATTGGCCATTTTGGATGCTCTGATGCCCGGCATGGATGGTTTCACGCTGGCCGAGGGAATGATGCACGATCGCGATCTGATCCAACCCGTGATCATGATGTTGAGTTCCTCCGATTTGCAAAGCGACATCCCGCGCTGCCGCCGCTTAGGAATCACTTGTCATGTCGTCAAACCGGTATCCAAGGCCGAACTGCGCACGTCAATGCTGCGAGCCCTGGGTGCGATTCCCAAGTTGCCCTCGATCTCAGAACAGCATTTGACGGAGAGTCTGCGGAAGCTGTCCATTTTACTCGCGGAAGACAACGTTATGAACAAGCGGCTGGCTACACGGCTGCTGGAAAAGCGCGGCCACCGGATCACCAGTGTCTCGAACGGCAAAGAGGCCCTCGAAGCAATGGCTCAAGGTCGCTTCGACGTGATCCTCATGGACGTGCAAATGCCGGTCATGGACGGCTGGATGGCCACGCAAGCCATCCGCGAACGCGAGCGCGGCACAACCCAGCATGTCCCGATCGTAGCGCTCACCGCTCACGCCATGAAGCACGATCAAGAACAGTGCCTGGCCGCCGGCATGGATGGATTTCTGAGCAAGCCATTTCAGCCGGCGGAGTTGTATGCGGCGGTGGAAAGGTCGGGTTTAGGGATTAGGGATTAGGGCTTAGGGATTAAAACAAACCCCAAACCCAGCGATGCGCTTCGCAATCCCCAATCCCTAATCCCAAATCCCCACTCGTCTGCCACCAACGATCGTCTCCACTACCCTGATCTCGCCGGCGCTGCCGGCTCGAAACCGGACGAGGTCCGCGCGCTCGCCGGGATTTAGGCCGCGTTGGCGCGAGGCGATTCGGCCGATTCGCGCTGGATTCCGGGTTGCAAGTGGGATGGCTTCGCGCAGAGTGATGCCCGCGATGCGCATGACATTTTCGAGCGCGCGGTCCATGCGCAGCGCAGAACCGGCCAGTCGCGTACCGCCGGCTAAGCGCACGCTTCCGTCCGAGTGGAGCTCGACATCCACCTCGCCGAGTTGGTACGGACCGGGCGCGCATCCGGCCGGCATCACGGCGTCGGTTACGAGAATTGAACGCTCGAGGCCTTTGGCGCGCAGTGCGACTTTCAAAAACGACGGCGCGAGATGAATCCCATCCACGATGAAGCTCGCAGCCAGGCGGTCTTCGGCGAGTTGGTCCCAGATGTAGTTCGGGTGGCGCGGCAGCATCGAATGCGCTCCGTTGCCGATGTGCGTGGAAAGCGTCGCGCCCGCACTTACCGCGGCCGCGATTTGTTCCGATGACGCGCGCGTGTGTCCGATGCTCGCCACCACACCTTCGCGCGTTACCGCTTCAATAAATGCCGGCGCCGACGGCCACTCGGGCGACAAGGTCACCAACCGGATGTTTCCACGCGCGGCTTCCTGAAAGCGATGGAACTCGGCCAGATCCGGCGGCCGGGCCCAGCGCTCCGGATGCGCGCCGCGCGGGCCTTCTTCCGGAGAAATGTACGGGCCCTCAACATGAAACGCTTCCATGGCCGCGCATTCCCACGAAGTTTCCTTCGCGCGAGCCAGATTTTTGAGCGCGCCGGTCATATCCTCGGGCGATCCGGTGATGACAGTTGGGTAAAAACGCGTGACACCAGTTTGAAACATGGCACGAATGGACCGCACGATCTCTTCGTGACTCGCCGACGGCGAATTGTAATCGACACCCGCGAAGCCGTTCACTTGCAGATCGATCCAGCCGGGAGTGACGAAGGTGGAATCGCCCGTTTTCGAGATAAGTGCATCGACGCTCTGGATCGATTCTTCGAAGTGAATTTCCACTTCATCGCCGGAAGTTGGATCTATGCCGTTACATTTCATGCGTTCCCCGGTTTATGCACAAGTTTCCCACAGGCAGGGCGAGCTAAGCGCAAGAAGCTACAAAGAAAGGAACCTGTTGAAAACTTTTTGCGAGTGAAAAAATTTTGTGGCGTTTCGCTTTCAAGCCTGCTAAAAAGGAACAGATCCCCTGCGAGTGCGATCCAGGCGGGTAATCTCGGGGGAGGTGGCCGTCGGGATCGCACTTGCGGATCGAAGTCCTGTCTTAGCTTGTAGCGGCTACCAGAGCGGCATCCCGGCGCGACACATCCGCGCGCATGGTGCGCGAGCCGAAATAAAGCACAATCGCGAGAGCCAACGAAAGAACCGGAAGAATCAGCATCGCCTGCTGCAGGCCAATCGCCTTGAAAGCTTCCGTCATTTGGCTCGCGCCGGCCGCAGTCATCGCGCGGCGGGCCAACCGGTCGCTGAGATTGCCCGTGAGCAGCGGTCCGAACGATGCGCCGCACAGATACATCGCCATGAAGTAGACAGACATGGTGAATCCGCGTTGATCGGGCGCGACAATATCTTGAATGGATGAATACACGCATCCGTAATAACTGTTCAATGCAGCGTAGGTGGCCGCGAGACATACCAATGCAATGAGCGTGGAACCAGCCGGCTGGGATATGCCAAGGAAAGCAATCGGGACGCTGATCAGCGAGATCAACGCCACGATAGAGAGCCGTGCATTGCTGCTTTTGCCGGCCACGCGATCGCCCAAATGTCCTCCCAGCAATCCGCCGCAAATTCCACCGAACAGATAGACGAAGCCGGTGGCGACGCCGGACTGGGCCAGCGTGTAACCATGCACGCGGCTCAGGAACGCGGGCATAAAAGTTCCCAGGGCATACATGTTGAAGTTCAGAAACGTGCCCGACAGGATAATCCACCAGAGCGTCGGGATTTTCAGGACGGTCCACAACGAGGCCGGGGCCGCCGAGACGTGAGATTCCGATGCGCCGCGTTTCGGCTCGTTCAACAAGAGCAAAGCAGGCAGCAGCAAAACCGCGGGGATCGCCGCCACCAGCATCGCGATGCGCCAGCCCCACGCTTGCGCGATAGGTCCGCTGAAGAAGAAGCTCAATGCGCTGCCTACAGGAACGCCAAGCATGAACAGTGCCAGCACGCGAGCTCGCCGGTTCGCCGGAAAAAGATCGCCAATCCAGCTTGTGCCGACAGGCGCACACACCGCTTCGCCGATCCCGACGCCCATGCGAGTGAACAAGAGAAAAAGGAAGCTGGAGGCGAACACCGCTGCGGCCGTGAGCGCGGACCACACGGTCAGTCCCGCCGCGAGCAGTTTCTTCCGGCTCCAGACATCCGCGATCCGGCCCAGCGGAACGCCGATGATCGCGTAGACCCAGATGAAGATGCTGCCCAGCAGTCCGATTTGTGTATCGGAAAGATGGAACTCGCGGCGCATCGGTTCCACGAGCGCACCGGGAACCAGGCGATCGTAAAAATTCAGAAGATTGATCGCGGAGAGAACGACAACGGAAAGCAAGACGGTATCGCGCCGCTTGAGCATTGGATGAATGCTAGCACGCCTTGCAATTTCGGACCGCGCGCGCCAGCAGGCGTAACGTTCGTGGTAGCGCTCCCTTGCGGTCGCGGTTCGTTAGACGCCGACCGGGACGTTCTTGGTAACAGGCGTAAGCCAGCCGAACTTGTCGGCCACGTTGCCGTTCACGATGTCGAAGAATGTCTTCTGCAGCTTCTCCGTTATCGGACCGCGCGAGCCTTTGCCGATTTCCACGCGATCCACCGAACGGATGGGCGTGATTTCGGCGGCGGTTCCCGAGAAGAAGACTTCGTCGGCGATGTACAGCATCTCACGTGGGATGAGTGTTTCCACCACCCGGATCCCAAGCGATTCTGCCAGCTCAATCACGGTATCGCGTGTGATACCGGGCAATACCGAAGCACCGAGCGGCGGTGTCAAGATTTTTCCGTCGCGCACCACGAAGACGTTTTCGCCCGAACCCTCGCTCACGTAGCCCGTGGAATCGAGCGCGATGCCTTCGGCATACCCGTTCGTATGCGCTTCCATGCGGATGAGCTGCGAGTTCATGTAATTGGCGCCGGCCTTCGCTAAAGCCGGAAGCGTGTTGGGCGCAATGCGGGTCCAACTGGAGACACACACGTCCACGCCTTTGGCGAGCGCTTCTTCGCCGAGATACTTGCCCCATTCCCAGCACGCGATATAAGTCTCGGTGGGATTGTTCGGAAGGACGCCCACATCGCCGTAGCCGCGCAGAATAAGCGGACGGAAATAGCAGGAGTTCATGTTGTTGATGCGAACGAGCTCCGCCATGGCATCGGCCAGTTCAGCGATCGGATACTTCACGTCGATGCGATAGATCTTCGCCGAGTCAAGCAGGCGGCGCAGATGTTCCTTGACGCGGAAGATGGCCGGTCCCGACTTGGTGGCATAGCAACGAACGCCTTCAAACACCGAGCTGCCGTAGCTGGTGACGTGCGAGAGGACGTGGATCTTGGCATCATCCCATGCGATAAAGCGGCCATTGTGCCAGATCTTTTCCGTGGGCTTTAGCATACTGTAATTATAAACTGGCAAGCCGCAGGCTTGTCCTACGCCTTATGCGGAACTTTCTTTGGCTGCTCGCGCCGGCGCTCGCAGTAGCGCAGTTGAAGCACCTGGAGCCTGGCTGGAACCTGTTCTCGCCGCGGCAGGACATTCAGCTTGGCGAAGAGGCTTCGGCGGAGATCGAGCGGCAGAAACCGATTGTGCACAATCGCGAGCTGGATTCGTACTTCGAGTCCATTCTGCAGAAGCTGGAGCGATCGCCTTACGCACAGACTTCGGAACCGTTTCCGTTTCGCATCCATGTGGTGCGAGATAAGACGGTGAATGCATTCGCGCTGCCGGGCGGACCGATCTTTGTGAACACGGGATTGATCGAAGCGGCGGAAAACGAGGCGCAGTTGGCTGGGGTGATCGCGCATGAGATGTCGCACGTAGTGTTGCGGCACGGCACAAACCAGGCTACGAAACAAAATTTGGTGGCGTTGCCCGCTTTACTGGCCGAAGCGCTGATCGGAAACAGCATGCTGGGACAGTTGGCGAAGATCGGGTTGAACTTCGGCGCGAATTCTGTGTTCCTCAAGTTTTCACGCACCAACGAAGCCGAGGCGGATTACAACGGCGCCGAAATCGTCGCAGATGCCGGATACGACCCGCGCCAGCTTGCGGTCTTTTTCGAGAAGTTGGAAGCCAAGCACGGCCCAGGCAACGCGGTGACGCAGTTTCTTTCGGATCATCCTAATCCGGGCAATCGGGTTGCAGCGGTGAACGAAGAGGCGCGCTATCTACCCCGGCGCAATTACGTGTTGGACGAGACGGGCCGGTTTCATGCGATGCAGGCGCTCGTCCGTCAACAGCCGGAGCCTCCGATTACGGAAGCGCGAGCGAGCGGCCGGCTGGTGGAATTTCGCGGGCCATCGTTTTCCATCGCGTATCCCGAAAATTGGGACGCTTTTGAAGATCGCGTGGCGGACGGCGTGCTGATCGCGCCGCACCGGGGATTCTCAGAGAGCGAGGATCGGAAAACACAAATCGTCTACGGTTTCCGGGCCAGGTATTTTCATCCCAAAGAAGCGGGCGTCGAACTGAATCGCGACACCGACGAACTGGTTAGGCAGTTCAAGCGCGACAATGCCGGAATGCGAACCGGCCGCGAAACGCGATCGATTCTAGTGGCCGGCGAACCTGCTCTTTTGACCACGCTGTATTCGCTTTCCCCCTACGCCGGCCAGCAGGAAGTTGACGTTCTGGCGACCGTCGCACGACCGCAAGGGCTGTTCTATGCGATCTTCGTCGCGCCGCAAAGCGAATTCGATTCGGTGCAGAAGATCTTCGAACAGATGCTCGAATCGGTGCGGTTCTTTTAGCTACTCGGATCGCAGAACCTGCATCGGATCCAGCCGGACAATTCGCTGGGTGGCCGACCAAACGGCAACCGCGGCGATGGTGGCTAGAATCCCACCGGCAATGGCGCTAGTTAAACCGTCTACACGCTGCGCACTGTCGAGCAGGTGCTGCAGGAACTGGCCCAAGGCGAATGTTCCAAGCACGCCTACCGCTACGCCGGCGGCGACAGGTGGAAGGCTCTGGCGCAGAAGCATCCAGCGGACGCGCTGCGCCGTGGCGCCCACCGCGATCCGGACACCTAACTCGTGGGTGCGCTGAATCACCGAGAACGAAGCGACGCCATAAACGCCGATAGCTGCGAGCAGCAATCCGAAAGCTCCGAAGAAGACCACAGCCGTTGTGTAAAACCTCGGCCGGGCCAAGGCTTGTTCCAAGCGTTGGTCCAAAGTTTGAATATCGAAGACCGGCACTTGCGGATCGAGCGATTGAACCGCAGCGCGCATCACTGGAAGGTAAGCTTCGGTTGTCCCGTGCACCCGCGCGACCAGAGTCATAAACGGGTGTGGGTTTTGATCGAGCGGAAGAAACAGAATGGGCAAGGGCTTGTCATCGGGGTCCGCGTGGTAGTGAACCGTATGAACGACGCCGACGATCGTCATACCAGTTCCCGGCTTACCAAAAAGCGACTTCACCGTTTGACCGAGCGCCGCTTGATTTCCGCCCGCCTTCCGTGCAAACTCCTCGTTGACGATGGCGACGCGTGCGGCGCCCTGCCGATCGCGCGCAGTAAAATCCCGGCCGGCTGCGACGGAAGTGCGCATCGCGTCAAAATAACCAGGCGCAACCCACATGATGCACGAGAAGGCGGGTTTGTACGACGAATCCAGATCCGCGTCCATTCCCATGAATGCGTTGGTGGCCAGCGGGAGCGAATCGATGGCTCCGGCCGCTTCGACTCCCGGAACTTTGCGCAGCCTGTCCAAAGCTTCGTGGTAGTACTGGTTTCGCAATTCCGGCTTGTCCAGATGAGTGCCGGCGAGCGAAACGTTCATGGTGATCACATGGTCGGTGCGGTAGCCCAAGTCCGTTCCGAGCAGTTTCAAAAAGCTGCGGCCCAGCACGATCGATCCGCCGAGCAATACCAACGTGGATGCAATTTGCAGGGTCACTAGCGCGCTTCTCAACCGGCGCACGCGGGAGTTTGATCCGTCATAGCAAGTGCGCAGCAAATCTTCCGCCGGCTGCAACCGGCCAATCAACCACGCCGGAAGTACCCCGAAGGCAAGACCCGTGATGGCGGCGAGGCCGGCGGCGAAGGCGAGCACGCGCCAATCCAGGATTGTGTAATTCTGCGCGGTGGATTGCGTAGGTTGCGCCGCTGTGGCCAACCGGACCGCCCACTTGGCGACAAGCATCCCGGCCGCGGCGGAGGATCCAGTCAGCAATACGCTTTCGGTAACCAGTTGCTGCACCAGACGCCCCCGGCTGGCTCCAAGCGAAGCTCGCAGCGCCAATTCCTTGCGCCGCTCGGTGACTCGCGTGAGCAGCAGATTCGCTACGTTCGCGCAGGCAATCAACAATACGAATGAAACGGCGCCGAACAGCACCAGCGAACTGCGCCTTACCGGCCCCGCCAGTTGCTCGCGCAATGGGATCAGACGCACGTCGCCATCTTCCTTGAAGCTGGCCGGCGACAAGTGCAAGCGATCGGCATCGAACATGCTTTGCGCGCGCGCTAGGCTGAGGGCGGGTTTCAAGCGTCCGAAGCTCTCCCGCCAGATCACACCGGATTTCGGGATGCGCTCCAAATCAAAGACCGATGGCGTCCAGAGTGCCGTTTTGGCCGGATAATCCAGCCCGGGAGGCGCGATCCCGACTATCGTCAGCGGACTGCTGTTCAGATGAATGGTGGAACCGAGCGCGCGTGGGTCGCCACCGAAAAACTGCTGCCAAAGCCCGTAGCCGATGACGGCAACACCGCTCTTGCCTTTCCCATCCTCGCCGGGCAAGAAGCTGCGTCCAATCACCGGTTCGGACCCGAGCACGCCGAAGAAATTCGAGGAAGTCTCGGCAACTTTGATTCGCGCCGATCCGGCTGCGCCGGCCAGATTCATTTCCGATTGATTGTAGACGCCGGCGTCTTCTAGATAATCGCTGTGGCTTCTCCACGCATGAAAGGAAGCCGGCGAGTCCGGAGGGTTGAACGGATTTCCGAATTGAACCAGGCGCTCGGTGGATCGAAAAGGCAGCGATCGCAGAAGCAGGGCGTTGACCACGCTGAACACGCCTGTGGTGGCGCCGATGGCGAGCGCCATCGCGGCTACAGCCAGAAACGTAACACCCGGCTTTCGCGAATAGATGCGGATGCTGTAGCTCAGGTCCTGACGAACTTCGCGCATCATCTCCACAGGGATCGATACCGCAAGATCGCGCAGCGTGCGCAGCCAGACCGCGAAACGAGCCAGCGATCCGCCGGCATCCCGATATTCATCCAGAAACTGCTGCTCGAGCGGCGTCCCGAACTCTTCGCGAAATCGCGCGGGATAGAGCTTGAGAAAAAAGCGGTATAGCTTCAGCGGATCGTTCATCGCGCCACCTCAGGCAGGTTCCGGCAGGCCCAGGTTCGTCTCGGCCATTTCCACCAGTTGCCGCATGCGGACCGCTTCGGCTTGGGCGACTCTCCGGCCCAGCGGAGTGATGCGGTAGTAACGCCGGCGCTCGTCATCCAAGTGAGATGCGGGGCGTTCTTCCGATTCCACGATTAAACCTTGCTCCAGCATTTTGTTGATGGATCCATAGAGAACGCCGGGGCCGGGGTTGAGCTTTCCATTGGTTTGTTTGGACATCTCACGCTTGAGCGCATAGCCGTGGCGCTCACCCTCGCTCAGCAAAAGGAGCATGTGAAAGACTGCGGGCGGAAGCGGGAGAAACTCTTGAACTGGCGATTCTTCTTTGCGTGGCATACTAGTACAAATATAGACATAGTATGTCACAACATCGAAACATCGTCAAGCCTTTTGCGGACCCTTCGACACCCAATCGGGCGCCGAGTTGGTGCGTTGGCGCAAGATTAGATTGAGCTGCGCAGCGTGATGCTGGACGTGCCGCATGTTGTAGAGCAGCAGTTCGCCGTTGCTCATTTTGCGAAAAGGAATCGGGCAGTCGTGCGCAACCCACGCTTCGGTCATTGCGTCCATCACGGAGTCCAGCTTTTTGCGGCAATGGGCGACGTAGCCGAGGATTTCGGCCTTTGTGTACATACGCTCGGGCGGGGTGGATTCTTCCTCGAGTTCGGTACGTCCAAATGGCGCCGGCGGCTGGAATTCGGGTTCGTCCACCGCGCCCAGGTAAAGATCGAGGAAGATGAGCACGTGATAGGCGAGATACCAGAAGGCGCGGCCTTCGCCGATCCACACGGAATCAGGGCAAGCTTCGATCGCGTTGGCCAGCATATCGATCGATGCGTGGAATTGGCGGCGAATGGCAGCTCTCCAAAATTCAATCATGGTTTTCAAATGTAGCATGAGGAAGTTGCAAAGTCCCTATACTCAAAGCGTGCGTTGCGCTGCATTCCTGCTCTTGGTATTGCCGCTGATCGCGGCCGACGCTCCGCGCTCCAAGGCTTCCGATTATCAGGCGCACATCGCGCTCCCCACGATGGAGATCGGCGCCGAATTTCTGCTCCACAGCATTCCAACCGACCAAGGCGTTTACGTGGCGCCGGATTACCTGGTGGTGGACGTCGGCGTGTTTCCGGCCGCGCATGAAACCGTCAAGATGAATTCCGGCCAGTTTCGCTTGCGGATTAATCACAAAACGCCGGAACTTTCGACCGATTCTCCGGGCAGCGTGGCGGCGGACATCAAATACCCTGATTGGGAGACGCATCCGACGGTGGTGGGACAGGCCGGGCCGGTAATTTTGTCGGACCCGGGCAACCCGCGTTTTCCCGGCGATCCCAATGCGCCTCCGCCGATTGCGCCGCCGTTACCGAAAGAGGCGGAACGGCACGGCATCGACACCGAAATCCGAAAAACGATTGACCAGTCGGTGGGGAACGCCGCGTTTCCCGATGGATCGGGCAACAAGCCGATGAAAGGCTTCCTGTATTTCCATTTCCGGGGAAAGACGAAATCGATCAAGTCGCTCGAATTGGTTTACGATGCAGGCGACGGCGGGCCAAAAGCTACGATCTCACTGTTTTGATATCCGCCATTCCGCTAAGCTTGGCTTCGAGCATGATCAGCAGCACCAGGGTGAAAACCATGCAGGTGCCGAGCAGCGGGAGAATCATCACGGCCTGAATCCCCCAATTCTCGGCGAAATAGCCGAGCATCCAGGGCGCGATGAAACCGCCGGTGATGGCGAATGAGAATATTCCGTTGTAGAAGCCTGGATGGTAATAAGGAAAACGGTGGCCGATTTTTTCGACCACCAGCGGATAGATGGAAGCGAATCCGCCGCCGACGAAGAGAATGCCCATGATGGCGCCGAATTGATTGTTGGTGGAGGCGAGAACCAGGGTCCCGAGCAGCGCCGATACGATGGAGCAGATGAGCAGTACGCCATGGCTCATCCGCTTGAGCAATAGTTGCGAGACAATACGGCCGACGAGCAGCGCGGTCCAAAAGAGGGCCAGCATCAGCAATGAATCGGCGGGACTGATTCCGAGGCGGCGAATGAGAAACAGAGGGAGCCAGCCTGCGATCGACCATTCATTGCCGAATTGAAAGAAGAGCAGCAAGCTGAAAAGAATCGCGCCGGGATTCCGGAAATCGTGGAGAAGCTGCGTGAGCGAAACTTGCTGGAGCAGCGGCCGGGGAGTGATTTTGGCCTTGAAGTAATTCGCCGCAAAGAAGCCGGGCAAAATGGCGAAGAGCATCAGGATACTCGGAACGGTGTAGACATAGTAGGTGCCAGCGACCAGAAGCGCCGTGATCAGGCAACCTAATCCGAACATAACCCCCGCAAGATTCATGGTGGCAGCGCGATCGTGGCGATATTGTGGCGATAGCGCTTGGAATACGCCGGCGTTTAAAAGTCCGGCGCTGACTCCGATCCATAAGACACCTAACAATCGCCAGGTTGCCGAAACCGGGGGCGATGTGAGAGCAAGAAAAACGAACCCAACGCAGGCCATCGCATTGGCGACGATGAGTACAAACTTCACACCTTTGCGCGGCAACAGCGCATGGGCGGCGGCGACCGAGAGCAGGAATCCGAGGTTCAAACTGAGGAAGTAGTAGCCGACTTCCTTGAAGTTCGCACTGAGGTGATAGCGCCAGGCCGGCAGGATCGCACCCAGGAACGACATAAGGATTCCCGATATGAGAAACGAGGTGAGCGACCGGCGGCCTTCGGATGCGTCCAGGGCCAGGGTCTCCACAGGCTCTTCCAGCCGCCAGGGAGCAGGACTCGACATCAGAGAACATTGTACCCCTGTTTTGCGAAACGAACTCATGGCCCTTTCCCGATTCTAGGAGCTATCCGGGGGCGAGATCTTCCAGAAAGCGGATTCCTTTAGGTGAGGGCCTTTATTTTTCAATCACTTATCGCATGGCTTTGTGATTGCTTACATAGGGGCAAGGGTTGATCAGGGTTTTCTGGGGAGTTGCCTCGGTTTAGGTTGGTTTTTCGTCGGGCCCCGCACCAAGATGCGGGGCTTTTTTATCGCCGTAACAATTCGTAGGGGCTCCGGATTACCAAGCTACCAGATATCGTGTTGCGAGAGAAACTGTTTGACAGCTTCCGAATCGGGATTTAAGATGGTTTTATCACTGAGAAAGGAGGTGGTCCAGTCTAACATGAGTAATTGTAGTGACTGTAGCTTTAATACCCCGCGCGAGGTGGCCGACTGTTAAAGTCGCCGTCGTTTTGAACGTTCAGGTTTCGTTCAGTGACGAAGCCGCTGCTCCTGTGGACCGGCCGCTTCACTGCGCGACATAAGTCAGAACCCCCTGTGGCGCCGTCTGGTGCTGCAGGGGGTTTGTGTTTAGGCCCGCCATCGTGGTAGCGCTCCCTCGCGGTCGCGGTTCGGTAATTGGTGTGGCGTGCGCTATACTGGTTTTTATGAAAGCCGCTATCCACCCCGCCTACGAGGAAATCAGCGTCATCTGCGCTTGCGGGAATTCGTTCCGCACACGTTCCACGCACAAGGGCAACATCCGCGTTGAAATCTGCTCGAATTGCCACCCGTTTTTCACCGGCCGCCAGAAACTGGTTGATACCGAAGGCCGTGTAGACCGGTTCCAGAAGAAGATGCAGAAGTCGAACGATATGAAGGCAGTTCGGACCAAGAAGCAGTTGGTTACGAAGTAAGTTTTATTTCTTGTAGGCTTTGGCGCGGGCATCCATGTCCGCATTGAACTGCTCGTATTTTGGAAGTTGATCGGCCGTGAGCAGTCCGCGAACCCTCGCCCGATGGTCTTCTTTGATCTTTTCCACCGCTTCATGATGCTGGTTGCGTGCGGCTGTGAAACTGGCGTCGCTTTGATCGAGTAGCGCATTCATTTTCTGGACCTGCTCGGGCGTGAGATTCACCCGGCTGTTTAATTCATCCATATATTTCTTGCGCCAAGCTTCCGGGTTGAGCCTCTGCTCAGTGTGGGCGGCAGGCGGGCTGTACATCCGATAACCAAGCGCACCCACCACGCCTCCACTGATGAAGACGAGAAACATATAGAGCGCGATGGGTAGATTCCAGCGCTTCATTTCTTTGTCGGATCGGGAGAATCTTTAGCGACTATGCCTAAAGCGACGAGGTTTTCGGCCGGATGCGCGGCGGCAAGGCCGTCCACATAACTGGCGTGGACTTCCTGGCGCGACGCTCCTGGAATCACCTGAATGGTTGCGAACACCAAGCAAGCGGCGGCGGCTGCGCCGACAAAGATCTGCGTGAGCTTGCGTACGCGCATCACCAGGGTTTGACGCGCCTGGATGCGGCGCCACAATTCGGGCATGAAATTGGCGCTCGCGTCCGGATCCGGCAGAGCGGCACGGTAACTCGCAAACAACGACTTCAGTTCCCTGTTGAATTCTTCCATGTTCAATCCTTACCGCGGCGCGTGGCTTCGAATGCGTTGAGAACCCGCTGGCGGGCGCGAAACAATCTCACCTTCAACGCATTTTCGTTCACGGAATAAATCTTCTCCAGCTCCTTCAACGAGAGCCCTTCCACTTCTTTTAGAGTTAGCAAAATCCGATCCTGCTCGGATACCGCGCCGAGCAGCGAATCCACCAACTCCTTCACCTGCTTCTGGCGCTGCTCTTCATTCGAAACTTTGCCTCCGGCCGCGGCGTCCGCCAGCATGACCTGTTGCTCACTCAGGTCCGACATCCGCGACTCGCTGCGGCGGCGCTGCTTTCGCAGGTAATCATACGACGCATTCACCGTCAGCCGGTACAACCACGGCTCGAAAACTTCCGGAGTCCGCAGTTGATCGAGCGAGTAATACAATCGCAGGAAAACTTCCTGCGCGACATCCTCTACATCTTCGGGCCGCCCTATTAACCGGGCGATGGTCCCCAAAATTCTCTTCCGATACGCCACTACAACCTGGTTGAAAGCGGCATCGTCGCCGTGCTGCGCCTTCTCGATCTGTTCGAATTCAACCAGCATAGCGGCCTGAAATCCGGCCGCCATTTGTACAGTTATAGAGGCGTACCGGCAAACTGTTAGGTTACAAGGGGTTGTGCCAACAGGACAAGCCCGTAGACGTGAAAAGCTTCAAAACGATAGGCCCTTTGGCATCAACATGCTAAAATCCAAATTACCCCCCTCATGGACTTCGTTCAGGGCCTAAATCCGCAACAACAAGAGGCTGTCAAGCACGTCGAAGGTCCGCTGCTGCTGCTGGCAGGCGCGGGAAGCGGCAAAACTCGCGTGATTACGCACAGGATGGCCCATCTGATCGATGTCCATCGGGTTCCGGGACCTTCCATTCTCGCCGTCACATTCACGAACAAGGCCGCGGACGAAATGCGGCAGCGTGTGAAGAATCTGCTGGGCGGATTGAATACCCGCGAGAGCCCGCTGGTGGCCACGTTTCATTCGTTTTGCGTGCGGGTGCTGCGGCGCGATGGAGCGCGCCTGGCCGACATCCGGAAGGGCTTCACGCCACGCTTCACGATTTATGACGAAGACGATCAGCTTTCGTTGATCAAGTCGATTTTTCGCGCGGCCGGCCTGGATGAGAAGTTCATTCAGTATCGCGCGATGACTTCGTGGATCAGCCATCAGAAGAGCCACAAACTCTCGCCCGCGGATTTATACGGCGGATCCACCGATGACAAAACCGAGCGCATGGCTTCGATCTACAAGCAGTACGAAGATCGGCTGCGCCAGGCGAATGCGCTGGACTTCGACGATTTGCTGCTCGAATCCGTTCGCCTGCTGGCACACGACGAAGATCTGCGGCGCCAATACAATCGCCGCTTCGAATTCGTGATGATCGACGAATATCAGGACACCAATCGCAGCCAATATGAGCTGATGCGATTGCTGACCGAACAGCGCAAGAACGTCACGGTGGTGGGTGACGAAGATCAATCGATTTACGGATGGCGCGGGGCGGACATCCGGAACATTTTGGATTTCGAGCGCGACTATCCGAATGCGACGGTGATCCGGCTGGAGCAGAATTACCGGTCGACGAAGAATATTCTGGAAGCCGCGAGCGCCGTGGTGGCGAACAATGAAGAGCGCAAGGGCAAGTGGTTGTGGACGGAATCCGGCGCCGGTGAAAAGATCGGACGCTTCGAGGCGTTCGACGGCGAACAGGAAGCGCTGTTCATCGCGGAGAATATCGAACGGCTGCTTTCGGTGAATCCGAATCAGCGCGTGGCGGTGCTGTACCGGACGAATTTCCAATCGCGGCAGATTGAAGAAGCGCTGCGTCGGTATAGGCGCGAATATATCGTGGTCGGCGGATTGAGCTTTTATCAGCGCGCCGAAGTGAAGGATGCGCTGGCTTATCTCAAAGCTGTTTCGAGTCCGCAGGATTCGGTGAGCTTGCTGCGGATCATCAACACGCCCGCGCGCGGGATCGGTAAAACGACCATCGAGCAAATTGAGCAGTTTGCGGGTGAGCGGCAGATCAGCGTGTGGCAGTCGATCGGCCAGATGCTGGAGGAGCGCATTTTTCCGCAGCGGGCGGAGGCGGCGCTGGCCGCATTCCGGAGATTGATTGAGGAGTTGTCGGCGATTGCGGAATCACAGCCGGTGCATGAGACGTTGAAAGAGATTCTGGATCGCACGGGTTATCGCAGGATGCTCGAATCCGATCACGATCCGGAATCGGAATCGCGCCTCGCCAATTTGGCTGAGTTGGTGAATGCGGCGGTGGAAGCGACGGAGCGGGGCGAAGGGATTTCGGATTTTCTGGATCACGCGGCTTTGGTGGCCGATAGTGATTCACTGGATGTTCGCGCAAAAGTTTCGCTGTTGACGCTGCACAATGCGAAGGGCCTGGAGTTCCCGATCGTTTTTCTCGCCGGGTTGGAAGAAGGCTTGTTTCCGCATTCCCGGTCGCTCGATTCCAAAGCGGCCATGGAAGAAGAGCGCCGGCTCTGTTACGTGGGCATGACGCGCGCCGAAGAGCGGCTGTTTCTGACGAACGCACGCTATCGCAGGCGTTACGGCGGCGGGCAGCCGGAGCCGTCGATTCCATCGCGCTTCTTGAAAGAAGTTCCGGTGGGACTGGTGCAGGATCTGAATCCGAAGAAGAATTATCCGGATTCGCGGCAGGAGCGCGCGGCGCCCAGGCCCAACCCGTACACGGGTAAGACGTACAACTCGGTGGAGAATGTCCAGAAATTTTTCGCCGAGCGTGGGATGCCGGTACCCGCGGCATCCAAACCGAATCCCGTAGCGAAACCAGTGGTCGCCGCACCGCGTGCGCCCGCGGGCAAGAAAGGCCTGCGCACAGGAGCTACCGTCCGGCATCCGAAATACGGCATCGGAACCGTGCTGCGTCGCGAAGGGGAGGGCGACGATGCTAAGCTCACTGTAAGCTTTCAGGGTTACGGACTGAAGAAGCTGGTTGAAAAATTCGCAGGAATACAAGAAGAATAGACAACAGGAAGAATGAACACCAAGACCATTACCGACAAAGCAGAGCGCAAGAAGCTGAAGCGCGCATCCAGAAAGAAGGCAGCGCCCAAGGCGAAGCGGGCAGCCGGTGTAGCGCGCGGCTCCATGAAAAAGCGGGTGAAGAAGTTGACGAAGGGTCAGAGGAAACGGTAAAAACGCGTTTCTGGTTTCTGGTTCTTGGTTTCTGGTTGCCTGTGTTTGAACTAGGAACCAGCAACTAGGAACCAGAAACTCCCTCGCATGAGCCAACTCTTTCGCTGTAAGAGTATCGATGCGCTGATCGCTTCTTCGGAGGATCCGAGCAAAGCTCTGAAGAAGTCGCTGGGGGTTTGGAGTTTGATCGCGCTCGGCATCGGGGCGGTGATTGGCTCAGGTATTTTCACGGTCACCGGCACGGCCGCGGCCGGCGAGCACTTCATGGGGAAATCGATCATGAAGGCGCCCGTGTTGGATTTGTTGCTGAACGGCGGAAACGCAGCAACGTTGAGCGGACGAGCCGGCGCGGGCCCGGCTATTTCCGTTTCTTTTGTGCTGGTGGCGATCGCGTGCGGGTTCGCGGCCATCTGTTACGCCGAACTCGCGTCGATGATCCCGATCGCGGGCAGCGCCTACACGTATTCCTACGCGACGCTGGGCGAGATTTTCGCGTGGATCATCGGCTGGGATCTCATCTTGGAGTACGCGTTTTCCAATATGAGTGTCGCTGTGGGATTCTCCGCCTACTTCAACGACATTCTGGATAACCTGTTCGGTTTCCATTTGCCGAAGGAGTTGTCGCAGCCGATTTTTGAAGAGGGCCAGCGGACTGGCGCATGGTTCAATCTGTCGGCGTTCCTGGTGCTGATGCTGTTGACGTATGTATTGGTTCGCGGCGTGCGCGAGAGCGCCGAGACCAACAACATCATGGTGCTGGTTAAGTTGGTTGCGATTCTGTTCTTCGTGTTCGGCGCCGCCAAAGCGGTGAACGCAGGCAACTGGCATCCGTTTATGCCCAACGGATATTCGGGCGTGTTAACCGGCGGCGCGATCGTTTTTTTCACCTACATCGGCTTCGATTCGGTATCGACGGCGGCGGAGGAGTGTCATCGTCCGCAGCGCGATATGCCGATCGGGATTTTTGCGACGCTCGCGATCTGCGCGCTGTTGTACGGATCGGTGGCGTTGGTGCTCACGGGCATCGCGCATTGGGACACGTTGAACAACGATGCGCCGGTGGCGAACGCGCTCAAGGCGATCGGGATGAACCGGCTGCGGCTGATCGTGACGGCCGGCGCTCTGGTCGGTATGTTGTCGTCGCTGCTGGTTTTCCAATATGGACAAGCGCGCGTGTGGTTCGCGATGTCACGCGACCGGCTGCTGCCCGATGTTTTTTCGCGCGTACATCCGAAGTACAAGACGCCGCATATCAGTACGTGGGTGGCGGGAATCCTGGTCGGAATTCCGTCCGGCATCTTCGATGTCAGTTGGTTTTCGGATCTGTCGAATATCGGAACGCTCTTCGCGTTCATTCTGGTGTCGGCCGGCGTGATTGTGCTGCGCAAGAAGCAGCCAGAGCGCAAGCGCGGATTCCGTGTTCCTTGGGTGCCGCTGCTGCCGGGGATTTCGATTGTCTGCTGTCTTGTGCTGATGCTGAGCCTGCCGCTTGAAACTTGGATCCGATTCTTTGTGTGGCTGGTGATCGGGCTGTTTATTTACTTTCTCTATAGCCAGAAACGCACACGCGATTTCGCGTAGCGCTCCCTTGCGGTCGCGGCTCGGTTACTGAATCGCGATGGTGACGCCTGCCGGGCTGTTTGCTTTTCCAATCGTTACTTGAACAGGCGCGTTTCCGGATGCCATTCCGTTTGGGATCACAGCGTTGATTTGCATGATTCCGAAAACCTGGCCGGGCGCGCGTCCCGCGTACGTTGTGTTCGCTTTGACGCCGCCGATCGTCACGGTAACCGGCGTGTTTTTCGGCGCGGCTCCGGATGCAATTCTGCCGTCCATAGCGTCGGGGTCGACGTTGCCTTCTCCGGTCAGATAGAGGATGACGTTGTCGCCGGGCTTCGCAGGATTCGTGGATGAGATGAGCTGATAGTTCTGATCGAGAATCGCTCCGAGACCTGTTCCAGTAGGTGGTTCCGTGAAGAGGGCGGGCGATGTAGCGACTACGGGAAGCGAAACCGCGGCGCTGGTGGATCCGAGATATTCGAGTTGGACAGACGTGCTGGTCTGTCCGGCGACTTCATACGGAACGAGCGCGGAAATTTGAAGCGCGCTTTCGTAAATCAGAGCGGCGGGAACGCCATCGAAGAGTACGCGCGCTCCGGCGAGCGAGTTGGACAGAAATCCCGGAACGTTCACCTGCGCGCCGTAGGCTTGCGGCGGGCCCATGCCTTCTCCAAAGATGGTGATCAACTCGCCGGGCGCAACTGGGCCATTCTTGTAGCTTGCGCCATTCACCACAGCGCCGATTTTCGGCAACGTCTGGTTCAGTTTGAAAAACACCACGCCATAACCGGGAAGCGAGGCTTGCAGGTTCGGCATGTAGGGCGAGGTTTCCATCTTCGGGCCGGCGGAAGGATCCGTGTTCTCGTCGATCTGAACTTGCGTGACCGATGAAAATGACCCGAGGGCGGATGTATCGAGTGAAAACGTGTTCGCGACGCCGCGGCCGTTGTTGTCCGAGGGCGATGCGATCTGGTGATTGATTAGCATCACGACCACCGAACCATCGTCGTTGCGGACAGCGAACGCATCGGTGTGTCCGGACGTGTCGTTCGTTGTGAGCTTCAGGATATCCGCGCCGGGAGGAGCTGGGAACAAATGCGCCAGCCAGTAATCGACCCAATAGGTGAGATACTTCTTGCCCGAGCTCTGATCCACTTCTCCGAAGGTGCCGTCAGCCGCGTACACCCAATGATTGATTCCCTGCACGCCGTTCTCGGCCCATCGTTGAAAGAGTAATGGATAGAAGGCCGCGTAAAATGGACTGCTTTCGCGCATGTCCGCCTGATAGGGCTGGTCGGACAGGCACGCGCTTTCGCCGTTGTTTGAATAATCCGCATCCACGTTGTTCTCGGTCATCCAGATGGGCGTTTTCGCGAGCGCCGGATATTTCGCGAGCTCGGCGCGCGCCGAGGGAAGAGTCATGGACGATCCGGAACCGCTCGCCATTCCGGTTGCATAGTAGTCGAGTGAGCCGAAAACTTGGGCATCGGTGGAGGCTTGGCCGCCGCAGGCTCCGTAGAAATGCATGGCGATGACATCCACCGGCGCCTTGACCTTTTGCAGGAACTGAGGAAGGTAGTCGTATAGATAGGCAAGTTCCAGCGCGACGAATTTGATATTCGGGTCCACGGCTTTCATCGCGGGCACGACTTGGTTGTACAGGCTGGGATAATCGGTTGCGGAAACGTTGTTGACGTCGGGCTCGTTGAAGATGCCCCAATAGGTAAATGGGTAGGGCGATTGCGATTGATAGTGCGTTCCGCCGGCATCGAAGCCGCCTTTATTGAAATAGCGGACAAGATTCGCCGCATATCCGGCGAACTGCGGGAAATTGGCGGGCGCGAGCGAGCCGTTGGTCTGCATGAAGGCGGGCGCGGATGCGATTTGATAGAGCGGATCATGATCGCCGACGCTTTGAATTCCGGGGACCATGCTGTTGTTGATGGTGAAATCCCAGGTATCGGGGCCGGTTTGCGCCAGACCTTCGCTTTGCGCTTGGATATTGATGTGCTTGGGATTGAGCGCGCCGAGCACTTTGGTTTGTCCGGGGAGATCCGCGAAAAAATTGTTCTGCCATTCGGCCGGTTGAAACGCGTCGGAGAGGAACAGATTCACGCGACCATCCAGGCCGACGGAACTGTTTTTTTGGTTCGAGACCGTGATTTCGATGGGCGTGGCGGCAAACGCCATCGGGACAAGGCAGAAAATTGCTATGCGAAGAGTCATCGAACCGCGCTACGGCTGTTTCTTCTCCTTGGTCTTGTCGTCCGGAAGCGGATCGGGAGTTTCGAATTTGATGGTGCTCTCGGTACCGAACTTGCGATAGAGACGGAATTCAATTTCGTTCCGGGATCGATAGCGCGCGCGGCTGGAGGAGTTCGACGATTTCAAAGGCAGCAGGAACTCCTGATCGCCGATCTTGATGAAATCGTAATCGAGCGAGAGTTCGACATTTTGAATCGGGAACGTCTCGGGCATATTGTACGGGATCTGGGTGATCTTGGTGACCATTCCGATGTCGGTGTCTTTGTCGATGTAGACCAGGCCGCGGTAAGCCGGCACGATGTCCTGTGTTTTTTCAGCCGTGACGTGGAACTTGGAATATTGCTGCTCGATATCGTATGAGAAAACGTAAGTCGGGCGGCCGCGTAAAGTGGCCCAGTGGTCCCACTCGAATTGCGCGTGGCTTTCGGGATCGAAGATTTGATCCATCATGCTGCCGAACTCGCCCATGGATACCGTGCCCCCGAGTTTATCCATGGTGGTTCCGGGAGCGGCGGTGGCATTGTTCACCAAAACCACCTGATAATCCTCGTGGCCTTCGTTGTACGACAGCTTCGTGGTGATGGTGTCGAGATGGCGCCAGGCGTTTCCTGTGCCCGTAGGGTCCGCATCGCGGCGCGTTACTTGCACGCAGATGAAGTTAGGCAGATTCTTGGTGTAGTTGCGTACATATTCGCGCGCTTGCTGGATGATCTTGCCTTGTTCGATGGCGTCGGGCGGCGGCTTTTGGACGTAGGTTGCTTTGGGGGGCGGCGGTGGCGCGGCTTTCGCCAGGTTTTGGGACGCGGTGCCTAATTCCTTGAGCACTGCGACAGTTTTGGGGCCTGCGCCCTGGCTCTGCAGATCTTCGATGGTCTGATCGTCCAGCTTTTCGCGCATCTTCACGTGCTTTAAATAGTCGGCAACCTGGCGATCGGGCTGTTTGAGATCGTGAACGGCGGAGTGGATGAATTTCACCAGTTGATCGACGGTGAGGGACATTTCGGCGGACGCGGCGAACCCCACGGTGGTCACCAAGTAGAGAATCCACTTCATAGTTTTATTGTGCCTCAAGTTTGTAGGCGTTCACATGAGTGTGAACGCGGCACGCCACGGGCGTGCGCTACGCTAGACGTCGCAGAGCTGGGCCCAGTTTCGGATGTTGGAAGGCAAATCCGGCGTTTTTTGCGGATTCCGGGAGAACACGCTGGCTCGCCAGGAGCACCTCAGACATTTCGCCGAACAGAATCTTCAGCGCAACTTTTGGAACGGGAAAAATCGCTGGGCGATGGAGCGCGGCCGCGAGTTCGTGCGTGAATTCCGCATTGGTTGCTGGTTCCGGGGCAGTGGCGTTGATTGCGCCAGTTACGGGCGTTGTTAACGCGAAGAGAATGAGGCGAACCAGATCGTCGATGTGGATCCAGGACATCCACTGTTTGCCGGAGCCGAGCCGGCCGCCCACTCCAAAGCGAAACGCCGGCAGCATCTTGGCCAGTGCCCCGCCCTCTTTACCTAAAACCATACCGAAGCGCAGCCGCACTACTCGGATGCCTAACGATTCTGCCAGCATCGCGGCTTTTTCCCAATCGACGACAACGCGGGCTAGAAAATCGTCCCCGGGCGCGGATTTTTCGGTGAGAATCTCGTCGCCGCGTGATCCGTAATATCCGATTGCGGAGGCGCAGATCAGGATTTGCGGACGGCGCGATTGCGTGGAAAGCGCATTGACCAGATGGCGCGTTCGATCCACGCGGCTGCTGTAGATTTTTTTCTTTACTTCGGGAGTCCAGCGCTGGGCGACGGGCTCGCCGGCCAGATGGATGATGGCGTCCGCGCCGGACAACGCATCCTGCGGCGGTTCTTGATCGTCGGATGGCCACTCTTTGCGTCCGAGGGCGTGAACGCTGTGCCCGGCTTCGGCGAGCGCGCGAGTGAGGCGTTTTCCGATGAATCCGCTGGCGCCGGTCAGGGTAACGTTCATACCCACTCGCTTTCGATCGTGCGCATGTAGGCTTCCGCGTCGGTTTTTCGTAGCATTCCTTGATAAGACATATAGCGAACCTGGCCGAAGATGGGCCGCTCGATCCAGGGACGATCGTGCAGGCCGAAACACCACAAAATATTTGTGTATCCGTTCGGATCGCGTCCGTCGATAGCGTAACGATCGTTTAAATAGATCATGGTGCGCAGCGCTTCTTCGGGGGTCTTCGACCATTCGATGATTTTTTTGCCCCAGTACATCCGGTAGTAGCCGTGAATCTTGCCATGGCGGAGCAGCTCCTTTTGCGTGGCGTTCCAAAGTGAATCGTACGTCTGGGCGCGTTCCAATTGATCCGGCGAGTAAATGGGATCGCGCTTGTCGCCCGCGTGTTTCTCGAGCGTTTTCTTAGCCCAGTCCGGCAGATTTTCAAGAGATGCCACGTCGGAGCTGAATCGCGCGAAGTTGAAAGCAAGTTCGCGGCGGACCATCAGTTCTTCCAGGAACTCGTCGGCCATCAGTTTGTGTTTGTGCGCGTGGTCTTGCGCGGCCAGCGCGACTTGCAGGGACGAAAGATGTCCGAAATGGAGATAAGGACTCAGCGACGACGTGGCCTGCGCGGTGGGTTCGTTGTGAAAGGTGGAATAGCGGCTGAGGTTCTTCGCAAGAAAATTCTTGAGGCGGCGCTCGGCTTCGGTGGATCCGCCGTGGAAGACGGGCGATGGTTTTACGCTGTGATCGATTTCGCAGGAGGCGACCAGATCCGGGATGTTGGCGGGCGTAACTTCGGTGTGAAACTTCGGAAGCGGCTGGTTGAATTTGTGGCGCATCCGGATCGCCGGGACTGGTTTCAAATATTGCGGCAGAAGTTTGCGGATCTTGGGACGAATGGTGTACGCGGCGTACTCGCGCTTTTCCATTTTGTTCATGGGCACGATGCAGCTTGAGTCAACGGCGTAGTAAGGGATCTTTAGCTTCGCGGGTACGCTGGCATTGTGTTGGCGTGCGATGAACGTTGGGTAGTCGTCGGTGACGACCGCCGCGGCGTCTTTCACTAGCTGGTAAAACACATCATCACGATCGCTGCGCTTGCGACGGAGGTAGAACAGATATCCGATGCCTAGCTTCGCGAGGCGGGTTGCGGTGTCGGGTACGCCTTCAAGGATGAATGTGTGCAGCCGGTCGCTGGCGTAGTGGTAGGTGCAAGTTAATCCTTCGTAGACCAGGAGCGGGAGTCCGGCGCGATTGGCGAGATCAGCGGCGTGGACCAACGCATGGTTCCATCCGGCGCGGCGATTCATCTGCGCCCAATAGAGAACGTACTTGCCATCGGTTCGAAACGGCGCTTGGTTCAGGCAACGGACTCGGTCTTCCACTCTCCCATGATGCCGGTTTTGGTGAGACCGCTACAATAAAATTTATCGTCATGCGGGCCTGGAATCGCGCCAAGCTGCTGTGGGGCTACCTGCGGCACAAATCGGTGGTGAATGCGCTGCCAGTGGAGTACATCGTCGAAACCACGGCGAAGTGCAACTTGTATTGCCCCATGTGCCCGCGCGAAACGCATAAGCAGCCAAAGGAAGACATGCGTGACGAGATCTTCAACCGGCTGGTGGAGGAATCGGGCAAGAGCGCCGAGCATGTGATGTTGATCGGCCTGGGCGAGCCGTTCATGGATCGCAAGATTTTCGATCGCATCGAATATTGCGACCGGCACAATATTTCCACGCTGCTTTCGACGAACGGAACATTTTTCGACGAGAAAACCTGCGCGCGCGTTCTTGACACGCCGCTCGAACACATCACCCTGAGCTTCGACGGCGCGACCAAGGAATCGTACGAATATTACCGTAAGGGCGCGAATTTCGAAAAGGTTCGCGACAACTTCGTGCGCTTCGCGCGCATGAAGCACGAGCGCAAGGCGAAGGTGCAGGTGGTGGTGCAGATGGTCCGGATGGAGCGGAATTCGGGTGAAGTGGACGATTTCATCCGCTTCTGGAGCGCGATTCCGGGCGTGGATCAGGTGCGCGTAAAAGCCGACGAAACGAATCTATTGCAGCCGGAGGCCGGACACACATCGCAGGATTGGAAACATCCATGCCACTATTTGTGGCGCGGTCCGATGTACGTGAAGCATTCGGGCGATGTGTATCCGTGCTGCCAGAGCTACATGCTGGATGGTCGGCCGGTGGGGAACATCGGCACGCAGCCGTTGAACGAGATCTGGAATTCGGATGAGATGCAGCGGATGCGCCGGCTGCACGTGGAGCAGCGCGCGGGCGAGATCGATATTTGTTCGCGCTGCTGCACGACGATCCCGCATCCGTTGTTGGTGGCAGGCAGCTTGGTTCTACATGGAAGAACGGTGCGGAAGTTTTTGCCGTGGGTGGAGCGGCTGGTTTATTTTTCGAAGCTGCCGCGCGCGCTTCTCACGCCGCCGAGGAAAGCCGCCGCGCAGAACGAACTGGTCCAGATCGATCGGAAATAACGAATTCTATGGTATGGTGATAGCTAAGTAGGTAGTCTACCTACCTAGCACTTGTATCTACCATGCCGCCGAAACCACGCTACCAGAATCGAACCGAAATCCTGCAGGGAACTCTGGACATGCTCATTCTCCAGACCCTCCAGTGGGGACCGCGTCACGGATACGCGCTTAGCAAAGCAATCCGCACCAATTCCGGTGAGGTCCTGAAAGTTGACACAGGCTCTCTCTATCCGGCGCTGCACAGGCTGGAGCGCCAGGGATGGATCGCCGCGGAATGGAAAGCATCGGAAGTGGGTCCCCGATTGCGCATTTACCGCCTGACCAAAACAGGGAAGAAGCAATTGGTCTCGGAGCGGTCCCGATGGGAAGTGATCACCACCGCGATTGCCGGAGTGATGAATCCGGCGAAGAAAGCGAGCGAGTCATGAGATTCTCTTTTTGGCGCCGCAAGCGACGCAATGAAGAGCTTCAGGAAGAGATTCAGGCGCATCTCACGCTGGCGGAGCGCGACGAAATGGAATCGGGCAAAGTTCGAACCGATGCCCGGCTGGCCGCTCGCCACGAATTCGGGAACGTGGGTCTGG
>Ga0070734_10002141_pt1 | contig 25404 bp, 20 predicted proteins | sample Coa_R1_8_FD_66444 | JGI IMG/M metagenome (GOLD analysis project Ga0070734, IMG submission 66444) | Surface soil microbial communities from Centralia Pennsylvania, which are recovering from an underground coalmine fire - Coalmine... | ecosystem: Environmental > Terrestrial > Soil > Unclassified ...
CCCACAGAAGCCACGGCAGCCCGCCAATCGCAAATAACAGAATGCCGACAACGATCTGCGGCACGTAGTGATACTTCGTCAGCCACACATGAACTTTGTCTTTCGCAAGGTCGGGCACGTAGCGCGCCAGCGTGGTCGCGTCGTGATGCATCGACTTGCCCATCAGGATCCAGCCCATGTGCGCCCACCACTTGCCGTCAATCGGGGAGTGCGGATCGCCATCGTGATCAGAATATTGGTGATGTATGCGGTGCGTGGCCACCCAGAAAATCGGGCCGCCTTCGAGGGCGAGTGTGGCGCAGACGGTCAGGAAGTACTCGACGAATTTGGGAGTCTTGTATCCGCGATGCGTCAGCAGACGGTGATAGCCCATGCCGATGCCGAGGCTGCCCGACACCCACCACAAAAATGCTGCTACAAAAAGAGCTTTCCACGTAAAAAAGAACAACGCCGCGATGGCGCCGACATGAAAAAGACCCATAAAGATGGCGGTGACCCAGTTGACTTCATTGTTGGCGGCGGCTTTGCGATTGAGAGCTTCGAGTTCCATGGCTTTCTGTCCCCTGAACTGGTGGTATATCACCAACATAGCAGCGGATAAGAAAACCGATTGTAAGACTTGTGTAATAGAGGGATTACCTGAGTAACAGGTACGTAGAAAATAGTCCGCGAAATTCAAATCGGAAAATCGCCCCAATTTGCAAGATTCAGCGCAAGGGATGAAACGAAACTTTGCGCTCGATCACTATTGGGCAAGAGTCCGGTAATCAAGCCGGATGTAATCAAGGAGGAAGTATGGCGTACAACGTACCTTTTTGGGCGTTCATTCCAGCCGGCGCACAGAACTTTGGAATCGGCTTTTGGTTCAACAACGGCACCTCGGATGAAGGGGCGCAGTTTGCACAAGGCTCTCCACAAGACAATGGCGGCGTTCTGGTCACCAACAACCAGGGCAAGTCACTGGATTTGCAAGGCCGGGTGGGTTATTCCATCACAGTTTCGAACTTCGGCTCAGACACGTGGATGGAATTGGAAGGCGGCGGTCTGTCCTAAGGGATTGGCCTTCCACAATCTCAACAACAAACGGGCCTTATGGCCGGAGGATTCGAAAATGGCAAAGCTAAATGTAATTACCGATGCGAATGGCAAGTTGGTGGGTGCAGTACGCGCTGATTCGTTCAAGACCAGCGACGGAAAAACCCTGGAATTTCGTCCGCATCCGCAACACAAACACCGCGTCATGGATGTGGACGACAAGCTGATCAAAGGCCCTGCATCAGAGCTGGGCAACTACCTTCGCGCCCAAGTGAAATAAATTGGCGCTTTTCGGAGCGGGTGAGGTACCGGCAAAGCATCCGCTCCGGCTTTTAATTTTGCGGGCTTACCCCTCTGTTAGCGCTTTATATTGCTGCTTGGTCAGCGGGACGACGCTCAATCGGCCTATACGCACCAAGGGCGAATCGGCAAAGAGTTTATTCGCTTTGATTTCGGCCAGAGTTACAGGTTTTATCGGGCCGCCCACCTGAATTTTTACCAGCGGAACTTTGGGGTCTTTATCGTCCACGGAAACCACAGTCGCGGTGCCGACCGCGCTCTTCTCGTCGCCAGTGTGGTAAATAATCAGGTGATCACCGGGCTTCATCTCACGAAGATGCCTTACTGCGACGGGATTGGTCACGCCATCCCAAATGGTGGTTTTGTCTTTTTGTAAATTCGCGAAGGAATAAACGGTCGGTTCGGTTTTGAGTAGGTAGTCCATAAAATTCCTCTTAATTCGTCATGTTCAATCGTGATGGAAGTGGAAGAGATTGCCGTCTAAATCCTGCACGGTAAATTGCCGCAATCCCCAGGGCTTCTTTTGCAGGGGATCGACGATGTTCGCGCCCGAGGACTTTAGTTCTTCGTAGGAGGCATCGATGTCTTCGGCGTACACCCAGTGAACCGCGGCTTCGAAGGGCGGTGTCTTTTTACGAAAGAAGATTGGGCCCATATCGCGGCGTGAAACCGACCCAATCTCATTGCCGGGGTAAAGCCATCCAATCTCAAAGCCGAGCGTGGCTTTGTAGTACTGTTGCGCGCGCTCGAGATCGCGAACCGGCAACTCGGGGACGGGCTTGCCGAGCGAAGCCACTTTCTCTTTTATGTTCATGACGCTCATAGCAACCTCGTTGTTTTCAAATTTGCGATCATGCTGCGCCTTTTACTTCCACGCCGGCCCATTTTTCGAGGAGGGTCAGGGTTGCGGCGTAATCGAGATCTCCTTGGCCATCCTCGGCGGCGATTTCGTAAATCTCTTCGACAGTTTCGAGTCCCGGCAGCTTCACGCGCATTTCCTTCGCAGCTTCGAGCGCCAGGCGCAAGTCTTTATACATCAGTCGCAAAGGAAAATTGGGGGTAAAGTCGCGCTTGAGGATGAACGGGGCTTTATATTCGACAACGCCCGATTTCACCATGGAGGCATTGATGAGCGGCAGCAAAGTTTCGGCGTCCACGCCAAGTTTTGCGCCGAGAGTGAGGGCTTCGGCAAAGCCTTCGTAAATCATGGCAATTTGCAGGTTCATCACCAGCTTGGCGGCGTGGCCTTTGCTGGTCTCCCCCATGCGGAAGATCTTTTTGCCCATCGCAGCGAAGAGCGGTTTGAGCGAATCAATCACAGCCTCGTCGCCGCCGACCATGAAGATCAGCGTTCCGCCTTCGGCGGCTACTTTTGAGCCCGTGACAGGAGCGTCCACATAACGAACACCTTGCGGCCGGAGGCGGTCAGCAAATTTCTGCGTGGCAGAGGGAGCGATAGTGCTGGAGTCCACGACGGTCATGCCGGAAGCCAGAGATTCAGCCACTCCCTGCGCCCCAAAGAGAACGTTTTCAACGGCTTTGGTGTCGGAGACGCAAATCCATACGACTTCCGAGCCTTTAGCGGCCTCGGCCGGCGAAGCGGCGGTGCGCGCACCTTCGACCTCTTTGCCCGGAGTGCGGTTCCAAACCGTGACTTCGTGACCGGCCTTGGCCAGATTTGCCGCCATCGGCCGTCCCATGATGCCTAACCCCAGAAATGCGACTTTCATCGTGTATTCCTCCGTTAAAGCCTCTCTGGATTTTATACAACGACGAAAAGAATTGCGTCTGGATGGAGATGACCAGGCAAAAGCTCTGGATGTTTATGAAATTAAACAGATTAGTGTGTTCTGCAAATATACGTACATTTTTGTACATATAAAAGAGTAAAATTTACATAGCCGACAATCGCATTTAAATGCGTTTTAACGCGATAGAGATTCCCCGCAGGGGTCAGATGGTCCGCGGCCTGATCGTCGATCCTGGGGCAATCTAGGGCCACTACGTAGGGGTTTTAAACGTCAATGGAAACGAGGCTGGCAGGCCCGAGGATTCCCATTTTGGGAAGAACGGAGCGGGCGCGAGCACCCGCTCCTGAAATTCACTGCTCGTAAGCGCCAATATCAATATCCGAACCCTGTACGCGGGCATTTCCGGCGTAGTCGAGCGCGCCTTCAATTGTCACGCCTAAATTGTTGCCGGCATTGACGGCACGGGAAGTGGGCTGCACCTGAAGATTGGGCGTTGTGATGCTTAGATACTCGGGATCCACATATTGCGAGTGGGAATCTTGCGCAGATGCTGTTTGATAAGCAGTAAATCCTGTAATTGCTTTAGCCTGCCAGACCCAATTGGAATTATTAGCAGCGGAAGGCGAGTAGTAGATGTTGTAGTCGAGCGTGGCCGGGCTGGGCGTGGATTTTGTGTAATCATTCACCAGCAAAGCCTGCTTTCCGGCATAGACGATGTTGTTTTCAAAGATGTTGTTGGTGGCATGGTATTGAATCTGGAATTCGCCGCTGCCGGTATTCTTTCCGTCGTTTTCGAGGAGCGAGTTGTTGACGATGTCAATGTGATCGCTGCCGCCGACGCCGCTGGCATAGCCGCCGATGGAAATCCCCGCCGAGTTGCCGAAGTAAATGAGATTGCTGCGCGTGGTGATGTAACTCGAAGTCTTGCCGGAGTGTTCGCTGGCCATTTCAATGCCGAGATCAACATTGTGGACAAGATTGCGCTCGATAATGATCTCTGTGCCGCCGTCAACATAGATGCCGTCCGCGCACCAGCATCCGCTTGAGTAGGAAGGATTTCCCTGCGAAGTGATGTTGTAGACGCTGTTCTCGCCGATGTATCCGTTGCGCGCCTGATCATAAGCAGTCTGCGGAGAGACTCCTTCAAAGCCAATGGCGTCAATGCCAATGTTGTTGTTGTCGTGGATGGAGTTGTTGGCGACGGTGAAAGTATCCACATTGCCGTCGAAGGTGACGGACTCGCTGCAACCGGTTTTCAAATTGCTGACTTCATTGCCTGTGAATGTGATGTTATTGAGCGAGGCGGGCGCTTGCGTTCCATAAAAAGCGACGCCCAAAGCGTTCGCGTTGCATCCAGTTGCCGTGGTGATGATGTCTTGCACGTGATTGTTGAGGATTTGGATGTAGCTTCCTGCGCCGGTTACATAAATTCCGACGGAAACGATATTTCGCTTGGTGGTTTTGTAGTTCTGTAAGGTAAACCCCTCAAAAATGATGTAGCTCTGGCTGGCGATGTTCAGCAAACCATATTGTCCGCCGGGGATACTGAGGCCGGTGCCGTCTATCACAGGAGTTTGGCCGGAATAGTTCTGAAAGGTGATATATCCCGCGGTCGCGGAGCCGGAGGCGGGAATGTTCACCGTTTCGTTGTAAGTACCTCCGAGCACTTCGACCGTGTCGCCGGCGACGACATGATTGGCCGCATATTGAATGTTGCGCCAGGCGGTGCTGGTGCTGAGTCCGTTGTTGCTGTTGCTGCCGGAGGTGGAAACGTAGTAAGTGGTGGCTGATGCGGAAATACAAAGTAGAGCAGCCATGAGCGCGGCTGCGAAGATGGAATACCAACGGGATTTCATGGAGCCTCCTAGGGGAAATTCCAGCGTTCGATTATTCCGATTTGTTTCGTTTATAACTTATTAGTTACGATTTATTACGTTTTACCGGCCTTGTCAAGCATATTCTTGCAGCGTCGCGAATCAGAAGTTCGCACGCTCTGGGAATAAACTCTTTACGATCAGCACCTTGTGCCGCAATTGCCCTATCAAAGTTTTGCCATCCGGGCTTTGTATAATCCTGGTCATGCCTGCATTGCCGGAAAATAAAAATGCCTCCGCGGAAATGTGCACTTTGGCGAGGAATCTTTTTGACCACGCGCTGGCCGAATCTTCCATTGACCGGGCATTCGAACGGCAGGTGCAGTGTGAACGCGGCGTACTGCGCATCTGTGAAGATCTCTACGATCTGAATACCTTCGGGCGGATTGTGGTTGTCTCCATCGGCAAGGCAGCCCACAGCATGGCCCGCGCTCTGACCGCGCAGGCAGGCGACCGGTTTGAAGGCATTGTGGCCAGCTCAACTGAACCGGACTCGCAATTACGCGGATTTCGGTATTTTCGGGGAGGACATCCCACGCCGAATAAAGAGTCCATTCTTGCTGCGGAAGCCATATTGAAATCTTTGCAGGCGCAAAATGCAGCTTCGTTCGTGATTTACATGATCAGCGGAGGAGGATCTTCCATCGTCGAAAAACCGATGGATGACGAGATTTCGCTGGAAGATTTGATTGCCACGTACAAAACGCTGGTCCATTCGGGAGCGCCGATTGCGGAGATGAACACGATCCGCAAGCATCTTTCCGCAGTCAAGGGCGGACGGATGGCGCAAGCAGCTTCTCCCGCGCAGCAGGTTTCTATTTTGATCTCAGACGTTCCCGATAACGCGCCGGATGCATTGGCCTCCGGACCGACGATGCCTGATTCGACGTCGGTGGAAGATTGCTATGCCATTGCAAACAAGTACGGTATGGCCGCGCAGTTTCCCGAAACGGTGCGGGAACTATTTCAACGGCGCGCGCTCGAAGAAACTCCAAAATCGGATGATGTGGCCTTTCAGCGTTCGCGCTGGTGGACGGTGTTATCGAACGCCACGCTGCTGGAATCGGCAAAGGCCGAAGCTAAACGGCTGGGGTTTCATGTGGAAGTGGACAACAGTTGCGACGATTGGGATTATGCCGATGCCGCGAAGTATCTTCTTGGAAAAGTGCGAGATTTGAAACAGAAGTATGAGCGTGTTTGCCTGCTCTCCGGCGGAGAAGTGACGGTGAAAGTGACGAATGGAGGAACAGGCGGGCGCAATCAGCAATTTGCGCTGGTTTGCGCGGAACAGATAGCAGAAGAAAATATCACGGTCCTAAGCGCAGGCACGGATGGCGTTGATGGAAATAGTCCCGCAGCGGGAGCGGTCGTGGACGGGAGTACGCACGCGCGAGCGACCGAGTTAGGTAAAGATCCAGCCGCTTACCTGTCCGCTTTCAACGCATATCCCCTGTTTAGTGAACTCGGCGATGCGATTATGACTGGGCCGACGGGTAACAATCTGCGAGATCTGCGAATTCTGCTGGCTTATTGAAAAATAAAAGCGCGAGCATCGTGCCCGCGCTTCCAAATTCTCAAGTTCTATTTTAGGGCAGCTTGAAGTTCACCGTGATTTGGGTCTCGATATCAATCGCCTGCCCATCGAGATAGTAGGGCTTGTATTTCCATTGCTTCACCGCATCCGTGGCGGCGCCAGCCAACACAGCATCGCCGCTTAAGGTCTTCACGCTGGTAATGCTGCCATCTTTGCCGATATGGGCGTCCAACAGGACTGAGCCTTGAATGCGAGCCGACATCGCCTGCGGCGGATAAGTTGGATTCACGCGCTTGATGAGCAAGCCTTGTGAAACTCCCTGCGAAACTTTAATGGCCTGCCCCGAAGGCTTAGGCACATTTGCGGGTACAGAACTGACGATGCCGGAAAGAGCATTTTTGCTGGCATCGCTCGCGGCGACATCCATGCTGGGGGCTTCCGGAGCCGGTGTTTCAGCTACAGGCGCGGGGGGCGGTTGAGGCGCTTCATTCTTCACAAGAAGCGGAGCAACTTCTGCTGCTGCTTCGGAATTCTTCGCGGATGCGCTGGATTTCTCGGACTTCTCCGAGGTTTTGTCAGTCTTGTCTGCGGACTTTTCCGGAGATGTATTGGACGAGGGTTTTGCGGGCTGAGTGTTCGAAATCTGCGAAGAAACTTGCGCTGCCGGTTTGGTTGACGTCGTTGACGTTAAGGCACTCGACTGCGAATTCGGTGTAGCCGTTGGAATCGGCGCGCTCTGCGACGCTGCCGGAGACGCCTGCGACGATTGCTGCGCTGGCGCGGCCGTTGGATGATGCGATTTGCTGACCACAAAATAACCCACTGCTGCCAAAGCTAAGACCGCCACGGCGATGATGCCAATCTTCTTGCCGCTGCCGTCTCCGGAAGCATCGGCATCCGCCGAGCCCGAGATGGAAGAAAACATGGGAGCGTCGGAGTGCGTGATTTTTGCAGTTGCGAAGTCCTGGGTGTGGCTTACTTCGGGCGCCGACTCTTCTGTTTTCGGCAAGTTGAAAACGGTTGCCGCGGCTTTGTGTTCGGCTGGCTTTACTTCCGGCTCGATGGCCTTAACCGGCGTGGCTTCTTTTGCCGGCGCGACTTCTCTTGCCGGTGCGGCGGCGGCGCCGCTGGAAGCGTGAGCATCCGAGAAAGCAGGCGCGGGCTTGGAAATTTTGGTTTCACTGGCTGCGGGCCACGAATTTTTCAGCGGATTGACGGGCGTGGGCATGGACTCAAGCAATGCCGCATCATCGGGCGTGGCTGCGGGAAGCGGTTCTGGCTCCAACTCCAAAGCAGAAGCGGCGATTGCAGGAACGGCTTTTGCAGGAGCGGGAGGCGGTTGCGGAATATGGATTGCCGGTTTGGCGGCAAAAGTCTGCACAGGCGCGCTCTCGGCGCGAGTGACGGGTTGTGCGGGTTTCTGCGCGGCAGGCGCGGATGGAGCAACAACTGATGGCGTTGATGTTGTTGTCTTTGGAGCTTCGCCTTTTTTCAGCAATCCCCGGGCGACGCGCAAGGTGCCCTTGGCCTGCTCGACGTTAATCGGCTTGGTTAAAACAAGATTGGCCCCCAAGCGGAAAGCTTTGGCGACGCCAGCTTGATCACCGACAACGGCTACGGTCAAAGCAGCCTGATTCATCTCGGAATTACGCACGCTCTTGAACATCAACGCCGCATTCTGGTCATTGTCGCAGTCCACAACCACGGCATCGAAACGCTGGGCCATCAATTTCTTGACAGCGGCAAAGGCTTCGGTGCAGGGTTCGACGGTAAACTCGACATCGTTAAGGACTTGCGTCAAAACGCGGGTAGTTTTTTCATCCGGGCAGAAAATGAGCGCAGCGTAGTTCATGGCCAAATCGTAAGTACATTCGTTTTGCCCAGCAAGTTACGCAGGTAATTGTATTTTCGAGTTTTTATGGGTTAGCGCTTCGGTTGGGGGAAATTCACCCTCACCTGGGTCTGAAATGCGACGGGCTGGCCATCCTGATAGTAGGGCTGGTATTGCCACTGTTGGACGGCTTCCTGCGCAGCCAGTGTCAGCATGGGATTTCCGCTGACCACATCGGTCGATTGCACGGTTCCGTCAGCTGCGACGTTCGCGTTCAGCACGACTGCACCCTTGATGTGAGCATGACGGGCTTTTGTGGGATACCAGGGCGCGACACTATGAACGATGTGCGCGGCAGCCAAGTCTCCGGGCACGGCAACAGGCTGCGCATTGTCAGCCGCAGGCGCGGTGGATAAGGCCGATGCATCGGGCGGAGTATCTTGAAAACCTTGCGCCAGCGTGGATGGATCGGGAGCGGCTGGAGCAGCATCGGGCTGGGCCGCAGTTGCAGCCGCATCCGTGGGCGCGGCTTGAGTCGCAGGAGCTGGCTCCGGAGTTACAGGAGCTACCGGCGTGGCCGCAACGTTGTGATGCACCAAGCGCGCATACTGCCATGCAATTGCGCTGCGGACTCGCGGCTGGAATGCCAGGGCCGCGATAGCAACAGCAGCCACCAACAATCCGATGATCACACCGCGATTGCTTTTCTTTTGTGTGTCCCCAAGCATGGCGAACGAAGGCGTAGCCACAGGCGTTTGCGCGCGGGGAACAGGCGGCTTGTTTTCCACCTGCGGCGCGGGAATTTTTGACGCGACGCTCTTCTCGACAGGCTGTGGAGCTGCCGGAGCTGCCTTGTGTTCAGCTGCTGGCGAGGCTTTTGGAGCTTCAACGGGAAGTTGCTCATTCGCCGGCTTGCTAAGGGCACGCGCAGGCGCGGCGGCTGCACCCTGGGCTGAAGCTGCGATCACAGGTTCCGACGCAGCGGCAGGTTGAACTCCTTCTGGAGCTTTCGGCGTAGCAAAAGTGCGAAATGAATTCGTGCTTAACGGTGACTCCAGCTCCGGCGCTGAAGAAGTTGGCGTGGCTGGAGGCTGAGAAACAGTGGCAGCCGCAGCGTGGGCTTTACTTTCCTGGGTATCGCGGCGCTGCATTGCCAGGGCGTTCCGCAACGTGGTGCGGGCCTGCTCCATGGAGAGCGGCTTGCTCAATACGGTTTTTGCGCCCAGGCGAAAAGCTGTGGGGACACCGGCTTTGCCGTCCACCATGGCAACGGACATAGCGCCGTGATTGATGGTGGAGCCGCGCAGGATCGCAAAAATCTGCGTGGCGGATTGCAAAGCATCGCAATCAACAAGAACTGCGTCGTATCCCTCGGAAGAGATTTTCTTGACGGCGGTAACAGAATCCGAGCAATGCTCGTAAGACACCGCCAGTTCTTCAAAAATAAGAGTGAGAATTCCCAGCGTTTTCAAATCGCTGGAGAAAACGAACGCTCGCTGGGCCATGCCTGATGGTACGAATGGCCGCAAGAATGCCGCAAGTTACCGTGGTGTGGGCTATCCAGCAGTCACAATATCCAGGGCTTTTTGGGCGGCCGTGAGAAGGGCTTCGGCGCCCACCGGTTTGCCAGTGGCATTTTGCATCCACAGATCGGGCGTAAGACGGCCCATGGTGGCCATGCGCTCAAACTCGGGGCCGATGCTGCCGGCTTTTTTCATCTGCTCTTCGATTTGGTGGGAAATCAGGTGGCCGATGGGATAGTCGGGCAGGTACATGAAGGTATCAATCATGTGCGAATAGACACCAAGAAGCGTAACGTCACGAACCCCAAAAATGGGAGCATAGAAGCGGTTCCAGGTATCTCTGGAGATTTGCAGAACTGCCTGCTTGAGTTCTGCCGGCGAGGCGTCGGGATGGTCGTACATCCAGTGCCAGACGGCGATGTCCACAAGCGCGACGGCGCTGATTTCGCAGGTGGCCCAGAAATCGTTAAGCGTTTTTTCGGCTTGGCTGCGAGCGTCGGGAGCGGGCAAGTCGAGCAGTTCGAGATCGTGACCTTGAAATAAGAATGCAAAAGCTTCAGTAAAAGATGTGTTGGGAACACCGCGCATGAGCGTGAAATCAACATTATTGAGGGAAAAGACTTGCTCGACGTTGTGGCCCATTTCGTGGGCGGCGACGTTAAAGCTTTTGTAATCCATCCCAGTTTTTGCGATGCGAGTGCGCAGGTGCGCTTTTTCGGAGCGCATGCCAGCGCTCATGGCGTGACCGGAGCCGCGCGCAGGATCGACGGCGATTTTGCCGGCGAGATATTGGGCGCGTTGCGAAGAAAATCCCAGTTTACCGAGAAGATTAGGAATGTCCTGTTCGTAAGATGCGGGCGTCGGGTACCGTTTGGCTACAACCGCATCCAACTCAGATTCGCTTTGCTGACTTCCGGGACGAAAACCGCTGTACCAGATGTCGAATGGTTCGAGCGGGCGGCCAAGACGGGACTGAATCAGTTTGGCGACCTTGGGCATGAGCGGAGAAGTCAGCGTTTGCTCGAGCATGGCCTTTACGCGCTCTTCGGGAATTTCGCGGTCTTCGTCGAAGCGGCGGGCAATGTGCGTGGGCGCGGTAGGCGAATATGGATCGGCTTTGCGGGCTGCATGGAAAGTTTTGAGCAGCATGGCATAGCGCGTATCCGGCTCGGCGGCGCTGCTGATTTCGCGTGAAGGAATTGGATCACTCGAGTCATTAATATTGCTGGCAGAGACCTGGTTGGTGAAGGGGTTCCAATCCGCTGCGGGGTTGTTGACGACTGCTGCGGGAATGGTTTGATCAATCACGCGCTCCATCACGCGCTGGATCATGCGCTGCTTACGCAGGCCATTTTCTGGATCGCTGTAGTTGGATTTGATTTCGTCACGCAATCCCCAATGGCTGAGCAGACGCATCTTTCGCGGAAAAAGGCGCTGGCCATCATCGGTTAGAAGATGGTGCATCCAGATGTTGTATTCAGCAATGTAGCGGCCGGAAACAGCTTCTGCCTGAGTTACCGCCTGACCTACCCAAGCGGGGATGCGTTTATCGAAACGTTGCGCCAGACGAATTTCTGCCCATTCGCGGCGGGAGCGTTGGGCGGCATCTTTGGTGCGCTCTTCTAATGTAGTGAGCGGAAAATTCAGCAACACAACGAAGCCGAGTTTGTTATCGAACATGTCGTCGGTCATGTGCGCGCCGGGATAGTAGCCGCCGAAAATTTCATCCACCGGAAGGACGGGGCCAAGATCAAGGTCAATCTGCTGGCGGAATTGGCGATAAATCTCGTGCATGTGTCCGTCGAGTTGTTCGAAGAGGGTCTCGAAGCGATGAAAGAGCGCGTCGAGCGTAACGGCATCTCCGGCAAAATAAGTACGAACGGTGTCTTCAAAAACCTGCTGGTCGCCATCGGTTTCACGCCAGAATTGCGCGACCTGATGCAGGCCGCGGCGGGCGCGCTCGCGCTGCGATTCGCCATGGATGGCGACGAGATCCGCTTCCAGTTTGGTGACCGCTTGATCCATCCAGGCTGGCGCGGTATTTTGAGATGCAACTTCGGGAACTGCGATAACAGACATCCGTACTCCTTATGGTTTCGGCTTCCGCACTGATGCCTCGGGACGCGGATAAGCCAGCGAATTGCTGATTTCAAAAATTTCGTCGGCGGCGAAATCGGGGAAGGGCAACTTCCCTGCCGCGCGCCAATCACGTACTTTCTTTTCCGCTTCCGCGGCCTTCTCTTTATTCAATCCCGTGTCCTGACCGAGGTACACAGTCTGCGAGGGGAAGGCGAAACCGGTGCCGGAAGCTTCAACAATATCCATGATCCAAAGAAGAAGGTCTTCTTGAATAGCAGCAAAATCCGGGGTTTTCGTGGCGAGAATGAAGCAATTGATCTCGAGCGTCAAAGCGCTGGCGTCGAAAGAAACAAAGCGAATGCGCGCGCCATCGGTTTCCACTTTCGGATGCTCATAGAGCAAGCGGCGAATCTCCGCCAGCACGTAACGCAGTTGATCGGCAGAAGTTTCGCAGCGCAGGCCCAGTTTCGCATTGAACAACATTTTGTCGCGCCGGGAGAGGTTCTCAATGTTGGCTGTTGCGAGCGTCCCGTTGGGGATGGAAAGCTCGGTGCGATCAAGCGTGCGCAGCCGGGTTGAGCGGAGGCTGATGTCTTCCACCGTCCCCTGGCGGTCACCGACCTTGATCATGTCCCCGACGCGAATGACTTCATCGCCAAGGATGGAAACTCCACCGAAAAGATTTTCCAATGTTTTTTGCGCGGCAAAAGCCACGGCGATACCGCCGATGCCGAGTCCGGCAAGCGCGGTGCTCATATTGAAGCCCATCGTGCTGAGAATGGCGAGAACCGCCACAACAAAGATGGCCGCCTTGAGCATGCGCTCGCCCAGGAGCATAAGCGAACCGGTGCCGGTACGTCCGGCATAGATTGCGCGCTGGCGTACACGGCGGAGAATCTGCTGCAAAATCCGCCACAACAACCAGCTTGCTCCGGCGATGAAGACCACGCTGGCCGTGATCAGGTAATAGTGCCGGGGCAGCAACTGCAACCGCAGACGCGCAATAATGAACGCGTGCGTCCAGGTGCTCAGCACCAGCCAAAGCGGCTTCATAATTGCGGGCCAGACTGCGGAACCTTTCTGTTTGCGGATGTGCAACCAAAAATATCTTGGAATTTCGCACAGGCGGGTCAGGACCCATCCGATTCCCGCCGCGATCGGAATGGCTAGAAAGATGGCAATCCACTGCCAAAGGGCCAGACCGGAAAGTTCATGTCCCACCAAAAAATTCGGCAGTTTGGTTTCAACCTGATGAATTTCAAGCTGATCGTAGAGTTCGGGAACTTTGGCGAGAGTTTCCTCGGAAAAGAGCCAGATTTTCAGGCCATCCACGTCAGTGACGCGAACCAAAGTTAAATTGGCCTCGACATCGCCGGCGGCGAGTACGCCGAGTTCCTGGCGTCCGGGCGCAACGCCCTCCTGCGGATTTCCATCGGGCGAACTGCTGATGCGGCGCACGCTGCCCTTGTAGGCCTCATCCAGAACATCCTTTAACTGGGTTGCGAGTTCTTCAATCTGGGCCTGCGGAAGGCGCTTGCCGGCAGGCATTTGGAGGTATTGCGCGGCCACGGCGTTGTTATGAGCTTGCGCGGCCTGAAGGAAACCAAAAACGGTCCCGCTGGGGGTATCGCGGCCCAGAGGATCTTGCGGAGCTTGCGGACTTGCGGTGGCCTGGGGATTGGTGAGTTGCTGAAGAAGCTGCGCGGAAGCGTTTGGCAAGAACGCGAAAACAAGGGCAACGTATAAGGCAATCCGGCCCAAAACCGCTTTTTGCGAGCGCATCTTCATAGACGTAGCAAGCATAGACTTTCATCCACGCTCAAGCGATTTATTGTATCGAATGATGACTCCCTAACGTTTTTTAGGACGATAGATGTCGGTGGCCGTTCCAAAGAACACTTCCGCGGAAAACATGACTGTTTCCGACAACGTCGGGTGCGGATGGATGGTCAGAGCCAAGTCTTTCGCGCACGCGCCCATCTCGATCGCCAGGACTCCCTCGGCGATGAGTTCTCCGGCGCCCGCGCCGACGATTCCGACACCAAGTACGCGTTCGGTTTTTGGATCGATGATGAGCTTGGTCATACCTTCGGTGCGATCGAGCGTGAGAGCACGTCCGGATGCAGCCCACGGAAAGCGCGCGACGGTGATTTCGCGATTGTCTTTTTGCGCCTGGGTTTCAGTGAGACCAGCCCATGCGATTTCGGGATCGGTAAAGACTACCGCTGGAATCGCGTTGGGCTCGAAAGCGACTTTGTGTCCGGCAATCGCTTCGATGGCGGTTCTACCTTCGTGCGAAGCTTTATGCGCCAGCATAGGCTCACCAGCAACATCGCCAATGGCGTAGATGGCTGGATCATCGGTCTGACGCTGGGCATTGATTTTGATAAATCCCTTTGCGTCGGCCTGAACCTGTGTCTTATCGAGGCCGGGGATTTCAGAGTTCGGCTTGCGCCCAACGGAGACGAGAACTTTATCGAATACGAGCTCTTTTTCTTTGACGTCGGGGCCATCGAAAGTGACGCAGATGCCGTTGGCTTCTTCTTTGACTCCGGCGACGGTGGTGTTTAACAGAATTGAATCGAATATTTTTTCTAGGCGTTTGTGCAGCGGAAGCACGAGATCGCGGTCGGCACCGGGAAGAAGCCCGGGAAGCATTTCGACCACGGAAACTTTGGAGCCGAGCGCGGCATAGACGGTGCCAAGTTCGAGCCCGATGTAGCCGCCTCCGATGACCAACAGAGATCCAGGAACGTCGCTTAGATCGAGAGCGGATGTGGAGTCGAGCATCCGCGGCGTATTGAGCTTGAGGCTGGGAATAATCACAGGCCGCGAGCCGGTGGCAAGAACGATGCGGTCGAAACTGAGTGATTCGGCGCTGCCGTCATTTTTCGTGATGCGGAGCGTGGTCGAGTTTTCGAATCCAGCAGTGCCTTGAAAATAGGTGACTTTGCGTTGCTTGGAGAGCTGGCCAAGGCCTCCGGTTAACTTTTTTACGACGCCTTCTTTCCACGAGCGCAGTTGGGCAAGATCAATTTTCGGATCGGCGAATTCGACTCCCCAATTCTTGGCGTGGCGCGATTCATCAATTAATTTGGCGACGTGAAGTAAAGCTTTGGAGGGGATGCAGCCGCGATAGAGGCAGACGCCGCCGGGATTAAGCTCAGGGTCAATGAGCGTGACATTCATGCCGAGGTCGGCCGCGAGAAATGCGGCAGCGTAACCGCCGGGGCCGGCACCGACAACTGCAATGCGCAAATTAGAAGATTCAGTCATTGTTTTCGCTCACCGCAGAGAACGCCAAGTACGCGGAGAAACCTGGAATTTGAAATCTGTCTCTGTGTACTCTGCGCGCTCGGCGGTTGAATTTTATCCCTGTACTGACAATAAGAATGGCTGTTCAAAGGCTTCGGCGATCCAGCGCAGGAAGCGGGCCGCGTCAGCGCCGTCAATCAAGCGATGATCGTAGGAGAGCGAAAGCGGCAGCACGCGGCGCGCTTCGAACTTTCCATTCATCCAGACCGGCTCCATGCTGGAGCGCGAGAGGCCAAGAATCGCCACTTCAGGATGGTTCACAATCGGCGAAAAGCCGGTCCCGCCGATGCCGCCAAGATTGGTAATCGTGAATGTCCCGCCTTCCATGTCGGCTGGCTGAAGTTTTTTCTCTTTGGCTTTTTTCGACATCTGGGTCAGTTCGGCAGCAAGTTCGACGATGTTCTTTTTGTCCACGTCGCGAATCACAGGAACGAGGAGGCCGCGATCGGTATCGACGGCGACGCCGATGTTGATGTACTGCTTGTAAACAACTTCTTCTTTCCCAATGTCAATACTGGCATTGAATTGCGGGAAAACTTTCAGGGCGGAGGCGCAGACTTTTAGCGCGATCGCCGTCACCGTCATCTTGCCGCCAGCTTCTTCAGCTTTGGGAGCGAAGCGGGCGCGAAGCTGCTCGAGTTCGGTGATATCGGCTTTGTCCTGCTGCGTGACGTGGGGAATGGTGTTCCAGGCTTCGCGGAGGTGCTCGGCGGTCTTTCGGCGAACGCCGCGCATGGCGACGCGCTCAATTTTTCCCCACTTGGAGAAATCGGGGAGCGCGGGCTCGGCGAAATGCGTGGCAGATGGGGCTGCTGCGGCGGCGAGCAATGATTTTGCAAAGAGCTTTACGTCATCTTCGCTGATGCGGCCGCCCGGGCCAGAGCCGGTTACTTGATGGATATCAACCCCGATTTCCCTCGCCAATCTTCGAACGGAGGGCGCGGCAGGTACGGGTTCACCGTGTTCGGTGCCGGCAACTTTTCCAAGTTGCGGAGGCATGCTGAAAGAGGGGAGCGATGCCGAAGGAGCATCGGGTTTAAAAACTTCCTCTTCAGTTTTTCCTTCCGCCTGAACCGCCATCTGGTAGGCAAGCCTCGCGCTATGCTGCCCGGAAACGTGTTCCACCGGAAGATGCTTTGGTTTTTCAGGCGCGGCAGATGCACCGCCTTCCAGAGTAAAGATCACCTGGCCAACTTTGACTTTTTCTCCAGCTTTGACGCGGATGTCTTTTACGGTACCGCTGACAGACGAGGGCACTTCGATGACGGCTTTGTCGGTTTCCAGCTCCATCACCGGCTGGCCTTCGGAAACTTTGGCTCCGGGTGCAATCATCAGGCGGACTAAATCGCCTTGGTGGATGTTCTCGCCGAGCTCGGGAAGGCGGAACTCCGAGGGGCCGAATGAAGATGAAACCGCCGGCGATGTTGGCACCGTCGAGGAAGAGGCTGCCGCGGCCCTGGCCTCTTCTTTTTGAGGCACAACTTCTGTTTTTTGAGGTGCAACTTGCGGCACGGCTGCAGGAGCAGGGACGGGTTTTGCCGCAGGCTCAGCTTTCGCGCCTGAGCCATTTTCTACGGTGAAAATGACCTGGCCGACCTTGACTTTCTCGCCTTCTTTGACGCGGATATCTTTGACTTTCCCGGAAATCGAAGAAGGCACTTCGACGACGGCCTTGTCCGTTTCCAGTTCCATCACCGGCTGCCCCTCGGCGATGCTCGCGCCGGGAGAAATCAGCAAGCGCACGAGATCTCCCTGATGAATGTTTTCGCCAAGTTCCGGTAGCTTAAAATCTGTCACCTAACGTTCTCCTGAATCTGTGCTTCGGCGGACGAAGCGGTTATGCAACAGTAAAACCCGGTTAGCTGATGGCCGGGTTTGGTTTCTCTGGGTTGATGTCGAGGTCTTTCAACGCTTTTTGCACGACATCCACGCCGATCTGTTTTTCCCGCGCCAACGCACTCAAAGTGGCCAGCACAATGTGCTTGGCATCCACTTCAAAGAAGTCGCGGAGCGAAGCGCGGTTTTCGCTGCGGCCAAATCCATCCGTGCCGAGCGAAACCAGCTTTCCCGGCACCCATTGTCCGATGGATTCCGGCAGCACCTTCATGTAGTCGGAGGCGGCGATAAAAACGCCCGGCGCATCCTTTAAGGCTTGCGTGACATAGGGCACGCGCGGCACGGAACCGGGATGCAGCATGTTCCAGCGCTCGCAGTCATTGCCGTCGCGATAGAGTTCCTTGTAGCTGGTCACGCTCCAAACGTCGGCCGCGACGCCATATTTTTCTTCCAGAATCTGCTGCGCCTTGAGCACTTCGTACATGATGGTTCCGCTGCCGAAGAGTTGCGCGCGAAGCTTCGAGTCTTTCTTGCTTGAAGCCTTAAAACGGTAGAGGCCTTTCAGAATCCCCTCGCGCACACCGGGAGTGGATGGCATTTCCGGCATGGGCAATGGCTCGTTAGTGATGGTCAGGTAATAGAAGATATCTTCCTGATCGACGTACATCCGCCTGATGCCATCCTGAATGATGATGGCAAGTTCATAAGCAAACGAAGGATCGAAGGCCAACAAGTTCGGCACGGGCAGTGCCAGAACATGGCTGTGGCCATCCTGATGTTGCAAACCTTCGCCGGCAAGGGTGGTGCGGCCAGCGGTGCCGCCCATCAGGAACCCGCGAGTGCGCATATCGGCGGCGGCCCAGATGAAGTCGCCGATCCGCTGGAAGCCGAACATCGAGTAATAAATAAAGAAAGGAATCGTGTTGATGCCGTGATTGGCAGCAGCCGTACCAGCGGCGATGAAAGAACACATCGAACCGGCTTCGGTGATGCCTTCTTCCAAAATCTGGCCGTCTTTTGCCTCTTTGTAATAAAGAAGCGTGTCCATATCCACGGGCTCGTAAAGCTGGCCGACGCTCGAGTAGATGCCGACCTGACGGAACAAAGCCTCCATGCCAAAGGTCCGGGCTTCGTCAGGAATAATCGGAACAATCAGTTTGCCGATTTCGGGGTCGCGCAATAATTTCGCGAGCATGCGCACAAAGACCATCGTGGTCGAAACTTCGCGGCCGTCGGTGCCTTTATAAAATTCTTCAAAGTGCGATTCGGAGATGGGGGCAAGCGGCTTGGCGCGCATTTTCCGCGTCGGCATATAACCGCCGAGTTGCTTGCGCCGCTGCTGCATGTACTCGATTTCCGGGCTGTCGTCGGCCGGACGGTAAAAGGGCGCATCGTGCAATTGCTCGTCGTGAATGGGAATGCCGAAGCGCGAGCGGAAAGTCGCCAATTCGGCCTCATTCAGTTTCTTTTGCTGGTGGGTGATGTTCTTGCCTTCGCCAGCTTCGCCGAGGCCGTAACCTTTAATGGTTTTGGCGAGGATGATGGTGGGCGCCCCTTTGTGATCCACAGCCGAACGGTAGGCTGCATGAACTTTGATGGGATCGTGTCCACCCAGCCGCAAACGTGCCAGTTGTTCGTCGGAAAGATGCTCGACCATCTTGAGCAGGCGAGGATCACTTCCGAAAAGATTGTGCCGGAAGTATGCTCCGCTCTCGACGAAGTATTTCTGATATTGCCCGTCGCTAATTTCCCCGAGACGTTTGACCAGTAGGCCGTCGCGGTCGTTTTGGATGAGCGTATCCCAATCGCCGCCCCAAACAACCTTAATGACATTCCATCCAGCGCCACGGAAAATGGCTTCCAGTTCCTGAATAATCTTGCCATTACCCCGGACCGGGCCATCCAGTCGCTGCAAGTTGCAGTTCACAACAAAAATCAGATTGTCGAGCTTTTCCCGGGAAGCAAGAGTAATGGAACCGAGCGCTTCGGGCTCATCCATTTCGCCGTCGCCCATGAAAGCCCATACTTTGCCGCCGGTCGAAGTCTTGAGGCCGCGGTTTTCCAGATAACGGATGAAACGTGCATGATAGATCGCTTGAATGGGACCGAGTCCCATGGAAACGGTGGGAAATTCCCAGAAATCCGGCATCAGCCAAGGGTGAGGATACGAAGATAGGCCGCCCTCCGGTTTTAGTTCGCGGCGGAAGTTGTGCAATTTTTCAATGCCAAGCCGCCCTTCCAAATAGGCCCGGGCATAGATTCCGGGCGCGGCATGACCCTGAAAATAAACGACATCGCGATCGCCAGCTTCGGTTTGCGCACGAAAGAAATGATTGAAAGCCACTTCATAGAGCGTGGCCGCGGAAGCGAATGTCGAAATGTGTCCACCAATGCCCTCCGTCTTTTTATTGGAGCGGACCACCATGGCCAGAGCGTTCCATCGAACCAGGCTTTTAATGCGCCGCTCCATATCCTGACTGCCGGGGAACGGAGGCTGCTGGCGCACGGAAATCGTGTTTTGGTAAGGAGTTGTCGCGGTGAAGGGCAGGTTTACGCCGGCAGAAAGCCGCGCATGCAGCGACAACTGCTGAATCAGGCGCCCCGCGCGTTCAGGGCCACCTTTGGCCAGCACATAATCCAAAGAATCCAGCCATTCACGCGTTTCAATAACTTCCAGTCCATTTGTCTTCTGCGCCTCAGCCACGTCTTATTTCTCCGCCTTAGGATGGGAACTTTTCATGATAATTGACTACGAGGATTTCTGCTGGCACGGAGGGCTAATAAACCCTGTTCATCTCGAAAATTTAAGATTTCCCGCCATGTGATGTCTCCACGAGGGGAACTGTGGCATCCAACAGACAGGCCCAAGCTTTTTTTGAAATAATTATTCTCATAAGGAGACTCCCATGGCGACAAAAACCGCATCAGGCAACCACGCAAAAACCGCACAACCTCGCTTACATCAACGTGCCAATGTGATTCAAGAGTTCGGAACGGTGACCCATGCTCTACCGCTGGACTTGGAAGAACCTGTTCGTCTGGAGATGACGGAACAACTGAACTTCCTGCTCGCGGACACGATGGCGATTCGCGATCTCTATAAGAAGTCGCACTGGCAGGTGTCAGGGCCCACTTTTTATCAACTCCATCTTCTTTTCGACAAACATTTCAACGAACAATCTGAGATTGTGGATACCATTGCCGAGCGCATTCAGCTTTTGGGGGGATTGCCGCTTGCCATGGCCCACGACGTAGCGGAAACAACTCGTGTTGAGCGTCCCCCGAAGGGCCGCGAAGAAGTTCCGGTTCAGATTTCCCGTTTGCTCGACGCTCATCAGATTATCATCGGGGCATGCCGACAGTTGGCCAAGCGCGCATCCACGCTGGGCGACGATGGTACGAATGATTTGGCGGTCAGTGATGTTCTGCGCACCAATGAACTACAAGCGTGGTTTTTGAGTGAACATCTGGTGGATATGCCGCTGGTAAAAGCCGAATAACGCTTTGATCTAGCCTTTAAGAACGGCCATTACGATCAACACAACCGGCAGGTAGAGAACGGAAGCGTGCAGTAAACGGCTGGCCATTTTACGCGAGGCGGATTCTGACAGCTTGATGGAGTGGTAGAGCAGGAATCCGCCGGCCAGCACCATGCTCAAGGTATAAGCGGGGCCGCCGCGATCTACGAATGGCAGTAATGTGGTGACGATTAAAGCTACAGTAAAAGCCACAATTTCTGCCCGCGTGAACTTGGAATCCAAATCGAAACTCGGCAGCATTTTGTATCCCGCGCGCTCATAGTCTTCGCGGTACATCAGCGCAATTGCCAGAAAATGCGGGAACTGCCACAAAAACAAGATGGCGAAGAGGTACCAGGCGTGCAGACTAATGCTGGCCGTTGCGCCAGCCCATCCGATGAGCGTGGGCATCGCGCCGGGAAAGGCTCCAAGCATGGTGCAAAGCGGAGTCTTGCGCTTCAGCGGCGTGTAAATCAGAAGATAGGACAACAAAGTCGAAACCGCTAACGCGGAAGCCAGCCGGTTGACCGTCAGCGCCAGGTAAATTCCCCCGGCCAAGCTCAAAGAAACGCCAAAGATAAAAGCTTCCAACGGGCTCACACGCCCCGAAGGCAGGGGCCGATTGGCGGTGCGGCGCATCTGGCCGTCCCACACGCGCTCCATCCATTGATTTAAAGTCGCGGTGCCGCTGGCCACTAATAACGTGCCGATCAGCGTATGCACCAATCCCGCCCATTGGAAACTACCTTTGCCGCCCAAATAGTAGCCGGCCGAGGTGGTCATCAAAATAAGCAGGTTCACTTCCGGCTTGGTCAGGGTGTAATAATCCCGCAATTTGGTGACAAGCAGAGACGGAAGCGTCACGTTCGGAGGAGCTACTGTTTGAGTAGATGCCATTATTCGGTCGTTACCAGTCCCGCTCAGAGGCAGCAGCGCTTTCAGGATTTGCGAATTGGTTCCGCTTGCGATATGCCATTACGGTCACGCCCACCGATAAAAATGCCGGCGGAATGACCAGCACCAAAATGCCGCTACGCAACGATTGAATGACACGCTGTCCAGCCGATGCCGCTTGCGTGTAACAGAGTGCGCAACTCTGGGCGTGAGCTGCCGGCAAAACGAGAGCAAGGAAACACACTCCCAACATCCAATGCCAAGCCCGAATCTGTGTGAAGCCTTTCACTCGCCCCATGGTCACAATCGCCACTCTCAATGATAACTCGAATATGGCACGCCGCCTACAATCCGGAAAGCATCGGGCCAGCTATATTGCAAAGTTGCCAGCACGAACAAAACAAAAATGGAGACAAAAATCAGCAATGCGCGCTTCTCGCTCCACAGGTGCATAAAGAAGAGAACGCCAAGTGCAGCTTCCAGCATCGCTAACAAAAACATGCGGACAAACATTTCCGAATAGCTGGCGGAGTGGTAGGCCACAACAAACTGCAATCCGGCAATGGCCAGAATACAAACGTAAACCACCAAGTATCTGCCAAGTCCGCTAGCTTGATCATTTGTGCTCATGATTCGGCTCCTGCGTCTGAAAATTTAGTGACTCAAGTTCAACAGATAAATGAACGGAACCACGAACATCCAAACCAAATCCACAAAGTGCCAATAAAGGCCCAGCACTTCAATATCATCGGCGTTGTAACGCCCTCCTTGATAGCGGAATCCCACCACTATCAAAGCAATTACGCCGCAAGTGACGTGAAACAAGTGAAGTCCGGTAATGCTGTAAAACGCCGATCCGAATAAACCCGTTCCCCATGGATTTTTGAAAATGGTCATGCCTTCTTCGATCAGTTGAGACCATTCCCGCAAGTGGAGCAGTCCGAACAAGATGCCGAGGGCCGCGGTCATCAAGATCCAGCGAAAGGCTTTTCCTTTGTCTCCCGCTCGCGCCGCGCGCATGCCGATCAGCATGGTCAAGCTGCTCGTGACCAGAATGAAGGTCATGATGGCGACGTTGGTAATGCCGTGGAAAGGCGTTGGCCAATTGGGCGTGGAGTTGCGCAGAAATCCATAAGCAACCAGACACGCCGCGAACGTCATAGCGTCAGAAATAATGAACAGCCACATCGCAAGCTTTTTCGAAGGAATGGAAAACGGCGACGGTTCCATGGCTCCGGATTGGTGCGCTCCGAGGGCGATATTGGCTTGGCTCACAGTGCCTCCTGAAATGTTGTGGTCTAAATCTTGCTCCAAAGCACAAACAGCAGGTACAACCACAAGACGTCCATAAAATGCCAGTAATGCGATGCCGCATCCAGCGTGCTCTTCCGAAGAATGCCTTTATGGAAACGGCGGATTACATATCCCAATCCTAATAGTCCGCCCAGCACATGCAGCGCATGGATAGTGGTGAACACATAGAAGAACGAGCTATTCGGACTGGTCGCGATGTAAAGCCCCTGTGCGCGCAACTGCATCCACGCGATGTATTGCCCGGCGACAAACAGCAGACCCAAGCCCATCGTGGCATGCAGCCAGAATGCAGGATTGGAAATTTTCGTTCCACCCATGAATAAAGCAATGCGCTTACGCGCAGTTTGTAAAGTGAAACTACTGATCAACAACAGAACCGTATTGAAATACAAAATCGGAGGCAGCGTTAAGTGCTTCCAATCCGGCGCTCCACCTTTGCGCACCACCAGTGCGCTGGTGAAAGCAAAAAATGACATGGTGATAGCGGCAATCCCCACCCAAACCGCAGTACTAGCAGGAGGCGGAGAATAATTGTCCAACTTCTTGAGGTCACCCCCAGTTGTAACGTTATTTCTGCCGCCGTCGCCCGAAGTCGTGCGAGGCGTGCGGCCTAAATCAATCGGTGGTTCGTGAACAGTCGTTGCCATGAGTTACTTCTCGTCTCTTATTTCTCATCCCCGGGTGTTGCCACTTGCTCCGGCGAAGTTTGCATCACATAGTCGCCCATCGAGCCTTGTACCCCGTATTGATAAGGATCGTGATAGACGACGATGTGCTTGCCGTTAAAGTTGTTCCAGGACGGCGGTGAATCGGTTGACCACTCGAGCGATGTGGCCTCCCATGGATTTTCCGTCGCTTTCGCACCCCAGAAGCGGCTATGGATCAGGTTGTAAAGGAAGATAAGCTGTGCGAATCCAGTAAACAGCGCAGCCACTGTGATGAACTTGTGTACTGGAATAAGCGGTTGCAGGTAATCATCAACAAACGCCTGATAGCGGCGGATATTGGCGGCAAGCCCCAAATAATGAAATGGCATGAACAGGGCGTAGGCGCCGACAAACGACATCCAGAAGTGAACTCTGCCCAAGGTTTCGTTCATCATGCGTCCGGTCATCTTGGGGAACCAGAAATAGGTTCCGGCGAAGATGCCGAACATCGCCGCCACGCCCATCACCATGTGGAAGTGACCGACGACGAAATAAGTCGCGTGTAAAAGAATGTCGAGCGAAGGTTGCGCGAGGAAGAATCCGCTGACGCCCCCGCTGATAAACATGGAGATGAAACCAAGCGCGAACAGCGATGCCGAGTTAATTCGAAGGCGTGAGCCGTAGAGACTCCCCAGCCATATCAATACGATGATCGTGGCGGGAATCGTAATGACCAGCGTCGGGAAAGAAAAAACCAGAGCCGAGAACGGGTTCATGCCGCTCACAAACATGTGATGGCCATAAACCACATAGCTCAGGAAGCCAATGCCCATCATGCAATAGATAAGCACGCGATGGCTGAGCATGGGTTTGCGCATATTCGTGACCAGAATGTGCGAAACCACGCCCATCGCAGGGACGATCGCGATATACACCTCTGGGTGCCCGAAGAACCAGAAAAGATGCTGCCACAGAAGCGTTGAGCCGCCGGAGTGAGGCAAGAGCTTGTCGTTAATCACGAGGCCCGAAGGAATAAAGAAGCTCGTTCCAGCAACGTGATCGAGAATCAGCAGAATGCAGGCCGGGAGCAGAACTGCAAATGCGGTGAGACCGATACAGGAAGTAATGAACCAAGCCCACGCGGAAAGCGGCAGGCGCATAAGCGACATGCCTTTGGTGCGCATGTCGAGAGTGGTGGAAATGAAGTTGAGAGCGCCAAGTAGCTGGCCGATGCAGAACAATCCGATCGAGGCTGCCCACAGAACCGCTCCGGTACCTTGACCGGGGCCAGACGCCGATCCGACTGCACTGAGCGGGGCATACTGCGTCCAACCGCCGAGCGTGGGGCCATCCCCGACGATAAACGAGGCGACCAAGACGAGAAAGGCCATGAAGGTCACCCAAAACGACATCATGTTAAAACGGGGGAAGGGCATATCCTCAGCGCCGACCTGGATGGGCAAAAAGAAATTGCCGAAGGCCGCAAATGGCGCAGTGGTCAAAACGAAAAAGACCATAATGGTGCCGTGCATGGTCATTAACTGCAAATAAAATTCAGGCGTGATTACGCCGCCCGGCGCTCCAGTGCTGGAGAGTAATTGCGTGCCGGGAATGGCCGCGTTCGTCCAGCCCAAATGGATGCGCATGATCCAGGAAAGCATCATGCCGAAAAACGCAGCCACGAGGGCCAGCGCATAGTATTGCTTGCCGATTACTTTATGGTCCGTACTGAAGATGTGCTTACGGATAAAAGTTGTCGGTGGACCATGATGCGTCGCGTGAGATACATCGTGCATGCTGCTCACCTCGAGAAAGTTTTTGCTCACCCCATCCAGGGATGGCCTGCCTGATTTACTGCAATGCCGCCTGTTGTTTCAGCCAATTGTCGTAATCGGACTGCGACATCACTTCGAGATACGCTTTCATGTTGTAGTGACCAAGTCCGCACAACTG
>Ga0070734_10002143_pt1 | contig 25368 bp, 23 predicted proteins | sample Coa_R1_8_FD_66444 | JGI IMG/M metagenome (GOLD analysis project Ga0070734, IMG submission 66444) | Surface soil microbial communities from Centralia Pennsylvania, which are recovering from an underground coalmine fire - Coalmine... | ecosystem: Environmental > Terrestrial > Soil > Unclassified ...
AAGGCGATATCCGGCCTGTTCAAGCTTTGCCTGAAGCCCGGCGTCGGATGGGTACCGCAAGTCAACCCATTTCTCAACAACTTCGACGGTAGGTGGTTCAACTTCCTCTCCAGGACGGGCGTTCGGGCGAACCCAAAGACCGCGGGCCTGCAAGAAGATCTGTACGTTCAGGGTCAGAAACCCACGTTGAATACCAGAGTGGGAGCCGTCTGGATTCGTTGTGAAATGGTGGACGTGATCCTTTCCAAGTGTCGTTGTGTGGCCTGTCCTTGTGTTCGATATGCGCACGCCACTGGCTGTTATTTCGCTAATTATCCACTCGTCATCGATCGCTGGCAGTTTTCGCCCCTGGTCGTCAAGGCGACACGCCATTGGCACAAGTTGAACGCGATACCCAGCGTTCTTCTTCATCTGATCCCAATTCATCTATACAACAACTCGCCTTAGCCTGACTGCTTGTTGTCTAGGCTTGCTCGTCATATTTCTAACACGTCATTAACGATTCGATTCCCGTGCTGCCGCACCAGCTGCACAACGAGTTGGATAGATGATCGCACTTCTTCTTCTGCATCGCTGATTGACATCTGCCCAGCGAGTCCGCGAACAGCGAGCGCAGCAATCCGACGTAATGCCCCCTCCGTCGAACTCGCGTGGATCGTGGTGAGCGTACCGTCGTGCCCAGTGTTCATCGCATCGAGGAGTGTTCTGGCCTCCGGTCCACGGACTTCGCCTAGGATGATTCGGTCTGGACGATGTCTCAGAGCCGCCTTTAGAAGCGCGTCAAAGGACACTTCCTCCTTGTGCGTATTGGCTTGAGATTCAGACGAGATGACGTGCGGCTTATTCAGTCTGATCTCGGCCGTATCTTCAATGAGGAAGATTCTTTCTTCATCCGGTATTTCGTCCGCCAAAGCATTGAGGAGCGTTGTCTTGCCGGTCCCAGTGGCGCCGGAAATCAAGATGTTCCTTCTCTCGGCCACCGCGGAACGGAGCTTCCTAACGATTTCAGTAGAAATCGTGCCGCACCTTTCCAAGTCCTCAAGCGAATAGTTACGCCGACCGAATATCCGAATATTGAGCAACGGTTCCGGTCCCACTACTGGCGGGATGATCGCTGACAGCCGGCTTCCATCGGGCAGTCGCACGTTGAGTATGGGATGGCTGGCATCCAGCTGCTTCCCGAACTTGTTAGCAATCACTTCCAACCCGGCATGGAGCTCGCCAGTTTTGAAGCGATGCTCGGGCGCTGGTCGGATAGTGCCTTCACGCTCGATCCAGCACGTCGAATCGGGATTGCACATGATCTCGCTGATGTCATCGTCACCGAGCAACGGCTCGATGGGCCGGAGAAATGGAATGATGATCTCGAAACTCATGCTGCTCGTCTCGGGTCGAAATCAACCGCTTGTTGCTGGAACCAAGTCAGGTGTCGTGGCATGAAGTCGGGTTTAAGAAAGCAGTAAGTCGGCGGCAGCGGATTGATGCCGTCATACGCGATTGCGATCGCCTGGGCATTCTTCAACTGGTAGAACGCCTTGTCCTCGAACAGAACATCCTTGTGCTTCTGGTATGACTTCGACGCAGAGATGGTGGCCTTGTTGGCTGTCGCTTTGCCGCTTAGGAATCCGATATGAGCATCATTGCTGTTTTCAGACAGGTTGTAGTTCATCCGCAGCTTCTCAGTCTTTCCGCAGAGCTCCGAAGCGTAACGTGCGGTGTCGGGATCTGACGTGGCCAGGAAGATCTTCGTTCTGAAGGACTGCAGAAGGGTCTTATATCCGCTGCCCGGCAGCGCCTCGCGTATCGAATTGATGCTCTGCGTGGCAATGATTGGTATGCATTTGGGCTGACGGGACAGGCTTAGGAAACGCTCGTCGCCGTTTGGGTCGCTTGCGCCTACGGTCGCAAAGTTCTGATACTCGTCGCACAGAAAGACGGTGGGGCGGAAGTGCTGCCGCGGCGCCCGGTCCATCTTCGGAATACGCAGCATGACCGCGCGCTGGTAGTCCTGCTTCATCATCGTTCCAATCGCTTTCGCCAAGCCGGGGTTCAATGCCACCGGAAAATTCAGTCCGCATACTCTTCCTTCTTCAATGAGGTCGCTGAATGGCGCCACAACCTCACCTTCGGGATCGAACGGACAAGATTTGCCCTGGTATAGCTCCTTTGGTGGACAGAAGATGCGTTTCACCTGTGGGTCGGTATCGAAGAGCGACAAAAACACCGCGATGCCTTGCACAACGGAAGTCTTGATGTCAGGACGCAAGTGCTTCCAATGTTCCCAATACCAGCGGTCCACGGCCTCGTACATCTCTCGCTTGGCAGCATCCATTACACGCGGCTCATAGACCGTGGCTTCCAAGTCGGTTTCCTCGATGAGGAAGCGTTCAAGCTCGGGAGTATGCCTCGCACGGAAAGCATTCAGTTGGGCGTCGAGTTCGAAACCGAACTCCTTGAGATTGACGGATGATTTCTTGAACTGATCTTTCGGTATAGCGACCCAGGCTGTCTTGCTCAGTGAAGTGCCGGTCTCAACCAAGAGCTGCTCGAATCTGCTCGGGCTGATCGCCGTGGCATAGATGTCGAACAAGGTGACGTAATCGTCCTTCACCTTGTGCAGGATGATGATGTACTTAACGAGGTCCGTATACGACTGCTGCCAGAATGGTTCCTTGCCGCGGCCCCAGATGTTCGTCAGCAGAGATGCGATGTTGTATGCCAACGCATACGGATCGAGGTCGTTGTGAAGAGGGTTGTAGCGCCACTTCGAGTTGAGGCTGATCTCCACGTAATCATCTGAGCGGTCGCATTGCGCCAATACTCGAGCAAGCTGGCGACAAAGATCACCTTTTACTTCGAGCACGAGGCCGGAGAGTTTCTGCTCGGCATCACTGGCTTTGTAGGAAAAGAGTTGGCGCATCGCCGGCAGTATGAGCGCCTGGGTCTTGCCAGATCCGATTGAGCCGAAGACGGCAATACCAGTGTAGAGTCCGCGCTCAGGAATCGACAGCCAGGTTGGCTCTGCCGCTGGTAGTGGTCGCAGTTGCTGATGGACCTCGCCGAGGATCACAAAGAGGTCATCGCGCTTCGTGCCTTCAGGGTATGGTGGAAGCTCGCCTGCGCGAAGCTGCTCTTCACGCCGACTGAGATGGATGTAGCCAAGCGAGCTGATTGACGAAAGTAGTAGGAAGGGTGTGGTGAACAGGAACGCGGTGTAACTCCAAAGCAGGAATGCATAGAACGGCTGGCGCTGGATAGCCACATACTGCAGAAACACATTCTGCTCAGGGAACGGCATGGTCAGCCACAGCGACACGCCGATTGCTACGCTCAGGACCGCGACCGCAAACGTCCGTTCTTCCACTACTGCTCGTATGGCCTGCTTCATACTCGCTCTAACGAGCACTCGCTGCGATCGGTAGAGGCTGGCGGCTGCTTTCAACTGGCTTCTTGCCCATATCCGCGATGGACGGCTGATTCACGGAGCGCTTGTAGGCCTGAAAATCTTCTTCCTGGCTCAAGGCATACTTCAGCAACTCCGCAACGATCTCGTTCTTGTCTCGGTTGGACCACTTGACGATGAGGTTCACGTCTTCAACCAAAGCTGTTTCAATGCGCGCCTGAAGCAGCTTGCGGTTAGTGTTGGTGTTGTTACGGATGATTTTGAATCGTGCCATGTGTATCTCCTTCAATTGAAATCGCTCGCATACTGCGCGTCTGCATCTGCAAATACTCAAAACAACGCGAAAGGGCGGGAACGACCAGCACGAGGCTCGCTCGTGCGGACGGTTGAGCGGCTGCGAAAACCGGGGTCGTTCCCGCCCTTTCGCTGTTTTGCCGTTGACCCCGTCCAGGCCAGTACGCCTTTTGCCAACAACAATTTGCGCCGCTCACAATAGAAAACTCCTTAGACAGCCACTTCGAGAACCGTGGTCGTTGCTTGCTCTCCTCTGTGCCGGCACCGAAACAATGGAAATGCGCCCTGTAGCACTTCAGTCGAGAACTGCCCGTTCATTTGTTTGATCCCGCAAACCTGTTCGATTTCGCATCGAAACTCATCGCGTCCCCGACGTGAGGCAACGCGAAAACGCTCGTGCTCTGGGCGGGTGTACACCTGTTCGCCCTCGCGAAGAATTGCGAGGTGTTCCTGTTGGAAGTGGGGGCTGTTTTCATCCCAGAGTCGTTGCGCGTGGAAGAAGCTGATGAGATGTTCGGCTCCGTAAGGCAGCAATAGGTGCGTCTTTGGAATCTTGATCTCCGGAAACTCTTTGAAAAACGCCGCTTCAGCTGCGACGAAGTTTCGCGCCGACAGCGCCGCGTAGAGCAACTCGAAATGGTCCAGCTTCTCAAATGCTGGAGCAAGGGTTCTTAGATACCGGACGAATGGCTTCACGGTAGTTGTACCGGGGTCGAAATAGGTGAATATGGGAACTTCTCGCTCGCCGCGGGTATCAAGAAAAATCGGGAAACGGTCAATTAAGGAGGCGAAGGCAGGCAGATTGATTCCAGTCTTTGCGCGAAGGTAGGCCTGTTTCTCCGTCCTAAGCGTGATAAAACGTGAGTCCAGATTGTCCAGAACGTAGTCCAGGACCATCAATCTCGTACGGATCTCGTCGTCACCCTTCGGCCTTCGATTCTGCGACTCGGGACACTGCAGAAGCTCGTAAACGAGCTTCGATTTCAGGTGATAGACGTAACGATGCTGCCCGAAATCGAGCACCTGAACGTGCTGCCATGCCGTGGCTTTTTCGACGAGCTGGTACACGGTCGCACCGGGCTTTCGACGGAGAAATGTGCTGTATTGACGACCAAGGAAGTAGCCCGACAGACGACCTACCACACACAGGAATCCTGCTTCTCGTGGCGTGTAGCCGATTCGGACCAGCTCCGGAATGGGATCGTAAGCGGCCATCAGAAATCCAGAATCTCCGACATCAAGTCGTGGTCGTCCTGCACCGCGGCCCCCAGGCGGCCAATGTCGCCGTGCGACATATACAGTCGGAAGCCAGCTTGGGCTTTGCCGGCAATGTGACCGTGGCGATACGCCGAGGTAGCAACCTCGATGTCGATTTGGCCTGTGGCGCCTGATGGCAGGTCGTACTCGATCCGTGCGTCGGGAATAACGATTTTGTTGCCCATGACGGCAAGATTGAGCTGCTGAGCAATCTCGGCTTTGATATCAGCCGCGTCGCGTTCTGGCTCCGCCCTGCGAGCAAGATAGGTTCCGCGTTGTGCGTTGGCCTTTAGCTCGAAATCGAGTTTCACACGCGGATTTCGTCCACCTTCGCGCTCGATGCGCTCGGTCTCCTTCAAGTACGCGCGATAAATCTGGCAGTCGTGCTCGGCTTCTCTCGGCTTCACGAGACCGGAATAGATCCTCTGTCCTTCATGCAGCTCGCCATTCTTCTCGATGAACTTCCGTGCCGTTTTGGTAAGAGTAATGGCTTCAAATCGCTTCACATCTTCGGCGCGGCCGTCCCGGCGAGCATTCAAGACGTGGACATCAACCAGTCTGTTCTGCCGAAGGTACAGAAGGTCCCGCTTGAGACGCCCATCGTTGCCGGCGTAGAGGGATTGCGCGAGATCGCTGGCAGAAATAACGCGGAACTTGCCGACTTCAAGCAGCAGCTTTTTCTCTTCGGGCCGGAGTTGCAGGCCAATGGGATTGATGGGCTGTTGATTGCGCTGTTTTCTTCGCTCCGCTCTGGAACGTTCGAGTTCCCGCTGGAGGTGGGTGTTTTGGGAACTTGATTGGTTCAGTTCGCGGCTGCCATTGTTGCGCTCGATTTTGGGGTTGTGGACTGGCCGGGTAGGTTGGTTTCGCAATTCGACTAGGCGGGCCTGATGGCTCACTTCGGTGCTCGGCGGCTCCGCGGTGCGTCCGGTGACCGGGCGATCCGGCTGCGGCGAGCGGTCGCGAGAGTAGTCGAGAGGTGAATGGGAGTCCATGGAACCTACTCGCTGGCCTCCGAAGTGCGCTCGAAGATCTCTAGCTGTTGAGAGTTTGCTTCAGCGACAGGGGCAGGAACCGGAGCTGGTTCTTCCGGCACCTGACGCACCGTTGCGATGTGGTTTTCCGCGTCTCGTCTGCCTACGTTTGTGCGGGACAGCTGCGGCGCAATCGGCTGTTTCAATGCGCTGTGCTGTCCAAAGATCTTGCGGGTTTCGTACTCCGCGACGCCGCGAAAACGGTCCATTTCAACGCGAGCAGCTTCTTTTGACATCCCAAAGCGGGAGCCAATCTCTACTACACGATTTGGGCCCGGTTTTTCTCTTTCCATGGCCTCCGCGGGGTCGGATTGCACCCTGTGGTCGTCAAATCTAGACATCTGGAACCTCCTAATCTTCCGTAAACTGCGCGGCGATCTCGGGCGACAACTCGTGGTCGCCGTCACGAACTTGTTTGTCAAAGTGGACGAGCTTCTGACCGGCATCCTTGAGGAGCAGCTTGCGTTGGATATAAATCGCCACTCCAAAAACGTTCACGAACAGCATCGCCATGTACACCGCGATGCCTTGCCAGTAGTCCCGAAAAATCAGGTCTCGCCAGGGCGTTAGAAACTTCAGCTGACTCATGGCGAGTAACAAGACGGCCAAGCAAATAACCGACGCGGATAGCGCTGCGTTTGCAAACATTCACGGCCTCATTTCTCAAATGCCTGGTCTTCCCGGAAGTACGTGATGGTCAGGCCCAGCGGGTTCACCAGCAGCATGTCGTTGGGTACCTGGTCGCGGAAGACATAGACGACGTTGGCGGTCCACAGCTCGCGCTTGAGTTCGGAGTGGTCTATCGGGCTGGTGACAATTTTGTAGAACTCGATTCGGGCGCGGTAAGGGGCTGAACGCAGGTCTTCGATTGCGACATTCTTGATCTCGATGTCGATGTTGGGCGCCGTGGGATCTGAGAGGAAGCCTTCGATGGCCTTGGACTTCTTGTTTTGGTCAATGGTTGCGGCCTGCAGGTCGCCGTTCAAGAAAAGGAGTGCTTTGGTGAAGTCCTTTTGGACGGTGTAGCGGTTCCGTGAGTAGAAGAGCTGCGCCCACTGCGACAAGAAATACCGGTTGTCGGCCTCTTGGGGTTGGTAGGCGAAGCTGGAATAATTCACAGCCTCGGCTTTCCCAACATCATTGATACGGATGATGAGGGGCTTGGAATCTCGAAGCGCTGCATTCGTCCGAACCAGCGCGTACCCCAATCCTGCAGCAACCAGTGCGAGAGCGAGGACCGCCGTCTTCAGATATGCGTTGAGGACGATAGGCTCGGCATAAATCTCGAGAAAGCGCTTGCGTCCTGCGGTTTCGGATCCGTCGGGACGACCAATCACAAGTTCTCGTGCTTGATTCATTTCTTTACCCCAATGGCGAGGCGGCAATACCGACTCGTCCGCTGATGATTGCGCTTGTCAGTTCTGGAATCTTGATCAGGCCATACACACAGACGGCCAGCGTGACGATCAGTGCCGGCATAAGCACGTATGCATTCGAAATCGTGAGCGGCCCTATTACGCCCAACAGACCCAGCAGGACTTTTGCGACGATAAAAATGAAGGCGTTTGCGACTACTTGGTAGAGCGAAAACCCCATGAATGCGCGGAACCATCCCCAGAACAGCCAGTCGAGCTTGCCGACGATAAAGAATGGAATGAATACAGGCCCGAGCAAGACGCAAACGGCCGTTGCAACGAAGCCGTAGGCGATAACGGCGAGGGCGACACCCTGCGTGACCGCCAGGAGCGTGTACACGAAGAAATAGGTCAACTCCTCGTGGAAGCTGAATGTGCCCGGAGGACTACCCAATTGTTCTTCGGCGGTCGAAATGGCTCTGGTGATTGATTCGGCTTGATTGCCGCCGATCTCGGCGCTTACATAGCTGGCTTGTTTGGTGACGAGCTCGCTAAAGCTGTGGTCCATTCCCGGTAAGGGATTGGTGTAGTAGGTGAGCATGGCAAAGCCGAACGCAATCAGGAGCAGCATGTCCGCGAACTTGGCGAAGTTGAAGCCCTCTCCGCCTTGGGCGCTGCTGACAGCAGCCTTTACGCCATACCAGGCAATCATGATGATCGCGAGTCCGCGAAACAGGTTCAGGCCAGAGGCTTCAAGAAATCCAAGTTTGCTGTTCAACAGCTCGGAGATTCCTTGGCTGATCAAATCGAAGATGTTCTGTCCGCCCATGGCCTGTACCTCTTACTGCTGTTTGTGACCCGAGTACGAAATGGACTGCATGCTCTGCGTCATTCCGCCGGTGATCCGATTCATGGAGTCTTGAAAGTTTTGTTGGAAGTAGATGGCCTGATTGAGAGCCCGCTTCTGCTGATCGAATTGCTCTTTGGCGGTGAGCATCTGGTGTAGCGCCGCCGCGGTCAGGATCTGATTGGTATCCTGCTGCGAGCGCAGCTGCATCAGCGCGGCCGTATTGATCTTTCCCAAAACCGCCATCTCGGTCTGCTGATTCGGATCGCGGGAGAAGCTGTCGGTGCTCAGTTGCTCGATTTTGCGATTCAGAGCGATGGAGCGAGCGCGAATGTCACCCAGGGTACTGAGCGTATTCACCGAGACTCCATCCGCGAGCTCAGCAGTCGCGTACTGAGCTTTCACAAACTGCTGCGAACGCTCGTCGAGTTTTGCCAATGCAGACTGAAGAGGCTGCACAAGCTGAATGCCAGCGGTGCGATAGCCGGAATCTGCCGAAACCCGGTCGCCGTTTGCGGCCGAGATCCATGCGGCGGTATTGGAATAGGTGTTCGAGGCGGACACGGTTTTCCAACGGGCAAAGTCAGTGGCGTAGCGCTGATAAAGGTCCTGCGGCATCTGCGCCATCTGCCGGGCGAGATTGTAGGTCTGGATGACTTGATCTCGCGTCTGATTGGCAGTCGTGTAGAGCTGTTCTACTTGGCGATACTCCTTAACCGCATTGGCGTAGTTGGTGGAATCAAAAACAGCCCACTGTGCGTGCGCCTGGCTCACGCAAAGGGCGGCGGCAAAGACAGCAAGTCCCACTATGGTTCTTCTCATGAAGCACCTCGGCGTCGTTCTTTGGGTTATTTCGCGGTCAGCTCTTGTTGGGAGTCATTCGCGAAGGCTTTTTCTTTGGTGGAGGCGGGGATGGCTTAGGGGAAAGGCTGTCCGACATCCCCGTTGTCGGATCGCACTTCTTCTTCTGCTCGGCGGAGGCAGTCTTCAGGTTTGCGGCGGAACATGGGGCTTGGGTCTCCGCTTGCTGAACCTTCTTCTGGGCGTCGGCTTTGTTTGTATCCGACTCCCACGTAAACGGCTTGGGCGCAGGCTTGGAGGAGCTACAGCCGGCGAAGGCCAATGCACATACGATGAGGATTGCGAATTGTTTCATTTCGTCGCTCCTAGATGTTCGGCGGAATGGTGTGGTTCTCATACGCCGGCAGTAACAAATCGTTGGTCAGGTAAATTTTTACCCGATGTCCCTCACGGATAGTGAGGGTCGGGTTGATGTTCAAGAACTTATCGAGCACGCGCGTAGAGGACTGCGAGACGCTGGAGGCTACGCCTACGCGGTAGGCGTCCGCTCCGCTGGCGTCGATCCCAACGTTCGGCACAGTCGATTGGGCAGCTCCTGAGATCACACCTAATGCAATTGATGCGCCGAAGATCTGCATGTAGTGATTATTAACTTGGTCCTTCAAGCCTGTCTCGCCCACTTGATTCAGGCCTTTGAACTGGTCCAGGTCAACGCTATAGCCGTCCGGCATGATGAGGCGGTGAAAGATGACGGCCAAGCGGCGCTGGCCGAATCCCTGCACCGGCCGAACTTCGCCCAGAATATTGCTGCCATCGGGTATTAGGACATGCTGGCGATCGCGCGAATAGACGGGATTCGTCACCATGACTTTCACTGGCCCGGAAAAGTCGCCATCAAGCCTGGTCACTAGTGTCGTCTCGATGATGCTGCCCTCGAACAAGACGTAAGGCTGTCCTGTGGCTCCGTTGACGTTCACATTGACTGGCTTCTTCGCTGTCGGCGTGGTTGTCGGCGTTACTCCCTCAGTCGTTGGCAGTTGGGTTTCGGCAGTAGTCGGTTGTTGCGGGGGAGGCGGCGCCGCGTAAGCGATGTTGGATGCGAAGCGCGAATTGTAGGCGCGCTCGCGCTCCTTATCGGCAAGAGGATCGCGGTCGGCAGCTTGCTGCCACTCATCATCAGCAGTATTCGCGGATTGGTAGCGCACCGGATGCCCCGCGCCGTAACCAGTTGTCGCGGAAGGGTTGGATGGCGGCGGCAGTTGTCCCATCGCTCGGCGCTGTTCGTCCGCGAGTTGCTGGCCGTAGTCGGCGACTTTGCGCTCGTTGCCTTCGCGAACCATAGGCGCAAGGCCGCTCTGCACTGCAGACACCGGCTTGCGCTGCCGATTGCTCGAGAACATCGCGATGAGCACGATCACGACCGCTATTCCCATGATGACGTACTGCTGGGAACGTCGGGACACAACGCCTTCAGGCTTCCTGGTCCGGTCTGAAACCTGCGCGATCGGTTGCTGTTCGGGTAGCTGTGTCGATGCCGTCGCCATGATTCACTCCTAATTACTGCTTCCGCTCGAACGTTAGGTGTTTCTTGCCGATTTCGAGGTATCCCTTGTCAACGATCTTTGGCAGGACATAGGTTCCATCTTTCAGTTGGAACTCAACGAGGTTCGGCTTGTCGTCCTTCATCTCATAGACCGTGAACTTCTCGGCGGCATCCGACTTGATGTAGGTGAACTTATCGTCGTGATAGAGAGCCGCGATATTGAACGGCTTGTCATCCTTGTAGCGGTAGTCGAATTTCACATCTTTGGTCGGGTAGTCTGACCTGAACTTGCTGACCGCATCGTCAGCCTGAAACTTCGCCATCTGCAACTGTGCTTTGTAGCTGTCGAGCTCGTCCGCCGAGACGAATTTGGGATGACCGCCGTTCGATGCCGTGATAACGCCGGCATCGCTCGGCTCGATGATGACCTTGAGGTCGGGATCGCCGGTCACCTCGTCAAGGGTGAACGAATACACGTTTCCCTTGTCGGTAATGAGGTTGAGATTGCTATGAATGCCGCTCTTGGCAGGGTGCAGGAAACAAAAGTTCTGCGCCACATCAATGACCCAGAAGTCCTTGTCGCCACTGGCCGCCGCCAAGATCTTCTCAGTGGACGGCAACTCAATGAGGGTGGTGTAGCGCAGCTTGGCTTTGATCGCGATGATGTCATTGGAGTGGTATTTCACCGTCCGCGCAGCGCCATCGGCGAAGCTCGGGATAGAAGCTAGAGCAATCAAGACCACAAGCAGGCATTTCTTCACGGCAGACCTCTCTCTGTGTGCTCCAGGGAGCACGTATCGTTCGACAAATGGTTAGCAGCTAAAGCGCGCGAGACTCCACGGGATGATCGCGCGCTAGTTCAAGCAGTCCGTTCTGGACGCCAAAGCGTTCAAAGTAGCGCTGCCGTTGGACGTTGTCTTTGGGCGTGTTCGTCGCCATCCAGTAAGCGAACGAATCCACGCTCAGGTGTAGCTTCTTTGCGCCCTGCGGGGTCTTCACCAGCAGGTCGCGCTTCGGGATCAGTCCAGCCAAGAGTTCCAACTCGGTATCGTTCAAGTGGAACGAATCGCGATAAAGCGGAACATCGATATCGGGATTGGCCAGGAAGATCTTCGTAGGACAGCTCTCGCACACGATCTCCAACATCTCGGAGCTGGCGAGTTCATGGAGCGATTGTGTCGCGAGGATCATCGCGGCGTTCTTCTTCCGCCAGGTCTTCTCCGCTTTGGTCACGTAATCGCGAATCGTGCGATTACGGATGAACATCCAGGCTTCGTCCAGAATGAAAGCCTTGAATTGTCCAGCATTCTGCGCGGCTTCAATCGCGCTGCTCGCCCGGTGCAGGATGTAGAAGAGCAACGGTTCCAGCACATCGGGATAGATTGCGCTGGTGTCGAAGTTGAAGGTCTGGAACGATCGCACAGTGAGCGTGTCTTCGGCGTTGTCGAAGACATGGCCGAATTGGCCGGCGCGTGTCCAGCGCTGCAGATGCTCGCTCAGTGGCCCAATCATCGCAGCGAGGTTGGTGAGCGTGCGCGTCTTCGGGTCGAGCTTGTACATCCGCTCTACGGCGGCATAGAGGCTACGTTCCTCGATGCCGCTCAACTCATGCTTTCCATTCCCTTCAATGAGGACCTTCAAGAATGCATAGAGGAAGTCGAGATTCGCCTTTTCCGGCGGAAGGCTGAACGGATTGATGGTGAAGGCTTGATCCGCGGGGCCGGCGTTCAGGTAAGAGCCGCCGAAGATGCGGGTGATGTTCTCAAAGCTCCCGCCCAGGTCGAAGATGTAGGTCTGAGGGTCGTACTTCTGCAGGCTCTGGATGAGGAAGTTCAGCAGGAACGACTTTCCTGAGCCGGTTGCGCCCAGGATGAGCGTGTGCGCGACATCCTGCTGATGCAGGTTCAGATAATAGGGCGTCGCTTGGTCGGTCTCGAGGATCGCAAGGTACTCGCTGCTGAAGTGACGATTCGTCGGATCACCAGTGGTCACGGTAAACAGCAGCGAGAGGTCGGCGTAGTTCGTATTGAGGATATGGAGCCGCCGCAGATTGAACGCGGTGTTGCCGGGAACGGCAGCAAAGAACGCGTTCAAGAGGTTGTAGCGCTCCTCTAACAGGCCGCCGTCGTACTTGGTAAAGGCGCGGACGAATTCGGGAACGATTCGGTCGAGCTCCTTGAGATTCGGGCTGTGGAGTACGCAGGAAAGCGAGAACTCGCCAAAGTATTTGCCGTCGTGGGCGATTGCGGTCAGGCACTCACCGAGATCGGCAACGGCTGCCTGCTTGGAATCGTCAATCAATTCATCAGCCGGGCCTTTGTGTTCGCTCAGGCTGAGGTTGCTCATGAATGAAGTCTTGGAATTATGGAAGTGACGGCGGCGGCTTTGGATGAGCTTGCGTGCCTTGCCGTTGTCGATCGCTTGCCACTCCGTGACGATGGTGAAGTTCGCCTTGATCTCCAAGAGGTCGCGCAGGATGAGCGGCCAGGTCTCAGAGGGTGGGTCTTTCAGCGTGAGCACCCTTAGGTATTGGTCGCCGGCGCGGAGATATCCGCGGTGGGCCTCAAGCTGCGTGTCGCAAAGCTGAACGTCCAAAGCGTCGGATGAAACCAGTCGAGCGTTCTCGCGCTTCCAGTTCTCAAAATTCAGTGTCCGGTAGAGGACACGGAAGGCGTCCTCGGCCTGCAGCAGGTCGATCTTTACCAAGTCTTCCAGCTGCTGAATAAAGCTGCGGGAACGATGTTCGAGCTGTCGCGCAGCGGTCTCGATCTGATCAGCGACAAGGATGCGAGTCTTGTCCGAAGCAAAGCTGCGGAGGAAATCGCGGCCAGCGCCGATGAAATCCTGCGGCACGCGCCTCAGCGCAGACAAAGCACTTGCGGATGCAGCCGTTCCTTCGCGCAGCAACACAAAGTAGATGTCGAGCCGGTGGAGGTCATCAGCTCGTTCGGTGAGGTGCCGAGTGCGTTGCTCCGCGGCGGCCTGAACCAGCGGATTTGGATGTGCCGCTGGCTGCACTACTTCCGCTTGGCTCTTGAATAGAAGTTGGTAGATACGCGTCTTGTCATCGAAAACCCGGAGCGCCGCTTCGAGCCGCTTCACGGCGAGATCGCGTGCGCCATGGTCAAGGCTTTCGTAATCCACTCCACTCACCCGCAGCACCATGCCTGCATCACCCGATTTGGTGATGAAGGCGTGCTCATTCCAGAAGCCGAACAAATTGACGTTCGTGTGCAGGGCACTGGCTTCGGTGAACGTCTTCCTAGTTGGTTCTAAGCGCAGCATTGCGAATGACAATCGTCTCTTTCTGGTATTTGCCTGGGTCGTAGAGTGCGCGGAACTTGGATGAGTTCAGCAGCACTCTGAGGATCTGCGGGTCATAGCGCGTCGCCCATTGCGCCGCCACGAGGCCAATGGCGAACAGCAGCAAGCCACCGAGTAGGCTGTGCAGGAGATTGAAAACGCCCGCTCCTGCGCAGAGCGCGGTGAAGAACAGGCCGCGCTCGGCGCCGAGAATCGTCAGCGGCCGATTCATGCTCTTGTGCACCGGGTTTTGCCTTCTGCTCTGCATGTCTAGACTCCCGGAAAAAGCCAGGACATAAAGTTGACGGCGCCAATGGCCATGCCCACACCGAAGACGATGCCGGCGACGGTGCGCTTGGAATGTCCCTCGCCATAGGCGTAAGTGAGTCCGCCGATAACAATCGCGACCAGGCTCAAGCCGACCGCGATTGGTCCGGTAAATGAATTGCGGAGAACGGTGACCGCGTTCTCCCAAGGTGAGCCGCCAGCCTGTGCGAAGGCTGGAGCGGCGAAGGTCAGCATGAGGGCGGCAAGTCTGAAAGTCGCCGTCGAGATGATCCGCTTCAGTTTCATCGTGTGGCCCTTTCTCGTTCAATTCGAGTTCAACAAACTCGATCACTACGATGGCGAGATTAGGGCTACACGGAATGCTCCGTCCAATACTTCTTCATCTCTGACTGATAGCTGCTGTCTATGAGCCGAGAATTACTGGATTTGTGATTGTGACTGCGAACGCCAGTTCGTCAGTAGGGCGGGTGGGCGGGAAATAAAAAAGCGCGGAGTGCATCGCACTCCGCACAAGGCTGTTAAGCAGCTACTTTCTTCTTTGCTGTCTTGCGCTCCTGCTTCTTTTGTTTGCCAGCGAACTCTTGTGCCACTGCATTCGCCAGCTTCTCGGTATCTACGCGATACCGCTTGGCTGCACTCGCCAGCGCATCTTCTTCGCCGCGTCCGAATCGCTGGTATGCGGAGTCGAGCAAGCTGATTTCGAGCAGCAAGCGGCCGAGCGCAGCTTCATCGTAAGTGCTGACGCGCTTGAGCAACTGCTGTTCGGGTGAGCCGTTCTTCTCGACCTCAACCTTGTGCCGCTTCGCCAGTTGCGGTGTTTGGTTGTAGGGCAGATGCGCGATGAGGTATTGAGCGACTGCAAGCAGGTCGGCTTTCTTCAAGGGCGCAGCCACTCGCTCCAATATGGTGGCGAGCATGCGATGCCGTATGGTGATGGCCAGCTTCTCCTTCTCGATGCGCTTGCGTTCTTCCGCTCTCTCGCGTGCGGCTTGCTGTGGTGACGGTCGGTTGCCGTGGTGAATGCGGCAGCTTGGGTCAGCGCAGACCTTCACGATCTGACCGCGCTTGCCGCCATCCATGACGATGGCCTCGGTCATCTTCTCGCAGGGCTTCTGTGTGGGAATCGCTTTGGTAGCTTGGCTCTGCGTCTTGGCCTTGCGCAGTTCCAATTCGACATAGCGATTGCGTCCAAGCGGTGAACCATCGCGGTTGCTCCATGCGGAGGAAATCTGCACAAGCTCCGGCTTCTTCTCCATCGCCTTGGCTACGTGAGCGTCCACCTTCGACCGGAAACACTGCGGGTCAGTGCATGAGTCCTTGCGGACATCGGAAAACAACAGCGCATTGAATCCAGTTCGCTTGGGACAGTTGGCGCAGCTTCCCGCTTCCGCCACTAGCGTTTCATCGCTCTTGCTGAACGGTGCTGCCGCCAATTCGAGCAGGATATTGGACTCTATCCATGCCGCAAGTTCCCGTACCGGAATCAGGACTTGAGTATTGCCCTGGCTCGTCCACATCTGCCGAAAGGCGGCATTGAAGGCTTCCTGCTGCTGTGCGGCTGGCAGTTTGGCAATCAATAGCGCATGGCCGATGGTGATGCGGTCGGCAAGGAAGGCTTCGGCAATGGGCGGAATTAACTCCGTCAACTTGATGCGCCCTTGCACATAGGCTTCGCTCTTTCCCGCCTTCGCCGCGATACTCGCAACGGTGTAGTGTGGGTCGTTCAGGTCCAGCAGCGAACGGAAGCCGACTGCTTCTTCTAGCGGATGGATGTCCTCGCGCTGGAGGTTTTCGACCACCTGCGTTTCGATAGCAGCGGCATCGGTCAACTGCACCACGCGGACAGGCACGGCTTTGAGTTCGACCAAGTGCGCCGCTCTCAGTCGCCGCGCTCCGGCTACGACTTCATACTGGTTGGCTTCACGCTCTCGCACTACGAGCGGCTGCAAGATGCCCTGCGTTTTGAAGCTGGCGGCAAGCTCTTTCAGCGTCTCCTCGTTGAAACGCTTGCGGGGGTTGGTAGGTGATTCCTGCAACTGTGCGATGGGGAGGTTGCGGTATTCGTGGTTGTTTTGGATAGTGCTCTTCTGCATTTTCATTTCTCCTTTTTTGGTTTTTGAAAGTTGGTTAGAAAGGAATGTCGGCGTCTGCCACATGCACGGCCTCCCCGCCGCTCAACGCGGCGGGTGGCACGGCTGCAACTTCTTGGCTGGCTGTTGCGGCTTCGGTTTCGGCCTCGGCCTTTTCTGCCTGTAGTGGTTCGGGAGTGACTGCTCCGAGAATCACGGCGGCGGTGCGCTGCACGATCTCCAAGCTCTCTTGCAGCAGCTTGGCGTTGCCGTGGTAGAGCTGGATGTAATCGCTCGATGCGCTGCCCGTTTCCAAGCCGATGGACTGGCAGACGACAAAGGCAATCGCTTCGGCCTCGGTTTCGCGCACCGTCTTGGTAATCAAGGTGCGGCGGTCGCTCTTGTGCAACATCTCGTGCGCCAGTTCATGCACTAGCACCGAGAACTGCTCGGCCTCGGTCATGTCGGGAAGCAGGCGGATGGCTCCGCCGTAGGACATACCCTTTGCAGGAGCAATCTTGTCTGAATATCCGAATTTGATGCCTTGCTGGATGGTGAAATTCACGAGCTTGGCGAGATAGCCCGTGACATCGCCTTTGACTTCTTCCAGTTCAGGAAGGGCTTTGCCTTCGGTTTGCGAGACATCCCACACGTACACGGGACGGAAGCCAATCAGGCTCCAATCGCGCTTGCCGGATTCGCTGCCCTCGGACGGCGCATTTTCACTGTGCGCGTCCGTGCGCTGCTTCTTGCCCAGCATGGGGGCGAGAATCATGATGCCCTTCTCGCCGCGCTTGACCCTGCGACCTAGCTGGTTCCATGCGTACATTCCCGCGACGTTGGAAGCATCGCGCTTCTGTCCGGCAATGAGCATGATGTTGCCGAAGCTGTAGTGATGGAACCGCGCCATCGCCTTGAGGTACTGCGCTAATACCTCGCTGTGACCGGATTCCAGTGCCTCGATAAGAATCTGCACACTGGCGGTAATGAGTTCCTGAGTGTTCTTTGCTTTGCCTTTGTTAGTAATCAACATTGTTTTTCCCTTTCACGCCGTCTCCGGCTGTTTTTGTTCTTCACAAGAAGCGCCAGCGGACAAAAACAGCCGGAGATGGTGAAAGGGACCGGAACGGAGGCCGGAGGAGGGTGGCAGGGCGCGAGTGAGAGCGCGGTGAGTGCCAAAGTGGTTTTGGTTTTTACTTTGGCGCGAAACCGGCGCCTTCCGAAGCGCCCGTCCGAGCCGCGGCCGAGCGGCGCGCACCTGGAGGAGGACGAAGTGGGAAAATGACGCGAAGCTACCGCCGAATCAAGAAAAAATAGTTAGAGGGCGGCGAGTTCTTTGAGGCGTTCTAAGAGGAGAGTGATCCTGGCTTGACTCACTGTGTCGGGCAGGAGATAGCCGGGAAGAGCATCGATGAAAGTCGGGGTGTTGAGAAGTTTCCCGATCTCGGAAGCGATGTAAACGCGCACATCTTCGGAGGCCGCACGCACTTCGGTCCCCAGCTCAGATCTGCCGTCGATTACCGCAATTAGATCTTCCAAATCGTGGCTGGCAAGAAAATCGTTTTGACCTCGACCGTGGAAGGCTTCCAACTTTGTTGCGCAGAAGTAAACCGCCGTAACCACGCGAATTGTGAGATCGCGGTCCAGATTACGTTCTTGTGAGGAGTCCATTGCCGACCTGTACCAGCGATTGGAAAAGCCGAGGATCTTCTCGTCCAAGGGCATGACATCAAGGGTGGTGGTCGCTTGCTTCCAGCGGCAGACGGGTGCGCCTTCGCTCGTATCTTCGGCGAAGCCAAGTTTTCTGAGTTTCTGAGAGAAGGCAGTGTAGTCGGCGTAGGAGGTGATCTCCGCAATGGCATCTACGTCAAACGTCGGGCGAACATCGGCTGCTGCTTGGTCCGTTATCAGGAGCGTAGTTGCGCAGCCTCCGACAAAAACGAGCTCCCCGAGTAAAGGTTTGAGGAGACGTGCCGCGTCTGTAAGCAGTTCGAGGTTACGGTTTGGCATTTATGGAGCGCAGCCTCTTCGTTAACTCTCGTTCCGCTGCTTTTCGTTCACGGACCCGGCCGTCGCGAATCGCATCAAGCAAGGACAGGTATTCATAGAGGATGGGGTCGTGAAGAGCTGCCTTGGGGGCAGTCTTGTATAGCGGCTCCAACGCTATGCCCCTGGTATTCCCGTCGTGCCATGGCCAGACCGGCGGGAGTTCGTCGCCGGATGAGATCTCGTTCTTAAGAGGTTCCGCAGCATAGGAAGTGGGAATTCCTCGGGTTACCGGTCCGTGCTCGGCAGGAAAGGCGTACTTGAATCCGTGGAGGAGGAACTCTTCAAGAGCAGAGACATTGGGTTTGTCCTGCATCTCCGACCCATAGACGAGCCGGGATTGCTGGAGTCGCTTGATCGCGCCATGGACTTCGGACGGGCTGAGAGAAAGGTCGTTGGCGACGACTGAGATCGACGGCCTCCGGCTGGAATAGCTGCAGAGCTTGAGGGCCACCATGACGTCTTGGGGCTTGAGGTTCATGCCGCTATTCTACATTCGCGATTCGCGAATAGCGAATCCAAAATCTCAAGAATTATGCCATTGCATTGCATATTAAATTGATGCATACTATAAAGGCTTTGGTGCATTAGCGACCTGTAACACGCATACTATGGATAATTTTCGCATTGTGCAGACCCTATGTCGAATCGGCTTAGGTTCCGCTGGCCCAGCCTTTCGCTTTCAGGTGGAACGGCTGGCTCAGGCCCTCCGAACCGATGGCGACAAGAAAGACGCAGCGGCGTTAGAAGCACTACTACGTTCAGAAGATCCAGCACATTCATTGAAACCTAGCAAAGTTGTACCATCCGTTGCTTCCTCCTTTTCAGGCGAAGCACTCGGTTCCCGAGTACTGCCTCCTGTTGATAAGGAAACAGGGGCACCGCTGGCTGAAATTCACTATCCACCCGAGAAACCGGACCCACCCGTGCTCGCTGATGAGCTAGCTTCGGCCGTTGCCCGCGTCATCGAAGAGTGGGCACATGTCGATCAGCTGACAGCTATCGGTGCTGCTCCGCCACGGACGTGCATGCTTTTTGGCAAGCCTGGAACCGGGAAAACGAAGCTGGCCTACTACATCGGCGATCGGCTTGGAATTCCCATAGTGCTCGCGCGCCTTGACGGATTGATTAGCTCCTTCCTAGGCACTACGGCACGTAATATCGGGGCGCTCTTTCAATTCGCAAATCGGTATCAGTGCTTGCTGCTCTTGGATGAGTTTGATGCCTTGGCAAAACTTCGAGACGATCCTCAGGAAGTGGGGGAAATTAAGCGTGTAGTCAACACGCTTCTACAAAATATCGACAAACGCGCGGCGCATGGATTCACAATGGCGATTACGAACCATGAGGCATTGTTAGATCCTGCGGTATGGCGGCGCTTTGAAGTGCGAATTGTGGTGCCGGCTCCTGAGTATGCTGAGCGCCGAAAAATCCTTGAACTATATCTGCAACCACTACCAGTCGACAGCGCGGCCCTGGCTTTCTTGGCGTGGCTATCACAAGGTCTGACTGGCAGCGATTTGGAGAGTATGGCGAGAAGTATCAAGAGATTTACGACAATTCATGGTCGGGGCGATTTTGCCTTGATGGAGGCGTTGCGGGCATATGCACTGACAAACGCAACAGCGCAGCGTACCGAGGTCCTTGACCTGCTACTTGCGTCTCCACAAGAGATTGCTAGACGAATCCTCTCTGAGCCGGACCTCGGACTGACGCAGCACGATGTTGGAAAGCTCCTAGGAAAAGATCAAGCAACCATAAGCCGGTGGTTAAGGAACGATTTGACTGCGGCAGACAAGGCGGTGATCCATGCCGAATAATCCCGTTCAGGTAATCCTAAATACGCGCGACTACTTCGTGGCTCCAGAAGCAGGCCGTTTTGGACCCTCTAAGGACTTCTTCGAAGGTCGCGATCAGGAGTTTGTCGTGCATCGCGACAAGCTAATCCGTCAAGTTGCATCGATTTCCACGGCGTTTCAACGTTCTGGTGCGACTGCTGGAGTGCTGAAGGTGAGCCTGCGACGCGAGGCTTGGGCGAAGAGTCACCGACCTCAACGAGCGCTCTTTCCGCCAGAAAAGCGACCGTGTATAGGGGTTTCGAACATCGGTGAGCTGTACTACCACGTCACTTCCGAAGATGTTCAGGAACTACAACAACAAATTGCAGTGGCTGAAAACGAGACGCAGCACCGCGTGAGTGGAAAAACTGGCAAGGAGTATCTAGCCCCCTCAGATCAAAGGAGCGACGTAGGAGCTGTTGAATCTATCGAACTTCCCACTGGAGCAGATAAGAGACGCTTCGGCGTTGAGGAAGCCGTTCGCTGGCTCTCGGATGCGCGTACTTCTGGCGCGTATTTTGTCGAACTGTTTTCTCCCCCGGCGACGTACCTTTCAGCAATCATTGGTGACTATTACCAAAGAGTTCTAGCAACGATTGCCACCGCCGCGACTGAACATGGGCTTAGTCTTGAAACGTTCCCGGTTGATGTCGCGAGCAAAAGCGGTACTCGCCCTTCTGGAGTATTCGGTATTCGGCTCGTCTCCGCGACCCCCGAGCACGCTTTCAATGAGTCGGCAGAGGACCATAGTCGATTGTTGACGCTATTGGATTCGCATCCGTACGTAAGGCGTGTGTTGTTGCCGCCAGTTGTCATAGCAGCTCGGTTGCAACCTTCTGCGGCAGAGACTGCGGAGACAGAGCAGGTGCCAGAAAAGGAATCGGGCCGGGTTTACCCAAAAATCGGAATTATCGACGGCGGGCTTGGGGAGCAACTGAATGGATGGAAGATAGGAACGCATGGCATCGTAGCTCCCGAAGATCGGGATGTGGACCACGGTTCTTTCATCGCGGGCCTTCTAGTGGGTGGCCAACAGCTCAACGGAGCGGCCGTGTGTAAGGAGGCGGACGGATGCGAGTTATTCGATATTGGCATCCTGCCGGATGCTGACCAGCAAACAGCCTTCGAAACCTATTACCCGAAAGGCATAGTCGATTTCTTGCTTGAACTCGATGCCGGGGTGGAAATCGCACATCGTGACCACGCGATTCGGGTCTTCAACATGAGTCTCAATTTGCTTGATCCGGTCGAGGATGATTCTTATGGTGTCGTTGCGAGCTTGATAGATCGCATCGCGGACAAGCACGATATCGTTTTTGTCATCTCTGCTGGCAATCTTCGCGGACAAGACTGCAGGTCAGAATGGGCGGCAGATGCGCAGACCACATTACAGCACTTAGCGTCGCGAACCATTCCTGAGACACTGTTGCAGCCTGCGGAAAGCAGCCGATCAGTTGCTGTTGGCGCTTTGAATCCTCCAGACTGCGCTCCACGGATCGAAGGCGCCCCCACTGCCTACACTCGGCGGGGCCCCGGCCTGCGTGTGGGTGTGAAGCCAGACGTTAGTCATTTCGGCGGCGCGATGCCGGACTCGACGAATGGCACCGGCTTGCAATCGTGGAACGGCGAGGGATCAGTGATCTCGGGCCACGGAACAAGTTACGCAACTCCTCTGGTGGCGAAGTCTCTTGCCGCCCTGGACAGTCGTGTTACATCCGGTCTTTCCCGCGAAATGCTTACCGCGATGCTCATTCATGGCTGCGAGGTACCTTCGACTCTGCGCGATGACACTCTAAGCGAGGTCGCCCGACAATTCACCGGATTTGGTATCCCAAGTAGCAGCGAGGAAATGCTTTTCACCGCTGATCATGCGATTACGCTCGTTTTCTCGGATGTGTTGCTCGCCAAGAGCGAATTGCAGTTTGATTTTGCGTGGCCACAGAGTCTAGTAAACAGCGCAACTGGAGCGTGTAGGGGCGAGGCCCGTATGACGCTTGTTTATCGCCCACCGTTGAATCGCGACTTCGGCGCGGAATTTGTTCGCACCAATGTAGACGCTCACCTACGGCAAGAGGAAGGCGACAAATTTGTTAATCGGATCAAACAGGCTTTCTTGCCCGAGGAGTCCGAGGAGATCCAATTCGAACATGAACTAATCCAGCATGGTCTGAAATGGTGGCCAATCAAGGTGTATCGCGCCCGTTTTCCCCAAGGAAAGGGCAGATCGTCGAACTGGCGTCTGTCGATTGAGTCGCTAGTCCGCGCGGAGGAAGCATTCCCCCCAACGGGCGTTCCATTCGCTTTGATTCTGACGATTTCTGACCTCAAGGGGATAGCCCCAGTGTTCAGTGACGTTCGGTTGCATTTGCACAGTCGCAACGTACAGATTGCCGACATTCGCGCAACCACGCAGGTACGGGTTCAGCCGTAGTACGAGGATAGAATCCTGTCTTCATTTAGAGAGAGCAGGTTGTGAGTGTTCCTGGATGAATGCGCAATTCTCGAAGGAGTTGCAGTTTAGAAATGGCCGAGCAGACCAGCCTTGAGTTGCGCAAGTATGTTGGCCGCGGCAAGGATCTATTCCTTTCGCATACCGGCGCGGACAAGCCGTGGGTGGAAAAGCTGGCTGAGTTGATCGAGGCCACCCCTTTCCAAAATCGATACCTCGGTGTGGTCTACGACAAGTGGGATTTTGCTCACGCAAAAAACATCGTGCTTGAGCTTGAGAAAGAAATTGATGCATCTCGTTTCATCGGCATTGTCATTTCAAAGGCCGCGCTCGCAGCCGATTGGCCTACGCTGGAAAGAACGATTGCGGTGTGGTCCGACCCGACGGGGAATCAGGGTCGTGTAATCCCAATTCTGATTGAGAACACGCCATTGCCCCCGACGCTACGTGTCCGAAAATGGGTAGACTTTCGGAATCCAGAAAGCTTCGAGCAATCGTTTATCGAACTTATTTCGATCTTGCGAGGAGAAAGTATTCCGCGTGGACGAGGCGGATTATCTCCTTCAATTTCGGTTTCCCAGAACCCATTGAGCGCACCTGTAGTCATCACCTCCGCTGTGGAAGCTGACAGGGTAAATGAAAAGCTCATCTCCAATCTACTGCCCGTGTTGGAGCTCCCAAAGTTCGTGTACTCCTCTCCGACGCCTCTAAGAGACAAATCTGATCTGCAGAAGCTCTCGACAGCGAAGTCTCACCCTCCGTTTCTCCTGAGGAGCGAACGGTTGTTTACCTTCTCGAACTTGAGGGAAGAAGGATCAGCGTTCCGGGGCGTGATTGAACAAAAGCAAATTGAGTCTGAAGAATTTAAGACCTGGTTCGGCGGCGACAAGCACAACTGGGCGGTGGAATTGCTCAATCTTCACCTCAAAGCATTTGCTTACGACCGATACCTTCGTTTCGATGGCAAAGGGCAGCGGTTCTTTTTTTCACCTCACAAGGAGCAGCCGAAGACAATTCGGTGGTCAATCGGTGGGAAGCAAGCATCTCGAGAGGTGACTACTCCACATACCGCGACGCGGATCAATTCCGAAGGTACAAAAGAAAGGTTTCCTTTCGGATGGAGGCATCAAGGGGTTAGGTCGAACTTCGTGCATTTGCCTATGGGCCTATTTCTCAGGGTTGAGCCTACCTGGCTTCTTACGAAAGATGGGAAAGTTCCGAGAGGGGGCTCTCGTGTTGGCCCAGTTCTGTCGCACTGGTTGAATCAAGAGCGCAACGGGCAGATCTTACGATCCATACGCTTTTGGTCACTCGTTTTAGCGCGTGGCAAAAATGAAATCTGCATTCAGACTGGGCAAGCTCCGATCCGTATCGGACTAACGCCAGCGCGAGGTCTTGTCGGTTTCGGAATTAGTTCAGATACGGTCGATTATGACCGAATGATTAATGCGGAGATGGAAGACGATTTATCAGTACCTGAACTCGCGCCCGAAAAGCCTCAATTCGAGCTCTTCTCCGGTCAGGGAGGAGAGAACATTTGAGACATGGATTTGCAAAAGGAAAGATCAAAAAAGCTGGTCAACGTCGCGACAAGGCCAAGGTTCGGTTGTGTGCTCCAAATATTTCAACCTTGCTTGCGGAGCCGGGAGTGGAGCTTGCGTGTGCTTACCTTTCCGAACCTAGTCTGAATTTTGGGGGCAAAGCACAATGCGTCGATCCACGGACCGGACTTGCGGCTTTTGGCCCGTACAGTAAGACAGACTCTACGAGACGCCAAAGTATCCGCTTGGGAATCGTTGGCCCGGCTGAGGCGATTGACCGGGCGGTCGTGCTGGTAGAAAGACTCTCGAAACCGATCGATCAAAGCGAGAAAATCGACGCGATTCTACATCCGCCGTTTCCTGGGCTGAACTCAGGTGAGCCTTTCCAGATTGAACTCGTATCGCAGCCCGTGTGGCGGCGTCCACTTAAAGCAAAAGATGTTGCTCTAGTCGAAGGCGATCCGAACTTCAAGTCTCGTATCGGAAAACTCCTGACGGCTGTAATCACCGAGGTTCGCGCGCTGAAAGCTCTCGATTCGGGTCCAGATGTGGTGTTGGTTGCGATGTCCGAGAAGCTTGAGGAGCTTTGTAGGGTCGGAATCGGCAAGTATGACACCGAACATCCTGAGGAGAGTGCGGCAGTCGATGATGACGTTCGCGAAATGCTCGAAGAATTACATGATGAGGTTCGCGATGACCACGATGGTGATGATGACGATGGCGGTGCCGATGATGAAGCTGCTCGCAGTTTTCGACGGGGTCTGAAGGCGCAAAGTCTGGATTTGCTGCCTACGCAATTGCTTTGGCATCGGACGCTCGCCGGCACAAGAGGCGTGCAAGATTTGGCTACGCGTGCGTGGAACCTAACGGTAGCTCTTTTGTACAAGGCCCAAATCGTTCCTTGGCGCCTCTCAGATGTCGTGGAAGGTTCTTGTTTTGTGGGGATATCGTTCTTCCATGACGACGAGGCGCGGTCAGCAACTTTGAGGACCTCCGTCGCCCAGGCATTCAGCGAGCGGGGTGAAGGTTTCGTCCTTCAGGGGGACAGCTTCGATTGGGATGCGAAGAAACAGCGAGAGAAAGCACCTCACCTCTCAAAAGACGATGCGCGAAAATTACTGACGCGCGTGATACAGGTGTACACGGACCAACTTGGTGGTGTGGCTCCTCGCAAAGTGGTCATACACAAGTCGTCTCGCTATACAGAAGACGAAAAGGCTGGATTCGAAGAAGCCCTAGAGAATGTGCCGCAATATGGGTTAATGACGATCCAACGCCGAGGAATCTTCTGCTTGCGGCC